>Ga0209062_1000482_pt1 | contig 118663 bp, 104 predicted proteins | sample Coa_R2_2_FD_187158 | JGI IMG/M metagenome (GOLD analysis project Ga0209062, IMG submission 187158) | Surface soil microbial communities from Centralia Pennsylvania, which are recovering from an underground coalmine fire - Coalmine... | ecosystem: Environmental > Terrestrial > Soil >... | reverse complement strand
TGCACGACCGAGATCGCGGCCGAGGGCAGGTTGACCTTCGGATTGAGCTTCTTGATCGCCGGATCGTCCCACTTGGTGATCTTGGCCTGGAAGATGTCGGCGAGCGTCTGGCCGTCGAGCATGATGTCGCCGGGCTTCACGCCGTCGATGTTCACCACCGGAACGATGGCGCCCATGATCATCGGCCACTGGGCAAGGCCATCCTTCTCGAGCTGCTCGGCCTTCAGCGGCGCGTCGGTGGCGCCGAAGGTCACGGTCTTGGCTTCGACCTGCTTGATGCCGGCACCCGAGCCGATCGACTGGTAGTTCACGACACCGCCGGTGTCCTTCTTGTAGGCGTCAGCCCACTTGGACAGGACCGGAAAGATGAAGCTGGAACCGGCGCCGGTGATGTCGGCCGCATAGGCCGACGTCGATGCAGCGACCAAACCGGCCGCGACAATCGCCTTCACGAAATTCATGATGATCTCCCTTGCTGAGCGAAGCGCTGGCGTGCGCCCGATAGCGCTCATGCCCGCCCCCTTTAGGAGCGGTCGGTACCGCTTTTACGACAACGGGATGACAGCTGGATGACAATCCAAGCCATTGATAATACTTAAGTTTAAGCCGAAAGGGCCGTTTTGGGCTGAGGAAAACAGGCGGTGAAGGTCGCCCCGTTTTTGGGCACGCTTTCGATCAGGAGCCGGCCGCGATGGCGGTTCAGGATATGTTTCACCAGCGACAGGCCCAGTCCGGTTCCACCCTGCGAGCGGCTGTCGCCGACATCCACGCGGTAGAAACGCTCGGTCAGCCGCGGCAGGTGTTCCGGGGCGATGCCGGGGCCGAAGTCGCGGACCATCACCCGGATTTCCGGGGCGCCCTCGTTGGCGCTGGCCGTGCCCAGGGACACGATGACCTTGCCGCCGGAGGCGCCATATTTGAGCGCGTTCTCGATCAGGTTCTCGAACAGGCGCATCAGCTCCTCGCGGTCGCCCGCGATGGTGACCGGCGTATCCGGCACGTTGATGTCGACCACCACCTGGCGTTCCCGCGCCAGCGGCTCGAGTCCATCGGCGACCTGACGGATGATGGGCACCAGATCGACCGAGGCGTCGGGCCGGACATGGGCGGACAGCTCGACCCGCGACAACGACAGCAGATCGTCGATCAGGCGCGCCATGCGGGTGGCCTGCGCATGCATGATGGCGAGGAAGCGGTCGCGGGCGCGCGCATCGTCCTTGGCCGGGCCCTGCAGCGTGTCGATGAAGCCGGAGAGCGCCGCGAGCGGCGTGCGCAGCTCGTGGCTGGCATTGGCGACGAAATCGGCGCGCATTTCCTCGACCCGGCGCAGCGGCGTCTGGTCGTGGAAGGTCATCAGCATGCATTTCTCGGTCCCGCCGAACGCGGTCGGCACCGGCACCGGGGTGATCATCAGCTCCATCCAGCGGTCGACCGGCACGTGGTCGAGATAGGTGGCGCGGCGCGGCTCGGTGGTGGCGATGGCCTCGCGCAGTGCGGTGATGATCTCGGGCGAGCGCAGCGCGAATTGCGCGAGCTCGTTCTTGCGCAGGGCCGGCGCGAGCTGGGCCGCGGCGGCGTTGAGATGGATGACCCGGCCGGCGCGGTCGAGCAGCACCGCAGGGTCCGGCATGCCGGCGACGACAGCCGCGACGGCCGCGGCCTCCACCGGATTGGCGCCGCGCACGTCCTCGCGGGAGATCGCGGCCGGATGCAGCCGCCAGGGCACGAGCGCGGCCGCCGTGATGCAACCGAACACGACAAGGGCCCGCAGCGGCGACAATTCGTCAAAGGCAACCAGCACCGCCAGCGCCAGCCCGGCGACCAGGAGCACGATGGCCGAACCGCGCAGACGGTCTGGCCAGGGCGCGAAAAACGAAGCGGAGGTGGGAGGCGCTTCAATAGCCATCTGAACGGCTTTCTCCGTATCTATCCGCGACATGTCCGCGGCCAGAGCCTGTACCGGCTGCCTGTCCTGCTGACCGTCCTGCCCCGTCAGACGCCGCTGTCGCCACGCTTTCTCACATAGACGGCATCGCGCGGGGGGCCTGCCTCCAGCCCAGCCTCCAGCCCGCGTGCGGCGGCCTGGCGCAGGCGCTTCGACCGGGCGCCGAGGATAATCTCCCGAAGCGTCAGCAAGATTACAGATATGACGAAGGGCGAAATATAATAGAGCAGGCGGAACAGCAGCATGCCGGCGAGCAGCTCCTCGCGGTCCATCTGCCAGAGGCCGACCAGCATGGCGGCGTCGAATACGCCGAGCCCTCCCGGCGAGTGGCTGGCAAAGCCCAACAGGGTCGCCGAGACGAAGATGACCGCGACCACGATGAAGCCGAGATTGGGCTCGTCGGGCACCAGCACATACATTGCCAGCGCACAGAAGGCGAGATCGATGATCCCGATCGCGATCTGCAGCAGCGTCAGCGTCCCGCCCGGCAGCGTCACGCTCCAGGGCCCGCGTCCGACCACGCGCGGCTCGCGCGAGACCCAGATCACATAGCTGACCAGCGCGCAGATGATCAGAAGCGCCGCCGTCCGGTTCAGCCAGGGCGGCAGCTGATCGATCGAGGACGCGGCCTCCGGATGATAGGCGATGCCGAGCCCGAGCACCGCCGCATTGCCGAGCCAGAAGGTGAGGCCGGCGAGAAAACAGATCTTGGCGACATCGATCGCGTTCAGCCCCCAGGCCGAATAGATGCGATAGCGCACGGCGCCGCCGGTGAAGACGCTGGCCCCGACATTGTGACCGATGGAATAGCTGGTGAAGGCTGCGAGCGCATTGACGCGGTAGGGAACGTGCTTGTGGCCAATCGCGCGCACCGCGAACAGGTCGTAGAAGGTCAGGGTGAAATAGCCGGCCGCAACGAACAACGCCGCCTCGGCAATCTGGCTGGCATCGGTTTCCTTGATGGCCTCGATCACCTCATCGACGTCGATGCCGCGCAGCATGTGATAGAGCACATAGCAGGCAATCGCGATGACTGCGACGCTGACCGCAACTCCGAGCCTGTGCAGGACTTGCTTGTGGCGCAGAAACGAAATCGTCCTGCGTAGGGCTTCCAGCATCTAGACCTCGAACACGGTGGCGCGGGGCGGTGAGGAATCGCGCGCCGCACTTAACTCGTTCTGGAGTGCACGATCTGTTTCCGAAAACCGGTACCCACTTTTCACTAACACAGCGTTCCGGTTGCGGATCATGCCTTCGATGACGCCCCGCCCAATCCGTGGATCATACCCCTGGACCATAGCTTGGCGACCGTTGGTAGCGCGTTTTGCGCCGGAGTGAAATCGGAACGGTGATTAAAAAGACGCTACGTCAATATATTAGGTGAGTTTAATGACGCCAGCATGCACAGTTTTGCCGCATGGGGGGCGCGTGTGTTCGCACCCGCAATAAACCCGGCGTGCGGGCTGCGGCATAGTGACCGCAATCCCCGGTCGCAGCGTCCCGACCAAACGGGGCGCGCGATGCGGCCCTGTGCCGCGGCGGGCGATCCGAGCCGGAGTCGCCGCGTCCTGCATGCCGCGTCCTGGATGCAAGGTCGGGCCGCCGGCGATGCACCTCCGCGAAATCTCCAGCCGGCAATATCCGGCGACATGGGCAGGGCGTCGCGCCGGCGCTACCCCCGCGCCATCGACCGCATCACCACCCATGCCCGCAATTGCGAGCCGATGCCGCAGCCGACCAGATACGGCACGAACATCAGGAGCAGCAGGTCGAGCCAGTAGCCGAAGCGGCCGGGCACCACCTGCAGGACGGACATCGCGACCAGCGCCGCCGCGAGCACGGACAGGGCGATCATCCATCGCTTCGACACCGACCGCGCGCGGGTCACGACCGCGACCCACCCCATGCAGAAGCCCAGCACGAGGCAGCCGAGCAGCCAGCCCCAGTGGAATGCGATCATGTAAGCCATCGGCCTATCTCACCAGGAATTCGATGCGGCGGTTCTGTGCCTTGCCGTCGTCGGTGTCGTTGGAGGCGACCGGCTTGGTCGAGCCATAGCCGATGGCGGTGAAGCGGTCGGCCGGCAGGCCGGCCTTGACGAAATAGTCCAGCACGGCCTGGGCGCGCCGCTCCGAAAGGGACTGGTTGGCGGCGCCCTCGCCGTCGGAATCGGTGTGGCCGGCGATCTCGATGGTGGCGTTGGGGCAGCGCAGCGCGGTCTCGACCAGATGATCGAGCAGCCCGGTGGAATCGGAATCCAGCGTGGCGCGCCCGGTCAGGAAGCGGATCTTGGTCTTCGACAACAGGTCCGAGAACAGCTGCTGGCAGACGCTGGCATCGACCGGCGCCGGGGCCGGCCTGACCGAAATATCGGCCGTGACCTGCCACTCCTTCGGAAACTCCTTGGCAAGGCCTGCATGGATTTGCGCCGCTGCCGCCTCGTACAGCGCATCGCCCGAAATCTTCACCTCGCGGTCCGACACCACGAGGGTGCCGGTGGAGAGCCGCGACAGCACGCCGAGCGCCGGGATCACCGCATTCACGAAGCCCGCGGGCGCGCCGACGCTGGTCTTGAGATTGTCGACGACCTTTTCAGAGAAGAATTTGCGCGAAGACGAGCCGAGCACGATGGCATGGACATTCTCGTCGGGCACATAGCCCGACAAGGTCAGCGTCACCGCGACCGGGTCCTTGTTGGCGTAGAAGATATAGGGCGGCGCCTTGACGTCGTTGGCGGCGACCGAAAAACCCTGCGGCAGGTTCTTCAATGCGGCCGCAATCGCCTCCCGGCCGCCGAGATCGCGCGCCATGCCCGACAGCGACACGGCGGAATCCGAGATCGCGACCTTGCCGTCCTTCAGCTTGCCGAGCTGGCCGAGCAGCAAGGCCGCCGCGTCCGCGAAGTTTACCGGCGCGCCGCGCGCCAGGCCCATCTGGTCCGATATCTCGATGCCCTTGATCTGGTCGCGCGCCACATCCATCAGCTTGCCCTTCACCGCGGGCAAGGGCGCGTTGCCCGACAGCGTGATCTTGGCGACCTCACGCTCGGCCGACCAGACGAAGGGCTTTGCCTCGGGAACGAGGCGCGTGCCGTCATTGACCAGCCGCACGCCCGGCGCATCCGCGACCGCGGTCAGCGCGCCATGGCGGCCTTCTTCGGAAAACGCCTCCGCTTCAAAATCGATGTCGCGGCCGTCGGCCGACATTTTCACCTTGTCGAGGACGATATTCTTCACGGCGGAGGCGGCTTTGGCGGCAAGGTCGGCCTCCACCGCCGTGGTGTCGCTCCAGGCGGCAATGACCCAAAACAGCACAAGAGGCACGACGCCTGGCCACCATTTGCTGCTCCACCTGAAAAGTCCACGCATTTAGGATCCAACACTGATCGAGGAAACAGAGAGAAATCAAACCCTTGGTAGGCTGTCAAACCGGAAATGGACTCCGGCCCGGCATGGTGCGACGAAAGGTCCGGTCAAGGGGCGATGAAGATTGGGGTTCAAGCGTCATCGCGCTCCAGGCCCTTGATCGCGCTTGATCTTTCTCGGGAAAACCGCGTCACACTGTTCGGCATGATGCCCTAACTGTTTGTTCAACCGTTGTTCGGTAACGTTGCGAAACACATCTCAACCGGCCAGTCACCATCTTTCCGGGTCGCCATCTTCTAATGAAGCAGTTCCGCAACAATGTGATCCGCGCTGGCCTGGGTGCGCTGTATTTTTCCGGTGCGCATTATGTGTTGCGGCCGATTTTTTCCGGCGTCGGCGCGATCTTCATGCTGCACCATGTGCGCCCGGCCCGGGAGGCCGAATTCGCGCCCAACCGCCATCTGGAAGTGACGCCCGACTTCCTGCGCGCGACGCTGGCGCATCTTCATTCGCGCGACATCGAAATCGTCACCCTCGACGAGTTGCACGAGCGGCTGACGATGCGGAAGTTCGGCCGCCGTTTTGCCTGTTTCACCTTCGATGACGGCTATCGCGACAATCGCGACCATGCGCTGCCCGTGATGCGCGAGTTCAATGCGCCGTTCACGCTGTTCGCGGCAAGCGATTTTGCCGAAGGCTGCGGACTGCTGTGGTGGGTTGCGCTGGAGCGCGTGATCGCCAAGGCGACGTCGCTCGAGGTGACCATCGGCGGGACGGCGCTGCAACTCGACACCGCGACCGTGGCGAGCAAGAACGCCGCCTTCGAGCGGCTGCATGACTGGCTGCGGGCCTTGCCGGGGTTCGAGCTGAAACGCGAGATCGAGGCGCTGTGCGCCCGCCATGGCGTCGACCCGATCGCGATCTGCGCCGAGCTCTGCATGTCATGGCGCGAGCTGAAGGAGTTCGCCGCCGATCCGCTGGTCACGATCGGCGCCCACTCCATCAGCCATTGCAATCTCGCCCGGCAGAGCGAGGAGACGGCCGCGTTCGAGCTGCGCGAAAGCCGCAGCCGGATCGAAGGCGCGTTGCAAACGGACGTCGTGCATCTCGCCTACCCCTATGGCGACCGCCTCGCCGCGGGCCCGCGCGAATTCGCCCTTGCCCGCACCGCCGGCTACAAGACTGCGGTGACCACGCGTCCCGGCATGATCTTTGCCGAAAGCGGCCGCCATCTCACCGCGCTCCCGCGCGTTTCGCTCAACGGAAATTACCAGAACGCGCGCGTCCTGCCGGTGCTGACGTCGGGCGCTGCGACCGCGATGTGGAATGGTTTCAGGCGCATCGACGCAGCCTAGAGCATTTCCGGTGCTGATTGAGTCAGAACCGGGCTCCAGCTTTTTGTTTTGACGCGTTTTCTTCACGCGAACCGGCATCCACTTCGCTCGAAAACGCTCTAGCCTCCCCGCGATGACGGGGGTCGGCCATGGATTAACAACTGCTTCCTGGGGTTATGAGTCCCGACATTCGCCGGAACGACGGCGGAATGGGCGCCGGCGTGATCCTTGACTCCACCACCCGCGGGCCGCACACACAAACGCGAATTCAGGGAGGCGTCATGTTCAAGAATCTGTTCTCGCTCGCCGGCCGCGTTGCGCTGGTCACCGGCGGCTCGCGCGGCATCGGCAAGATGATCGCGGCGGGCTTTCTCGCGCAGGACGCGGCGAAGGTCTACATCACCGCGCGCAAGGCCGGCCCCTGCGAGGACACCGCGCAAGAGCTGTCGGCCGCCTACGCCGGCGAATGCATTGCGCTGCCGATCGACATCTCCACGCTGGCCGGCGTCGAGCTGCTGGCGAGCGAGATCAGGAAGCACGAACCGAAGCTCGACATCCTCGTCAACAATGCGGGCGCGGCCTGGGGCGCGGATTTCGACGAATTTCCGGAGAGCGGCTGGGACAAGGTGGTGAACCTCAATCTCAAGACGCCGTTCTTCCTGACCAAGGCGCTGGCCGCACCGCTGCGTGCCGCAGCAACCGCCGAACAGCCGGCGAAGGTGATCAACATCGCCTCCATCGACGGCATCTTCGTCAATCCGCAGGAAACCTATTCCTATGCGGCGAGCAAGGCCGGACTGATCCATCTGACGCGGCGGATGGCGGTCCGGCTGATCAAGGATCATGTCGTGGTCACCGCGATCGCGCCGGGCCCGTTCGCGTCGGACATGAACCGTGCCGCGCGCGACCACGCCGACGCGGTCGCCAGGCAGGTGCCGTCAGGCCGCATCGGCGACACCGAGGACATGGCGGGCGCCGCAATCTTCCTCGCCTCCCGCGCCGGCGATTATGTCGTCGGCGCCACGCTGACGGTGGATGGCGGTATGGCGTTTGCCAACCCGGGATTCCCGGGCCAGGGATGGGCGGAGTAGCGAACCACGAACTCGAGCGGGACCGCACTGGCGGTGCCCTCCCTAGCCCCGCCCTTCGCTGGGTCGCGACGAGCAGAGCTCGCGCCGGGAGGGTCGGGGTGAGGGACGGCCCCGCAACAGCGGTGATGGCGGAGTCCGCGGATGCCCCCCTCACCCGGACCGCATCTGGTGATGCAGTCCGGCCTCTCCCCGCAGGCGGGGCGAGGCGAAGAGGATCACGTCTCGATCTTCACATACTCGAAATCGCCGGGCTTGTTGTCGATGCCGACCTTGGGCGGCGCGATCCAGCTGGCGTATTCGCCGATCTCGGTGACGGGGCGCATCAGCGAAGCAATGAAATCGCCGTCGGACTTCGACGGCAGCCAGTCGTCGCGGCGCCTGGCCCAGGTGGCGTCGTCGATCAGAATGCCTTCCGGCGTCGCGTGCACGTCCTTGAACTCGCCGATGGCGCGGTGGAAGGCGGTGTGCGGCAGCGCCAGCTGGTAGGCATAGCCCGCGGTCGAGATCACCTTGTTCCAGCGCAACAGGCCCTTGACGCAATCCTGGCTGTAGTCGTCGCGCAGCCGCATGTTGAGCGCGGTCAGCGCCGGCTCGTCGACGCGCTTGATCTCGCCGTTGACGAGCTTGAGCACCGGATAGGTCGAGCTCTGCAGGCGGTGATCGTCGTCGATCTGGGTCTCGTGATAGCGGCCCTTGATGCCGGCATTGAAGGCGTTGGCCGCATTGGTCGAGACCTCCGAGCCGAACAGGTCGAGCGACAGCGAATAGTGCAGGTTCAGCTTCTTCTGGATGGTCGGCAGGTCGATGACGCCGAGCGCGCGCACCTTGTTGACGTCGGTCGGATCATCGATGCCGGCGGCGCGCATGGCATCGCAGGTCCGCTGCACCACGCGGGTGATGCCGGTCTCGCCGACGAACATGTGATGCGCCTCTTCGGTCAGCATGAAGCGGCAGGTGCGCGACAAGGGATCGAAGCCCGATTGCGCGAGCGAGTGCAGCTGCATCTTGCCGTCGCGGTCGGTGAAATAGGTGAACATGAAGAAGGACAGCCAGTCCGGCGTCTTCTCGTTGAACGCGCCCAGCATGCGTGGGCTATCAGCGTCGCCCGAGCGGCGGCGGAGCAATTCGTCGGCTTCCTCGCGGCCGTCGCGGCCGAAATATTTCTGCAGCAGATAGACCATCGCCCAGAGATGGCGGCCTTCCTCAACATTGACCTGGAACAGGTTGCGCATGTCATAGAGCGAGGGCGCGGTCTTGCCGAGATGACGCTGCTGCTCGACCGAGGCCGGCTCGGTGTCGCCCTGAATCACGATCAGGCGGCGCAGCATGGCGCGATGCTCGCCCGGGACTTCCTGCCAGGCCGGCTCACCATAATGCTCGCCGAAGGGAATCACGCGATTCTCTTCCTGCGGCGCGAGCAAGATGCCCCAGCGATAGTCGGGCATCTTTACATAGTCGAACTTGGCCCAGCCGCGCGGATCGACCGAATAGGCGGTGCGCAAGTAGACCAGCGACTGCTGGAAGCCCTCCGGGCCCATGTCATTCCACCAGTCGATATAACCGGGGTGCCAGCCTTCCAGGGCCTTGAGCACCTGGCGATCGCTCGCAAGATCCACGTTGTTGGGAATCTTGGTCGAGTAGTCGACGTTCATGATGTTCACGTTCATGGCGCTCTCCTTGTCGGCGAATGGCGAATGGCGAGTAGCGAATGGGGAAGATGGAATGGGGAAGAACGACTATTCGCTACCCCCTATTCGCCATTCGCTACTCCCCATTCGCCCTCTACACTCTCGTCATGTCGAATTTCGGCTTCTGGCCTGAGCCGTAGCGGCGCAAGGCGCCCTCCTCGCCGACCGCGTTGGGGCGCTGGAAGATCCAGTTCTGCCAGGCGGTCAGGCGCGCGAAGATCTTCGACTCCATGGTCTCGGGGCCGACGAAGCGCAGGTTCGCTTCCATGCCGGTGAGGCTGTCGGGCGAGAAGCTCGCGCGCTCCTCCAGGAACACGCGGATCTCGTCGTCCCAGTCGATGTCGTCGAGCGCGAAGGTGACGAGGCCGAGCTCCTCGGCCTGTTCCGCATCGAGCGCCTCGCCGATCTTCTCGCGCACGCGTTCGACATCGGACGGATCGGCCTGGAAGCGCGACTGCAACCGCGTCAGGCCATGGCTCATCGGATAGGGGCCGAAATTGAGCGCGGTGAGCTGCAGCGCCGGCGGCGGCCGGTTGTCGCCCTCGCGCGAGCCGATCAGCATGTAGGAGCGGTCGGCGGCGAACACGAGCTCGGCCAGCGTGCCGACGAAGCAGGAGCCGGGCTCGACCAGGGTCACCAGCGTGCGCGAGGTGACGTCGATGCGCTTGAGCACCCGCTTCCAGTAATGCCTGATCTCGTTGACCAGCCAGTGCGCCTTGTTGGCTTCGAGGAAGCCGTCATAGGCCAGCACCTGGGCCGGATCGCCATGCGACTTGAACACCAGAGCCGCGGTCTCGAGCTCGTTGATGCGCAGATGCAGGATCGCGTCGTCAAGCTCGCGCGCGACCTGCAGCGGCCAGAACGCCGCGCCTTGTGCGATCATGCCGTCGATATCGGCCGGCGGCGCCGCATCCGGCGCCTGGATCGAGATGGTCGCAATCCGCGCGGAGCGGTCGATGTCGACGGCGACGAAGCCGTAGCGCAGGCCGTTGCCATCGATGATGCGCTCGAGCGGCGAGAGCGTCACGCCCTTGCCGTTTCCCTTGCGCGGCGAGCTGTCTGCGAATTGCTTGGCGCGCTCGGCCACCTTGGCTTCGAGCTTGCTGTTCGGCGCGATCTCGTCGACCAGGCGCCATTGCGCAGCGCGCTTGCCCTTGATGCCTTCCTCGATGGTGCAGAAGAAGTCGGCATGGTCGCGGCGCACCTTGCGCTTGTCGACGACGCGCGTCAGCCCGCCGGTGCCCGGCAGCACCGCGAGCAGCGGCACCTCGGGCAGCGCCACCGAGGACGAGCCGTCGTCGGCCAGGATGATGTGATCGGTCGCAAGCGCGAGCTCGTAGCCGCCGCCCGCCGCCGTGCCGTTCACGACCGTGATGAAGCGCTGGCCACTATTCTCCGAGGAATCCTCCATGCCGTTGCGCGTCTCGTTGGTGAACTTGCAGAAATTGACCTTGTGGGCATGGGTGGCGCCAGCGAGCATGCGGATGTTGGCGCCGGCGCAGAACACGCGGTTCTTGGCCGAGCGCAGCACGACGACCTTGACCTCCGGATGCTCGAAACGCAGCCGCTGCACGGCGTCCGCAAGCTCGATGTCGACACCGAGATCATAGGAATTGAGCTTGAGCTGGTAGCCCTCGAACAGGCCGCCGTCCTCGTCGACATCCATCGAGAGCGTCGCCACCTCGCCTGCCACGTCCAGCTTCCAATGCCGGTAGCGGGAGGGTTCGGTCTGGAAATCGATGAACTTGGCGCCGTTCGCGAGAACGCGGTCTTCCCCGGCCATGAGCCACCCTTGTGCTTTGCGGTGTTTTGTTCGCAGCGTTTTTCTGACATGCAATATATTGCATGTATTTGAGCAAGTCTAGCCCGAATCTGGAAAACATGCATTTTGTTTCATGCAGACCTACACCCGGGTGCGCGGCCGATGGCGACCCAATCGGCCGTGGACAGCGCCGGTCGCGCCAGCCGGGCCTTCAGCACCTCGGTCAGGGCCGCGACCGGGAAACTGTCGGCAAAGCCGTCGCCGCCGCCGGTCGGCTTGCGCAATTCCCGCCGCTCGAGCTCGGCGCGGGCATCGCCGAACAGCCGCACGGCAGCGCGCGGCTTCTCCATCCGCAGCCGCAGATTGGCGGTCGCAATCAGGATGCAGGCGCGGAGCAGGATGCGCTCGCGGCCGCCCTGCGGCGCAGCCGCCCACACCGCCTCCAGGATCTCCTGCGCCTCCCAGAAATAGCCGCGGTCGTTGAGCGCGATGCCATAGCGCAGCGCCGGATGGCGCGCCGGCACATAGCCGCGGAAGGCCGGCGGCACCAGCACCTTCACCTGCCACAGCGTATCGTGATCGGGATCGTCCTCGCCGGCGAGGCCGGGGACATAGGCCCATTGCGGCAGCGGCAATTGGGAAAGGGTGGACGGCGGGACGCTCATCGGAGCCCCGCCTCGAACACCGGCTTACGCGGCCCGCCCCTGCGAGCCATCCGCCTGCAATACGGCGGACGCAAACTCTGAAATCGCATCAACTATCTGCCCTGCCGCGTCACGATGCGGCGAATGTCCGGCGCCCTTAATGAGGGTCACCTCGACCGGACAATAGCATTCCTCCTGCGCGATTTCGACCTGCCGGATCGTCCCATATTGATCCAACTCGCCCTGGATGAGCGCGATCGGAACGCGGACATAGGCGAGATACTCCGAAATATCCCAGGAGCGGAATTTCGGATCGAGCCAGGCGCCGTTCCAGCCGTAGAAGGCATTGTCGACGTCCTTGTGCCAGCGCGCGAGCTTCGCTCGCAACTCCGTATTCTCGTAGGCGGTCTTGATCTCGGCGATGGAAGCGACCGAGACATCCTCGACCACGAAATGCGGCGCCATCAGCACGATCCCTGCGAGCCTGTGGTCGGCGACGCCGCCGGCATAGATCGCCGCAATCGAGCCGCCATCGGAATGGCCGAGCAGAAGCCCGCGGCGGAAGCCGATTCTCTCGAGCAGCTTCGGCAGCACGTCCAGTGCCTCGCGATGCATGTAGTCCAGCGGCCGCGGCAGCTTCACCGGCGAGGACGCGCCGTAGCCTGCGCGGGAATAGGCGAACACGCCGGCGCCGGTCGCGGCCTGGAGCTGTTGCGGAAAGTCGCCCCACAGCCCCGCCGAGCCGAGCCCTTCATGCAGCATCACGATGGTCGGCGCGTCCGCAGGGGATGGACCGAGCATGCGGTATTCGAGATCGGCGTCGGCGATGCGGAGGAAGCCGGAAGGTTGAAGGGTCATGCCGTCTACTTTTCACTCCGTCTACTTTCACGTCGTCACGCCTCTCCCTCCGTCATTCCGGACAGCTCGCGAATGCGAGCTGATCCAGAATCTCGAGATCGTATGCGGCTCGAGATTCCGGGCTCTCGCTGACGCGAGCGGGAATGACGAGCAAGCACCTAGACGCGGTCCCGCAACTTGAACCGCTGGATCTTCCCCGTCGCCGTCTTCGGCAGCGCGTCCACCACCTCGATCCAGCGCGGATATTTCCACACACCGATCTTCTGCTTCACATGCTCCTTCAGCGCCTCGTCCAGCCGCTCATGCGCGGCGTCGGCGCGCAGCACGACATAGGCCTTTGGCTTGAGCAGCCCCTCCGGATCGGCGTCCGGCACCACGGCGGCTTCCAGCACGGCGGGATGCGTGAGCAGCGCGCTCTCGACCTCGAACGGCGAGACCCAGATGCCGGAGACCTTGAACATGTCGTCGCTGCGGCCGCAGAAGGTGTAGCGGCCCTCGGCGTCGCGGATATATTTGTCGCCGGTGCGGGTCCAGTAGCCCTCGAAGGTCGAACGGCTCTTGGCGCGCTGATTCCAATAGCCTTCGCCCGCGGACGGCGCATGCACCAGCATCTCGCCGACCTCGCCATCGGCGACGTCATCGCCTTGTTCGTTGACGAGCCGCACCTCGTAGCCGGGCACGGGGCGACCCGACGAGCCGTATTTGATGTCGCCGGGCGCGTTGGAGAGGAAGATGTGCAACAGCTCGGTCGAGCCGACGCCATCGAGGATATCGACGTTAAAGCGCGCGCGCCAGGCATTGCCGACCGATTCCGGCAGCGCCTCGCCGGCGGAGGTGCAGACGCGCAGACGGTCGCCGGCCTTCGCGTCCTTCATGGCCTCGTCATGCAGCATCGAGGCGAACAGCGTCGGCACGCCGTAGAAGATGGTCGGATGGTAGCGGTTCATCAGCTCGAACATCCGCGCCGGCGTCGGACGCTCGGCATTGAGGATGGTGGTCGCGCCGACGGAGAGCGGAAAGGTCAGCGCATTGCCGAGGCCGTAGGCGAAAAACAGTTTCGCGGCGGACAGGCAGACGTCGTCCTCGCGAATGCCCAGCACCTGCCTGGCATAGGTGTTGGCGGTCGCCTCGAGATTGGAATGCAGATGCCGCACGCCTTTGGGCATGCCGGTCGAGCCGGAGGAATAGAGCCAGAAGGCCGGCTCGTCGGCGTGGGTCGCCACGGTCGCGAACTGGTCGCTCTCCCGCGCGATCTCCTCGGACAATAATTTGTGGCCGAACGCGGTCTTGCCCGAAACGACGACGCATTCGAGATCCGGCATGCGGCCGACGATGTCCTTCACCGCGGGATAGAGCGCCTCCGAGACGAACAGCACCCGCGCGCGGCAATCGGCCAGCACATAGGCATATTGCTCCGTGGTCAGCAGCGTGTTGAGCGGCACCGGCACGACGCCGGCGCGCATGGCGCCCAGAAACACCACCGGGAAGTCGATCGTATCCAGCATGATCATGGCGACGCGCTCCTCGCGCCGCACGCCAAGCCGGCGCAACAGATTGGCGAGCCGGCAGGTCTGCTTCTGCAGCTCGCCATAGGTCAGCTCCGACACCGTGTCGGTGTAGGCGAGCTTGCCGGCGCGCCCCTGATCCACATTGCGGTCGAGCAGGAAGCTCACTGCATTGTAGGAATCGGCATTGTAGGAATTGGATGGGGAATCTGATGAGGTGGGCTTTGAGGTGGCCTCGGAGCCGGCGCCACGTTCTGAGACGGCAACCTGTGCCATGACGTTCCCTCCCCGGAAATCGCAGGATTTGTGTTGATTGAATTATAATGCATCTAGAAAGCCATTTGCTACGCTTGCTGTCAATCCTCTTCGGAATTATGTTGCCTGAATTGGTCCTGACATGAGCGACGAATCCGATCCGGAGACAGCCTTCCTGGAGCAGCTCGGACAGCGGGTGCGCAACATGCGCGCGCTGCGCGGCATGTCGCGCAAGGTGCTCGCCAAGGTTTCCGGGATTTCGGAGCGCTACATTGCCCAGCTCGAAAGCGGCAAGGGCAATGTCTCCATCGTGCTGCTGCGCCGGGTGTCCAACGCCATGGGCGCGCATCTGGAGGACCTGATTCCGGCGGCAGAGCCCGTGCCCGACTGGCAGGTGATCCGCGATCTCATGCGAAAAGCCTCGCCGGCCCAGATCGCGCAGGCCAAGGACGCGCTCACCGGCCACGGCACGTCAGCGCATCGGGCGTCGTTCTCGGGGATCGCGCTGATCGGCCTGCGCGGTGCCGGCAAATCGACCCTCGGCAGGCTGCTGGCCAAGCGCATCGGCTGGAATTTCGTCGAGCTGAACAAGGAGATCGAGCGCGAGAACGGCCTGTCGGTTGCGGAGATCATCAACCTCTACGGCCAGGAAGGATTTCGGCGCCTGGAGCAGGCCGCGGTGCAGCAGCTGCTGGCGCGGAAGGAGTTGATGGTGCTGGCGACCGGCGGCGGCATCGTCTCCGAGCCGTTGACCTTCGATCTCATCCTGTCGTCGTTCTACACCATCTGGCTGAAGGCCGAGCCGGAGGAGCACATGGCCCGCGTGCGCAAGCAGGGCGATCTGCGGCCGATGGCCGACGATCGCTCCGCGATGGCGGAGCTGCGCAACATCCTGAAGAGCCGCGAACCGCTCTATGCGCGCGCGGCAGCGGTGGTGGATACAGCGGGGCTGTCGGTCGACGCCGCGGCGGCGAAGCTGATCAATGATGTCAGGCCGGTGCTGCAGAACGAGGCGCGCGCGTTCGGGCTGCGCACGGTTGCGGTGTAGGCGATCGCGAAGCCGCTCGACTCTCCGCTGTCACGGCGAAGGCCGGCACCCACAGGGTGAAGTTGCCCGGCTCCGCTCCAACCCCGTCATTGCGCGCGGAGCGAAGCAATCCAGGGCCACGCACACGACTCTGGATTGCCGCGTCGCTTCGCTCCTCGCAATGACGGAGCAGAGCGGTGTGCGCTGTAACTGGCCTGGGGTTATGGGTGCCGGCTTTCGCGGGGACGACAGCTGAGTGTGCGGCCGCTTGCGTGCAGCCGTCACAACAGCTGCGACCGCACCGACTCCGCGCCTTCGCGCAGCAGCGGCAAAAACCGCGCAATCATCTCTTCCGTCGAGACGCGGTCGACATGGCCGCCGATATTGATCGCGCCGATGATGACGTTGTCGTAGCGGCGGACGGGCACCGAGATGGAGCGGAAATGCGGCTCGGCTTCGCGGTCGACCAGCGAATAGCCCTTGTCGCGGTCGCTCTTGATCGCGGCGAGCAGCGCCTTCGGATCGGTCACCGTCTGCGGCGTCAGTGGTTCGCGCGGCATGGCGGCGAGCAACGTTGCGAGTTCTTCGTCGCTGAAACGGCCGAGGATCACACGGCCGACCGAGGTGCAGAAGGCCGGCAGGCGATAGCCGATGTCGATGCCGGCGGAGAACATCCGCGTCGGGCTCGATCGCGCGATGAACACGGCGTCATTGCGGTCGAGCACGGCGAGCGAGGCGATCTCGTGTGCTTCGGTCGCGATGCGGTCGAGCACCGGCTGCAGCACGGCGACGATCTGGCTGGAGCGCAGGTACGACGCCGCGAGCGTCAGCACGTGCGGTGTGAGCGTGAACAGCTTGCCGTCGGAGGCGACATAACGGCTGCGTTCGAGCGTGAACAGGATGCGCCGCGCGGTGGCGCGCGGCAGGTCGGCTGCGCGGGCGAGATCGCTCAGGCTCATCGGCTCGGGCGAAGCGGCAAAGCAATGCAGCAGCCGCAAACCCCGGTCGAGGCTCTCGACAAAGTCGGTGGCCCGCTCCTCACCCTCGCTGCGCTTCAGCTTCGGCATTGCTTGTCTCGCCGCCTTTGCAGGACAACCTCACAGGACAAAAAGTTCTTGCTGCCCTTCAAATCCATGTCATAATTTGACCATTCGTTCAATAGGCGAACAAATCGCGCGAACAACGTCGTCCGCGCACCCTTCGGGAGACACGCCGCCATGATGAGCCAGGAGCAGAACGACCTGATCACCCGCACCGGGCCGAAAGACCCCTGCGGCAGGCTGATGCGGAAATACTGGCAGCCGGCGGCGCTGCTGGATGAGCTCGACGGTCCACGGCCGGTGCGCCCCGTCAAGCTGCTGGGTGAAAACCTGGTGCTGTTTCGCGACGAAGCTGGCCGCTACGGCCTGATCGAGCGCCACTGCGCGCATCGCGGCGCCGACCTCGCCTTCGGACGGCTCGAGAATGGCGGCCTGCGCTGCGCCTTTCACGGCTGGCTGTTCGACGCAACCGGCCAGTGCATCGAGACGCCCGCCGAGCCCCGCGACTCCAAGCTGTGCCAGGGCATCAGGCAGCGCTCCTACCCCGTGATCGAGAAGAGCGGCATCCTCTGGGCCTATCTCGGCGAAGGCGAACCGCCGGCTTTTCCCGAGATCGACTGCTTCGTCGCGCCCGGCAGTCACACCTTTGCTTTCAAGGGCCATATGAACTGCAACTGGCTGCAGGCGCTCGAGGTCGGCATCGACCCCAGCCATGCCTCCTATCTGCACCGCTTCTTCGAGGACGAGGATACGTCCGCCGCCTATGGCAAGCAGTTCCGCGGTGCGTCGGCCGGCAGCGAGATGCCGATGACGAAGATCCTGCGCGAATATGATCGGCCGATCATCAATGTCGAGCAGACCGAATATGGCCTGCGGCTGATCGCGCTGCGCGAGCTGGATGCCGAGCGCACCCATGTGCGCGTCACCAACCAGCTGTTCCCGCACGGCTTCGTCATCCCCATGAGCACGGAGATGACGATCACGCAGTGGCATGTGCCGGTCGATGACGAGAACTGCTACTGGTATGCGATCTTCACGAGCTACACGACGCCGGTCGACAAGAAGAGGATGCGCGACCAGCGGCTCGAGCTCTACGAGCTGCCGGACTACAAGTCGCGCAAGAACAAGTCGAACGATTACGGCTTCGATGCGCAGGAGCAGCTGAGCTCGACCTATACCGGCATGGGCAACGACATCAACGTCCACGACCAGTGGGCGGTGGAGTCGATGGGGCCGATCCAGGACCGCACCAGGGAGCATCTTGGGCAAAGCGACAAGGCGATCGTGCAATATCGCCGCCTGCTGCGCGCGGAGATCGAGAAGGTCGCTTCCGGCGAGACGCCGATGCTGGTGCTCGACCAGGGCCATGCGCGCAGCATCCAGGGCCCCGCCACGATGGACGGCATCGGCCCGACGCTGGGCTGGGAGACCTTCTGGATGGAAGTCGACGTCAAGCGCCGCCGCGGCGCGCCGTGGTCGGCGCCGGTGCCGGCGGAGATCGCCGAGAAGGTGCGGCATCTGTCGGCGGCGGAGTGATGAGGTTGGCGCTCTTGCCACACGGACCGTCATTGCGAGGAGCGCAGCGACGCGGCAATCCAGAGCCTCACGCGCGGCCCTGGATTGCTTCGTCGCTTTCGCTCCTCGCAATGACGGTGGAAAGTCAGTACGCTTCGCATCACCTTGTCCTGGGAGCCCTCGAGTGAGTTTCGTCGCGCGTCACGCGCTCTGGTCGGATGAGCAGAAGGAGGCGGCCGCGCGGCTGCGCCGCATCACCGAAGAGAAGTCGCTGGAGACCATCCGCCTCTCCTTTGCCGACCAGCACGGCATCTTGCGCGGCAAGACGCTGGTGGCGTCAGAGGCGCTCGCCTCGCTCGAAAGCGGCTGCAGCATCACCACCACCATGCTGGCGAAAGACACCTCGCACCGCACGGTGTTTCCGGTGTTCACATCGGGCGGCGGCTTCGGCATGAAGGAGATGGAGGGCGCCGCCGACGTCCTGATGGTGGCCGATCCCACCACCTTCCGGGTGCTGCCGTGGTCGCCGACCACCGGCTGGGTGCTGTGCGACATCTATTTCGCCGACGGGCGGCCGATCCCGTTCTCGACCCGCCAGCTGTTTCGCAAGGTGATCGATCAGCTCGACAAGCGCGGTTACGATTTCATCGCCGGGCTCGAGGTGGAATTCCATCTGTTCAAGCTCGACGACCCGCGCATGGCGCCGGAGGACGCCGGCCAGCCGGGACAGCCGCCGCAGGTCAGCCTGCTCTCGCATGGCTATCAATACCTGACCGAGCAGCGCTACGACCTGATGGAGCCGGCACTCGACATCATCAGGCGCGATATCACGGCGCTCGGCCTGCCGCTGCGTTCGGTCGAGGTCGAGTTCGGTCCGAGCCAGTGCGAGTTCACCTTCGCGCCGAAGAAGGGCCTGGTGCCCGCCGACAACATGGTGCTGTTTCGGAGCGCCGTGAAACAGATCGCGCGCCGCCACGGCTACCACGCCACCTTCATGTGCCGGCCGAAGCTGCCCAACGTGTTCGCCTCCGGCTGGCACCTGCATCAATCGATCGCCGCGCGCGGCAGCGGCGAGAACGCCTTCATGGCAAAGGAAGGCGGCGAGCCGCTGTCCGCGTTCGGCCGCTGCTATCTCGCCGGCCTGATCGAGCACGCGCGCGCCTCGGCAGTATTCTCGACGCCGACCATCAACGGCTACAAGCGCTACCGCTCCTATTCGCTGGCGCCGGACCGTGCAATCTGGGGCCGCGACAATCGCGGCGTTATGATCCGCGTGCTCGGCGGGGCGGGCGATCCCGCGACGCGGCTGGAGAACCGCATCGGCGAGCCCGCCGCCAATCCCTATCTCTACATGGCCTCGCAGATTCTCGCGGGCCTCGACGGCGTCGACCGCAAGCTCGAGCCGCCGCCATCGGCCGATACGCCCTACGAGACCAAGGCGGCGTTGTTGCCGAAGAGTCTGCGAGAGGCGGTGTTCGCGCTGCACGAGGACAGCTTCTTCCGCACCGCGCTCGGCGCGGAGTTCGTCGATTATTACGTTCACATCAAGGATGCCGAGATCGAGCGCTTCCAGGCCGAAGTCTCCGACTGGGAGCACCGCGAATATTTCGAGATGTTTTGAGGGGCGGCGCTCTTTCTCGAAACGAGCACCTGTCCATCACCGTCACCCTGAGGTGCCGCCGCAACGCGGCGGCCTCGAAGGGCGTCGGCCCGACTGCAGCAGCGGGGCCGTGCATCCCTCGAGGCTCGCTGACGCTCGCACCTCGGGATGACGGGTCGGAGACCGGCGCAAAGGTTGGGTAGAGCACAGCGAAGCCCGAAACATTTATTCCGTCTCGGCACGACGAATTTACACAATGCCGGTGTCGAAAGATCAGTGCGGCCGATAGAATGTGGCGGGCCAGGTATAGCTATCCTGTGCGCCTGGCTTGGCGGCGGGGAACGCCGGAAACGGACTGGCGCGGCGCACGATCGCCACGGCCTCCTGGTCGAGCGCCTCGTTGCCGGACGACTGCACGACGGCGGCGCCGATCAGCTGGCCGTTGCGATCGAGCTCGAATTTCACCAGCACCTTGCCGGCCGCACCATGCGCTGCCGCGGGATAGCGCTTGAAGCGCTCGAGGTGGCCGAGCAGCAGCGCCATATAGGCATTCGACGCGGCCTGGCTGAACGGGGCGACACGCTCGTTCTTCGGCAGCGCCCGGGTCTCGGGCGCGGGCGGCACCTCTTGCTTCGGCTCCTCGACCTCCTTCGGCTTGCTGTCCGGCAGCGTCACATCGGCGTTCTGCTGCGGCATCGGCGGCTGCTCGACCTGCTCGACCTTCTGCTCCTCGACCTTGGGTGGCTGCTTCGGCTGCGCCTCGGCCTGCTGCATGGGCGGTCCGACCGCGACATCCTGGGTCTGGATCTCCGGCGAGGCGGCATCCACCGGTGCAAGGCTCACCTCCACTGCCGGCGCAACGGTCGGCACCACCGGCCGGCGTGCATACCAAAACACCACCGACGCAATGAGCGCGGCATGCAATGCGACGATCGTGGCCGCCGCCAACACCCAGCGCGAGACGCCATGCCGTTCCGGCAGATGCAGCGCGAACGCGGTCATGGTTTTGCCGCCGTCGCTTCCAGCCCGACCAGCGCCAGCTTGAGATAACCGGCATCGCGCAAGCTGTTCATCACCTCCATCAGATCGCCATAGCTCAGCGTCTTGTCGGCGCGGATGAAGATGGTCTGCTCCTTGTGATTGCTGGTCGCGCCATCGAGCGCGCTTCCGAGCGTATCGCGCGGCACGATGCTCTCGCCGATCGCGATTGCACCGTCGCCCTTGATGGTGACGAACACCGGCTTGTCGGGACGCGGCTGCTCGGGCGCGGTAGAGGCCGGCAGGTTGACGCCGATGTCGACGGTCGCGAGCGGCGCCGCCACCATGAAGATGATCAGCAGCACCAGGATGACATCGATGAAGGGCGTGACGTTGATCTCGTGCTGGATCTCGAGATCGTCGCCGCTCGATCGCGTGCCGAGACGGACTGCCATGGCCCTACTCCGCCGCCCGCAGCCGCGTCGCGCGATGGCCGCGGCTGATCATCAGCAGCAGCTGCGCCGAGGCATCGCCGAGCAGCGCCTTGTAGCCGGAGATCACCCGCGCCAGATGATTGTAGATCACGACCGCAGGGATCGCGGCGACCAGACCGATCGCGGTGGTCAGCAGCGCCTCGGCAATGCCGGGCGCGACCACCGCAAGGTTGGTGGTGTGGGATTCCGAGATGCCGATGAAGGCATTCATGATGCCCCAGACCGTGCCGAACAGGCCGACGAACGGCGCGGTCGCGCCGATCGTCGCGAGGATGCCGGTGCCGCGCGAGACCTGCCGCGTCATCGCCGCTTCGACCCGATCCAGGCGGAGCGCAACGCGCTCCTTGAAACCGTCGTCGACGATGCCGTCGGACAGCTCCGCTTCCCGCGCCGTGGAGAGCACGAGCTGCGCGACGGCATCCCGCGCTCCATCGCAGGCGCGGGCGACCTCCGCGAGCTGCGGACCGCGCTCCAGCAGCGTCAGCCGCTGCCGCACGCGGCGCATCGCCATCCTGAGCTCGATGGTCTTGGCGAGCCAGATCGTCCAGGTCGCGAGTGAGGCGACCGCAAGCCCGATCATCACCGCCTTCACCACGATGTCGGCATTGAGGAACATGCCCCAGGGCGACAGGTTCTTCGGCAGCAGCGGGTTGTCGCCTTGCGCCGACGCCGGCGACGGCAGGACGAATGCCGCCCCGCCTGCCAGCGCCAGCACGATTCCACAAGCAGCCTCTGCAAATCTCGGCATGGAGTTCTCGCTTTCTTTTCTGCGCATCGACCGTCTCAAAGCTTCTGTGAAATGCCGAAGAAGAAACCGCGGCGCGGCCCGAACTGCGGCGCGAACACGCCGATGCCGGAGCCGTCGCGGATCTCGTAGATGGTGTCGAACAGGTTGACGATATCGAAGCGCAGCGTGGTCGGCTTCAGATCGTTGAACCATTTGAACTCGTGCGAGATGCCGAGATTGACCTGCGAATAGAAGGGCAGCGAGGCTGTATTGGCAAAGCCGTTGCGCAGGCCGCTGCCATAGAGCAGGTCCATCGAGACGCGGGTGCCGTCGTCCCATTTGTAGGAGGCGCCGGCCGATCCCGATATCCACTGGGAGTGATCGGTGTAGACATAATGGCTCGCGATATAGGCGAGCTCGTCGGCGCCGAACAGATATTGGTTGGAGACCACGTCGGTCGCGATCTGCCGCGCATAGGCGAAGTTCGCATAGGCGTTGAAGGCACCATTGCTGTACTTCGCCGAAAGCTCGACGCCGTAATTGTTGCCTTTGGCATAGTTGAACGCGGTCAGCACGTAGGCGGCGCCGAACTGGCCGTCGTCGAGCAGGTCCGTGGCCATCTTGTAATAGCCGTCGACGCCGAGCTCGAGCCCGGGCAGCACCTTCTGCGTCACGCCGACGTCGAAATAATGCGAGCGTTCGGGCAGCACGGGATCGGCCTGGTTGACGGCAGGCTGCTGCGTCGTGTTCTGCGTCAGCGCAAGATTCACGGGCGCAGCCAGCACCAGCTGCGGCGGCGTAAAATAGCGGGCGTAGCCGGCGTGGAACGTCGTGCCGTCCCAAGGCGTGTAGCTCATGCTGATGCGCGGACTGAGCTGGTTCGCATCGGTGTATTGCAGCATCTGATCGAACCTGAGCCCATAGTTCAGGGTGAGCTGGTTCGTCACCTTCCATTCGTCGCCGATATAAGTGCCGAACAGGAAGCCGGTCTTGCTGCTCTGGTCGAGAAAGCTGGTGACATTGTTGGGATTGATTGTGCCGTCGATCGGAAGGCCTGTGGCGGGATCCAGCAGGATGGCTGAGGATGAGTTGCTCACGAACGCATCCTCGACGCTGGCGGTGAAGCCGGCATGCAGGGTGTGGGCGTCGGTCAGGCGATAGGAGGCATCGGTCTGGATACCGTTGGTGAGACTGCGGCGATAGATATCGGACGCCACGCCGTTGAAGACGAGATCGCCAATGACATCGGGCACGAAATGCACGGTGCTGATGCGGTTGAAATAGGAGGTCTGCACGTCCAGCCCGTTGCTGGAATATTGCAGCGCCAGCACATTGAACTGGTTGAACTCCAGCTGCGTCTCGTTCAGATTCGCCGAGTTGAAATTGGTGATGCCGAACGGCGAGAACTGCGGCACCTGGCCCGGATTGTTCGGGATCTGGAAGTGGCTCTCGGCGACCCCGCTCATGAACGTGAGCCGCAGGGTCGGGTCGAGCACGGTTGAGAGATAGAGAAAGCCCTTGCCCTGATCGGTGTGATCGTGGATGGCGTTATAGGATGACGTCGGATTCTCCAGGCCGAGATCGTTGCCGAGATAGCGGCCGGAAACGAAATACTGGGTATTCCCCGACGTACCGCCCCATTCGGCGCTCGGCGTGATCGTGCCGTGGCTGCCGCCATAGACACTGACCTGGCCCGAATTGTCGAAGGCGCTGGACTTGGTCTGGATGTCGACCACGCCCGCGGTGCGCAGCCCGTATTGCGCGGGCAGCGCGCCGGTGATCAGCGCGAGATTGCCGACGATGCCGGTGTCGAGAATCTGGCCGAAAGCGCCGACGCCGTCGGGCAGCATGATGCCGTTGATGCGGTACTGCACATTGGCGTGCTCGTTGCGCACATGGAGGTCGCCACTTGCCGCAGAATCCTGCGATACGCCCGGGGTCTGCAACAGCACGCGGTCGAGCGAGGTGTTGGAGCCCTGCGGCAGGGCTTCGATCGCCTGCTGCGACATCTGATACGAACCGGCGCCGGTCGGCGTGAACAGGCTCCGCCGCGCGGAATCGAAATGCTGGTTCTGCTGGGTGACGATTTGAGCCTGTGATGGCGGCGCAGGCTCGGTTCTCACGACCTGCGGGGCCGGCGGCTTGCGCGGCCGTGACCGCTCGACGGGCGCCGCGATCCGCGTCTCCGGCAGCACGTTGCCGCCTGAAGCCTGCTCCGGAGCTGCCGGCGCCGACGCCTGCGCTGCTGCGGGAGGCTGTGGCGCCTGCGCCGTCGGTGTTGCGGCAGGCGCAGGCGTTGCTGCGGGCGCCGGCGTTGCGGCCGGCGGCTGCGGCGCGGATGGCGGCGGTGGCGAGGAATTGTCGCTTTGCGCGCGCGCGGCATTCATGGCGACGAGCAACGCGAGTGACGATACGGAGATGTGCGCGCCCCGGCGCGACGATGACAAGAGAAGTCCCATTGATTGATACCTGACTCCGGTTTCACTGGAGCGGGCGGCACGAAGTGTGCGCCACGACCCTACGAACGAACGGAGCTCCGCCCCCGCCGGAAAGCAGCGTGGCCCAGCACGCAATGCTTCAGGCAGGAATCGAAGCTGTTACGTCAGGAAACCGGGGGTCCGCGCGACTGGAACGGCGCGCGCGGCAGCGTAACGGCGATGCGCACGATCGTGATCGGGCGATCGACGACGGTGGCATTCAGCTGCAGCGGGATGGCAGGCGGCGTCGAGGCAATCGCATTGGCGATGGCGCTCGTGGCGATACAGATCGGGCAGAGATCATCGCCAAACGGACCGTCGGGATGGGCCGGCGCCTTGCCGTGATCGATCGCACCGATCGCGGCGGCGATCAGGCCGCGGTCGGAAACCTGTCCCGCGACGTGGACGTGGCCGAAGGACAAGGCAATGTTGATGGCGATCGCGACCAGCGCGAGCCATGACCCATGCCTGACATTATCCCGGAACCAGCGCATTCGCGGCGTGCGATCTCATACTGCGGCATTTTGCGCCGCGGCATGATCTTAGCCGAGGCCATGTGGCTTTGGGAAGGGGCGATATCGCTCTCGCCGCATCGTCATTGCGAGCGGAATGGTCGGTGAGCCTCAAATCCCGAGATAGCGGTGCTGCAGCTCCGGCTCGGCCGTCAATTCGGCGGACGTCCCGCTCCACACCGTGCGGCCGCGCTCGATGATGTAATGACGGTCGCAGATGCGACTCAAGTGCTCGACATTCTTGTCGATCACCAGGATCGACTGCCCGCGCGCCTTCAGCATCGACAGGCAGTTCCAGATCTCCTCGCGGATCAGCGGCGCGAGGCCTTCGGTCGCCTCGTCCAGAATCAACAGATGCGGATTGGTCATCAGCGCGCGGCCGATGGCGAGCATCTGCTGCTCGCCGCCGGAGAGCTGGTTGCCCATGTTGGCGCCGCGCTCGGCGAGGCGCGGAAACAGCGCGTGGATGCTGTCCAGCGTCCAGGGCTCGGAATTGCCAAGACGATTCGCAGACGCCGCGATCAGATTTTCGCGCACGGTGAGATTGGGGAAGATCTGCCGGCCCTCCGGCACGAGGCCGATGCCGAGCTTGGCGATCCGATAGGACGGCAGGCTGCGTACTTCCGTGCCCGCAAAGCGGATCGCGCCTGCCCGCGCCGGCGTCAGCCCCATGATGGAGCGGATGGTGGTGGTCTTGCCCATGCCGTTGCGGCCCATCAGCGAGACCATCTCGCCGCGCTTGATGGACAGCGACAGGCCGAACAGCACCTGGCTGAGGCCATAGCAGGTCTCGATGGCTTCGACGTCGAGCAGCGTTGCGGTCTCAGCCATGGCGCACCACCACATGCTGGTCGCCGAGATAGGCGCGCTTGACCTCGTCGTTCTGCCTGATGGCATCAGGCGTGCCGGAGGCGATGACGCGGCCATAGACCAGCACCGAAATGCGATCGGCGAGCGCGAACACGGCTTCCATGTCGTGCTCGACCAGCACGATGGTGACCTCCTTGCGCAGCTCCTGCAGCAGCTTCACCATCCGCGCGGATTCGGTGACGCCAAGTCCGGCCATCGGCTCGTCGAGCAGCAGCAATTGCGGCTTGGTCGCCAGCGCCACCGCCAGCTCGAGCTCGCGCTGCTCGCCATGGCTCAGGCGCGCGACCGGCACATTGGCGCGGTCGCGCAGGCCGACGCGGGTCAGCGCCTCCATCGCGGCGTCGCGAAGCCCGCGCTCCTTGCGCGCATCGGCGAAGAAGCGGAACGAGTGCCCGTCGCGCGCCTGGGCTGCAAGCGCGACATTGTCGGCGGCGGTGAAGTCCGACAGCAGGCAAGTGATCTGGAACGAGCGCGCCAGGCCGAGCGCGCTGCGGCGATAGGCGGGCAGCCGCGAGATGTCGCGGCCGGCGAGGAAGATGCTGCCGGAATGCGGCATCAGATGCCCGGTGAGCTGGCTGATCAGCGTGGTCTTGCCGGCGCCGTTGGGGCCGATGATGGCGTGCAGCTCGCCTTGCGGCACGTCGAGCGTGACGTGGTCGGTCGCGATGATGCCGCCGAACCGGCGCACGAGCTTGTCCACCCGGAGCAGGGATTCAGCCACGCGAAAACCTCCCGAGCAGGCCCATGATGCCGCCGCGGCCGAACAGCACGATCATCAGCAGCAGCGGCCCCATGATGATGGCCCAATATTCGGTGACCCGCGACAACAGCTCTTCGAGCACGAGATAGACCACGGCGCCGAGCACGGGACCGAACAGCGTGCCCATCCCGCCCAGGATCACCATCACCATGAGGTCGCCGGAGCGGGTCCAGTACATCACGGCCGGGCTGACGAAATCGGTGTTGTTGGCGAGCAGCGCGCCGGCCAGCCCACACATGGTACCCGCGATGACGAAGCAGACCAGGCGATAGCGCGTAGCGGGAAAGCCGATCGCCTGCATGCGCTGCTCGTTGGAGCGCAGGCCCTGCACCACGAGGCCGAAACGCGAATTGACGATGCGCCAGATCAGGACCAGCACGAGCAGCAGACAGACGAGGCAGAGATAATAGAACTGCACGCGGTTCGACAGGTTGACCAGGCCGGCAAAATCGCTGCGCGTATTGATGGTGAGCCCGTCGTCGCCGCCGTAACGCGCGAGCCCGGAGGCGACGTAATAGGCCATCTGCGCAAAGGCGAGCGTGATCATGATGAAATAGACGCCGCGGGTGCGCAAGCTGAGCGCGCCGATCACCAGCGCGAAGACGGCCGAGGCCGCCAGCGCCACCGGAAACTGGATGAAACCGGAGCCGATGCCCTCCTGTGCCAGCATGCCCACTGCATAGCCGCCGATGCCGAGATAGGCGGCATGGCCGAAGCTCATCATGCCGCCATAGCCCATGATCAGATTGAGACTCGCCGCGGCCAGCGCCATGATGACGATACGGGTGAACATGGTCAGCACGAAGACGTTGCCGCTCAGGTGCGAATAGAGCGGCAGCAGCACAAGACCCGCGACCAGCAGGGCCGAGACGACGCCACGGACGTTGCGCACGGACTTCATCGGCGGTTGGCTGGAAACAGCCCCTCCGGCCGCACGACCAGCACCATCGCCATCAACAGATAGATCAGCATCGAGGACAGCGCGGGTGCGGCGGTGGAGGCGGAGGCCGAGCTCAGCACCTGCCGCAGCAGATTGGGCAGGAAGGCGCGGCCGAGCGTGTCGATCAGGCCGACAAAGATCGCCGCCAGAAACGCGCCGCGGATCGAGCCGATGCCGCCGATCACGATGACGACGAAAGCGAGGATCAGGATGTTCTCGCCCATGCCGATCTGCACGGTGAGGATCGGCGCCTGCATCAGCCCGGCCAGGCCCGCGAGCGCGGCACCGAGCCCGAACACCAGGGTATAGAGCAGCTTGATGTTGATGCCGAGCGCGCCGATCATCTCGCGGTTGGAGGCGCCGGCCCGGATCAGCATGCCGATGCGGGTGCGCATGACGCCGAGATAGAGCAGCAGCGCGACCAAGAGCGCCACCACGATGATCGCGAGCCGATAGGCCGGATAATAGATGCCGGGCAGGATCTGCACGGGCACGCTGAGCCAGGGTGGCAGCGGCAGCGCGAGCCCCGCCGGCCCCCAGATCAGCCGCACGGCCTCGTTGAAAAACAGGATCAGGCCGAAGGTCGCGAGCACATGGTCGAGATGGTCGCGGCCATAGAGGTGCCGCAGCGTGGTGAATTCCAGCACCATGCCGAGCAACAGGGTCGCGGCCAGCGCCAGCACGGCGCCGAGCACGAAGCTGCCGGTCCAGGCCACGAAGGTGGCTGCGAAATAGGCGCCCATCATATAGAGCGAGCCATGGGCCAGGTTTACCAGGTCCATGATGCCGAACACCAGCGTCAGTCCGGCCGCAAGCAGGAACAGCAGCAGGCCGAACTGCAGTCCATTCAAAATCTGTTCGACGAGCAGCAGCATCCGTCCACGCGTGATCAAGGAAAAGCGGCAGCGCTTTTAGCGCCGCCGCCCTTTCAAAGCAAAATCCGTGCTCACTTCATCGGACATTTGTCATGGAAGCGATCCTGATCGTCCTTGACGATGGTGGCGACCGTCTTCAGCGACAAGTCGCCGCTTGCGTCCTTGACCACATCCTGCAGGTAGAAGTTCTGGACCGGAATGTGGTTGTTGCCATATCTGAACGATCCGCGCAGCGACTTGAAGTCGGCCTTCTCCATCTCCGCCTTCATCGCGTCCTTCTTGGAGGTGTCGCCGCCCACCGCAACCACGGCGCTGTTGATCAGCTGCGCCGCGTCATAGGCCTGGGCGCCGTAATAGGTCGGGCGCAACCCCGGATATTTCTTGCGATAGTCCTCGACAAAGCGCTTGTTCTGCTCGCCCGGCAGGTCGTTGACCCATTCCTGTGCGCCGGGCACGCCGATGGCGTTGTCCTTCTGCAATGGCAGCGACAATTCGTCGATGGTGAAGGCGGTATAAAGCGGCATCTGCTGCTTCAGGCCCGACTGCGCATACTGGTTCAGAAACTGCACGCCGGCCGCGCCCGGATAGAACACGAAGATCGACTCGGCGCCGGAGGCGCGGGCCTTGGAGAGCTCGGCCGAGAAGTCGAGCTGGCTCGGCCACACCGTATATTCCTCGCCCTTGATCTCGCCCTTGAAGGTGCTCTTCACGCCCGCCAGCATGTCCTTGCCGGCCGCGTAGTTCGGCCCGATCAGGAATACCGACTTCACGCCTTTCTGGTTCATGTAGAGACCCATCGCCGCAGGCGTCTGGTCGTTCTGCCAGGAGGTCGAGAATACGTAAGGCGAGCACAATTCGCCTGCGAGCTGTGAGGGGCCGGCATTGGCCGAGATCAGGATGGTCTGGCTGTCGACCGCGGTCTTCAGCGAGGCCAGCAGCACGTTGGACCAGATGTAGCCGGCGATGAAATCGACCTTGTCCGACTGCACCAGCTTCTCGGTCTTCTGCTTGCCGACGTCAGGCTTCTGCTGATCGTCCTCGTAGATCACCTCGACCGGCTTGCCGGCCATCTTGCGCCCGAGATGGTCGAGCGCAAGCTCGAAGGAATTGCGCATGTCGTTGCCGATCACCGCCGTCGGGCCGGAGAAGGTCGAGACAAAGCCGATCTTGATGGTGTCGCCGGCAACCGCCGAGTTGGCCCACGCAAGCGCTGCCGCGCCCGCCAGCCAGAATGCAAATCTCATGGTATTCCCCTCCCCTACTCTCGATCACTGACCCCGCCGGACAGCGGGATTACGCCGCTTCCCGTCGCCGGGTCGTCGCCATTGGTTTTTGCGCGAATTTCCGTCCCGGCATCAAGCGCCAAGCCGGGGCACGAAGTTGAACCTTCGGCTCATCATGTGAACCATAATTCGCAACCCTCGCCAATGGCAAGAAATATAATGCCGGTCGCGATGCCCGCAGCCTATCGCCCGATTGAGCATCCGGCATTGGACCGTGGGCCGATTGGCAGCATTAATTGAGCGCCATCGATCGCCTTCCGTGGAGAAGCCACTATGATCCCGACAGAACAAACCACGACAGCACAGAGCCCCCACCGCGTGGTGATCGTCGGTGCCGGCTTCGGCGGGCTGGAGGCGACCTACCGCTTGAAGGGCGCTGCCGTGCAGATCACCTTGATCGACCGCCGCAACCACCACCTGTTCCAGCCGCTGCTGTACCAGGTCGCGACCGCTTCCTTGGCGACTTCGGAGATCGCCTGGCCGATCCGGTATCTGATGCACGACCGGCCCGAGGTGACGACACTGTTCGCGACCGTGATCGGCATCGACACGCAGAACCGCCGCGTATTGCTCGATCGCGATGACGCCGTGCCCTACGACACGCTGATCCTCGCCACCGGGGCGCGGCACACCTATTTCGGCCACGACGAATGGGAGCAGTTCGCGCCGGGGCTGAAAACGCTCGAAGACGCCACCACGCTGCGCCGGCACATCCTGATCGCCTTCGAGCGCGCCGAGCGCGAGAAGGATCCGCAAAGGCGCGCCGCGCGGCTGACCTTTGCCATCATCGGCGCCGGCCCCACCGGCGTCGAGCTTGCGGGCACCATTGCCGAGCTCGCCCATCACACGCTGGTCGGCGACTTCCGCAACATCGACACCCAGCGCGCGCGCGTGGTGCTGATCGAGGCCGGCCCGCGCGTGCTCGCAGGCTTTCCCGACGAGCTCTCGGCCTATGCGCAGGCCTGTCTCGAGCGCATCGGCGTCGAGGTGGCGCTGGGCGAGGCCGTCACCGAATGCTCGCAGGACGGCGTGGTCTATGGCGGCAGGAAGCTCGAAGCGCGCACCATCATCTGGGCGGCCGGCGTAAGGGCGTCGCCTGCGGCGGAATGGCTGGGTGCGCCGGCCGACCGCGCCGGCCGCGTCGAGGTCGCGCCCGACCTCTCGGTGCCCGGTCACCCCAACATCTTTGCCATCGGCGACACGGTGACGATCCCGGCCTGGAACGGCAAGCCGGTCCCCGGCATTGCGCCCGCCGCCAAGCAGCAGGGGCGTTATGTCGCCAGCTTGATCAAGGCGCGGCTCGCCGGCCGGACACTGCCGCCCTTCCGCTATCATCACTCGGGCAGCCTTGCGCAGATCGGCAAGCGGCTCGCCGTGATCGACTTCGGACGCATCCGGCTGAAGGGCGCGATCGCCTGGTGGATCTGGGGCATTGCCCACATCTACTTCCTGATCGGGCTGCGCCACCGGCTCAGCGTCGCCCTGAGCTGGCTCTGGGTCTACGCCCGCGACCAGCGCGCTGCGCGACTGATCACGCAGGGCAGCAGCAAGGTGACGACGTAACCTGCTCAACAAATGAGCAGGAAGGCGCAGGTTCAACGACGCGACCGCACCTCTCCTCGACGCCGAATTCTTTGGAAGTCACTGACAGAAAAGAAAATTCGCGCATGATCATGGGGGCCAGGTATTGTACACATGGCACACCCCTTGCTTCGCTGCAGGGGAAAATTTAGTCGATGGACTTAGGTCCCGGTAGCATGGCCGGGCTGCTCTCGGAGTCATGAGTGACCGAAACCGTTGCCGCGATTGTCGCCGCGCATCGCGCAGGCACGCTGATGCCCGCACAGACTGTTGCGCGCAGTTTCAAGCGCATCCGCGACCATAACGACCCCGCCATCTTCATCTCGCTGCGCGCGGAAAAAGACGCGATCGCGGAGGCCGAGGCGCTCGCCGCGCGCAAGGACGCAAGCCAGCTGCCGCTTCTGGGCGTGCCGGTCGCGGTGAAAGACAATATCGACGTGCTGGGCCTGCCGACCACAGCGGCCTGCCCGGCCTTTTCCTACTCGCCCTCCTTCGACGCAACCGCAGTGGCGCGGCTGCGCGCCGCCGGTGCCATCGTCATCGGCAAGACCAATCTCGACCAGTTTGCGACGGGGCTGGTCGGCGTGCGTTCGCCCTACGGCATCCCGAAAAATCCGCTGCGCGCCGAGCTCTTGCCCGGTGGCTCGAGCTCGGGATCGGCGGTTGCGGTTGCCGCAGGGCTGGTGCCGCTTGCGCTCGGCACCGACACCGCAGGCAGCGGCCGCGTGCCGGCCCTGCTCAACAATATCGTGGGTCTCAAGCCGAGCCTCGGCATGATCTCGGCCGCCGGCCTGCTACCCGCCTGCCGGACGCTCGACTGCGTGTCGATCTTCTCGCTCACCGTGGACGATGCGGTGACGGCGCTTGGCGCAATGACCGGGCCCGACGGCGCCGATCCATTCTCCCGCGACCGGCCGCTCGGGGAGATCACCGCGTTGCCCGCCAATCTTCGCCTCGGCATTCCCCGCGCCGGGCAACTGATCTTCTTCGGCGACAAGGCGCAGGAGGCCGCCTATCGCGACGCGCTGAAGCGTTTTTCGGCGCTCGGGGCCACGCTGGTCGAGTTTGACATGGAGCCGTTCTACGAGACGGCGCGGCTGCTCTATGAGGGGCCGTGGGTGGCCGAGCGCTATCTCGTGATCCGCAATCTGCTCGCCTCATCGCCTGATGCGATTCACCCGGTGACGCGCGAGATCATCGCGCCCGGCGCGCGGCTGACCGCGGCGGAGACGTTTTCCGCACTCTACCGGCTGCAGGGCGTGCGCAAGATCGCCGAGCGCATCCTCGGCAATTTCGACGCCATGGTGCTGCCGACCACGCCGACGCTCTACACCACGGCGCAGGTGCTGGCCGATCCCGTCCTGCTCAACAGCCGGCTCGGCACCTACACCAATTTCGTCAACCTGCTCGACCTCTGCGGCCTGGCGCTGCCGGCCTCGTTCCGCCCTGACGGCCTGCCGTTCGGCGTGACGCTGCTCGCGCCCGCCGGCCAGGACGCGCTGCTGGCCTCGATCGGGCGCGTCTTCCATGCCGACACCAAGCTCGGCATGGGCGCCGGCAACATTGCGCAGCCGCCGCTCGCCGCACTGCCGACCAGCGTCGGCCGCGACGATATCCCGATCGCCGTGGTCGGCGCGCATCTGTCGGGCATGGCACTCAATGGCGAGTTGAAGACGCTGGCCGGACGCCTGCTCGAGACCACCATGACCGCGCCGGACTACAAGCTCTACGCGCTCGACACCGTGCCGCCCAAGCCCGGCATGCTCCGCGTCGAGTCGGGGGCCGGGACCGCCATCGAGCTGGAGATCTGGGCGCTGTCGGCATCGGCCTTCGGCAAATTCGTCGCCGCCATCCCGCCGCCGCTGTCGATCGGCACCATCCGCCTCGCCGACGGCCGCAATGTGAAGGGATTCCTGGTCGAGCCGGCGGCGCTCGATCGCGCGCGGGATATTTCAGCGTTTGGCGGCTGGCGGGCGTATATGGCGGAAGCCGCGGCGGTGTGAGTCCCGCGGCATCTACGGTGCACTCCCTCGCCCCGCTCTTCGCGGGGAGAGGGTTGGGGTGAGGGGCTGCTTCCACAAATTCGGTGACTGAGGAGCGCGTGGAGAGTCACCCTCACCCGGATGACATCTTCGATGCAATCCGGCCTCTCCCCGCGAGCGGGGCGAGGCAAAAAAGCGCTACACCGACACCGCGTAGAGCTCGTACTCGTCGCGCACCAATTCGATATGCGCGCGCATCGCGGCTTCGGCGCCGGCCTTGTCGCCGCGCATGATGGCGACGACGACGCGGTCGTGCTCGGCATGCGACTTGGCGAGCCGGCCGAGATTGCGGAACTGGGCGCGGCGGAATGGCTGCACGCGAACCCGCGTCGCCAGGGTCATCTCGGCGATATAGGTGTTCTGCGAGCCGGCATAGATCGTGTTGTGGAAGCGCTCATTGACCTCGTGGAAGCGGTCCGGGTTGCCGGCATGGCTCAGGACGCGCAACTCCTCATGCACGGCCTCCAGCCGTTGCCGTTCCACCGGGGTCATGCGCTCGGCCGCCAGCCCTGCGCAGATCGCCTCCAGTTCCGCCATCGCCTCGAACATGCCGGTGAGCCGGTCCAGCGTCGGCCGCGCCACCACGGCGCCGCGATGGGCGCGGGTTTCGACCAGGCCTGATGCGGCGAGCTGCCGCAGCGCCTCGCGCACTGGGGTGCGGGAAACGTTGAAGCGGCGGGCGATATCGGTCTCGTCCAGGGCCGCGCCGGGCGGCAGCGCCCCCCGCACGATCTCGTCCGCGAGTTGCAGCCGCAACTCCTCGGCACGGGTGATCTTTCCGGCAGAGCCCGCCGCCCGGTCGACACGCCGAACCACGACCCCGCCCTTGATGCGGTCGTTCGGCGGGGCGCTGTTCGCGGGCAGATCGTCGAGGCTCATGTCGGCGCGACCTTCGGTTCGTCGATGATGCTGACATGGGCCGCGACGATTCTCCAGCCCTCGGGGAAGCGGACCCAGGTCTGCATTTGCCGCCCGACCCGACCCGGGGCGCTGTCACGATAGAACAGGGTCGAGGCCACAGCGGTATCCCGGCCATAGGTCGTGATCACCGTTCGCGCGGTCTTGCGCATCAGGCCGACCGGCGAGCGGGCGGCGCGGAACGCGTTGATCTCGGCATAGCCATAGAGGTTCTCGCCGATGCCGTAACGGAGCGTGCGGGGGTCGTTGCGGAACAACTCGCCGAGCACGGCGACGTCGTTGCCGACCAGCGCCTGCTCGTAGCGCTCGAATTGCGCGGTCACTTCGGCAACGACATCGGGCAGATCGATTTCCATCTGTAGTCCTCTAAAGTCTTCTCGGCGGTGGGGCCACGGCGACGCCGCTTCTCTCCAGCGCAAACGCCACGCGCAGCGCGATGTCCTCGCGCCATGGCGCAGCGATGATCTGCACGCCCATCGGCATCGGCTCCAGCGGAATGGGCACCGCCACCACGGGCAGGCCGATGAAGGAGATCGGCTGGGTGTGGATGCCGATATTGGCGCGGACCGGCAGCTCCACCCCGTCGAGCACGAACGTCGCCTGCCCGAGCTTGGGCGCAATGCAGGGCGTCGCCGGCGCGATGATGACGTCCACCGTCTTGAACAGCTCGGCCACTTGCGCGCGGTACCAGCGGCGGAATTTCTGCGCGCGGTCGACGAAGGGTGCCGGGATCATGGCGCCCGCGATCAGCCGGTCGCGCACCGCGGGATCGAAATCATGCGGACGCTTGCGCAGCCGATCGAGATGGAGCGAAGCGCCTTCGACCGTGGAAATGACATAGGCTGCGGCGCGCGCCCGCGCCGCTTCGGGGAGTTCGATCGTGCGGGTCACGTTGAGCGCCTTGCCGACCCGCGCCACCGCTTCCCTGGCCTCGTCGAACAAATTCTGCTGGAAATAACCGCCGGCCAGCGCAATGCGCAGATTGCCGAGGCCTTGCCCGACGAGCGGCGTCACCGGCTCGATGCCGCGCGTGGTGCAGGCCGCATCATCGGCGTCGCGCCCCTGCATGACGTCATAGGCGAGCGCCAGATCCGTCACGCTGCGCGCGAATGGGCCGAGATGGTCGAAGCTTGCGACGAAGGGGAAGGAGCGCGCCCGCGACAGCCTTCCATAGGTCGGCTTCAGGCCGAAGATGCCGCAGAACGATGACGGCACGCGGATCGAGCCGTTGGTATCGGAGCCGAGCGCAAGCGGCACCAGCGCGCCGCCGACGGCGCTGCCCGAGCCGCCGGAGGAGCCACCGCTCATCCGCGTCGGATCATGCGGGTTGCGCGACGGGCCGTCATGCACGTTCTCGCCGGTGAAGTCATAGGCGTATTCGCCCATGTTCAGCGCGCCGAGCAGCACGGCGCCCGCCGCCTCCAGCCGCTCGATCAGGGTCGCATCGCGCGACGCCGGCGGCAGGTCGCGGTTGATCCTGGAGCCGGCGCGGGTGGCAAGCCCTTTCACGTCGAACAGGTTCTTCACCGCGAAGGGCACGCCGGCGAGCGGGCCGACTGTCTCGCCGGCGGCAAGCGCGGCATCGATCGCGCGCGCTTTGGCGCGAGCGCGCTCGGCAGTCACATCGGTGAAGGAATTGAGCACAGGGTCGTGCTGGGCGATACGCGCCAGCGCGGCTTCGGTGACGGAAAGCGCTGACATCTTGCGGGCTGCGACCGCTTGCGCGATCTCTGCCGCGGAAAGTCCGGTCGGGTCTATCGTCATCGCGGCATCAGGCGGCAAAGATGGGGGCCGGCTCGGTCTCGTCCGGCAGCGCAAAGCCGTCGACCAGCCGCGCCAGCCTCAGCGAGACCTCGAGATTGGCCTTGATCGCCGGCCGCCAGGCGTCCTCGACGGGAAGCGCCAGCGCGTTGGCAACCGCGTCGATATAGTCGTCAAGCGGATCAGCAGCCATACCCATCCTATCGTCTCGCGCCTCTCGCCTCCGGCGCGTCAGTGCACCGGCAGCGGCGGATGCGGGATCGCAGTCAGGAGCTCCCTGGTGTAGGGATCCTTGGGGTCCGAAAGCACCGCCTCGGCCGCCCCCTGTTCGACGATCCGCCCCGTGCGCATCACAATGACACGATCGCACAACAAGCGCACCACATTCAAATCATGGGAGACGAACAAATAGCTCATGCCTAGGGACGTCTTGAGGTCCTGCAGCAGGTTCAAAACCACCGCCTGCACGGAGACGTCGAGCGCGGCCGTCGGCTCGTCCAGGATGACGAGCTTGGGGTGGAGCGCGATCGCCCGTGCAATGCCGACGCGGGCCTTCTGGCCGCCGGACAATTGATGCGGGAACCGGTCGAGCAGATTGAGCGGCAGGCCGACCAGGGTGGCAAGCTCCTCGCAACGGGCGCGCAAGCGTTCACGGCCCTTGATGTTGCCGAGCTGCAGGATCGGATCGGCGATGGCCCGCGCCGCGGTGAAGCGCGGGTTGAGGCTGTCGGTCGGGTCCTGGAACACCATCTGGATCTGGCTGCGCAAGGGCAGCCTCGCAAAGGCGTTCGGCATGATGGCGCCGATCTCCTGGCCGTCGAACACGATGCGGCCGGAGGTCTGGTCCAGCAGCCGCATGACCATCATCGAGGTGGTGGACTTGCCGCAGCCGGATTCGCCGACGAGGCCAACGCTCTCGCCGCGGCCGACGGAAAAGCTGATGCCGTCGACGGCGCGGAAGATCTCCGGCTCGACCGGCGGCTTGCGGGAAAACAGTTTTGACAGGACGGCCGTGGCGCCCTGCCGGGGATATTCCTTGACCAGCTTTTCGACAAGGAGAAGGGGCTTTGACTCGGTGCTGCCCTCCCTCTCCCCGTCCTTCACGGGGAGAGGGTCGGGGTGAGGGGCTGTCTCCACGAGTTGGACTCGTGGAGCATCCCCCTCACCCGCCGCGCATTGCGCGTCGGCCTCTCCCCGCATGCGGGGAGAGGCGAAGGAAGCCTCCTCCTCGGGCAGCAGATCACGCAGCGACACGCCGATCCGCGGCGTCGCCCGCATCAGCTTCTTCGTATAGGGATGCTGCGGGTTTGCAAAGATATCGGCCGATCTCGCCGTCTCCACCACCCTGCCCTTCTCCATCACGACGACACGGTCGCAATAGGCGGCCGCCAGGCCGAGATCATGCGTGATCAGGATGGTCGACATGCCGCGTTTCTTCGTCAGCTCGACCACCAAATCCATCACCGCTTTCTGCGTGGTGACGTCGAGCCCGGTGGTCGGCTCGTCCGCGATCAGGAGCTGCGGATTGCAGGCCAGCGCCAGCGCGATGACGACGCGCTGGCACATGCCGCCCGAAAGCTCGAACGGATAGGCGTGGTAACGCTCGCGGGGACGGGCGATCTTGACCTGCTCCAGCGCTTCAATCGCCTTCTCGCCGCGGTCGCCGACCGTCGACTGCTGCACATGCTGGCGCAGCACATCCTCGATCTGGTCACCCACCTTGCGGATGGGATTGAGGGCCGCGCGCGGGTTCTGGAAGATCATCGAAATCTCGCGGCCGCGCAGGTCGCGCATGGTGTCTTCGCTGGCGGCCCTGACGTCGACGCCGGAAAACATCACCGAGCCCTCGGCGATCTTTCCGGCGCGATCGAGGATCCGCATCACGGCGTACGAGGTCACGGACTTGCCGGAGCCGGATTCACCGACGATGCCCAGCGTCTCGCCCTTGGCGACGCTGATATTGACATGCTGCACCGCCTTGACGATGCCGCGGCGGGTGGTGAACTCCACCGTGAGGTCATGCACGTCGAGCAAGGGCTGCGCGGTCATAGGGGTCTCCAGGCGCGCGGTGCGTCCCCTCGCCCCGCCCCTGCGGGGTCGCGACGAGCAGAGCTCGCGCTGAGAGGGTTGGGGTGAGGGGCTGCCTCCGCGAGCGGGACTCGCGGTGAGTCCCCCTCACCCGGATCGCATCTTCGATGCGATCCGACCTCTCCCCGCAAGCGGGGCGAGGTAAGGGAGGCATCGCGCCTCGATCTCTTCAGCATCCCCTCACGTCCGTCGTTGCGGGTCGACGATGTCGCGCAAACCGTCGCCGAGCAAGTTGAAGCAGAATACCGCGATCATCAGCGCGAGCCCCGGAAACAGCGCGATCCACCATTCGCCCGACACCATGAAGCTCGCGCCTTCCGCGACCATGATGCCCCATTCCGCGGTCGGCGGCCGCACGCCGAGCCCGATGAAGGAGAGGCCTGCGGCGTTGAGGATCGCGTAACCCATGGTCAGCGACATCTGCACGATCATGATCGGCATGATGTTGGGCAGGATGTGCCCGAGCAGGATGCGGAATTCGGCGTTGCCGGACAGCCGCGCCGCCTGCACGAAGCCGGCATTGCGGCGGACGTTGGCCTCGGCACGCGCCACGCGCGCATAAAGCGGAAAGTTCACGATCGCGGTCGCGATGATGATGTTCTGCACGGTGTTGCCGAGCGCCGCCACGATGCCCATCGCCAGCACGAAGAGCGGAAACGCCATGATGGTATCGGCGATGCGGCCGACGATGCGATCGGTCCAGCCGCCGAAATAGCCGGCGGCGATGCCGGCAAGGCCGCCCATCAGGAACACCAGCACCACCGAAGCGACCGCAATGAACGTATCGAGCCGTGTTGCGACCACGACGCGGCTGAAGATGTCGCGGCCGAGCTGGTCGGTGCCGAACCAGTGTGCCGCCGATGGCGGCTTCAGCGCCGCCGCGGTGTCGGAGGCCAGGGGATCGTAGGGCACGATATAGGGCCCGAGCAGAGCGGCAAACAGAATCACGATCAGAAGACCGAAGGCAAAGGCCGTGACCTTGTTCTCGCCGAGCACATAGCGCGTATGCTCGAACAGCGCCATCACGCCCGAGGACCGCGCGGGCGCGGCAGGTTCGATTGTCGGCGCGACGCTGCTCATGGCCTCTAGCCCTCCAGCCTGACGCGTGGATCGATCACGCCATAGAGGATGTCGATCAACAGATTGAGCACGACATACATGACCGCCATGGTCAGCACGAAGCCTTGTACGGGCGCGAAATCCGAGGAGATCAGCGCCTCCACCGCGTAGGAGCCGATGCCGGGCCAGGCGAACACCTTCTCCACCAGCACATTGGCGCCGAGCAGGAAGGAGAACACCATGGAAAGCGTGGTGATGACCGGCAGCATGGCGTTGCGGAAGGCGTAGGTGACGATCACCTTGCCGGGTGAAAGCCCGCTGGCGCGCGCCGTGCGCACGAAATCGGACGCCAGCACCGAGAGCATGGAGGCGCGCGTCATGCGGGCGATCGGCGCCAGCGAGAAGATCGCGAGCGTCGCCGCGGGCAGGATCAGCTGGCTCAACGCCGAGCGGAACGCCTCGAGGTCGCGCGCGATCAGGGTGTCGATCAGATAGAAGCCGGTCACCGTATCCGGCGCGCTGTAGAACACGTCGAGCCGGCCGAGCGGCGCCGGCGACCAGCCGAGCAGGAAGTAGAAGACATAGACCAGAACCAGGCCGGTGAAGAACACCGGCAGCGAGACGCCGGCCGTGGTCGTGATGCGGCAGAGGTGATCGATCCACGAGCCCGGCCGCGTCGCGGCCAGCACGCCCAGCGGCAGCGCGATCGCCACCGAGATGAAGAGGCCGAGGAGCGTCAGCTCGGCTGACGCCGGCAGGCGGTTGCGGATTTCGCTGGCGACCGGCTGGCCCGTGGTCAGCGAGGTCCCGAGATCGCCATGGGCGAGATCATCGGTGTAGCGGATGAACTGCTCGATCAGCGGCCGGTCGAAGCCGAGTTTCTTGCGGATCTGCTCCACCGCCTCCTTGGTCGCTGCGGGACCTGCGAAATAAGCCGCGGGATCACCGGGCAGCGCGCGCGTCAGGAGGAACGTGACGATGACGACCCCGATCAGGCTCGGGACCGCGAACATCAGCCGCTTGCCGATCAGCGTCAGCATGAGACCTGCTCCGCACCGACGGGACGGTGGCGGGGCATGCCAGGGCCGTTCCAGACATGCCCCCCACCTGGACGCAGCCCGCTTGCGCAAGGCCCGCCCACTCTTCCCCCAGTTCCCCAGGGAAGCCGAAGATTCCAAGACGCGATGTCGCGCGCGGCGCTCACGCCTTCACCAGCGAGCGATAGTCGAGCCGGCGGTGGAACCAGTATTGATAGCCGGAGATGTTCTTCTGCATCGCGACGTTGACGAAGGGCTGGTAGAGCGGGATGCGCGGAATGTCCGCGAAGGCCAGATCGACGAAGCCCTTCACGTCCGTGTCGTAGGTCGCGGTGTCGCCGGTGGCCGCCGCCTCGCGCGCGCCGTCGATCAGCTTGTCCATCGCGGGCGACTTGTAGCTCATGGTGTTGAAGATCGAATTGTTGCCGTGATAGCACCAGTAGAAGAAGTATTCGGGGTAATCGAGCCAGCCCGAGAAGACGTTGGTGTAGAGCGGCATCTCCTTCTTGGTGAGCTCGGTGCGCCAGTTGGCGCCCGGCACCTTGTTGATGGTGCATTTGATGCCGATCTGCCCGAGGCTCTCCTGCACCAATACGCAAAGCGGCTCGTTCACCTGCGCAAAGTTGAGGTCGAATGACAGCGTGGTCTCGAGACCGCTGGCGTAGCCGGCTTCCGCCATCAGCGCCTTGGCCTTCTCCATGTCGGTGAAATATTTATGCGCTTGCGGCCATGCGACTTCGGTCGGCTTGTCGGCGGCGGCGCCGAACATCGGATTGGCGAGGCCGAACAGCACCGCATCCATGATCTTCTGATAGGGCAGCGCATAGGCCACCGCCTGCCGCACCTTCAGATTGTCGAACGGCGGCTTGGTGACGTTCATGCCGATATATTGAATGCCGTTGGAGAACGGCAGCGACACGACGTTGAGCTTGCTCTCCGCCTTCATCTCCTGGAAGTCCTTGTTCGGCAGCTCGTAGGAGATGTCGGCGTCGCCCCGTTCGAGCAGCGCGCGGCGGTTGCCGGCCTGCGGCACCATGCGCCAGATCACGCGCTTGATCTTCGGCACGGGGCCGCCGACCCAGGCGTCGTTGCGCTCCATCACGACCTCGGTGCCCGCGGTCCATTTCGTCACCTTGTAGGCGCCGGAGCCTGCGGTCTGCTGCTTGGTGTATTCGAGGCCCCAGGGGTCTTTCTCGGACGCGTTCTTCTTGACGAGCTCGGAATTGACCACGCAGGGCACGATGACCGCGAGGTCGGGAATGGTGAGCCGGTCCTTCTTCAGGAAGTCGATGCGCACCGTCGAATCGTCGACGATGACGAACTGCTCCGGCTTGGTCAGCGAGCCCGCGCTCATCTGGAAGGTCGGAAAGCCGCCGACGCTGACGGCGCGATCCAGCGACCACTTCACGTCCCTGGCCGTGACCGGCGTGCCGTCGTGGAATTTGGCATTCTTCTTCAGTTTGAACGTCACGGACATGTCACTGAGGTTCATGTCCTCGGCGAGTTCGCCCTTGATCTTGTCGCGATCGTAATAGGGAACGCCGCCGGGGCCGCTCTTCATCTCGTGGCTGATCAGCCGGTCGTAGCAATTCCAGGACACCTCGTACCCGGGCACGTTGGTCCCGACGCCGTGGATGTCGAGATTGTTGGGGCCGCCCTCGGAGACGATCAGAAGCGTTTCGGAGCGGGCGTCGGCCTTCGCAGGGGAGAAGATCGCCGGGGCCGACACCACGGTGCCCGCAGCCAATCCGGAAACGGATTTGAGGAAGTCGCGGCGTTTCATGGGTGATGCTCCAAACGCTTGCGGAAAGCCGATCGGAGGAGGCTTCGCAAGGTTCGTGCCAAGCTCAAGAGGCGCCCAATTTCGGCTTAAGCCTTTGATTTTTCGCGATGATTGAACCGGAACCCGCTGCGGGCGGCCGCGCTCATTGCATACAAAGACGCTGCATTGCTCATGGAAGAAGCAGCAAAGTTGGACCGCCGCTTTTGTCGGCGGCGCGCTCTTTCACCGGTCCGGACTGGCGCGCTCGAACTGGCGCAGCAGCCGGTTTCCCCGCTCGACCGCGGAATCGAGCGCGGCCTGGGCCGATTTCTTGCCGGCAAAGGCCTGCTCCAGCTCGTCCTCGATGGCGTCGCGGATCAAGACGAACGAACCCAGCCGCAGGCCCTTCGAATTCTCCGTCGGCGCCTTCAGCGTGATCTGCTCGATCGAGATCGCCGCGCCCGGCGTACGCTCGTAGAAGCCTTGCGATCGGGTCAGGTCAAAGGCGGCGCGGGTGATCGGCAGATAGCCCGTGTTCTGGTGCCAGGCGGCCTGCACCTCGGGCCGCGAGAGATAGGCGAAGAATTTGGCGACGCCCTTGTATTCCTCACGCGGGCGGTCGCGCAGCACCCACAGGGTGGCGCCGCCGATGATCGAGTTCTGCGGCGCGCCCTCGACGTCCGGCCAGTACGGCAACATGCCGTAGCCGACCTCGAACTTCGAGTTGGCGACGATGTCCGCACGGGTGGCGGATGACCCCAGGAAGATGCCGCATTCGCCGTTCTGGAAGCGCGGCTCTGCGGATTGCGCACGCCCCGAATAGTCGAACACCTTCGTCGCCTGCCATTCGGCAAGCTGCGCGATGTGCCGCACCATAACCGGATTGTTGAAGGTCAGGACCGCATCGAGCCCGCCGAAGCCGTTGGCGCGCGTCGCGAGCGGCAGATTATGGAAGGCGGAGAAATTCTCGACATTGATCCAGGACGGCCAGGAGGTGGTGAAGCCGCAAACGGCGCCCTGGTCGCGCAGCCGTTTCGCGTCCTGCCCGACCTCCGGCCAGGTCTTCGGCGGCTGGTCCGGGTCGAGGCCTGCATCGCGGAACATGGTCTTGTTGTAGTAGAGGATCGGGGTCGAGACGTTGAAAGGGAACGACAGCATGTTGCCATTGGCGTCGGCGTAATAGCCGGCGACGGCAGGCAGATAGGCCGAGGGCGAAAACGCCTCGTGCTGGTCCCGCATCAGCTCATAGACCGGATAGATCGCGCCGCGCGCCGCGGTCATGGTGGCGGTGGCGATCTCGCTGACCTGGACGATGGCCGGCTGGCTCTTGGAGCGAAACGCGAACACCGCCGCGGTGACCGTCTCCGTGTAATTGCCCTTGTAGCTCGGCACGATCCGGTAGTCGGACTGCGAGGCGTTGAAATCGGCGGCAAGCTTCTCCACTTGCCGGCCAAGCTCGCCGGACATCGCATGCCACCACTGGATCTCGGTTACGGCAAATGCGGGGGAGGAAAAGCCGCTTGCCAAGGCGGCGATTGCGATGGTCAGCGCTCTGAGGGCCCGTTTCACGCAAATCACTCCCAATCCGCCCGTCTCCAAACGTGTCCCGGCACAAAAACTCGCGTTCGGGTATATTACGGCGCCCCGCGGGGCTGGTTCTAAAAAAGCGTCGACCCGTCAGGGCATTGACGGCCCGGAAGCGGTCGGCACAATAGCCCCATCCCGCCTCAGGATGCAAAGCGCTTTGAACCTTTTCCGACCTGCATCGACATCATCACGAGGGATGGAAGTTGGCTGAGTACGGCGCCGAGCTTTGGCGGGCTTGTGTACTCGTTGCGGCGCTGCTCACGACAGTCGCCCCTGCGAGTACGGCCGCGCGCGAGTTTCGTGCCGCTGATACCCAGGGCGAGGACTATCCCACCGTCCAGGCCCTCAATTACATGGGCGGCCTGGTCGAACAGCGCAGCGGCGGCCGGCTCAGGATCCGGGTATTCCATTCCCGTCAGCTTGGCGAGGAAAAGGAGACCATCGAGCAGACGCGCGTCGGCGCGATCGACATCAATCGTACCAATGTGGCGCTGCTGGGCAGTTTCGTGCCGGCGATGAATGTGTTGGCCATGCCGTTTCTGTTCCGCTCCACGGAGCATCTCCAGAGGGTGCTGGACGGCCCGATCGGGCAGGAGATGCTGAAGAATTTCGAGCCCCACGGCTTCGTCGGGCTTGCCTTCTACGATTCCGGGGCGCGCTCGATCTATTCCAGCATGCACCCGGTCCGCTCGCTCGCCGACCTCAAGGGCCTTCGCATCCGCGTGCAGCAATCGGAATTGATGTCGAACATGGTCCGCGCGCTCGGCGCCGAACCGGTCGAACTGCCCTATGGGCAGGTGCTCACGGCTCTGTCCACCCATCTGATCGACGGCGCCGAGAACAACTGGCCGTCCTACATCACCTCCGAGCACTACAAACATGCCGGCTTCTACACCCTCACCGAGCACGCCATGAGCCCCGAGGTGCTGGTGATGTCGCTGAAGGCGTGGAACAGCCTGCCGGAGCAGGACCAGGAGATTTTTCGCGATGCTGCCGCAGCGTCGAGCCGATTCATGCACCAAAAATGGCGCGATCTGGAGCAACGCTCGCGCGAGCAGGCCGAAGAGGCCGGCGTCACCGTCATCAGGGATTTCGACCGCAAGCCGTTCGAGGCGGCGATGGCCCCGATCTATGAGCAGGCGGAGCGCGATCCGGCGACCGCCGCGCTGATCGATCGCATTCGGCAGACGGAGTGAGCGGGCGTGGCAACACCCGAGCACAACTGGACGGCAAGCGACCCGGGGATCGACCCGCAGCCCGGCACCCCCCAGGCTGCGCCGATCCGCGCGCGCATCGTCGGGCTCGTGCGCGCCGTCCCGATCCGCTGGCGCATCCTGTCGATCGCGGCCCTGAACTCGGCCGTCGTGCTGGTCCTGGCCGTCATGATCTGGAACGGCGCCAAGGTGCTGGGCTCGGCCTGGAACGACGTCCGGCAGGCGCGCGAATCCGAGAAGATCCTGGCGCGGCTGGAGAGCGAGACCGGAAGGCTGCAGAACCTGATCCACCGCTACATCAACCAGCCGAGCCCCGAGCTGTTTGCGGAAATCCTCCTGGTGCGCGAAGCCGTGCTCGGCACGCTGACGACGCGCGCCTCCACCGACCCGATGCTGTCGGGCTCGGTCGCGGAGCTCGAGCGCGTCACCGAGCGCTTCCTCGACGGGTTCGGCCAGCTGCGCGCGGTGCAGGCCAAGATCTCCAAAACCTATGACGAGCAGGTGCTCGCTCCCGCCAGGGACATGGCCGGGCTCTATTCCATCATCGAGGGCGCGACCGGCCACCGCGATGCCCTGATCTGGCCCTCGCTCGGCAAGTCGCGCGAGGCCTTCACCGCCATGCTGGTCGCCGCCAATTCCTATTATCTGTCGCTCGCCAGCGCCTCGGCCGAAGATGCGCGCCGCAATACCGAGACGATCGAGAAGACCATCCCGGTCATGAGCGACCTCGCCGACAACGACCTGCAGCGGATGGCACTGCAGCGGCTCAAGACGCGTACGGCGGCGCTGCGCGACGGCCTGTCCAAACTGTCCGACGAGCTCACCAGTCGCACCGATCTCCTGCGCAACACCATCGACGCCACGCAGGCCGAGGCGACCGGGGCGGTGGACGACCTGTCCGCCAAGCTGCGCGAGCGCGAGCAGGGCGCGCAGGCAACCTTCGACCGGGCGCTGTCCGACATCTCGCGCCGGGTGCTGACCATCGCGGTGATGTTCCTCGGGGTCATCCTGAGCGCCGGCGTCCTGATCGCGCTGTCGATCCGCCTGCCGCTGCAGCAGATCATGGCCGCGATGGGCGCCATCACCATGGGCGATTTCGAACGCGAGGTGGCCGGCATCAATGCCAGGGACGAGGTCGGCGCGATGGCGCGCGCGGTCGAGGTGTTCCGCGAGAATGCGATCGCCAAGCGCAAGGCCGAGGACGAGTTGCGCGCGTCGAAGGAGCGGGCCGAAAGCGCGCTGCTCGAGCTCAATGCCGCGCAGCAGAACCTGATCGACGCCGAGCGCTTGGCCGCGCTCGGCGGCCTCGTCGCCGGCGTTGCGCATGAGGTAAACAACCCGATCGGGATCAGCCTCACCGTCGCATCGAGTTTCGCGCGCCGGACCGAGATGTTCGAGGCCGAGCTGAAATCCGACGGCGGCCTGCGCCGTTCGCAGCTCGAAGAGTTCGTGCGCTCCTCGCGCGACGCCTCCCAGCAGCTGGTGGCCAATCTGCACCGCGCCGGCGAGCTGATTCAGTCCTTCAAGCAGGTCGCGGTCGACCGTTCGCATGCGGAGCGGCGGCAATTCCTGCTCGGCGAAGCGACCGACCAGATCATCGCAAGCCTCAAGCCGGTCCTCAAGCGGGCACCGATCGCGCTGGAGATCGACGTGCCGGAAGGGCTCCTGGTCGACGGCTATCCCGGCTCCTACGGCCAGATCCTGACCAATCTGTTCCTCAATGCCGTCAACCATGCCTTTGCCGACGGCCGGGCCGGGACGATCTCGATCTCGGCGCGGCAGCGCGGCGCCGACGATGTCGAGATCATTTTTGCCGATAACGGGGCCGGAATGACCCCCGATGTGCAGCGGCAGGCCTTCGATCCCTTCTTCACGACGCGCCGCAACGAGGGCGGGACCGGGCTCGGGCTGCATATCGTCTATAATCTCGTCACCCAGCAGCTCGGCGGACGCATGATGCTGGAGTCAAGGCTGGGACAAGGCACCACTTTTCGCATTATCATGCCCCGGGTCGCCAAAGGGAATGTCACCGGGGATACGCCGGGACCGACCGCCGGCGACGGCGCAGCAGAAGAGATCGACGGAACGCAATGGCCGAACAGGACGATGTCCTCCACCTAATCGACGACACCGGCGCCGCTCCGGAGGATACGTCCGCGCGCAAATGGAAGATCGCCGTCGTCGACGACGATCAGGCGGTGCACGAGGGCACCCGCTTTGCGCTGTCCGACTACACCCTGAACGGCCAGGGTCTGGAAATCCTGTCGGCCTACTCTGCGGCCGAAGGCCGCACCCTGATGCGGGCCAATCCCGACATCGCGGCCGTCCTGCTCGACGTCATCATGGAGACGGATGTCGCCGGGCTCGAGCTCGTCGAATACATCCGCAACGAGATCAAGAACGAGACGGTGCGCATCATCCTGCGCACCGGCCAGCCGGGACAGGCGCCGGAGCGGCGCGTCATCGTCCAGTACGACATCAACGACTACAAGGCGAAGACCGAGCTCACGGCCGACAAGCTGTTCACCTCGCTCACCGCGGCGCTGCGCAGCTATCAGCAGCTCGAACGCATGGTGCAGACCAGGCGCGGACTCGAAATCATCATCGACGCCGCCTCCACGCTCTACGATTTCAAGTCGATGCAACGGCTGGCCGAGGGCGTCCTGACCCAGCTCGCCTCGCTGCTCAACGTCGATTGCGCCGGGATACTGGTGCTGCGCGACGACGGCAACAAGAGCAGCGAGGACTTTTCGGTGCTGGCCGGCTCCGGCTGCTACAGCCGCTTCATCGGCTCGGCCGGCTCCAGATCGCTCGATCCGGATTTGCGGTCCATGGTCGAAGCCGCCTTCCGCCGCCGCAAACATGAATTCGCCGACCAGCGCACCGTGCTTTACGTCCGCACCGGCTCCGGCCGCGAGGTCGTCGTGCTGCTGCAGGCCGAGCGCCCGCTCTCGGAGACCGACCGCTCGCTGGTCGAGATCTTCGGCAGCCGGCTCTCGATCGCGTTCGACAACGTCATCCTCTACCAGCAGCTGCACGAGGCCAATACCCAGCTCGAGGACCGCGTCGCCCAGCGCACCCGCGCGCTGATGCAGGCCAACCGCAGGCTGTCGGCGCAATGGCTGCGACTGCAGCGCGCCAACGGCTTCAAGAACGAGATCCTGGGCACGGTCGCGCACGACCTCAAGAACCCGCTCGGGGTCATCCTCGGCCGCACCGAGATGCTGACAGAGCTGATCTCGACGCAGGCCTCCCGCGAAAGCATCACCGCCCAGATCGATCACATCCGCGATGCCACGCGGCGGCTGACCTCGATGGTGGACCATCTGATCTCGGATGCGATGGCGGATGCATTCGACATCACCATCCGCCGCGAGCCGGTCGATATCGCCGCCCTTGTCAGCGAGGTGATCGAGGCCAACCAGCCCTCGGCGCTCAACAAGCAGCAGACCATCACGGTGTCGGCGCCCCCCAATGTCGTCACCATGTGCGACACCGACCGCATCCGCGAGGCGATCGACAATCTCGTCAGCAACGCCATCAAATACAGCCCGATCGGCGGCAAGATCGCCATCGTGGTCAGCCATGAGGACAACCACACCGTCATTCGCGTCACCGACGAGGGTGCGGGCCTGTCGCCCGAGGACCTGGGACGGCTGTTCGGCCGGTTCCAGCGGCTCTCCGCCAAACCCACCGCAGGCGAAAGTTCGACCGGCCTCGGGCTCTCAATTGTGAAGCGGATCATTGACATGCACGGCGGAGAGGTGAAAGCCAATAGTGACGGACCCGGCAGAGGATCGACTTTCACCATCACCCTACCTGCGACCGAGATGTCATGAGCCAGAGCCAACACATCATCATTGTCGATGACGAGGCGCCTGCGCGCGAGATGGTCGGCGACTATCTCAAGATGCACGGCTTCACCGTGACGCTGTGCGACGGGGGCAAGACCCTGCGCACCGCAATCGAGGCCGGCGCGCCCGATCTCGTCGTGCTCGACCTCAACATGCCCGAGGAAGATGGGCTCTCCATCATCCGCGACCTGAAGAGCCGCAGCAACGTGCCGATCATCATGCTGACCGCGACCGCAAGCCCGATCGATCGCGTGGTCGGACTCGAACTCGGGGCGGACGATTATGTGGCCAAGCCCTGCGAGCTGCGCGAGCTGATGGCGCGCATCCGCTCGGTGCTGCGGCGAAGCGGTCCCGCCAAGCCCGCGGAGGCCGCACCGGCCAAGAACGACAAGGAGCAGTTGGTGCGGTTCGGCACCAAATGGCTGGACCTCGAGGCGCAGGCCCTGCGCGACGACGAGGGCAACGAGCATCCGCTGACGGCTTCCGAATTCGGCCTGCTGAAAGTGTTCGCCGCCAACCCCAAGCGGGTGCTGTCGCGCGAGCGGCTGCTCGAGCTCGCCAATGCGCGCGACAGCGAAGCCTTCGACCGCGCCGTCGACCTGCGCATCATGCGCATCCGCCGCAAGATCGAGCCCGACCCGACCAAGCCCGCCGTGATCCGCACCATCCGCGGCGGCGGCTATCTGTTCTCGCCGGCCGGCGAGAAGGCGTAGGGCGCGGGGCCCCGCGCGCCGGCGTCGCGGCGACAGCCGCAGTGAGCGGACATGACTTCTCGTTCTCGCGGCGGAATTCCCTCGCGGCCACGCTGGCGCATGGACATCGACATCCCTGGCGTCGCCAGCTCCACAGGGGACGACCGGGACAAGGCCGGCTGTAACGCCTTGGCTGGCGTTTCCTGCAACGGCTACCGGTTGCCGGGGCCAAAAGCGACATCCATCGGTGGTCAATTGGCCGGTCGCGGCGCCGCCGAGCGCCGGTATTTCTCCCTGTTTCCAGCCCGCGTGCCGATTTCCCGCACGTTGAAAATATTCACATTTCTGCCCCGAATGTTTCGTCGCGGGCGTTCCCACGAAACATTTCTCCGATCCACGAAACCATTTTGGGCCTCTGGAGCAGACGTCCGGAAACCTTGGCTCATTAACACTTTTGGCGAAGGAAGCGCCGCGGAATGCGGCACATGGGGAGAGTGTCATGCAGAACGTCGTCGCCATCAACGCCGCAGCACGCCAGAGCATCATGTCTGCTCAGGCGGTCTCCGACGAGATGCTGCTGGAGAGCATCGCTGACGGCAACAGGACCGCGATGCATATCCTTTATGCCCGGCACAATGTGCGGGTCTATCGTTTCATCCTGCGCATCGTGCGCGACGCCACAACGGCGGAAGACCTGGTGAGCCAGGTGTTCCTCGACGTGTGGCGCACCGCCACCCAGTTCGAGGGCCGCTCGCAGGTGTCGACCTGGCTGCTGTCGATCGCCCGCTTCAAGGCGCTGACCTCGCTGCGGCAACGCCGCTTCGAGGACATCGATCAGGAAGACGTGCGCGAAATTCCCGACGGCGCCGATACGCCCGAGGCTTCGCTCGATCGCGCCACCACCAGCGAGATCCTGCGCGCCTGTGTCGCGAAATTGTCGCCGGCGCACCGCGAAATCATTAACCTCGTCTACTATCATGAGAAGTCGGTCGAGGAAGTCGGCGCGATCATCGGCATCCCGCAGAGCACCGTGAAGACGCGGATGTTCTATGCCCGCAAGCAGCTCGCCGAGTTGCTCAGAGGCGCGGGCGTCGACAGTCTCGCTGCCTAACAAAGATTACCGCGTGATGGAACAATTGAAACGATTGGCGAAATCAGCCGGAAAAATTTTGGTTCTATAGTCGTAGTTGATGGATTTAGTGACCGTCAGCCGTACTCAGGCTTAACCTCCCAAGAACCTCGACGACCCGGCTGGGATGCCCCCCTCCCGGGTCGTTCTGTTTTGGTCGCGCCGCGCTGATTCACCCGATGTCATTGCGGGGTGCCCGAAGGGCATTGCCGGGCTCTAGAGATTCCGGGCTCGGTGCTGGCGCATCGCCCCGAACTGACGGAAACAAGTCTACTAGGTCACAACGTCCAATTTTCCCGTCATGACAGGCGTGCTAAAGCAATCCACGCAATAGTGACGGGTGATGCGGATGTTCGGTTGGGACGCAGTCGATCTGGCCCGGGGGCAGTTCGCTTTCACCATGGCCTTTCACATCGTGTTTCCGGCGCTCTCGATCGGGCTTGCGTCCTATCTCGCGGTGCTGGAGGCGCTCTGGCTGTGGACCGGCCGCGACGTCTTCCTCAACCTGTTCAATTACTGGCTGAAGATCTTCGCCATCGGCTTCGGCATGGGGGTGGTGTCGGGCATCGTGATGTCCTACCAGTTCGGCACCAATTGGAGCGGGTTTGCCGACAAGACCGGACCGGTGATCGGCCCCCTGATGGCCTATGAGGTGATGACCGCCTTCTTCCTCGAGGCGGGGTTCCTTGGCGTGATGCTGTTCGGCCTCAAGCGCGTCGGGCCGAAGCTGCACTTCCTCGCCACACTGATGGTCGCAATCGGCACGCTGATCTCGGCATTCTGGATTCTTTCCGCCAATTCCTGGATGCAGACGCCGGCGGGCTTTGGCGTCAACGCCGACGGGCAATTCGTCGCGACCGACTGGCTCAAGGTGATCTTCAACCCGTCCTTTCCCTATCGCCTGGTCCATATGGTGCTGGCGGCTTACCTCACCACGGCGCTCGTGGTCGGCGCGGTCGGCGCGTTTCATCTGTTGCGCGACCAGCATCTCGCCGGCCCTCGCGTGATGTTCTCGATGGCGATGTGGATGGCGACTCTGGTGGCGCCGATCCAGATTCTCGCCGGCGACCAGCACGGCCTCAACACGCTCGAACATCAGCCGGTAAAGATCATGGCCATGGAAGGCCATTTCGAGAGCCACAAGGACGGCGCGCCGCTCTATCTGTTCGGCCTGCCGGATGAGGCTGCCGGCAAGCTGAAATACGCCGTCGGCATCCCCAAGCTCGGCTCGCTGATCCTGAAACATTCGCCTGATGCGCCGATGGACGGGCTCGACACCGTGCCGCGCGAGAACTGGCCGCCGGTGCCGATCACTTTCTGGGCGTTCCGTGTCATGGTGGGCCTGGGGCTGCTGATGTTCGCGCTCGGCCTGTTCAGCCTGTGGGAGCGCTGGCGCGGGCGGCTGTACCAGACCCGCCTGCTGCACATCTTTGCCATGCTGATGGGACCGGCGGGATTCGTCGCGGTCATCGCGGGCTGGGTGACGACCGAGACCGGACGCCAGCCCTTCACCGTGTATGGCCTGCTCCGCACCGCCGATTCCGCTTCGCCGCTGGCTGCGCCCGCGGTCGGCGCCTCGCTGACGGCGTTTGTCATCGTCTATTTCGCGGTCTACGCCGCCGGCATTCTTTACCTGTTGCGGCTGATGGCGCAGCCGCCGCAGCCGGGCGAGGCAGGCCCGAGCAGCGCGACCCCGACCCGCACCGCGGGCATCACGCCGGCGTCCGGCGTGCCCAAGGAGATTTACGGGGAGGTCGGCACATGACCAGCGTGAACGCCGACCTCGCCGTCATCTGGGCCTTCATCATCGCCTTTGCCGTCTTCGTCTATGTGGTAATGGACGGCTTCGACCTCGGGCTCGGAATTCTGTTTCCGCTGTTTCCGGCCAAGGAGGATCGCGACGTCATCACCAACACGGTGGCACCGGTGTGGGACGGCAACGAGACCTGGCTGGTGCTCGGCGGCGGCGGGCTGATGGCCGCGTTTCCGCTGGCCTATGCGGTGCTGCTGCCAGCGCTCTATCCGCCGATGATCGCGATGCTGATCGGCCTGATCTTCCGCGGCGTCGCCTTCGAATTCCGCTGGCGCACGAGAAGCGAGCGCAACCGCTGGGACATCGCCTTTGCCGGCGGCTCATGGCTGGCGGCGCTGTCGCAAGGCATTGCACTCGGCGCGATCCTGCAAGGCGTGCATGTCGAGGGACGGCACTACGCCGGCGGCTGGCTGGACTGGCTGACGCCGTTCAGCCTGTTGACCGGCGTGTCGCTGGTCGCAGGCTATGCGTTGCTCGGCGCGACCTGGCTGATCCTCAAGACCGAAGGAAGCCTGCGCAATCGCGCCTATCAATTGAGCTGGTATCTGCTGTTCGCGATGCTGCTCGCGATCGCCGCCGTCAGCATCGCCACGCCGCTGCTGACCATTCATTATGCGCAGCGCTGGTTCACCTGGCCCAACATCGTGCTCACCGCCCCGGTGCCGGTCGCGGTCATCGCGGTGACGGTGCTGCTGTTGAAGAACCTCGCCGAGAAGCGCGACGGCTGGCCCTTCCCGCTGTCGCTGTTGTTGTTCCTGCTGTCCTATGCGGGGCTCGGCATCAGCATGTATCCCTATATCGTGCCGCAGAGCATCACCATCTGGCAGGCGGCGGCGCCCGCGAACAGCCAGCTGTTCATGCTGGTCGGGGTCGCCGTGCTGATTCCGCTGATCCTCGCCTATACCGGCTGGGCCTATTGGGTGTTCCGCGGCAAGGTTCACCCCGGGAGCGGCTATCACTGATGGCCGCGACACAGCCGACCGCCCCGCTCGCCCGGCGGCTGATCTGGTTCGCCGGCCTCTGGCTCGCCGGCGTCGGCAGCGTCGCAGCCGTCGCGTTCATCCTGCATCTGTGGCTGAGATGAACGGGCCGGTGCGGGCCGTCATGGAAAATTCAAGGCGTTTCAGAGACATATTCGTCCTCTCCGCCATGAACTTGCCATCAAGCTGGCCCTGAGTTTTGATGGTTCCACCTGAATTGGCTGGCGTCCCAAACGGAGAGTCCTGATGACGGCATTGCGTCACCTGAGCTGGATGATGATGGCTGCGATCGGCCTGGTTTTGTCGACCTCGCACGCATCGGCGCAACAGCAGAACGATCCCGGCGACCAGCCCGGCCTCGTGGCCGACGACTCCTACGAGCTCGATCCCGAGTGGCAGAAGCAGATCGTATACTATCGGACCACCGAGGCGCCCGGCACCATCATCATCTCCACCGCCGAGCGTCATCTCTATCTGGTGCAGCCCGGCGGCCGCGCGCTGCGCTACGGCATCGGCGTCGGCCGCGACGGCTTCCAGTGGCAGGGCCTCGTCAACATCACCAAGAAGGCGGAATGGCCGGACTGGACGCCGCCGCCGGAGATGATCCAGCGCCAGCCCTATCTGCCGCGCTTCATGGCCGGCGGCCCCGGCAATCCGCTCGGGGCGCGGGCGATGTATCTCGGGACCACGGTCTATCGCATCCACGGCACCAACCAGCCCTGGACCATCGGCACCAAGATCTCGTCCGGCTGCTTCCGCCTGGTCAATGCCGACGTCAGCGATCTCTACGACCGCGTGCCCGTCGGCACCAAGGTGGTCATCAGGCAGAAGCCCGAGCTCTAGACCTCTCCATTTTTCCTCTCGGCTTTCGTCTCGCAATTATTGCAAGGGGCAAATCATGCGTACATTCCGAGGCGGCCTGCTGATCGGGCTCGCCGTCGCCGTTATCGTTGCGGCCATCGCCATCACCTATGAGTTCTACGACACCCGCACCCTGAAACGCACGGTCCGCCGGGGCGAGGTCCTGTGCGGCGTCAACAAGGGGCTGCCGGGCTTCTCGATCCCCGACGACAAGGGCAACTGGACCGGCTTCGACGTCGATTTCTGCCGCGCAGTGGCGGCCGCCATCTTCGACGACCCGACCAAGGCCAAATTCATTCCGCTTGACGCCAATGAGCGCTTCAAGGAGCTGCAGAACCGGAAGGTGGACATCCTCTCCCGCAACTCGACCTGGAACATGTCGCGTGAGGAGAACTACGACCTCTATTTCCCGGCGGTCGCCTATTATGACGGCCAGGGCTTCATGCTGCCGCGCGCGCGCAACATCGAAGGCGCGCTCGACCTCAATGGCAGCAAGGTCTGCGTGCAGGCGAGCACGACGACGGCTCTCAACCTTGCCGACTATTTCCGCGTCAACAACATGAAGTTCGAGGAGATGAAGTTCGACAAGCTGGACGATGTCGTCAAGGCCTATGACAGCGGCAAATGCGACACGCTCACCGCCGACATCTCCCAGCTCTATGCGCTGCGGCTCAACCTCACCAAGCCCGGCGATCACATCATCCTGCCCGACGTCATCTCCAAGGAGCCGCTCGCGCCTGTGGTCCGCCAGCGCGACGACGACTGGATGATGATCGTGAAATGGACGCTCTATGCCATGATCAATGCCGAGGAGCTGGGGGTCACCTCCCAGAACATCGACGAGGCGCTGAAATCGAAGAAGCCCGACGTGATGCGCCTGGTCGGCAATGAAGGCAGCTTCGGCCCCGACCTCGGGCTGTCGAAGGACTGGGCGGTGCGCATCATCCGCCATGTCGGCAATTACGGCGAGATGTACGACCGCAACATCGGCGCGCAGTCGCAACTGCATATCCCGCGCGGCATGAACCAGCTCTGGAACGCAGGCGGGATTCAGTACGCGCCGCCGATCAGGTAAGAGCGCGGGCCAAACCGCGCCGGCACGCCCGTGGCGTTGCCGGGCTTCGTGGAACGGCGGCCTTGAGGCCGCCGTCACCGTCAGGAATCCGCACGCCGGTGTCCGCCGATATGACAGGTCCCTGGAGGCAGGGCGAAAAAGCCATGCGAATCTAGTGCCTCGGAGCTGGCACGACCCTTGCGATCTTCGCCACAGATCATGCGAAGCCCGCAAGGAGCCTGAACGATGGACCCGCAAGCTGCCGCGCCGCTGCGATTCGTGCAGATCGGCGATCTTCATCTGACCGATGCCGGCCAGCGGAACCACATTGATCTCGGCCGCATCGTCGACGAGCTCAATCGCAACGTCGGCCACGCCATCGACTTTGTCTATCTGCCCGGCGACAACGCGGACGATGGAACCGCGGCCCAATTCCGCCTGGCCCGCGAGCAGCTCGACCGGCTGCTGCCGCCAACGCACATCATCCCCGGCGATCATGATTTCAAGCCGCGCTCGCTGCGCGACTTCCATGCCGTGCTGGACGTTCCGGACCTGCCTTATGCGATCGATGCCGGCGGCTGCCGTTGCCTCTTCCTCGATGTGGTGTCGGCGGGCACCGGCGGCCCCGATTTCAGGTTGGGCGTTACGCAGAGCGCGTGGCTGGAACGGGAGCTTGCGCACGCGCGCAACGTGGGACGGCCCGCCGTGGTGTTCATGCACACCTATCCGGACGATCTCGGCGAGGAGGCGCACCTCATCGCCCGCATGATCGACGCGAGCAGCGCAGTTCTGGTGTCGATGGGGCACACCCACTACAACGAAATTGCCCACGACGGGCGCACGATCTATGCCGCGACGCGCTCCACGGGGCAGATCGAGGAGGGTCCGGTCGGTTTCTCCTTCGCCGCCGTCGACCAGGGCTCGGTCAGCTGGCGCTTCAAGCCGCTCAATTCGCCCTGGCCGTTCGTGATGGTGACTAGACCCGCCGACCGGCGGCTGGCGCTGGCTGATCCTCACCCAGTGGCGACTGCGATCCGGGCCTCCGCCTGGGGCGGCGTGCCGATCGACCGCGCCGAGTTCAGGATCGATCATGGGCGCTGGCAGCCGATGACCGGCGGCGACCGCGGCCTGTTCACGGCCGCGCTCGACACGTCGCGACAGTCGTTTCAGATCCAGGTGCGTGTCATCGACCGGGATGGCGCGGAAGGCTCCGACGCGATCGAGGTCGGGCCGCCCGCCAGGATTTGCGAACCGAGCGGCAGTGATGCCGGCGCGATCGGGCCTTGGCCCGAACGGCATATCCTGGGCACGCAGCTCGGGCCGAACCGGAACGGACGCAAATGGTGATGCCCGAGGAGTGACGCGTCATGCAAGCGGTCAACCCCGTATGGCTCTATCCGATCATTCTGGCAGCCGGCGCCCTGCAGGCCTGGGGGCCGCCGATGAACCACGCACTGCGCGAGTCGCTCGGCAATCCCTGGCTTGCGAGCCTCGTTTCCTTTCTGCCCATCGTCGCGGTGCTGGCCTGTCTCGTGATGTGCCAGCCCTGGCCGCTACCGAGCGCCAAGGGGCTCGAGACGATGCCGTGGTGGGCACCGCTCGGCGGTCTGGTCGGCGCTTTCGCCGTGATCGCAGGCCTGATGTTCGTCGGCTCGGTCGGGGCCGGCGCCTTCGCCGGCCTGACGATCACCGCCAACATCCTGATGTCGCTGGTCATCGATCGGTTCGGCCTGTTCGGCATGCCGGTCCACGAGCTCAGCCTCGGACGCGTCGCCGGCGCGGTCCTGCTGGTCGCCGGCATCGCTCTCGTCTCGCGATTTTAGACCATTCAACCCAAGGAGACCTCAATGACTGATTTTGACAATCGTGAACGCGGACATGCCGCGCTGTCCCGCCGCGGCGCGCTCACCTTGGCCACCGGCGTCGCGGCGCTCGGGGTTGCGCTCGGCATGCGTTCATCCGCCTTCGCCCAGGGAAAGGCGGAAGGCAAAGGTGAAGGCAAGCTCGACGCCAAGGGCGAGGGTAAGGGCGACGGCAAGGCAGAGGGCAAGCTCGAAGGAAAGGGCGAGGGCAAATTCGAAGGCAAGGAAGGCCGCTTCGACGGCAAGGCCGGCGCGATCAGGGTCGATATCGCAAGCGACGGGAGCGCAGCGGTCGACGTGCGGTGCGCCGATGGCGAGCCGATGCGGGAGTGCGCCGACATCACCAAGGAGTTCCTGGACCGGATCAAGGCAGGCAAATGATCGGGCCGCCGGCTGACGGAGACGACTGATGATCTATGGCGACCTGGTTGCCCGTGTCGATTTCAACATGACGCGCGAGAGTGCGTTCTCCTACCGCTGCAATGCCTGCAAACGATGTTGCCGAAACAAGGCGATCAGGGTCAATCCCTATGAAATCCTGCGGCTGGCGCGTCGGCTCGGGCTGTCGACCACCGATTTCATCGCCCGCCACACCGAGGCCGGCGGCACGGTGCTGCGTTCGCGCGACGATGGCAATTGCGGCTTCCTCGGCGAGCATGGCTGCTCGGTTCATTCCGACCGGCCGCTGGCCTGCCGGCTCTATCCGCTCGCCCGCTGGGTTTCCCCGGAGGGCGAAGAGAGCTTCGGCCATCTCGCGCCCCACCCGCACAGCGAAGGCGTGTACGGCGCGGCCGCCACCGTTGAGGCCTATCTCGATCAGCAGGACGTCGCCCCCCTGTTCGCGATGAGCGAGCGTTACGGCGCCCTCTACGCGCGCATGCTGGAGGCATTGGAGACGATCGATCCGCTCGAGATCGAACGAAAGCCGGAGCGGCGGACCGCCGTTGACGAGCAGCCGGCCGGCTCCGTCGCATCGTCCTGGCTCGACATCGATGGCACGCTGGCCGACGAGCCGCCGCTCGACGACCTCGCGATGGCGGTGTCCCGCCATATCGAGGCGATCGAAGCGTGCATCGAACAGCTGCGACGCGAGGCCGGGGCGGCAGGCCAGCCGCAACCTATTTCGGGAACAACCGGTCCCTGATGTAGCGGGAGGTGGCGGTCAGGCGGAGGCCGCGGGGCTTGCGCCAGACGGCGCGGTCGATTTCCTTCTTGTCGCCGATCACGAGCTCGCCGGAGACGTTCTTGGCGATGAAGATGGCGTCGCTCATCTTCCGGCCGTTGCGCGGGTTCTTGCTCTTGACCTGCTTCCAGAGGCGCAGCCGGCCAAGCTTGAGCTTCGGCAGCTCCTCCTTGATCTCGCGCTTGAGACAGTCCTTCTCGCTTTCGCGCTGGCGCTTGCGGCCGCCGGGAAACATCCAGCGCCGGTCCCGCCGCCTCCTGACCAGGAGAACGCGCCCGCGCTTTGCCGCAACCAGCTTGGATGACTTTGCCATTTGCCGATGGACGTTGGTTCAGAGGTTCGCTTTGTTCGCTTTTAGCTGCTTCGAGGTCTTATACCAAGACATACCAGGACCAGGCCTGCCCGCGGTCCACAATCACATGGAGGGCCCGTCACCGATCAATGTCCATGCCAGCGCCTGCGCGCAAGCATGGACGTCCCTGCAATAATCGATAATCTTGCCGCGCTTCAAGGAAGCCGGGCCCGTAGAATCCCGGCCAAAGCAACAAGAAGCGGGAAACAACCGGGAGGGATTCTGGCAATGGCGGGCGTCCACCTGCTCGATCGCATGATCGGCAACGAGTATCCGACCTTCACGACGGATGCCGACATCAGGGCATTCGAGAGCACGCCCTATGGCGATCGCATTGCCGCCGCGAGCACCTATGAGGCGCTCAAGCTCGGAGCGGCCTGCAATCCGGATGCGCCGGCCATCAAGCTCCTGCCCAATGCCGAGCCGGCCGACACGCCCGTCACGATCAGCTATCGCGATTTCATCGCGCAGGTGACGCAGGCCGCCAACATGTTTCATGCACTCGGCACAGGCCCCGGCGACGTGGTGAGCTTCCTGCTGCCGCTGCTGCCGGAAGCCTTCGTCACCCTGTTCGGCGCCGAGGCCGCCGGTATCGCCAATCCCGTCAACCCGCTGCTCGAGCCCTATCAGATTGCAGAGATCCTGGAGGCAGCGCGCACCACCGTGCTGGTGGCGCTCGGGCCCATGCCGGGCACCGACATCTGGCAGAAGGTCGAGCAGGTGCGCGGCCAGTTGAAGCATCTGAAGGCGATCGTGCAGGTGCGTGGGCCGGGTGACCCCGCGCACGGGGTCCATTCGTTCGGCGAGCTGATCAAACAACAGCCGTCCGATCGGCTGGTCAGCGGCCGCAAGATCGCCGGCCACGACGTCGCGGCCTATTTCCACACCGGCGGAACCACCGGCACGCCAAAGCTGGTCCGCCACACCCACGCCAACCAGGTCTACCAGGCCTGGGGCTGCAACCTGCTGCTGAAATCGAAGCCGGGCAGCAATCTCCTGTTCGGGATGCCGCTGTTCCATGTCGGGGGATCGCTGACGCAGGCGCTGACGACGCTGACCGGCGGCGGCTGCCTGGTGGTGCTGTCACCGGCCGGCTGGCGCAATCCGGCAGCGATCAAGAACATCTGGGGCCTGGTCGAGCGCTTCCGGCCCGAAGCGCTGTCCAGCGTGCCGACGGTGCTGGCCGCCACGCTCGCCATCCCGCAGGGCAACGCCGATATTTCGAGCCTGCGTTATGCGGCCGGCGGCGGCTCGGCGATACCCGTTGCGGTCGGCAAGGCGATCGAGGACAGGCTGCACCTGCCGACGGTCGAGGTCTATGGCATGACCGAGACCGCGAGCGTGCACACCATGGCCTATACCGATCGCCCCATTCGCCTCGGCTCCGTCGGGCTGCCCCTGCCCTATAGCCGGGTGCGCATCGTCAAGCTCGATGCCGACGGCAAGCTCGAGCGCGACTGTGCGACTGACGAGATCGGCGTCGTGATCATGGCCGGGCCCGGCGTGTTCAGCGGCTATCTCAACGACGCGCACAACAAGGGCGCCTTCGTCGACGGCCACTGGGTCAATTCCGGCGATCTCGGCCGGCTCGACGCCGAGGGCTTCCTCTGGATCACCGGCCGCGCCAAGGATCTCGTGATCCGCGGCGGCCACAACATCGATCCGGCGCCGATCGAGGAGATCATGTTCCAGCATCCTGCGGTCGGCTTTGCCGCCGTGGTCGGGCAGCCCGATGCCTATGCCGGCGAATTGCCGGTCGGCTATGTGCAGCTCAAGCCCGGCGCGCGCGTCGAGCCCGGCGAGCTCGAGACCTGGGTGCGCGAGCGCACGCCCGAGCGCGCCGCGGTGCCGGTGCAGATCATCCCGATAGATCCGATGCCGCTGACCGGCGTCGGCAAGGTGTTCAAGCCGAGACTGCGCTGGGACGCGGCGACGCGGGTCTTCACCGGCATCCTCACGCCGCTGCGCGAGCGCGGCATCGACTGCACGGTCAAGGTCGGCCCGCATGGCAGCCACGGCAGCATCGCGACGGTGACGTTGAAGGGCGTCCCCGAAGCCAGCCGCGAGGCGGTCACCAACGAGGTGGACACACTGCTCGGGCCGTTCGTAATGCGGCATCAGGTGGTTTACGGGTAAGCCGATCGGCGGGTGCCTGATTTATCACCGTCACCCTGAGGTGCTCGCGTAGCGAGCCTCGAAGGGCGACGGCCCGACCGCAACAGCGGGGCCGTTCATCCTTCGAGGCTCGCTCTGCTCGCGCCTCATGATGACGGATCACACTTCGCGGATTCGATCGCTCGTCAGCGCAGCCTGCTTGTCAGCTGCAACGGCGCCGCGCTTGCAACCGTCGACCAGCTCACTGCCGCGGCCTCGGTGCGGTAGCGCGGCAGATCGTTGCCGAACGTGTAGATGGCGCACAGCGCAAGGCTCGCCCAGACCGCCGCGCTGAAATAGAGCGACATCCAGGCAATCTCGCCCTCCCAATGCCTGATGTCATGGGTGACGACCCAGCGGGTCGAGACGTCGCGCAGCCCCTCGATCAGGCCGAGCAGCTTGCCGTGGGGATGCCCGGCGCGCCAGCGGCTGAGATACATCGGCACGTCGACCGTCACCAGAAAGGCGAGATAGCCGACAATGCCCACGATCGCGATGATCAGCGCCAGACGCACCGGACCGTTGAACTCCGGCAGCAGCCGGCACAGACCGATGCCGATGATGAAAAAGGCGACCGCCCAGATCGAGTTCTCGATCGCATTGCCGAGATAATTGGTGGTCAGCACTGCATACCAGGAGCAGACTTCCGCGATCACGATCAGCGGCACGATCACCCAGGCGACGTTCATGGTGGTGTCGGCGCCCGCCATCGCCCCCAGCCGGCCCAGGATGATCATCCACTGCGCGGCGAAGCAGACCTCGGCCACGGTCGCGACCGACCGGCCGACGAAGACGCTGGAGAGCCAGGTGTCGAACAGGCAGATCCGCTGCACGTCGGCGCGCGGCAGCACCGAGCGGAAGGCGCAGCCGAACACGTAGGCCGCGCACAGCAGAAGCATCGGCTCGACATCGGAACGGCCGATCAGCGTGACCGGCGCCTCGCTATGCAGCGCACTGTACAGCGCAAACCAGACCGCGATGTTCGCGCCGCTCACCAAGGTCAGAAACCCCCACCACCAGGCCAGTGGGTTGGACCGCGCCCGCAATATCAAACGCATGGGCTGTTCCCGCGAATAATCGAAATGACATGTCAGCGTAGCAATACTGTCATAAATCGCGGGCGTGTCACGACAAAATTTCGTGCGTCCGGCCTGAGGGTTAGGGGACGGAGCGACGGGGCGGAACGATTTTGGAGATTCCGTAGAGGTGGGTTAGCGAAGCGTCACCCGCCGTCTTGGCCGCGACGAAGGCGGTGGGTTACGCCTCCGGCTAACCCACCCCACGGTCCTGCGATTCGTCGCCGCCGTTACGCCCTTACGCGTAACGGCCATGGCAGTGCTTGTACTTCTTGCCGCTGCCGCAGGGACAATCCTCGTTGCGGCCGACCTTGCCCCAGGTGGCGGGATTCTTCGGGTCGCGCGCCGCGGTGGCCTGCGGCACCAGCGAGGCGTTGGCGAATGCCAGCTCATCCTCGCCGGTATTGGGATCGACGTGGGACACCTGCATCGGCGGCAGCTCCGGCTGCTGCTCGGGCGGCACGATCTCGACCCGCATCAGCTGCGCGGTGACCGCCTCGCGCAGATGCGCGATCATGGTCTCGAACAGCGTGAAGGCCTCCGACTTGTATTCCTGCAACGGATCGCGCTGGCCGTAGCCGCGCAGGCCGATCACCTGGCGCAGATGGTCGAGCATGATCAGATGCTCGCGCCAGAGGTGATCCAGCGTCTGCAGCAGGATGGTCTTCTCGACGTAACGCATTACGTCGGGACCCCATTGCGCGACCTTCGCGGCCATGTGCTCGTCGGCGCGCTGCTCGATGCGCGACAGCAGCTCCTCGTCGGCGATGCCCTCCTCCTTGGCCCACGCGTCGACCGGCAGGTCGAGATCGAGCACGCGCTTGAGCTCCTCCTTCAGGCCCGCGACGTCCCATTGCTCGGCATAGGCATGCTCGGGCACGTGCTTGCCCACGAGATCCTCGACAAAGGCGTGGCGCATGTCGGCCACGGTCTCCGCGACGTCCTCGTCCTTCATCAGATCGACGCGCTGGTCGAAGATCACCTTGCGCTGGTCGTTCTGGACGTTGTCGAATTTGAGCAGGTTCTTGCGGATGTCGAAGTTGCGCGCCTCGACCTTCTGCTGCGCCTTCTCCAGCGCCTTGTTGATCCAGGGATGGATGATGGCCTCGCCTTCCTTGAGGCCGAGCCGCGTCAGCATGGAATCCAGCCGGTCGGAGCCGAAGATCCGCATCAGGTCGTCTTCCAGCGACAGGAAGAACTTCGAGCGGCCCGGGTCGCCCTGACGGCCGGAACGGCCGCGCAGCTGATTGTCGATGCGGCGGGACTCGTGGCGCTCGGAGCCGATGATGTAGAGGCCGCCCGGCTTGGTCACGGTCTTCGCCGGCCTGGAGCCCTTGGCCGGCTCGATCTCGACGGTCTCCTCCGCCTTCAGCACGATCTCGCGAAAACGCTCGACGTCGGCCTTGATCTGCTCGATCTTCCGGGCTTTCTCGGCTTCGTCTTCGATCCCCGCCGTCTCCTGCTGGATGCGCATCTCCAGCGAACCGCCAAGCTTGATGTCGGTGCCGCGGCCGGCCATGTTGGTCGCGATGGTGATCGCGCCGGGCACGCCGGCTTCCGCCACGATATAGGCTTCCTGCTCATGGAAGCGCGCGTTCAGGACCGCGAACAGCTTTGCCTGCTTGCCTGCGCGTGCCGCCGCATAGAGCTTGTCCAGCGCGCCGGGATTGCCGAAATCGATCTGCTTGTAGCCGTTCTTTTTCAGGAATTCGGCGAGCACCTCGGACTTTTCGATCGAGGCCGTGCCGACCAGCACCGGCTGCAGGCGCGCATTGGCCCGCTCGATCTCGGCGAGGATCGCGGCGTATTTTTCCTGCTGGGTGCGATAGACCTCGTCGTCCTCGTCGAGACGCGCCACCGGCAGGTTGGTCGGGATCTCCAGCACCTCGAGCTTGTAGATGTCGAACAGCTCGTCGGCTTCGGTCGCGGCCGTACCGGTCATGCCGGCGAGCTTTTCATACATCCGGAAATAATTCTGGAAGGTGATGGAGGCGAGCGTCTGGTTCTCCGGCTGCACCGGCTGGTGCTCTTTTGCTTCCAGCGCCTGGTGCAGGCCTTCGGAATAGCGCCGGCCCGGCATCATGCGCCCGGTGAACTCGTCGATGATCACGACCTCGCCGTCGCGGACGATGTAGTCCTTGTCGCGGGTGAACAGCGTGTGGGCGCGCAGCGCCTGGTTGACGTGGTGGACGACCGAAACGTTCTCGACGTCATAGAGCGACTCGCCCTTGAGCAGGTCGGCTTCCTGCAGCAGCTTCTCCAGCTTCTCCATGCCGGCTTCGGTCAGCGTCACCGTCCGCTGCTTCTCGTCGACGTCGTAGTCGGACTTGTCGAGCTTCGGGAAGAAGGTGTCGATGGTGTTGTAGAACTCGGAGCGGTCGTCGAGCGGACCGGAGATGATCAGCGGCGTCCGCGCCTCGTCGATCAGGATCGAGTCGACCTCGTCGACGATCGCGAAGAAGTGGCCGCGCTGGACCATGTCCTCCAGCCGGTACTTCATGTTGTCGCGCAGATAGTCGAAGCCGTATTCGTTGTTGGTGCCGTAGGTGATGTCGCAGGCATAGGCCGCCTTGCGCTCGGCATCGTCGAGCCCATGCACGATCACGCCGGTGGTCATGCCGAGGAAGCCGTAGATCTGGCCCATCCAGCCGGAGTCGCGGCGGGCGAGGTAATCGTTGACGGTGACGACATGGACGCCCTTGCCGGCGAGCGCGTTGAGATAGACCGCGAGCGTCGCCACCAGCGTCTTGCCTTCGCCGGTCTTCATCTCGGCGATGTCGCCTTCATGCAGCACCATGCCGCCGATCAGCTGCACGTCGAAATGGCGCTGGCCGAGGGTGCGCTTGGCGGCTTCGCGCACCGTGGCAAAGGCCGGAACCAGGAGGTCGTCGAGCGTCTTGCCCTCGGCGAGCTGCTTGCGGAACTCTTCGGTGCGGGCTTTCAGCGCGTCGTCCGAGAGGGCGGCGAGTTCCGGCTCGAGCGCATTGATGGCATGGACGCGGGATTGATATCCCTTAACCCGCCGGTCGTTGGCGGAGCCGAAAAACTTGCGGGCGAGCGCGCCGATCATGTTTTCTACGTCCTGTTCTCGCGGTTAACGCGTGGTCTCGTGCTCGACCCAGCGGTGCCTATCAACTCGCCGTGACACGCCGCGGCACCGTCCCTGATATCAAGGGGGGCGTCCGCGAATGAGTGGGAATTGAGCATTCTGGGTTCAACGGCAAAAAACGCAGCAAAAATAAGCGCTATCACCGCTTACACGACGGCCGACAGATATGGGCCAGTCGGGGCCTTGTCAACGGCGCCGCCTCCGGCCGGGGCATGGCCAAGGTCTCAAGGAATTCATGATTTTGACAGACTTTTCGCGTTGCCAACGTCCGTTGTTTGGGCGAGTGTCCGCCCCGCTAAAAGCCATCCCAGAACAACCAAGGATTTTCCATGACCACCTCGTTCGCGGTAGCGAAAAACGGCCCGCGCCTCCTTCTCGCCTCAGCCCTGACCGGCTGCCTTGCGCTGGCCCTGCTCGCCGGCCCGGCGCGCGCCGACGACAAGGTGCTGGCGAAGGTCAATGGTACGGAAATCCGCCAGAGCGACGTTGCGCTGGCCGAGGAGGAACTCGGGCCCTCGCTGGCCCAGATGGACCCGGCCAGCAAGGACGAGAACGTGCTGGCCTTCCTGATCGACATGAAGATCGTCGCCAAGGCCGCCGAGGACAAGAAGGTCGAGGATGGCGAGGACTTCAAGAAGCGGATGGCCTTCACCCGCAACCGGCTGCTGATGGACAGCCTGCTCGCCTCTGAAGGCAAGGCGGCGACCACCGACGACGCCATGAAGAAGGTCTATGACGACGCCTCCAAGCAGATCGCCGGCGAGCAGGAGGTTCATGCCCGTCACATCCTGGTCGAGACCGAGGACGAGGCCAAGGCGGTCAAGGCCGAGCTCGACAAGGGCGCCGATTTCGCCAAGCTCGCGAAGGAGAAGTCCAAGGATCCCGGCGCCTCCGACGGCGGCGATCTCGGCTTCTTCACCAAGGACCAGATGGTGCCGGAATTCTCCGCGGTCGCCTTCTCGCTCGAGCCGGGCAAGATTTCCGATCCGGTGAAGACCCAGTTCGGCTGGCACATCATCAAGGTCGAGGAAAAGCGCAACCGCAAGCCGCCGGCCTTCGACCAGGTCAAGAGCCAGATTGAAACTTATGTGACACGCAAGGCCCAGGCCGACTATGTCGCCAAGCTGCGCGACAGCGCCAAGATCGAGCGCTTCGACCAGGCGGCCAACACCCCCGCCAAGCCGGATGCGGCTGCAGCGAAGCCCGATGCTGCCAAGCCTGCGGATGCGAAGAAGTAAGCGCAGGTCGCAAAACGATCAAAAGCCCCGGCCTCGCGCCGGGGCTTTTTTGTTTGGCGGCATGTCCATGTCGTCCCTGACTCTTCCGTCATCGCCCGGCCTTGACCGGGCGATCCAGTATTTCAGAGGCGTGAGAGTTCTTGCCGAGCGGCCTCTGGAATACTGGATGCCCCGCTTTCGCGGGGCATGACGGGAATGGTGGGAAGGTGATACAGAGCGGCTCCCTTCTTCCTCCCGTCAGGTCACGCCCTCATGTCCAGCGCAATCTCTCCGCTCGCCCCTGCCGATTATCCCGCCATGCCCGAAATTGCGGGCGTGAAGCTTGCAACGGCTGCGGCCGGCATCCGCTACAAGGGACGCACCGACGTGCTGCTCGCGGTCCTCGACAAGGGCACGGCGGTCGCCGGCGTGTTCACGAAATCCAAGTGCCCGTCCGCGCCGGTGGAATGGTGCCGCGCCAAGCTGTCCGGCGGCAAGGCGCGCGCGCTGGTGGTCAATTCCGGCAACGCCAATGCCTTCACCGGCAAGACCGGGAAGAGCTCGACCGCACTGACGGCGCAGATCGCCGCCAAGGCGGTCGGCTGCGCGACCGGCGAGGTATTCCTGGCCTCGACCGGCGTGATCGGCGAGCCGCTCGATGCGACCAAGTTCGACGGCGTGCTGGCGAGGCTTGCCGAGACTGCCGCGCCCGGCCATTGGATGGACGCGGCCAAGGCCATCATGACCACCGATACGTTTCCGAAAGTCGCCACCGCGACGGTGAAGCTCGGAAAGACCAAGGTCACCATCAACGGCATGGCCAAGGGCGCCGGCATGATCGCGCCCGACATGGCGACCATGCTGTCGTTCATCTTCACCGACGCGCCGCTGTCGCCGGCGGTGCTGCAATCGCTCCTGAAGAGCGGCGTCGAGGACACGTTCAACGCCGTCACCATCGACGGCGACACCTCGACCTCCGACACCCTGCTCGCCTTTGCGACGGGCGCGGCAGCGGCCAATGGCGCGCCGAGGATCTCCCGTACCGCCGATCCCAGGCTGAAGGATTTCATCAAGGCGTTCCGTGCCGTGCTGGCGACGCTGTCCGAGCAGGTCGCCCGCGACGGCGAAGGCGCGCGCAAGCTGGTCGAGATCATCGTCGAGGGCGCGGTGTCGAAACAATCGGCGCGCCGCATCGCGATGTCGATCGCCAATTCGCCGCTGGTGAAGACCGCGATCGCGGGCGAGGACGCCAATTGGGGCCGCGTGGTGATGGCGGTCGGCAAGGCCGGCGAGCCCGCCAACCGCGACAAGCTCTCGATCTCCTTCAACGGCATCCGCGTCGCCAAGAGCGGCGCGCGCGATCCGTCCTATGACGAGGCCGAGGTGTCGAAGGCGATGAAGGAGCCGAAGATCCAGATCAAGGTGCAACTGGGCCTCGGCAAGGGCCGCGACCGGGTGCTGACCTGCGACCTCACCAAGGAATATGTCGCGATCAACGGCGATTACCGGTCGTGACTTTCACGACCGGCTGAGTTTGCGTCTCGCCCTAATTGGTGAGATGGGCAGTCATCAAGGCGTGCTTGAACATGGCTTGAAGTGAAGTCGTGATGTCTTGTGGCGTATTGGCCGTATACATGAAGCCGGGCGAAGCACAGTTCGTAAGGGCCGTGCTGATGCCCGGAGGACCGTTGATGTTGTTGTTGGCGTAGTCGTCCTCGTCGTTGGCAAAGGACGCGTTCACCGGACTGATCTTCTGGTAGGGAATATAGAGGATCGAAATCACGATACCTCGCTTCTTGATGGTCGAGCAGATCGTCGGATACTGATTGCTCGAGTCTCCGAGCGTGACCGCGTGGTTGCTGCCGGACCAGCTGCCATTTGGAACGCCTTTGCTTTGCGGGTCCTGCGCACCATCCGTGATGAGGAATATGTAGGGCAGCGTATCCGTTGAATTGGTGCCGGTACCAACGCTCGTGATCAAATTGTTGAGCGAGTTAAGCCCAACGTCGATATGCGTCCCCCCCGAGCCGAGGTTTGAGTTCGTATTGGTATCGAGCTCGGTCGCGAGGTTGACGGCGGCATAGTTGATCGTGCCGGGCGTGGTGGGGCTGGCGTTGATGTTGTAGGTCAACGGAGCGTAGTTCGTATCCATCTTTGTGATGAAGGGATACAGGCCGATCCGGAATTGCTTGGGCACCTGCGCATACTGAGGATTGATGGCCGTCGCGAACAAGCCATCGACGCCATTTGCGGCCTGGGTGGCGTTCAAGGCGACACCGACCGCGTCGAGGCGGAGCTGAATACAGGCATCCGTACCCGCGGTGGGGCAGGATGTTACGGGTGGAAGCTTATTGTATAGCGAATTGGGCAGACCCGAAACCAGGCTCGACGGCAACTGTTGGGACTTTCCCAGCGTGGCCGGAAAATTCTGGTTCAGGTTCTTATAGGGATAGGTTCCCGAGGGGCTTTGCGACACCAAGAGGTTATTATAGCCCGATTGGCTCACGCGAGAGATCATGTAGCCGAGGCAGTAGCCGTTCGTCGGATATCCCTGGGTTGCGCCAGATTTACCCGGGTCGATACAAGCGCTGTTCTGCGGCGAGAAATGACAGGCCAGAGTGCAGCCGGTTGGATATTGAATGTAGTTATCCGGGCTCGCCCACTGCATTCGCTGAGCTTCGCTCGGCGTCGAGGGCAATCCCATCGATCCCGACACATCCAGCGCCACATAGAAATCGAGATAAAGCGGCAGAGAGGCACTCGCGCTCGAGCTGCCCTGGATCGTCAGCGACTTGAACCCAAGAACGTTCATAAATACGGTTGGCACAGAGGCATTGAAGGTCACCGTCGAGGTCAGGTTTGCACCGGTCTTTGTAACGACGGCGGCGGTCGGCGGTGTGTTCAAGGTGAACAGATTTGCGTTGGGATTTCCGGGATTGTAGACGTTGTTGATGTTGCCCAAAAAGATATTCATGGCGTCGGTCTGGGCGGTGGTGACCGTGCCATTACCGGTCATCTGCGATGCGGCCAGCCAGCCCTGCGAATTTTGCGAGATCGAGGCGACCGCCGCGGCGTCCGCCGCCGATTGCAGCTTGGCTCTCATCCGGGATGCTTCTGAATAGTCGACGCCGCAGCCGACCGCTGCGAGGACCGGGATACAGGCGATCGCAAAGATCACGGCGATATTGCCGCGCTGATCCCTGCAGAAACGGTTCATTAATCCGGAAAAAACGCGCATGGGGCTGCCCGTGGAGATTGATCCATGGCCAGATTTATTGGACGCGGATTAAATTCGGCTTATTGCGGTGGAAGAATTGCGGGCCTAGTAGAGTTAACAATCCCTTTCGATGCGTCTTTGCAATCCGCGGACCCTGGTCTCCTGAAGAATGGCTGATGTCAAACTGACCCTGGTGGTGGCCTGTGCCCTCGTCGACACCGACAAGCGCGTGCTGATTGCGCAGCGTCCGGAAGGCAAGGCGCTTGCCGGCCTGTGGGAATTCCCGGGCGGCAAGCTCGAGGCCGGTGAGCGGCCGGAAGCCACGCTCATTCGCGAACTGCACGAGGAAATCGGCATCACCGTGAGGGAAGCCTGTCTCGCTCCGCTCGCCTTCGCGAGCCACGCCTACCCCGATTTCCATCTCCTGATGCCGCTTTACATCTGCCGGCGCTGGGAAGGCGAGGTCATCCCGCGCGAGGGGCAAAAGCTCGCCTGGGTCCGCGCCAACAGATTGCGCGACTACCCGATGCCGCCGGCGGACATTCCGCTGATCCCGCATCTGATCGACTTGTTGGCGTGACGCCTCTTCTCGTCGCAGCCCGGCCTACCCTTCGCCGACGCTGGACGGCCGAGCGAGCCAGTTGCGCGGCGAAGCTTCGCGGAGGCGGCAACCCGCACATCCCTCAAACTTGCAATCCTTTCGAGGCGAAACGATTGCCAGGCCCGGCTACGACGGCTCGGCTTTCAGGCCGCTGTCACGATGTCGGGCAGGTCGCAGGCGAGGGCGTCGACGGATAGAACACGCAGGTCGACTGCCGCGGCAGGGCATAGGCGACGTCGCTCAACGTCACGGCCGCACTCATCAGCCCGTAATTGCCAAGCGACGGCGTGTAGACGGTGTTGACCTCGCTGAAAATGATGTACTGGTTCGGAATGATCGCATGCGTATTCGGATCCGTTGCGATCATGCTCGACGGAATCGAAACGACGAAGCCGACCGAGTGGGGCGCGGATCCCACGCTCCATTGAACCCGTGCATTGCCGGACGAGGGATCGATGTACAACTCGGAAATGGTCATATTCGGCGCCGGATAGCTCGGTTGCACATAGGGGACCATGATCAGGTTGGCCGCACCGAAGAAGTTCGTGAGGTCGGAAGCGGACGCAGTGGCTCCCTGCGACGTCAGGTTCGCGATCGTGCGCGCCACCAGTGAAACCTTGCGGTCCACGGCCAGGCCGGAACAAAATTCGACCGTGCTGAACAACAGCACCAGCATGATGGGCGCAATCACCGCGAACTCGGTCGCCGCGATGGCGCGGCAGTCCTCGACGAAAATCGTGACGGCGCGGCGCGCGCGAACACAGGCGCTGATCGTTTCCTGCGCCAGGCTCATGTCGAGCAAACTCCCGTGTACGGCTCGTCGCGGAACGCCGCAGTCGCACTGAGCAAGCGGATATTTCCGTTGAGATTCGAGATGTTGTAGCCGAGCCCGACAACGAACATCTGCCATTGATAGTACAGCGTGACGGTCACGACGCTGCAAGATCCCCCGGGATTGAATTTAAGCTTGCTCGGATCGAAATTTCCGCCGGTGACGGGATAGGCGATGTTTAGATTCGAGAATTGCGAGGGATCGCTCTCGACGTCGACACTTATGTTGTTGCAGTTGAGCAGGGGCTGGTATTGGTTACAGACGACGTTGGTTATGAACGCTGCCGGTGTAAGGTTGCCCGCGGCCTGGAATTGCCCGGTCATGATCTGGCGAGCCGACTCCTGCGCGACGGTCTCCAGGACCTGACTCGCAAAGAACATCAGCCCGGTCTCGATGATCGCAAACAGCAGGGCAAAGAAGACCGGCGCGACCAGCGCGAATTCGACGGCGGCCGATCCCTTGCGGTGACGGCCAAATCGGCGAAGCATGGCTCTGGCGGAGGCCGTTGATGGAGCGGACGGTGACATCGTGCGAACTCACATGGGCGGCAATTGGCCCGTCACCGAACAATAGTGAAGAGTTATTGTCGAAATGTTTGCGGCAACGGCCCGGTGTCGCGGGTCTCGTTAACCGCGCGTTAATATGGTCGCGCGAGGGAGAACACCTCGCTTGGGTGCGCGCCAACAAATTGCGCGACTACGAGATGCCGCCCGCCGACCTGCCGCTGATCCCGCATCCGGTGGAGCTGTTGATGTGAGGGGCGCGCAACGCCGTTCGCCCGTCATCCTGAGGCGCCGGAGCGCAGCGAAGGCCTCGAAGGATGACGGTTCTGCACCGGATTGACGGGAGAGAGGGAGTCACGCCTCCCTCCCCCTCTTCACGGCCTCCTCCAGGCTCACCTTGGCCGAGCCCGGCTTGAGCGGCTTCTGCTGGCTGTCATGCGGGGCCCAGGCGGAGAGCCAGATGATGTCGAAGGTGGCGCGGATGCGGCCGTCCGGATCGCTGAAGCGCTCGGCATAGATTTGCGCCGTCTTGAGCAGCGTGGCGCGACGGGTCGGCGTCCGCCGCCGCTCCAGCAGGATGTTGGTCGCGCCCATCCGCCGCAGATCCTGCATCAGCGCAAAGGCATTGTCGTAGCGCACCACCACGCGGTCGACATCGGTGACCGGCAGCGCAAGCCCGGCCCGCTGCAGCAGCGCGCCGACATCGCGCAAATCCGCGAACGGCGCCACCCGCGGCGAGACGCCGCCCTCGCATTCGGCCTCGGCCGCCGCGAAGGATTGCCGCAACTCGGTCAGCGTATCGCCGCCGATCATGGCCGCGAGCAGCAGCCCGTCCGGCTTCAGCGCGCGGCGGATTTGCGCGAGCACGCCAGGCAGATCATTGACGACCTGAAAGGCGAGCGCCGACAGCGCAAGATCGAGCGAGGCGTTCGCAAGCGGCAGCACCTCCGCTCCCGAGTCCGGTGGCGCGATATGCGCAAGCGACGGCAGGCGCTCGTGCAAGCCGGCTCCAAGGCCCGCGCCCGGCGTCCAGATGTCGGCGGCAGCCGCGAAATTGCGCATCACCGCCGCCAACCGGTCGTTCATGTCCTCGGTGACGCGGTCGAGCAGAAAAGTCTCGGGCCTCAGCGCCGCCGCCCGACGCTGCCGCTGCACAAGCAGCGCACGGTCGAACAGGAGAGGCGCGGGCGATGGGGCAGGAGGCGGGTTCTTGGCCATGTGCGCTGGTTAAACCCGTCGGGCCGCTTCTGGCAATCGGCGGCTTGAGCAACCACGGCAGCAGCGCTAGCCTTGAAGACATGGATGGCGACATCGCTCCTTCCCGCACGGCTCTTCGCTCGGCTTTTGGTTGGGCTGTTGGCCCGACCCTCGGCCATTTGCGCGGCAGCTTCGGCCTGTTCCGGACCGGCGTCCGGCAGGTGGCGAAACTCGCGCTCGACATCGCCTTGCCGACGCTGTGCGTCGCCTGTCGCGAACCGGTCGATGGCGAGGGCGTCTGCGCGGCCTGCTGGGCCAAGCTCTCGTTCATCGCCCCGCCCTATTGTCCCAAGCTCGGCATTCCCTTTGTCTACGATCCCGGTCCCGACATGCTGTCGATGGAGGCGATTGCCGATCCGCCGGCCTATGCCCGCGCCCGCGCCGCGGTCCGCTACGACGAGGTGGCGCGGACCTTGGTGCATGCCCTGAAATACCAGGACCGCACCGATCTTGCGCCCATCATGGGCCGGTGGATGGCGCGGGCGGGCCGCGAGCTGCTCGACGGCGCCGACATGCTGATTCCCGTGCCGCTGCATTGGCGGCGCGCCTGGCACCGCCGCTACAACCAGTCGGGCGCGCTGGCGCGGGTCATCGAGCGTGCAAGCGGCGTCAAATTGCGCGGCGACCTGCTCGCCCGGGTCCGCGCGACCGAGCAGCAGGTCGGGCTTTCGCGGGCCCAGCGCGCCAGCAATGTGCAGGGCGCATTTGAGGTATCTCGGGAGCGACGGGGCGAGGTAGCAGGACGCCGCGTGATCGTGATCGACGACGTCCTGACGTCAGGCGCGACGCTGGATGCCTGCGCGAGGGCGCTGCTCCGCGCCAAGGTGGCACAAGTCGACGTGCTGGTCTTCGCCCGGGTTGTCGACAGCCCCAAAGCTCCCATATAGTTCAAGAATCCTTCAAATTTCAGATCGTGACATGACCGCCATCGAAATCTACACCCGCCCGGGCTGCGGCTATTGCACGGCCGCCAAATCGCTGCTGACCCGTAAAAAGGTCGTCTTTACCGAGTATGATGCCGGCAAGGACCCCAACGTTCGGCAGGCCATGTATGATCGCGCGGGCGCGGGCTCGACCTTCCCGCAGATTTTCATCGGCGACCTTCACGTCGGAGGCTGCGACGATCTCTATGCGCTGGACCGCGCGGGCAAGCTCGATGCCCTGCTCGCCGGAGAAGGGGCCACCTCATGAGCGCTGACAACATTTTCACGGCCGCGATGGTGCAGATGCGCACCGGTCTCCTGCCGGGACCGAGCCTGGAGCAGGCGACGGGCCTCATTCGCGAGGCGGCGGCGCAAGGCGCCGACTATGTGCTCACCCCCGAGGTGAGCAACATGATGCAGCTGAACCGCAAGGCGCTGTTCGAGCACCTTGCGGCCGAGCAGGACGATGCTTCGCTGAAGGCGTACCGGGCGCTCGCGGCCGAGCTCAGGATCCATCTGCACGTCGGATCCTTGGCGCTGCGCTTCTCACCGGAGAAGGCGGTCAACCGCTCGTTCCTGATCGGGCCCGACGGCAATGTGCTGGCGAGCTACGACAAGATCCACATGTTCGACATCGACCTGCCGGGCGGCGAGAGCTATCGCGAATCCGCCAACTACCAGCCGGGCGAGACCGCCGTCATTTCCGACCTGCCCTGGGGCCGCATCGGGCTCACCATCTGCTACGATGTGCGCTTCCCGGCCCTCTACCGCGCGCTCGCCGAGGCCGGCGCCTCCTTCCTGACCGTGCCCTCGGCCTTCACCCGCAAGACTGGCGAGGCGCATTGGCATGTGCTGCTGCGCGCCCGCGCCATCGAGACCGGCTGCTTCGTGTTCGCCGCGGCGCAAGCCGGCCTGCATGAGAACAAGCGCGAGACCTATGGACATTCGCTCATCATCGATCCCTGGGGCGAGGTGCTCGCCGAAGGCGGCGTCGAGCCTGGCGTGATCCTGGCCAGGATCGACCCGGCCAAGGTCGAGGCCGCGCGCCAATCGGTGCCCTCGCTGCAGCATGGCCGCCGCTTTGGCATCGCCGACCCCAAATCAGGGCCCGACCATCTGCACCTGGTGCGGGGATCGGCATGATCCGCTACGCGCTGCGTTGCGAGCATGACCACGCTTTCGAAAGCTGGTTCCAGAGCTCGTCGGCCTTTGACTCGCAGGTGAAGCGCAAGCTCGTGGTCTGCCCGGTCTGCGACTCCGCCAAGGTCGAGAAGGCGATCATGGCGCCACGGATCGTGAGCAAGAAGGGCCGCGAGAGCGCGGTGCCTGCGCAACCTCCTGCGCCGCTGCCGACGCCGGCGCCCGGCGCGGAGGCCGCGCCCGGCGCACAGTCGCTGATGATGGCGCAGGAGCGCGAGTTGCGCGCCAAGCTCAAGGAGTTGCGCGACCACATCGTCAAGAACGCCGACAATGTCGGCGAGCGCTTCCCCAACGAGGCGCGCAGGATGCATTACGGCGAGATCGAGCACCGGCCGATCTACGGCGAAGCCTCGCCGGACGAGGCGCGCGCGCTGATCGACGAAGGCGTCGAGGTCTCCCCGCTCCCGGTGCTGCCGGAAGATCGGAACTGAGGTTCCCGTCGCTACACCACCTCTTCCGCGACCACCATGTAGTTCACGTCGAGGTCGGAGGAGAGGCTCCATTTGTCGGCGAAGGGACTGTAGACCACGCCGGTTTCCTCGGTGACGGCGAGACGACAATCGAGCAGGTGTTTGGCGAGCTCGTCCGGGGTGACGAACTTGTCCCACTGATGGGTGCCGCGCGGCAGCCAGCGCAGCACATATTCGGCGCCGACGATGGCGAGCGCAAAGCTCTTCCAATTGCGGTTCAGGGTCGAGACCACCATCATCCCGCCTGGCTTGAGCATGGCAGCGCAACGTTTCAGGAACACGCCGACATCGGTGACATGCTCGACCACTTCCATCGCCAGCACGATGTCGAAACGTTCGCGCACGTCCATCTGCTCGATGGTGGTGCAGCGATAGTCGATCGACAGATGACCGCGGTCGGCATGGAGCCTGGCAGCCGCAATATTGGACGGCGACGGGTCGACGCCGATCACCTGCGCGCCCAGCCGCGACAGCGGCTCGCACAGCAGGCCCGCACCGCAGCCGATATCGAGGATGCGCAGGCCGGAGAGGCAGTTCAGGCTTCGCACATTGCGATCGAACTTGCGGCAGGCGGCATCGCGGATGTAGCCGAGCCGCAAGGGATTGATCTTGTGCAGGGGCGCCATCTTGCCCTTGGGGTCCCACCATTCCTGCGACAGCTTCGAGAACTTGGCGATCTCGGCCGGGTCGACCGTCGAGCCGGGCGGGCCTTGCATCGTGGTGGGAGTGTCCTGCTGGATGGCCATGATGAACTCTTGAAACTCTATCTCGCGGTGATGGCGCTGCGAAACGCCAGCGGCGATGCAATGGTCGAAATGGTCTGCCGGCCCTCGCCGACGCCCATGATGGTGACGTCGCCGTAGTTGAGGATGCGGCCCAGGATGGTCTGGTCGACATCGACGCTCTCGATCTTGTCGAGCGCGATCTCGAAGGTGCGCCGCTTGATGAAGCCGGTCTTGTGCACCACCCGCCGGTCGGTGACGTCGGTCTCCGTAGTAAGCCGGTGGAACCAGCCTTTTATCGTCCAATACAGCGCCGCAATCGCGGCAAGCGCGGCCGCCGCCCAGCATCCCATAACCAGCGAGGGGATCCCCGCAGCCACGGTCACGGAGATGATCAGGAGCACCAGCGCGACAATCCAGGCCACAATGGCCGGGAAGTAGAAGACCCAGTGCGCATTGGTGGAATAAAGCACCTTTTCACCGGGCTGCAGGATTTCGTCGATATAACGCGCCATCAACTCGCCTCACCCTTACCCAAACGCCGGCGCCCGCAGCTCAAGCCCTTCCGACCGCTGTTCCCCTTAACCCCACCCGGCAGGGGCAGGCAAGGAACCCGCTTGCCCCCGGGCGCAGGCCTATGTATAGCGCGTTTCGGCCCGGGCGCCTTCGGCTTTGACGCCGGGCCGGTAACTTATCCTCTTCTGGAGAGTGTGCGCGTCGTCATGGGCCGCCTCGTGATGAAATTCGGCGGCACGTCCGTCGCCAATATCGACCGTATCCGCAATGTCGCGCGGCATGTAAAGCGCGAGGTCGACGCCGGCCATGAGGTCGCCGTCGTTGTGTCGGCGATGTCGGGCAAAACCAACGAGCTGGTGGCCTGGTGCTCCGAGGCCTCGGCGCTGCATGACGCGCGCGAATATGACGCGGTGGTCGCTTCCGGCGAGCAGGTGACCTCGGGGTTGCTTGCGATCGTGCTGCAGAGCATGGGCATCCAGGCCCGCTCCTGGCAGGGCTGGCAGATTCCGATCGTGACCAGCGACGCCCATGCCTCGGCCCGCATCCTCGACATCGACGGGCGCGAGCTGATCAAGCGCTTCAGGGAGCGCAAGGAGGTCGCCGTCGTCGCCGGCTTCCAGGGCATCAATCCGGACACTCGGCGAATCACCACCCTCGGCCGCGGCGGTTCCGACACCTCGGCGGTGGCGATTGCGGCGGCCATCAAGGCCGACCGCTGCGACATCTATACCGACGTCGACGGCGTCTACACGACCGACCCGAGAGTGGTTCCGAAGGCGCGCCGGCTCGACAAGATCGCCTTCGAGGACATGCTGGAGCTGGCTTCGCTCGGCGCCAAGGTGCTGCAGGTACGCTCGGTGGAACTCGGCATGGTGCACAACATGCCGATCTTCGTGCGCTCCAGTTTCGACAAGCCAGAGGATATCGACCCGCACGCCAAACAGCCGCCGGGCACGCTGATCTGCAGCGAGGAGGAAATCATGGAAATGCACGTCGTCACGGGAATCGCCTTCTCCAAGGACGAGGCCCAGATTTCCGTGCGCCAGATCGAGGACAAGCCGGGAGTGGCGGCCGCGATCTTCGGGCCGCTCGCCGACGGCAACATCAATGTCGACATGATCGTTCAGAACGTTTCCGAGGACGGCAAGACCACCGACCTGACCTTCACGGTGCCGGCCTCCGACTATGTGCGCGCCCGCGACACCATCACCGCTGCCAAGGACAAGATCGGATACGCCCGCCTCGACAGCGCGACCGACGTGTCCAAGGTCTCGGTGATCGGCAGCGGCATGCGCAGCCATGCCGGCGTCGCCGCCAAGGCGTTCGCGGCGCTGGCCGCGCGCAACATCAACATCCGCGCCATCACCACCTCCGAAATCAAGTTTTCGGTGCTGATCGACGCCGCCTATACCGAGCTTGCGGTGCGGACGCTACACACGCTCTACGGGCTCGACCAAGGCTAGAAGATTTTTCCCCGCGCAAGAATCATGTGAGCGATCGGCAGACGGGCTTGCCGATCGCGTGCCGAACTATCAATTTTATTCAAGAATCCGATCGCCGACCCGAACGCTCCGGCAAATCAAGCGCTTCGCGCCTGCAGCATCCAGCATGGCTGAGCTGGCAGGCGTTTTGCTTGGCAAAACAAGCGTCAATTCGCTATACGGCCCTCAGGACGGGCTGCCGCAAACTGGACCGTTGGTTTCGGCTCACCTGATTCGGCCCATGAGTGGGCTGGACGGCACCGGATGAACAAACTTGTTGCTTTTTGTGCGTTTAACGCCAGCGCCCGGCTACAGGCCGGGTGCGCCGAGAGGATGGGGATAAGAGCATATGCGAAGCGCGTCGGGAGGCCCCCGCGTCCTGCTGAGACGGCTTCGCGAAACCATGGCGGAGCAGGTCAGCGCCCAGGAGCGATTGGACAAGATCGTGGTGCTGATCGCCGCCAACATGGTGGCCGAGGTCTGCTCGGTCTATGTGCTGCGCGTCGACAACACGCTCGAGCTGTATGCCACCGAAGGTCTGAACCGCGAGGCGGTGCACCACACGGTGCTCAGCGCGCATGAGGGCCTGGTCGGTCTCGTCGCCAGCGAGGCCACGCCGCTCAACCTGAGCGATGCCCAGAGCCACCCGGCCTTCTCGTTCCGCCCCGAGACCGGCGAAGAGATCTATCATTCCTTCCTCGGCGTGCCGATCCTGCGCGCCGGCAATACGCTCGGTGTTCTGGTGGTGCAGAACCGCGCCAAGCGCACCTATGTGGAGGAAGAGGTCGAGGCGCTGCAGACCACCGCCATGGTGCTGGCCGAGATGATCGCCTCGGGCGAGCTGTCGGCGCTGGCCCAACCGGGCGCGGAGCCCGCGGCACGGCACTCCCAGCACAAGGTCGGCAGCATCCTGTCGGACGGCATCGCGTTGGGACATGTGGTGCTGCACGAGCCCCGCGTCGTCATCAACAATTACATCGCCGAGGATCTTCCCAAGGAGATGAAGCGCCTCGATGCGGCGCTGGCAAAACTGCGGGCCGACCTCGACCGCCTGCTCGAGCGCGGCGACGTCGCCGATGGCGGCGAGCATCGCGAGGTCCTGGAAGCCTACCGCATGTTCGCCAACGACCAGGGCTGGTCGCACAAGCTGCATGAGGCGGTCGCCACCGGCCTCACCGCGGAGGGCGCGGTCGAGCGCGTGCAGTCGGATACCCGCGCCCGCATGCTGCGCTCCACCGATCCCTATCTGCGCGACCGCCTGCACGATCTCGAAGACCTCGGCTACCGCCTGCTGCGGCAACTGGTCGGCCAGGATCACGCGCCCTCGCGTGAACAGCTGCCCGACAACGCCATCCTGATCGCGCGCGCGATGGGCCCGGCGGCGCTGCTCGACTACGACCGCAAGCGGCTGCGCGGGCTGGTGCTGGAGGAAGGCACCGCCAATTCCCACGTCTCGATCGTGGCGCGCGCGCTCGGCATCCCCGCCGTCGGCGAGGTGCCGAACGCCCCCGGCATTGCCGAGCCGGGCGATGCTATCATCGTCGACGGCACATCGGGCTCGATCTATGTCCGCCCCTCCGCCGAGATCGAGGCGGCCTATGCCGAGCGGGTGCGCTTCCGTGCCCGCCGCCAGGCGCAATATCTGGCGCTGCGCGAACGACCCTGCGTCACCAAGGACGGCCAGCCGGTCGAATTGATGATCAACGCCGGTCTCATCATCGACCTGCCGCATATCGAGGACACCGGAAGCGCCGGCATCGGGCTGTTCCGCACCGAGCTGCAGTTCATGGTCTCGCCGAGCCTGCCGCGCTCGAGCGACCAGCTCGCGCTCTATCGCACCGTGCTTGATACCGCCGGCGCAAAGCCCGTCACCTTCCGCACGCTCGATATCGGCGGTGACAAGGCGCTGCCTTATATGGAGGCAGTGGTCGAGGAAAATCCCGCGCTCGGCTGGCGCGCCATCCGGCTCGGCCTCGACCGGCCCGGCCTGCTGCGCGGCCAGATCCGCGCCCTGCTCCGCGCCGGCGGCGGGCGCGCCTTGCGCATCATGTTCCCGATGATCTCGGAGGTCGCCGAGTTCGACGCCGCAAAGGCCATCGTCGAGCGTGAGCTGACATATTTGCGCCAGCACGGCCATGCGCTGCCGGAGCGGATCGATGTCGGCACCATGATCGAGGTGCCGGCCCTGCTCTACCAGCTCGACGAGCTCCTGAAGAAGGTGGATTTCGTCTCGGTCGGCTCCAACGATCTGTTCCAGTTCCTGTTCGCGGTCGACCGCGGCAATGCGAAAGTGTCCGAGCGCTTCGACACCCTGTCGGTGCCGATCCTGCGCGCTCTGCGCGATATCGTGCAGAAGGCGCGCGCCGCGAAGAAGTCGGCCTCGCTCTGCGGCGAGATGGCGTCCAAGCCGATCGGCGCGCTGGCGCTGATCGCGCTCGGTTACCGCTCGCTGTCACTGTCGGCGACCGGCCACGGTCCGGTGAAGGCCATGATCCTCGAGCTCGATGCCCGGAAGGCCGAGGCGATGATGGCGCCGCTTCTGGAGGCACCCGCCGGCTCGGTGTCGATCCGGCAGAAGCTGACCGAATTCGCCGAGGCCGAGGGGCTGGCCTTGTAGCGAGGCCGCTGCCGAACCGCTGAGCCCTTCTTGATGTCTGCCGCTTGAGACCAACCGATGTCGACCCTTCCCGAGGCCAAACTTGACGTTCTGCTGGCGCATCATGCCGCGCTCGAGAACGAGCTGCTTGGCCAGGTCAATTCCGAAAAATATGTCCAGATCACCCGCGAGCTCGCCGAGCTCAATCCGCTGATCGAGGCGGTAAAAGCCTATCGCTCCACCGTGAAGGAGCTTGCCGATACCGAGGCGCTGGTCGCCGATCCCGCAACGGATGCCGACATGCGCGGCATGGCGGAGGCCGAGCTTGCGGCGCTGTCCGAGCGCCGCGGCGAACTCGAGCAGAACATCCGCGTTGCGCTGTTGCCCAAGGACGCCATGGACGACCGCAACGTGATGCTGGAAATCCGCGCCGGCACCGGCGGCGACGAGGCGGCGCTGTTCGCCGGCGACCTGTTCCGCATGTATGAGCGTTTTGCCGCCTTGCAGGGCTGGAAGGTCGAGGTGATCTCGGCGAGCGAAGGCACCATGGGCGGCTACAAGGAGATCATCGCCGAGGTGAAGGGCCGCGGCGCGTTTGCGAAACTGAAGTTCGAATCCGGCGTGCATCGGGTGCAGCGGGTGCCGGACACCGAGACCCAGGGGCGCATCCATACTTCCGCCGCAACGGTCGCGGTGCTGCCGGAGGTCGAGGAGGTCGACGTCGAGATCAAGAACGACGATCTGCGGATCGAGACCATGCGCGCGCAAGGCGCCGGCGGCCAGCACGTCAACAAGACCGAATCGGCGATCCGCATCACCCACATCCCGACGGGAATCGTGGTCTCGATGCAGGACAGCCGCTCGCAGCACAAGAACCGCGCCTCGGCCATGAACATCCTGCGCTCGCGCATCTATGATGCCGAGCGCCAGCGCATCGATGCCCAGCGCTCGGCGGACCGCAAGGAGAAGGTCGGCTCCGGCGACCGCAGCGAGCGCATCCGCACCTACAATTTCCCCCAAGGCCGCGTCACCGACCACCGCATCAATCTGACGCTGTACAAGCTGCCGCAGGTGATCTCCGGCGAAGCGCTCGGCGAGCTGATCGATGCGCTGACCACCGAGCACCAGGCCGCGCAGCTCGCAGCGCAAGGCGCCACGGCGTGACTCGTCGTCCCGGACAAGCGCGACGAGCGAGCGCGGAGCCTGGCCCCATAACCACCGGCTTTTGTCGTTGCAAAGGACAGCGGCCGGCATGGTCAAGGACCGATTCCCCGGTATGGGTCCTGGCTTTCGCCGGGACGACGGCGGCGGTGCGGCCTTGACCGTCGACGCCGCCCGTCGCGCGCTTGCAGCCCGCTTCAGTGCCGCGAGCATCGACGCCGCGGAGCTCGAGGCGCGGTCGCTGCTTTGTGCCGCGCTCAAGCTCGATCTCACCGGCCTGATTGCATCCGGCGCACGGCAACTCACCGCCGGCGAAGCGGAGCTGATCGAGGCGTTCGCTGCGCGGCGGCTGCGCGGCGAGCCGGTGGCACGCATTCTCGGCGAGAAGGAGTTCTGGGGACTGCCGCTGAAACTCTCGGCCGAAACGCTGGTGCCGCGGCCGGACACCGAAACCGTGGTCGAGCTTGCGCTGGAGCTGTTGCGCGACGTGCCGGCGTCCGATCAGCTGCTGTACATTCTCGATATCGGCACCGGCACCGGCGCAATCCTGCTGGCGCTGTTGTCCGAACGACCCGAGGCCGTTGGCGTCGGCACCGACATCAGCGAAGGCGCGCTTGCAACCGCAAGGGAGAATGCCGCCCTGCTCGGCTTGGCAACGCGCGCAAGGTTTGTCGCCTGCAGCTTTGCCTCCGCGTTGAAGGGCCCGTTCGACCTCGTGGTGTCCAACCCACCCTATATCCGCTCCGCCGACATTGCCGGCCTTGCCGAGGAGGTGCGCGCGCACGATCCGCACGCGGCGCTGGATGGCGGCGCCGACGGGCTTGCCGCCTACCGCGCCTTAATCCCGCAGGCCATGCAACTTTTGAGGGATGGCGGCGTTCTGGTTGTGGAAGCCGGCTACGGCCAGGCAGACGAAATTGAAGGATTGATGACGGCAGCCGGCCTTGCCGTCGCGGGCCCCCCGAGAGCCGACCTGGCGGGTATTCCGAGGGCGGTTGGGGGCCGAAAAATGCCAAGATAAAGCCGAAATGAGACGCAAAAACCTCTTGGAATATTTGGCCGGAGCGACTACGTTCCCGTCAGAGATCGGCGCAGGCCCCCCGTAGATATGCGGGGAAAACCAGGGTTCAGGGCGAGAGCCACGCCGACAATAGGTTCCAGAACGCGGGTTGAATTGAGCGCGGACAGCCTTGAGCTAGACAGGCTTTGAGAGCTGCGCAGCTTGCGACCGCAAAGCGAACGAAAGCCTGATTTGCGCTTGACGACTTACGCAACAGAACTCGGCCGCAACAGAACTCGGCTTGTTTCGGCAGGCTTGATTTTAGGTGGTTCGCCGGCCGCTTGAGGCTGGCGGGTGGGGAACGCGTCCTTGTTGCACGCGACGGTGGATGGCATCGGCACGGATGGGAACAGCGATCCCGATTCGGTGCGTTCGAATCGCGCGCCGCATCGGCACGAATTATCGAACCTGGACGTACCGGCAATCCAACGTGAAACGCTTCTAACTCAGGGCTGGAATTAAAGGCAGGACATGAGAAACGGTCAGAACAACAAGCGGATGCGCAACCGCAACAACAATAATAACAACAATAACCGGCGCGGCCAGAACCCGATGACCCGGGTCTATGAGTCCAACGGACCCGACATCAAGATCCGCGGTACCGCCTCTCACATCGCCGAGAAATATTTGCAGCTTGCTCGCGACGCGCGCTCCTCGGGCGACCCTGTTGCCGCCGAGAACTACTACCAGCACGCCGAGCACTATTTCCGCCTGATCGCAGCGGCCCAGGAGCAATTCCGCCAGAACCAGCCGCAGCAGCAGCCGCGCCAGGACGACCTGATGAGCGAGGACGAGGACGAGGGCGAGAGCTTCTCGAGCTTCGGCCAGGAGCCGGGCTTCGTTCCGGTGCAGCAGGCGCAGCCCTTCATGCGGGACCGCGACAATGGTCCCCGCGAGCAGCGCGACAACCAGCCGCCCTATCAGCGCGACCAGCAGCCGCGCGAGCATCGGGGCGAGCGCGAGCATCGCGGTGAACGTGAGCACCGGGGTGAGCGCGAACACCGGCCCCAGCCGCAATATCAGCCGCAGCCGCCGCAACCGCAGCCCGTGATCGCCGATGATGGCGGCGTCGACCGTCTGCCGTCCTTCATCACGGGGCCGCAGCCGCAGCTCAATGGTAACGGCGCCGGCTTCGAAAATGGCGGCGAGCGTTACCCGCGGCGCCGGCGTCGCCCGCATGGTCCGCGCCCCGAGGGCGGCATCGCCCAGCCGCAGCCGGCCGCCTCCAGCGAAGACGCGAATCCCGGCGAGTAGGCATAGTCGGACCGCACGACATGGCGTCCCGGCGAAGGCCGGGACTTCTACAGTTCATCCCTCGTCGCCGTCGATGATGGCACCAGCACCGGCTTCAACGCCGGAATCAGCCGCGTGCGTTCGCGCGGTGCGGGAATGACGCGGTAGACCTGCTTGGTCGCTTCCACGATATGAACGCCCGCGAAGGGCAATGACAAGGCGGCACCCGCGCGTTCCCACACCAACGCCGAGCGCAGGAACCAGCCTCCGGCAACCGGCGGCATGAACAGCGCCTCGCCCCATGCGCTCGGTGTGAACCAGGTCTGGCGCAACAGCTGCATGATCTGCGAGCGCGAATAGGGCCGGCCGTGGCCGAAGGGCGTGTTGTCGGTGCGCGTCCACACCCCGCGCCGGTTCGGGATCACCGCAATCACCCGCCCCGATGGCGCCAGTACCCGCCACACCTCGCGCAACAGGCTCGCGGGATCGTCGGCCATTTCCAGCGCATGGACCAGGAGGATGCGGTCGACCGCGGCATCCGGCAGCGGCAGCGAGAACTCGTCGACCAGCGCGGCCAATGTCGGCCGCGCGGTCGGCCATTTCAGGACGCCCTGGGCCGCCGGCATGAAGGCGATGCAGCGTTCGCAATCTTCACGAAAAAGTCCCAGATAGGGCGTGGGATAGCCGATGCCGAGCACCCGCTGGCCCTCGGCATTCGGCCAGCGTGCGCGGATGCCGCGATTGATCAATTGCCGCGCCACGATGCCCAGTCGCTGCGAATAGAAATCGCGGAGATCGATGACGTCGATGCTCATGAGATCAATTTAACATGTAATTCTAGGGATTGCCGCCCGACAGACAGCAGACATTACGCCATTGCCGCGTCAGCGTTAACGCAATATCTCTGGGCAAGTTCTGCGGGCACATTCTCCTGGCGAGTTCTCTCGTCGGGTTCTCTGACCCAACGCCGTTCGAAGAGGGACATCCATGGCCGCCGATATCCGCGTCTTCACCTGCTTGAGCGACAATTTCGGCTATCTTGTTCACGATAGCGAAAGCGGCGCCACCGCCTCGATCGACGCACCGGAGGCCGGCCCCATCGTCAAGGCACTGGAGGCAGAGGGCTGGACACTGACCGACATTCTCATCACCCATCACCATGGCGACCATGTGGGCGGCGTCGCCGAGCTGAAGCAGCGCTATGGCTGCCGCGTCGTCGCGCCGCATGACAAGGCCGGCAAGATCGCCAATGTCGACCAGCGCGTCGTCAATGGCGACGTGGTGAAGATCGGCAATCTGCTGGCTCGGGTCGTCGAGACGCCGGGCCATACCCTCGACCACATCTCCTACGTCTTCGACAGCGACAAGGCTGTCTTCGCCGCCGACACGCTGTTTTCGATCGGCTGCGGACGCGTGTTCGAGGGCAACGCGCCGATGATGTGGGACTCGCTCCTGAAGCTGCGCGCGCTGCCCGACGATTTCAGCCTCTATTGCGGCCATGAATATACCGCCTCCAATGTCAGGTTCGCGCTGTCGATCGACCCCGACAACGAGGCGCTGAAGGCCCGCGCCGAGGAGGTGACGCGGCTGCGCGCCGCCAACAAGCCGACCATTCCGGTCCTGCTTGGCGAGGAGAAGAAGGCCAACGTGTTTCTCCGTGCCGACGATCCGCATGTGGCGGCCAGACTGCATATGAAGGGCGCAAGCGCGGCCGAGGTGTTCGGCGAACTGCGCGAGCGCAAGAACAAATCCTGATGCAACAGCTCACCGCAGCCGACATCATCGCGCGCCTCGAATTGCGGCCGCACCCGGAAGGCGGCTACTACCGCGAGACGTTTCGCGACACCCGCACCGATGAGCTCGGGCGCGCCTGCTCGACCGCGATCTATTTTCTGCTCGCGCGCGGCGAGAAATCGCAATGGCACCGCATCGATGCCGTCGAGATCTGGCATTATTACGCCGGCAGTCCGCTGACGCTGCGCATCGCCCATGAGGGCTGCGCGCCGCATGAGGTCAGGCTCGGTCCGGATGTGATGGGCGGGGAGCGGCCGCAGGCGATCGTGCCGGCCGCGGCCTGGCAGACCGCAGAGACCACCGGCGACTGGACCCTGGTCGGCTGCACCGTGGCGCCGGGATTCGAGTTTGCGAGCTTCGAGCTCGCTGCCCCCGGCTGGGAGCCGCCGCAATCGCCGTGCCTGTGAGATCCCTGCCTCGCTCCGGGGCGCCCGAGCTCGGGTTGACCCGAGTCCGGGTTCAACGTGATCCAAGCGGCAACAGCCGGCTTGGATGGCGAAGCCGGAACGGCGGCTACCTCTTGCGCATCACCATGTCCTTTGCTGCGATCAGCCCGCCGCCGGCGATGAGGATCGCTGCCAGGGCGATGGTCGCACTCGCCTTGGCGAAGCCCGCGAGAATCAGGAACATCGTCGACAATAGCGGCGTCGCATAGGACGCCGCACCGAGCACGCGGATGTCGCCGCGCTTCATGCCGATGTCCCAGGCGTAGAACGCGGCACCCACGGGCGCGATGCCGAGGCCGATCACCGCAGACCATTGCAACGGTGTCTCAGGCCAGACGGTGGATTCGACCAGCATATGGACGAGCGCGGCAAGCAGCGCGGTTGCGAGGCAGAAGCCCGCGACCGCATCGGTCGGCACCGCCTTGAGCCGGCGCGACATCACCGAATAGGACGCCCAGACGAAGGCCGCGACAAAGGCCGCGATCAATCCCGGCACCTGGCCGGACCCAAGGCTGCCGGTGTTCCCGGCGAACAGCAGCACCGTGCCCACAAGGCCGAGCAGCGCACCGATGATGTGGTGCCGCGCGAGATGCTCGCCGGGGAGCAGCGAGGAGAACAGCACGATCAGCAGCGGCCAGAGATAATTCAACAGCCCCGCTTCGGCGGGAGGCGCAAAGCGCAGCGCCAGGAAGTACAGCGCGTGATAGCCGAACAGGCCGCCGACGCCGACGATCCAGGCGACAGGCGGCTGCTTCAAGGCACGGATCGCGCCGGGGCGACCGACCCAGGTCAGCAGGCCGACCACGCCGCCGATCGCAAAGGTCATGGACGCGAGCTGGAACGCCGGGATCCTGCCGGTTGCGACCGTCATGACCGACAGCAGCGACCACATCAGGATCGCGGTCAGGCCGATCAGCGTCGCGGTGCGGGGGGAATATGGCAATGCATTCTCCGTCATGGCCGGGCGTGTCCCGGCCATCCACGTCGCGCTGTTGAGTGCGCTTCAAGACGTGGATGCCCGGGACAAGCCCGGGCATGACGACCTCCTTGCAGCATTCAGCATTCCGACGCAACGCCCTCGCGCGTCGCCTCACACCATGTATTGCCCGCCATTGACGGTCAGCGTCGAGCCGGTGATGGCGCCGGCCTCGTCGGCAGCGAGGAAGACGACCGCGCGCGCGATCTCTTCGGGCTCGCCGAGCCGGCCGATCGGAATCAGCGGCAGAATCGACTTCTCCAGCACGTCCTTCGGCACCGCCTGCACCATCTCGGTGTTGATATAGCCCGGGCAGATGGCGTTCACGGTGATGCCGGCCTTGGCGTTCTCCAGCGCGAGCGCCTTGGTGAAGCCGACCTCGCCGGCCTTCGCCGCGGAATAGTTGCACTGGCCGAACTGGCCCTTCTGGCCGTTGATGGAGGAGATGTTGATGACGCGGCCGAACTTGCGGGCGCGCATGCCCTCGATCACCTGCCGCGTCATGTTGAAGAGCGAGCCGAGATTGGTGTTGATCACCGCACTCCACTGCTCGAGCGTCATCTTGTGGAAGGCGCCGTCCTTGGTGATGCCGGCATTGTTGACCAGCACGTCGACCGGGCCGATCTCGGCCTCGACCTTCTTCACGCCCGCCGCGCAGGCGTCGAACGAGGAGACGTCCCATTTGTAGACGGCAATGCCGGTCTCCGCCTTGAACTTCTCCGCCGCCGCATCATTGCCGGCGTAGCTGGCAGCGACCGTATAGCCCGCAGCCTTCAACGCCTTCGAGATCGCCGCCCCGATGCCTCGGGTGCCTCCTGTGACCAACGCTACACGTGCCATGTCGATTCCCTCTCTCCGCTTCCTCTTGCGCGCCCTTTGCCAACAGCGCTTCTTGGTTAGAACGGAATTATGCGAGCCGTTTGACCAACATCAAGAGCAAAACGCCCGGCGGTGCCGGGCGTTCGTATCTAGTTCAGCACTGTGCGGCTGCGAAGGGAATTTTATCGGCAGCGACTGAACCTTTTTTAGCCGCGTGCGATGCACGCGCCTCGTGATTCAGTCGCGCCCCGAATCCCCTCAATCCCGCGCCAGGCACATGGCGATGCCCATGCCGCCGCCGATGCACAGCGTGGCGAGGCCCTTCTTGGCATCACGCTTCTGCATTTCGTGCAGCAGCGTCACCAGCACGCGCGCGCCGGACGCGCCGATCGGGTGGCCGATCGCGATGGCGCCGCCGTTCACATTGACCTTGGAAGTATCCCAGCCGAGGTCCTTGTTGACCGCGCAGGCTTGCGCCGCGAAGGCCTCGTTGGCCTCGATCAGATCGAGGTCCGCGATGTTCCAGCCGGCCTTCTTCAAGGCGGCGCGGGAGGCAGGGATGGGACCGGTGCCCATGATCTTCGGATCGACGCCGGCCTGGGCCCATGACACGATGCGGGCGAGCGGCTTCTTGCCTTCCTTGGCCGCCTGCTTGGCGGTCATCAGCACCACGGCCGCCGCGCCGTCATTGATGCCCGAGGCGGAACCGGCGGTCACCGTGCCGTCCTTCTCGAAGGCGGGACGAAGCTTGGCCATCGCATCGAGCGTGGCGCCATGGCGCGGATATTCGTCGGTGTCGACCACGACGTCGCCCTTGCGGCTCTTGATCGTGACCGGCGTGATCTCGTCCTTGAACCGGCCGGCCTTCTGTGCCGCTTCCGCCTTCTGCTGCGAGGCGACGGCGAACTCATCCTGCTGGGCGCGCGTGATCTGGTACTGCCGCGCGACGTTCTCGGCGGTGTTGCCCATGTGGTAGCCGTTGAAGGCATCCCACAGCCCGTCCTTGATCATGGTGTCGACGAACTCGACCGCGCCCATCTTGACGCCGCCGCGCAGATACTGGGCGTGCGGGGCCATGCTCATGGATTCCTGGCCGCCGGCGACCACGATGTCGGAATCGCCGTTCATCAGCGCCTGATAGCCGAGCGCGACCGAGCGCAGGCCGCTGCCGCAGAGCTGGTTCACGCCCCAGGCGGGGCTCTCCACGGGGATGCCGGCCGAGATCGAAGCCTGGCGGGCGGGATTCTGGCCCTGGGCGGCGGTCAGGATCTGACCCATGATCACTTCCGAAACGCGGCCCGGTTCGACGCCGGCGCGTTCCAGCGCGGCCTTGATGGCGATGGCCCCGAGGTCATGGGCGGGAAGGGTGGCAAAGGCTCCGTTGAAGCTTCCGACCGGGGTGCGGGCGGCGCTGACGATGACGACATCGTCTGACATGGACATCTCCTGACGCTTGAGGGTCTTTTCTGGAAATTGCGGCGAGCGCTTGAGGGTGGCGCGGCCCTATCTCTCACTCCCCATCCTGTTAACGTCGTTGAGGCATGTCAATGTGCCGTTGCCCGAAATCGAACCGCACTGCATTCAAATTAGCTTTCTGCCGCGGCCGGCCCCGCTCCGCGCCTTGCGGAAATGCCGAAACACCGGCCGGATAACGGCTTTGCTGCACCGCCGAAGACGGCGCGTGCATTCCATGTTGCGCAACATGGAATGCCTGCGGATTAACCGTGCTGCACAAAACGGTAGCGCAAAGCCGTTGAAGATGTTTAGTTTGTTGCGTTGCGTAGCTCGTGGCCCTGCGGCGACGCCGTCGGGTTCCCTCCCTCTCCGGTGCGAAGTGTGAGCCCATGGCAATGGCGAAGACCGACCAACCCACAACCATCAAGAAATATGCAAACCGCCGGCTCTATAATACCGGCACCAGCACCTATGTGACGCTGGAGGACCTCGCAGCGATGGTGAAGACGGGCGAGGATTTCCTCGTCTACGACGCCAAGACCGGCGACGACATCACCCGCTCGGTGCTCGCGCAGATCATTTTCGAGCAGGAGAACAAGGCCGGTCAGAATCTGTTGCCGACCACGTTCCTGCGCCAGCTGATTCGCTTCTACGGCGACAGCATGCAGATGGTGGTGCCGAAATATCTCGAGCAGTCGATCGACATGCTGACGCGCGAGCAGGAGAAATTCCGCAAGCAGTTCGCCAGCACCTTGAGCGGCACGCCGTTCGCGCCGCTGGAAGAGCAGGTCCGCCGCAACATGGAGCTGTTCCAGCAGACCTTCTCGATGTTCAAGCCGTTCACGCCGACGCTCGGGACATCCGATGCCGAGAAGGCGCCGGAGCCGGCGGCGCCCGCGGCCGAGGACAGCAGCAATATCGACGAGCTGCGCCGCCAGATGAAGGAGATGCAGGACCGGCTCGATCGCATGTCGAGCGAGCCGAAAAAGGAAGGCGAGTGAGTTCTCGCTAACGCCGCGTTCGCCGGCAAGGCATTCTGATTTGGTTTTCAAACAGCGACTCACTCCGCTGTCATCGCCCGCGAAGGCGGGCGATTCAGTATTCCAGGGACGTCGGAACACTTGCCGAGAAGCCTCTGGAATACTGGATGCCCCGCATGCGCGGGGCATGACACCGAGAGAACACAGGGCTTCGCCCTCGCGACAGAGTTTGTCCGAGCTTTGCTTTCATCTCGCCCTCCTCGAACACAGAGGGCGCGGGGAAGGCCGGGTGGCCGCAGCACCCGGGGCCCTCGCGCAGAAAAAATTGCGCGAGCGCAAGAACCACAGGTACGGCGGTGATCACACCGGCCTTCCCCCGCGCGATGGTTTACGGCTTATAGGCGCTCTCCCAAGGTGAACCTTGCCGATTGCCACCTTCACCGGGGGCGATTGCGTTGGCACCGCCGCCGGTTTGCGCGCCAGCCTTTGGGGCGCCAGGACCACACCACTTCGCCGTCCGCCTCGGCATCGTTCGTCTTCGATGCCTGTCGCGTCCATCGCATCCCCGCCTCACGTGTCGTGACGATCGCGAAACGCCCCTCGAAGAAGCGAGGCGGGATGGCGGGACATTTACGCCAAATCCGAATTCCGGTAAATAGAAATATTTTTGCAGATCGGGATTGACAGGAGTTAGCCCCTTCTGCCCGTCGGGCGAATCGGGATCAGCGCGTCGACGAAAAGCTGCAGCGAGGGCACGCAGTTGGCGAGCCGGGCCTTCAGCCAAGCGGTGGAGACCGGCGGCATTGATGGGTCAAACCCGGCGACAAGCGCGCAAAGCGAAATTCCCCGATCGGAGCAAGCGACTTCTCCTACTGGTGGCGGCCAAAGACGGAGGCCAATTCGGCCGGCATGCCGCCGATCCGCCCTTCGCGCAGCGAGACCAGGATCACGCAGAGCAGGCAGGCGACATAAGGAAGGCATGAGATCAGGTAGGGCGACAGGGTCAGGCCCGTTGCCTGGAGACGCAACGTGGCCGCCTCGCTCAGCCCGAACAGCAGCACCACCGGCAGCACCAGGAACGGATTCCAGCGTGCGACGATGACGAGCCCCACCGCGACGAAGCCGCGGCCCTTGGTCATCTCGTTGGCCCAGGTCTGGGTGTAGTCCACCGACAGGATCGCGCCCGCGAAGCCCGACAACAGTCCGCCGACCAGAATGCCCTGCGCCTGCACCAGCGCCGGCCGGAGGCCGAGTGCACGCGCAGTCTGGAAGGACTCCCCGACGATGCGCCAGCTCAGGCCGGTACGGGTGCGATAGAGCCACAGGCCGGCGACCAGCACCGCCAGGACGGCGAGCGGGGCCATGGGCGTGAGCTGGGTCAGGATCGGGCCGAAGAAGGGCACGCCTGCAAAGTCGGCGCCCGCCAGCGGCGCAAGCCCGGAAACGCGGCCGCCGATGGCGGCTCGTCCGAAATAGGAGGTGAGCCCGAGCCCGAGCGTGAAAACCGCGATCCCGCTGCCGATCTGGTTGGCGTTGCAGCCAACGCACAGCCCGACGTGGACGAATGACAGCAGCAGTCCCGCGGCTGCGCCTGCGGCAAACCCGAGCATGGGACTGCCGGTCTGCGCCGCAACCGCAAAGCCGACGCAGGCGCCGCACAGCATCTGCCCCTCGATGCCGAGATTGACGATGCCGACCCGCTGCGTCAGCGTCTCGCCAAGCGTGACCATCATCAGCGGCGTCGACGAACGCAGCATCGCCGCGACCCAGGAGCCGGCAACGGCGAGAATTTCGGTATCAGCCATGGCGGGCCGTCCTGCGGCCGGCGAGGCCGCCGGCGCCGAGCGCCGCGACGAACAGCAGTCCCTGCAAGATCGTCGCGCTCGCGCTCGGGATCTTGGAATAGAGCTGGAGCGCATCACCTGCTGCGATCAGCCCGCCGATCATGATGGCGATCGGAACGGCGCGCAGGAAATGCTGGCCGGAGAGCCACGCGACGAGGAAGCCGGTCAGGCCATAGCCGACGGATATGCCACCCTGCAGCCGGCCCTGGATGGCCGAGGTCTCGCAGATGCCGGCCAGCCCGGCGAGGGCGCCGCCGATCGCCATCACCAGCAGCGTCTGCCGGACGAAGCTGAACCCGACCATGGCAGCGACCTTGCGGTTGCCGGCGAGCACGCGCAGCGCGATCCCCCAGCGCGTGTAGGTCACCGCGACATGAAGGATCGCCGCGGCCGCGATGCCGACGACAAGGCCGGCATGCGCCCGTGAGCCGAACACGCTCGGCACGATCGCGGCCTTCGGAAACGGGATCGTCGCCGGCCAGCCGAGGCTGCTCGGGTCTTTCCAGGCGCCGTAGGTCACATAGCTGACAAGCAGGACCGCGACGTAGTTCATGAGCAGGGTCGAGATGGTTTCATTGACATGGCAGCGGGCGCGCAGGACCCCGGCAATGGCACCCCAGAGCGCGCCGCCGGCCGCACCGGCGAGCAGCATGGCCGGGAGAAGCACGATCGTGGGGGCGGCCGGGTACGAGATGACTACGGCGGTGCCGGTGAGCGCGCCAAAATAGAGCTGGCCTTCCCCGCCCACGGTGATCAGGCCGAGCCGCGCCGGCAGGATGACCGCCAGCGCGCAGAGCAGGATCGGCGTCGCCTTCACCAGACTCTCGGACACGGAATAGGAATCGCCGAAAGCATAGAGCACCATCTGCGAGAGGGTGACGAGCGGCGGCCGGCCGATCGCGGTGAGGAAGATCGCCGCAGCGATCAGGAATGCCGCGCCGCCGCCGATCGCCGCCATGATACGGATTCGGGTCGCCGCGCTCATGCAACGTCCATGGTCTGACCCGCCATCCAGCGGCCCAGCGCCTGACGGTCCGCGTCTTCGCGCCGCACGATACCCATGATCACGCCGTCATGCAGCACGGCGATCTTGTGCGCGTAGCTGAGGAGATCGTCGAGCTCCTCCGAGATCCAGACCACGCAGGCGCCGTCCGCGGCCTGGCGGAACATCTCGCGATAGACGGCCTGGGTCGCCAGCACGTCGAGGCCCATGGTGGGATAGCAGGCGATGACGAGTCGTGCCTTGCCCGACAGTTCGCGGGCGATGACGAGCTTCTGCAGATTGCCGCCCGAGAGCGCCGCAGCTCGCAGCGCCGGGCTCGGCGGCCGCACGTCGTAGCGTGCCATCAGAGCCCGGGCCTGCCGCGCGATCGCGCCGCGCCTGGGAAAGACCGGGAGGCGCGTAGCCTCGCGCAGCGCGAGATTGAGCGCGAGGTCGAGATCGGCAACGGCTGCATTGTCGAGCGGACGCTCCGGGATATAGGCGACCCCGTCCGCAATGGCGCCGTCCGGCGCATCGCTCGCGATGCTGACGCCGTCGAGCACGATATCACCGCCCGTCACCGGAACGAGCCCCGCCAGGGCCTCGGCGAGGGTAAACTGGCCGTTGCCAGACACGCCGGCGATGCCGAGGATCTCGCCGGCGGCGAGCTCGCATGAGATGTCCCGGACGAAGCGCCCCTCGACCTCGGCCGACAGCCCGCGGATCTGAAGCCGCGGCGCGCGGCTGCCCGGCGCCTGCGGCGGCGCGAGCGAGCCGACCGCGCCGCGCCCGACCATCGCATCGACGAGCGCGCCCGGCGTCCGGTCCGCAGCGCGGGCGGCGTCGACCACCCGGCCGCTCCGCATCACCACGACACGGTCGGCGCAGGCGGCGATGTCCGCGAGCTTGTGCGTGATCAAAACGACCGCCTTGCCTTGCTCGGCAAACGTCCTGATGAAGCCGTAGAGCCGCTCGGTCTCCGCAGGCGTGAGCACCGAGGTCGGCTCGTCCAGAATCACTACGCGGGCGTCGAGGTTGAGCACCTTTGACAACTCGATCAGTTGCCGCTCGCCGACGCTGAGGGTGCGCACCGGCCGGTCGGGATCGATGCCGGGGGCAAGCCGTTTCACCCAGCCCAGCGCAGTCTGCACCCGCGCGCCGCGGCGCGGCTGGAGCCAGGGTGCGCCGGGCAGCGCCGCCAGCAGGTTCTCCAGAACCGAAAGTGCAGGGATCAGCGAAAACTGCTGGAACACCATGCCGATGCCGGCCGCCATCGCCTCGCGCGGCGATGCGAAGCTGACCGGCCTGCCGTCCATGCTGATCGTGCCGCCGTCGGGAGCATAGAAGCCGTAGAGGATCTTCATCAGCGTGCTCTTGCCGGCGCCATTCTCGCCCAGCAGCGCCAGCACCTCGCCGCCATTGATCGTCAGTGTTACGTCGTCATTGGCGACGACGGATCCGAACTGCTTGCGAATGGCAGATAGCGTGACGAACGCCTCTTCCATAGCTCACCTGACCGCAAAGATGGCGTCAACTTCGACCGCCGCGCCGCGCGGCAGATTGGCGACGCCCACTGCCGTGCGCGCATGTTCGCCTTGCGCGCCGAACAGTTCGCGCATCAGGTCGGACGCGCCGTTGATGACCTGCGGGATGCTCGGGAAGCTCGGCGTGCAGTTCACGAAACCGCCGAGCCGCATGCAACAGGAGACGCGGTCGAGCGAGCCGCCGCAGGCGAGCCTGAGCGCCGCTATCAGATTGAGGCCGCACAGGCGAGCGGCGGCCTGTGCCTGCGCGAGGTCGAAGGCATCGCCGACCTTGCCGACGAAGCGCACCTCGCCATTCCACTCGCAGACCTGGCCGGCGAGATAGACGAGATCGCCGTGACGGCGGAACGGCAGGAAATTGGCGACCGGCTCAGGCACCTGCGGCAGCTCGATCCCGAGCATGACGAGGCGCTGGTCGGCCGACTCGACGGAACGGCAGGTCATTGCGCCGCTATCGCGATTTGCCCGGGAGGGCCGCGAGGATGGCGGCCGATCGGGTCACGAAGCCGAACAGCAATTTCACATTGTAGAGCACGGCCTGGACGCAGAACTCCGGCGAGGTGGTCGCCGTGCCGTCCTCGATCAGCACCGTGTCGTAGCCGAGGAAGCTCGCGTCCTCGAGCGTCGTCATGACGCACTGGTCCATGTTCACGCCGCCGATGAAGAGCGTCTTGATTCCCAGGTTGCGCAGCACGGCGTCGGTCTCGGTGTCCCAGAACGCGCTGAAGCGGTGCTTGGTGATCTGGATGTCCTTGTCGCCGGGATTGATCTCGTCGACGACCTCGGCGCCCCAGCTTCCCGCCGCGATCACCTCGGAGCGCGTCCCGGGCACGGGCTGGGCAATTCCCGGCTCATCGCCGCGCGGATTGTGCGCGTGACGCAGCGACGGCGAGATGTTGAGGAGATCCTTGCGAACCCCCCAATTGACCCAGACCACCGGGATGTGCTGCGCCCGAAAGGCCTCGATCAGGGCGGCAAGCGGCGCGATGGGCTTCCGGTTGGGCGAGATGTCGATGCCGCGGGAGTCGAGCCAGCCGCCCCTGGTGCAGAAATCGTTCTGCATGTCGACGATCAGGAGGGCCGACTTCGCGGCGTCGACGGTGATGTTCTGCGGTTCGGCTGCAATCGCGAGCGGCCGGACCGGCGGAGCGGGGCGCGTCATGTCGACGGCGTCGGGCGTGACTTTCCAGGCCTGGGCGGGACTGGTCCCCATCACCACCGGAGTTGCGGGTCTTGCAGTGACGTTCATGTCAAACCTCCTGACGCGCCTGCCCGGCCTACTTCGTGGTGCCCGTGATGCCCTTGACGAGATAGTCCATGGTCTCGACCTGCTCCATCGAGAGCTTCTGTCCGGCCGGCACGACGATCGTGCCATCCTGCCTGGCGATCGGGCCTTCCCAAATTGATTTCTTTCCGGTGTTGATGTCGTCCTTGAGCTTCGAGATGCCTTCCTGGACCGTGGCCGGCACCATCGGACCGAACGGATCGAGCACGACGTTGCCGCTCGCGAGATCGCCGCGCACATGTGAGGCTTTCCAGGTCCCGGCTTTGATTTCCTTGATCTGCTCGACCATCATCGGACCCCAGTTCCAGGACACGCCGGTCAGCCACGCCTTCGGCGCGCGATCATGGATGTCGACGTCCTTGCCGATCATGAGGACGCCGCGTTTCTCGGCCACCTGTGCGATGGTGATGGGGCTGTCGACCTGCTCGGCGATCACGTCGATCCCGGCGTCGGCGAAGGCATTGGTCGCCTCCGTTTCCTTCTGCGGCTCCCACCAGCCGCCATTCCAGACCACGGTCGTGGTCGCCTTGGGGTTCACCGACTGCGCGCCGAGAGTGAAGGCGTTCACCGAGCGCATCAATTGCGGGATCTGGAAACCGCCCTGGAACCCGAGCTTGCCGGTCTTGCTGAGGTGACCGGCAGCGACGCCCGCCAGGTACATGCCGGCATCGCTGTCCGCCCAATAGGTGCCGACGTTCTTGGAGGTCTTGAGGCCGCCGGCGTGCAGGATGGTGACGTCGGGATGCTTCTCGCCGACCTTGATGGCGTAGTCGAGATAACCATAGGAGGTCGCGAAGATGATCTTGTGCCCGGAGGCGATCAGCCGCTCCATGACCCGCTCGACCTCGGCCGTCTCCGGGATCAGCTCGAAAGAGGTGGTGGTGACGCCGGGCAGGTTCTTCTCGACATATTTGCGGCCGTCATCCATCGACTGGTTGTAGCCGGCGTCCGCCGCCGGCCCGACATAGATGAAGCCGATCTTGTCCTCGGCCAGCGCCGGCGAGGCGAGGATAGCACCGAGCGCGAGGACGGAAAACAGCGTTGCCTTTCTCATGGTTTGCTCCGTTGAAGCTGCGGGGACGTATGTAAACGTTTATTTACCTGAAGCAAACCACGTGCCATGGCCGCCGCGAACGGCGCGGGCGTACCGGGGCGCTGCTTAAGTGTTTCACGGACTGGCAGGAATCGGCTGTGCGCGGCGTGCAGCGACATGCGAGGCGCCGGCGCGCGACCGCAATAGCGTGCTTAACCGGTGGGCGAAACCGGCTGTTTTTTTGTCAGGCCTGGCGCCTGAGAAAGCCCAGCATCATCTCCCTGGCGTAGCGCTTGTGCTCGGCCTGCCAGTCCGCTTTCAGGATGTCCGACTTGAAGATGACCGACAGCGTGTGCGCGTTCGAGCGATGGAAATAGGCGAAGCCCACCATGGTCACATATAACTGAAGCGGATCGACCCCGCGGCGGAACACGCCGGCCTTGGCGCCGCGCTTCAACAGCTCGTCGATCATCGCGATGAGGGGCGAGGCAACGACCGGCGTCCTGGAGCTCTTCTTCAGGAATCGCGCCCGCAACAGGTTTTCGCCGCTCAGGATGTGGATCAGCTCGGGATGCTGTCCGAAATGCTCATAGGTGAAGTCGAACAGCTGCATCATCCCGTCGACGGGGCCGACATGCTCGACATCGAGCTTGAGCTCTTCGGCGCGCAACTCCCCGAGCACGTGCTCCAGCACCGCGATGTAAAGCCGGTCCTTGCCGCCGAAATAATGGTAGATCATGCGGGGATTGGCGCGAGACTTTCGGCAGATGGTCAAAACCCGGGCGCCGCTATAGCCCTTCTCGGAGAATTCGGCGATCGCCGTCCGAAGGATTCGCTCGCGCGTTCCTTCAGCTAGTGACGTTTTCTTTGGCATGCAATCACGGGCCGGGCTTGTGACTTCAAAGCAGGCTAGTCGCGAACCCCCGTGCGGCGCAAGCGCGCCATCTCTCGATTGCGAGTTTCGCGCCCGCGGGAAGGACGCAAGGCACGCCTGCCTTGCGACAAACCGAATTATTTTTGCGCGCGAGGCTTGACGGCATCTCAGGCCGGCGATCGCTTTTCGAAACGTTCCGCGTCGATGAGCTTCCCCGACACAGGCAATGGGTCAGCGAGCTTGCAGGGGACATTTTCAGGATCGGAGCCCTGCCGCGGTTGTCACGACTTTTGCTCGACACCGAAGGGCATGTCAGGACGGCCGCTTCGCAGGCGATCGACGCGCTTTCGGCCCGCGAATGATGCACCCGACCATCATTGGGGTCGCTATGCGATAGCGTCTGGCTGCTGGCAAGTTGCGGCGCTGGTGATCCGGCGCCGCTTGTGCGAGTCTTTACTGAAGGCGCGTCGATCGTGCCGCGCGCGGGAGCTGTACCCGCTGCCGGCGACGGCGGACGACGATCAATCAACAACAGCAAGCATGGGAGGCCGGAGCATCGCGTGGAACACGCGCGTCTCCGACAGGTTGGCGCTGCGCCGAGGTGCGGCAGCGTGGACCGGCGAGGAGCGGACGTTCACACGCGACCCAACCGGACCGCGGTCCTTGCCGCCGGTCGAAACATTGGAATTCGTTTTAATGCCCCAACATGCGAACCGGCAATGGCAGGAACCGCAACCGGCTTCTACCGCGCCGCCGGCGAAAGTCCAGCCGCTCGACCCCTCGCCCGGCGCCGTGCATCCCGGCATCGTCCATCTCGCGCTCGCCATGGGCGGGTTTGCGATCGGCATCACCGAATTCGCGACCATGAGTCTGCTGCCTTTCTTCGCGCGCGACCTCGCGATCAGCGAGCCCGTCGCGGGCCGGGTGATCAGCGCCTATGCGCTTGGCGTCGTGGTGGGCGCGCCGCTGATCGCGGTGCTGTCGGCGCGGATCGCGCGGCGGACGCTGCTGATCGGACTGATGGCCTTCTTCGCCCTGATGAACGGGCTCTCCGGCCTCGCGCCCAATTACCATACCATGCTGGCGCTGCGCTTCCTCTCGGGGCTGCCGCACGGCGCCTATTTCGGCATCGCCATGCTGGTCGCAGCCTCGCTGGTGCCGATGGACAAGCGCACCGGCGCCGTCGGCCGCGTGCTCCTCGGGCTGACGGTAGCGACCACGATCGGCGTGCCGCTCGCCAACTGGGTCGGCCAGGCGATCGGCTGGCGCTGGGCGTTTGCGATCGTGGCGGGGCTGGCGCTATTGACCGCGGTCCTGGTCATGATCTTCGCCCCGCGCGACGCCGTCCATGCCGAGGCGAGCCCGTTGCGCGAGCTCTCCGCGCTCGGCCGCAAGCATGTCTGGCTGACGCTCGCGATCGGCGCCATCGGCTTCGGCGGGCTGTTCTCGGTCTACAGCTACCTCGCCTCCACCATGCTGGCGGTGACGCATGTATCCCCCGCGCTGGTCCCCGTGGCATTGTGCGTGTTCGGCGTCGGCCTCACCGCCGGCAACATCATCGTGCCGCGCTTCGCCGACCGCGCCCTGATGGCGACCGCGGGCGGGCTCTTGCTGTGGTCGGCGGCGGCGCTGGCGCTCTACCCGCTCGCAGCCGGCAATTTCTGGACGCTGATCGTCGACGTGCTGCTGATCGGGCTGAGCGGCGCGCTCTCCACCGTGCTGCAGACCCGGCTGATGGACGTGGCCGGCGACGCGCAGAGCCTCGCCGCCGCGCTCAACCATTCCGCCTTCAACATAGCCAACGCGCTCGGCCCCTGGCTCGGCGGCATGGCGGTCGACCCCGGCTATGGCTGGACGTCGACCGGCCTCGTCGGCCTCGGCCTGTCGCTGTCGGGCTTCGCCGTGTGGGTCGTCGCCGCGGCACTTGCCGCGCGTGAGGGCGTTTAGCTGCTGCGGTTCGGCGTTGCGCAGACGGACTTCATCCCGCCGCCGGCAGCACCGTTTCCGCGCTGTTGCGCCACGGCCGTTCGCCGGAGGCCAGCCCGATCAGGTGGCCCTGGATATAGTCGCAACCCCAGTCGCGCAGCAACTCGGCCGCCTGCTCGTCCTGCACCCATTCGGCGACCGTCTTGATCTTCAGCCGGCGGGCGAGATCGAGCAGCGTCTGCACGAAGGCGCGATCGTCGGCCGAGGTCACGATGTTCTGCACGAAGGCGCCGTCGATCTTGACGATGTCCACGTCGAGCTTGCGCAGGTTGCGGAACGAGGTGTAGCCGGCGCCGAAATCGTCGATGGCGATGCGGCTGCCGAGATTTTTGAGGCGGTGCACGAAGCTCCTGAGATCGTCGATGTCCTGGATCGCCACCGTCTCGGTGATCTCGACGATCAGCCGCTCGGCGACACCGGTGTGGGCGCGCATCAGGGATTCGATCGAGGACCACCAGTCCGGATCCATGGTGGTGTCGGGCGAAATGTTGAGGCTGAGCGACACGTCGGGCGCGTCGGCGAGCTCGGCCACCACGAGCTCCATCACGCGATGATCGACCAGCCGGATCAGGCCGAGCCGCTCGGCCACCGGCACGATATCGGGCGCGAGCAGCACGCGCCCGCCCTCCTGCTCCATGCGGACCAGGCATTCATAGAAGGCCGGCTTGCGGGCTCGCGCCTCGACCACCGGCTCGAACGCCATGGCAATCCGCCGATCGTTGAGCGCGGTGACGATCTCGTCGGTGACGCGGATATTGACGCGGCGCTGCGCGTCGCGCTCGACGTTCGGACGCCATGCCACGAACGAGCCGGCGCGGCGGCGCTTGGCGCCGTCGAGCGTCTCGTGGGCGCGGTTGAGCGCCTCGTCCGCGGTTCGCGCATAGCGCGGCACACTCACCGCGCCGATCGATGCGGTGACCGAAACCGGGCCGAGCCGGGTCGGCACCACCTCATTGCGCACGCCGGCGAGGAAACGCTCCGCCGCGACATTCATGTCCTCGACGGTGCAGTTCTTCAGGATCAGGCCGAACTTGTTGCCGGAAAAGCGCCCCAGCACGTCGCCGCCGCGCAGCCGCGCACGAATGCGCTTCGCCACCTCGGCAATCACCGCGTCCGCCACGTCGAAGCCGAACGCGTCGTTGATGCGCGCCAGATGGTCGATGCCGATCAGCATGAAGGCGCAGGAGGTGCGGAAGCGGATGCTCTCCTCGATCGCCTCCGCCAGCGCCGCGACCAGATGGGTGCGGTTGAGCTCGCCGGTCAGCGCATCGTTGCGCGACAGTTTGAGGAGCTGCTCCTCGCGGGCGTGGCGCTCATTGTTGACACGCACGATGCCGTGCGCCCGCGCAGGCCGTCCGTCGGCGCCGGCGAACCAGCAGCCGGTCTCCTCGATCCAGACCTCGGGCTGCGACGACGCGCTGCGCACGGCATATTCGATCCGGTAAGGCACGCCGCCGCTGCCATGGGCCGGCGGCGAGAAGTTGAGCGCATCGCTGCGGATCGAGCGCTGCGGCTCGATCAGCTTGGCGAACTCGGCGCCGGTCGAAAGCGAGGCGGGCGGGATCTCGGGGAACACCGCCTCGGTCGGCTCGCTCCAGCTGATCGAATCGGTCGCGATGTCCCAGACGAAGGCCGCCTGCCCGAGAGAAGCCAGGATGGACGAGGTTGGCAGCGGCGCAGATGTCACATTCGCCTCGTTTCGGAACAGGTCGTCGATCGTTAACGTTCCCAAGATAGCGCCCGTCGGGCTGCGACCGTAAGTAAACTTGATAAATAATCTGCAAACCATGTTGCGAATTGGATCGGAGCCGCGGCGGCGCGCTGCGGCATGATGCTTGCGGGTCAGTAAATTGCAGGGGGCGGCAACGTCCCAAAACGTGACAAGGGACGCCAGTTGCGATGCCAGCACCCGAACCCGAGCAGTTAACCTGTTGCCGGCCCGATCAGGGCGCGACCTCCGTCTCGACGGCCCTGGTGCCGGTCGCGGCATCATCGACGCATTCGGTACCGCCCGCGCAGCAATTGCCCTCGCCCGACCCGACCTTCGTCACCCAGCTGATCGCCAGTGCCCGGCAGCTCGCCGAGCGCAGGCGCTGGCCGCGGGACCGCGCCGCGGATGCGAACTCCGCTTACCACCAGCACCGGGTTTTCGGCGCGGGGCTCAAGACGCGACAGACGATTTAGTGGATCGAAACAAGCACCTATCCATCACCGTCACCCTGGGGCGCTCGCGCCAGCGAGCCTCGAATGGCGACGCCCCGCTGCAGCCGTGGGGCCGCTCATCCTTCGAGACGGCCGCTTCGCGGCCTCCTCAGGATGACGGTGAAAGATCTAGCGCTGGGGCTCGTCGGGCGTGGCCGAGGGGCTGCCCGCCGGCTGCAGGCCGGGTGAGGCGACCTGCGGCGAAGGTTCGGCTGGCCGAGCAATAGGCGCAGATTCGGCCGGCTTCGGCGCCGGATGATCCGACAACACCGATTCGGCGATCGACGCCGCCGACGGCCGAGGTTCACTTGACCGAGGTTCACTCGGCGGCTCGGCGGGAGCGGGCAAGGGCATGTCCGGGGCGGGCTCGATGCGCGGCTCCCGGTCCCGCTCCTGGACCCGCTCGCGGACCTGCGCTTCCGCAGGCTCGGCCGCCGCGCGCTTCTTCTCGCGCGGCGAGGCCACCGGGACCAGTGCATATTGCACGGAGCGGCGCACCCGAAGCGCAATCCCGCCGAGGAAATCCACAGCGAAAGCAGGGTCAGCAGGAAGAAGGTCGAATTGCCGAATTTCGGCCACAGCACGAATTCGGCCGCGGCCGCCCCGAACACCACCAGCGAGAGCAGATGGTCCATCAGGAATTTTGCGCCGGGACGTGCGCCCTTGATGATCTCGAGCAGCAGAAGCAGCATGCCGAGGGCAATCAGGACGTCGCTGAGCGTGACCGGCCATTCCGTGCCCGACATCAAATGCAGACTGAACAGCGTCACCGTCGGCGACACGTCAGGCATCAGGAAGGCGACGATGTTGAAGACCGCGAGCGGGATCAGAAGAAGCGGAAAGCCGACCATGGTCTTGAGCTGAGGTCTTGAGCTGGGATGTTGGGCTGAGGCTGTGAGAACCGGATCATTCCCAGCCGACACGCGTCGTCGCCTGGGGCCGTCTGAGCGCGCCATGATTAGCGCCTAGATTGGCCCGAATTCGGGCAGACGCGTGCCTGCCCGGACCTCGCGTCCACGACCTTCGTATCAGGACTCTTTCTTCTTCAGCACCTGCCGGCCCTTGTACATGCCGGTCTTGAGGTCGAGGTGGTGGGGACGGCGGAGCTCGCCGGAGTCCTTGTCCTCGACATAAGTGGGCTTCTTGATCGCATCCGCCGAGCGGCGCATGCCGCGACGCGAGGGCGAAGTTTTTCGTCTGGGAACGGCCATGTCGATGTCCTCTAGGGCAAATCGTCAACCCCCGTCCGCGAACCGGACGGTCTGGCGCGCCAAAAACAGCGCTTGGAGCCAATACGGGGTCAGGTGGGGGCTTATAGAGGATGGAATGCCACAAGGCTAGGGCGTCGGCCGCTAAAAATGCGCGGAATGGGGCGCAAAATTTAGCGGTTTTCGGGCCAGCAGCGCCGGACGCCCTGGGCCCGCATCATGTAAATTCCGGCTAGGCGGCGGACGGCGGGGGACGGGGTTCGGGCGCTGCGCCTGACGGGACTGGGCAGGATCGAGGCCAGCAGAGCCGCCTCCCGTGCCGACAGGGAGGCCGCCGAATGGCCGAAGGCATAATCGGCGCCGGCTTCGGCGCCAAACTGGCCCGATGGGCCGAGCTCGGCGATATTGAGATAGAGTTCCAGAATCCGCTGTTTCGGCAGCACGAAATCGATCCAGAGCGCCAGCGGAAACTCGAACACCTTGCGGATCACGTCCGGCAGCCAGGCCAGAAACAGGTTTTTGGCGACCTGCTGGGTAATGGTCGAGGCGCCGCGGACCTCACCGCCCTCCTGGGCGTCGTCGATCGCCTCGCGCAGCGCGCCCCAGTCGATGCCGTGATGCTTGCAGAAATGGGCGTCTTCCGCGGCAACCACCGAGGCCGGCAGCGCCGGCGACATTGCGTCCAGATCCAGCCAGTGCCGGGTCACCGGCTCGCCTTTGAGGGAATGCCAGACCATCAGCGCCGAGACCGGATGGCCCGTGCGGTAGAACGGCGCCAGAACGTAGGGCACGGCCAGCACGACCAAGACGATCAGGAGCAGGATCCGGAAGGCGCGCAAATCAACCCTTATGGGCTAAAGAGAAACGGTAAACGGACAGGTCAATACCGCAGGGAGATGCTATCTCCCTGACAAGTCCTGCCTTTTTTCAAGCACTTTTATGGCGGCCGTCTGCCGCAGCCTGGAATTGACGAAGCCGGTCGCATAAAGGATTGTCCGGCCGCAACTGCCCCTCCTTTTTCGGACTTGGACCCGGAGCTTTCCCTGCATGACCGCCACGGCCCTATCGGACTTTACCAACCGGCTGGATAAGACCGCGGAGGATACCGAAAACCTGCTCGCCATCCTGCTCTCGGATCAGGTCCTGGCCGACGAGATCGCGCGGCCGAAGCGGCTGGTCGACGCCATGCGCTATTCGAGCCTCGGCGGCGGCAAGCGCCTGCGCCCCTTCCTGGTGGTGGAAAGTGCCGCCGTGTTCGGCGTGAGCCGCGAGGCTGCGCTCTATGCCGGCGCCGCCCTCGAATGCATCCACTGCTATTCGCTGATCCATGACGACCTGCCGGCGATGGACAACAGCGACCTGCGCCGCGGCCGCCCCACCCTGCACAAGGCCTATGACGATGCGACCGCGATTCTCGCGGGCGACGCGCTGCTCACCATCGCCTTCGACATCATCACCCGCGACGAGATCCATCGCGAGGCGGATGTGCGGCTCAAGCTGACGCGCGCGCTCGCGCGCGCCTCCGGCATCGGCGGCATGGCGGGCGGCCAGATGCTCGATCTCGCCGGCGAAGGCCGCTTCGGCGACCGCGGGCCGGTCGATGTCGCCCGCGTGCAGCAGATGAAGACCGGCGCGCTGCTCCGCTTCGGCTGCATCGCGGGTGCGATCCTCGGCCAGGCCTCGCAGGCCGAATACAATGCGCTCGACGATTTCGGCCGCGCGCTCGGTGAAGCCTTCCAGATCGCCGACGACCTGCTCGACGTCGAGGGCGACGCGGCGACGCTGGGCAAGCCGGCCGGTGCGGACGCCGAGCTCGGCAAGACCACCTTCGTCACCCAACTCGGCATCGAAGGCGCCAAGCAGCGGGTGCGCGACCTGCTCGCCCGGGGCGATGCGGCGCTCTCGATCTTCGGCGCGCGAGCCGACGTGCTGCGCGCCGCGGCGCGCTTCGTCGCCGAGCGGAAGAACTAGACCTCATGAGATTCGATTCAGCTGGTTGGCTCGGCACCTCTCCCCAGCGGGGAGAGGTCGGATTGCGCAGCAATCCGGGTGAGGGGCCGCAGCTATGTCGAGACATGGCAACCCCTCACCCGGATCGCATCTTGCGATGCGATCCGACCTCTCCCTCCGGGAGAGGTGAACCGGGCTTGCGGGCCGGCCTGATCTCGCCTGGCCACGAGGCCGCATGGCGACGGTGCCATGGAAGCTGACGATCCCATCCTGGTCCGCTTCCGCGCGATGTCGCGGCCGGTGCGCGTGGTCTATGCGCGCCCGCGCACCTTCGTCGCGGTCGCGATGGGCGTCGTCGCCTACTTCCTGCTGCCGGCCAGCCTGCGGCCGATCATCCGGCTTCTGGTCGCCTGGGACATCTTTGCCGCACTCTATCTGGTGCTGGTCTGCATCATGATGCTGCGTTGTGAGCAGCAACACATCCGGCGCAATGCCGTGCTGCAGGACGACGGCCGCTTCGTGATCCTGCTGGTGGTTGCGCTCGGTGCCTTCGCCAGCATCGGCGCCATCGTGTTCGAGCTCGGCACGCCGCATCGCGGCGCGCCGGAGCTTGCGCATGCGACGGCGACCATCGCGCTGTCATGGGCGGCGGTGCACACGGTCTTCGCCCTGCATTACGCCCATGAGTATTATCGCGGCGCCAAGCCCGGCGGCCTGCAATTTCCGTCCGGCGACACCCATGACCACGCCGACTATTGGGACTTCGTCTATTTTTCCTTCGTCATCGGCATGACGGCGCAGGTCTCCGACGTCGGCATCACCGACAAGACCATCCGCCGCACCGCGACCGCGCACGGCATCGTCTCGTTCATCTACAACACGGCCTTGCTGGCGCTGATGGTCAACATCGCCGCGAGCGCAATCTCGTCGTGAACGCCGGCAGCGCCGGCTACGGGCATCGTCCCGACATGATGGCTTCGTTCGAGTTGCAACCGAGCGCCCGTTCAGTACCGGTGAGCGGCCGGGCCGCGCTTGTCGTCCCGGATCCCGGCGCGGAATACGGTGCCGGGGCGCGCCTGGCGGTGTCCTGCCTGGGTTCCGGGCGGCTCCGCGTGACCACCGGCTTCTTGTCGTGCCGCTTCTCGCATTCATTGTCGTCGTTGACGAACGAGCCCTCGGCACAGACGATCCTGGTGCACTGGTCGCCATCGGCCTTAAAGCCATGCTCGCAGACCAGCGGACAGACCCGCGACGATTTCTGCTTGAGCGCATCGAGTGCATCGGCGCTTGCGGTCTTGGTGTCGAGCCTAGTGCCGGCATAGCGGTTGAACTGCGACAGCGAGCGCTGCGAAACCGTGTTCCAGTTGCCGTCGGCATCGGAGGTCAGGCAGCCGACGCGGCGCAGCTCGGCCTGCACGGAGCGGGCGAGATCGGCCGGCGGCGTGCCGGCGGTGAGGGCGGCGACGTTCGCACCCTTGCCGGCCGTGGCAGGCGAGGGCGTCGCGACAGGCGCATCCGCGGGCTTGTCGGCGCTCTTTGCGACCTGCATCGGCGCCGGCGGCTGCGGTTTGGCAGGAGCGGCTGGCGTGGTGGCCGCGATCTTGTCGAGCTGCGAGCGGGCGAGACTCGCATAGAAGCCGTCGGGATATTGCGCCAGGAACGCTTCGAGCGCGGCCCGGCTGCCGACCTGCATCGCCAATTCGTAGTCGCGCCGCGCATCGGCCTGCGAGCTCGGCGCAGCTTGCGGTGTGGGGGCGGCCACCGTGGGCGGCGGAACCAGCGCGACATCGTCGCCGCCGAGCGAGCCATAGACGAACGGCTCCTGCCGGTTGGCGGTGGCTTTCAGCACATCGTCACGGACGAAGCCGAAGGCCTTGCGCACGTCGAGCCCGGGTGTGGTGAGATGGCTCGCCAGTGCGACGGTAAACGGGCTGTCCTTGCCACTGCCGTCCTCGGCGGTGGAACCGGCCTTGGCGGAATAGGCGATCAGGGTGTTCGGGCTTGTCGGCTCGATCTTGGCAAGGCCGGCGCTGATGCCGCGCGAGGCGACCGCGCGCTTCATCGTCCTGGCGAAGGGATTGTCGCGGCAGGCATCGAGGATGACAAGCCGGAGCTTCTTGGCCGGCTCGACCGCCACCAGCACGCGGTCCAGCGACAGCGCCTCGTCATAGACGTCCGAGTCGCGTTCCAGCCTGGCGTCGACCGGAATCAGGTAATTGGTGCCGTCGACCTCGATGCCGTGGCCGGCGTAGTAGACGACCGCAATGTCGGCATCGCGGGCATGGTCCTCGAAATCGCGCAGCGCCCGCCGGGTCTGCAGCGCCGAGAGATCATGCCGGGAATCGACCACGTCGAAGCCGGCCGCCGTCAGCCGCGCCGCGATCAGGGCGCTGTCATTGACCGGATTGGCCAGCGGCGGGACGTTTTGATAGGCGGAGTTGCCGAGGATCAGGGCCACGCGCTTCTCGGCAAAGGCCGGCTGGCATGCCAGGAGCAGCGCCGCCGCCAGCAGGATTTTGCGAAGACCGAAGGATTTGAGCCAGTTCGTCATGATGCTTTCGGGGCTCCCCTCTTGAAATCAAGGCACGCAAGGCCGTCGCGATTGCGATCTGGCTACCAGAGATTGGCGAGGAGGCCTTGTGAGCCAGATCACCAAGGGGTTTGCCTGCACCGGACATTTGGGACAGCGCCCATGAGATTTTGTCGCGCCAGCCGTGCCCCGGTTCGCACTTTGCCGATGACCGATTTGAGTTCAAGATTTGGACCCAGGGAAACCTCCAAAAAAGGGAGAGACCGATGAGCTATGACCGTTCCAGCGTCGAGGCCGTGGTGCAGGGTTATTTCGATGCCCTCTATGAGGGCGATGCCGACAAGCTGGGGGCCATCTTCCACCCGTCCGCCGATTTGCGCTGGGTCGAGAAGGGCGAATTGAAGGTGCTGACCGTGCCGGACTGGCTCGGCTGGGTGCGCAAGCGCCCCTCGGCCAAGGCCGAAGGCAAGCCGCGCGAGGATTTCATCGTCACCATCGACCGGTCCGACGCGAACACCGCCTTCGTCAAGGTTCGCTGCCAGCTGCCGCCGCGTTACTTCACGGACTATCTGGTGGCGATGAAGCTCGCCGACGGCTGGCAGATCGTCTCGAAATCGTATCGTTACGATTTGAGGGAGTGATGGTCGCCCACGCGCCGTCATTCCGGGGCGGTGCGCAGCACCGAACCCGGAATCTCGAGATTCCGGGTTCGCGCTTTCAGCGCGCCCCGGAATGACGGTGCATTTGGAAGCGTAGTGGGTTTCGCGTCGCGCACCCTGCATGACGCGGCTGCATTGACCTCGTGCCGGCTTCCGGGCGAATGGTCGGGCCATGGAAGCCTCGTTTCAAATCATCCTGATCCTGATCGCGGTGCTGGCCGGCGCCTCGCTGCTGGCGCGGCGGAGCGGTGTCGCGCCTGCGATCCTGCTGCTCGTCACCGGCATTGCGCTCGCTTTCGTGCCGGGCATGCCGGCACTGGAACTGTCACCCGAGCTCGTGCTGCTCGTGGTGCTGCCGCCGCTGATCTATTCGGCCAGCGTCGCCATGAGCTGGCGCGAGTTCAGATACAACCTCCGCCCGATCATGCTGCTCGCGGTCGGCTGCGTGATCTTCACGGCGGCCGCGGTCGCGGCGGCCGTGCATTACCTGATCGGCCTGTCCTGGCAGGTCGGCTTCCTGCTCGGCGCCATCGTCGCGCCCACCGACGCGGTGGCGCCGCTCGCGGTCGCCCGCAAGCTCAACATCCCGCGCCGCGTCCTGGTGGTGCTCGAGGGCGAGGGCCTGGCCAACGACGCGACCGCGCTGATCCTCTACCGCTTTGCGGTGCTGGCGATTGCCAGCGGCGGCTTTTCGCTCTCCAAGGCGACCGGGGAGTTCTTCGGCATCGTGGCCGGCGAAATCGTCTTTGGCGTCGCGATCGGCTGGCTGACCCTGCGCGTCCGCCGCTTCACCCGCGATCCGCAGATCGAGATCACGCTGTCATTGCTGACGCCCTACATCGCCTATTGGATCCCGGAGCATTTCGGCGGCTCCGGCGTGATCGCGACCGTGGCCTGCGGCCTCTACACCAGCTGGAACGGGCCGCTCCTGATCTCCTTTGCCACCCGCCTGCAGGGCATCTTCGTCTGGGACCTCGTGATCTACCTGATCGAGGGGCTGTTGTTCCTGCTCACCGGCTTCCAGATGCGCTCGCTGTTCGAGAAATCGAAGGCGTTCCCGCTGGACGACATCCTGATTGCGACGGCGCTGGTAACTGCGATCGTCGTCGCTGCCCGCTTCGTCTGGGTCTATCCCGCGACCTATCTGCCGCGCTTGCTCAACAAATCCCTGGCGCGGCGCGACCCCTCGCCGCCCTGGCAATGGGTGTTCATCCTGTCGTTTGCCGGCGTGCGCGGCGCGGTGTCGCTCGCCGCCGCGCTGGCGCTGCCCTTGATGCTGGCCAATGGCGCCCCCTTCCCGGACCGCGACCTGATCCTGTTCGTCAGCTTCGGCGTCATCCTGATCACACTGGTCGGCATGGGCCTGTCGCTGTCTGTGGTGGTGCGCTGGCTCGGGGTGGCCGAGGCCGGCCGCAACGAGATCGTGGCCGCCCATCAAGCGGAAATCGCCGCGCGCCGCGAGGCGCTCGATGCGGCGCTCAAATCGCTCGATGGGCTTGTTGAGAAGTGCGATCTGTCAGACGACGTCGTCACGCTGCTCAGGGCGCGGCACGATGTCCGTGTCAGCCAGCTGCCCGCCTCGCTCGACCCCGACAGCCACGACGTCTCGGCCACCGGCACCGAGCTGACCCGCGAATTGATCAAGGCGGAACGGGAATTCATCCACTGCCTGCTCCGCGACGGCAGGATCACCGACGAAACGCGCCGGCGGATCGAGCGCGATCTCGACCTCGAGGAAGCAAGCCTGGCCAACCGCGAATATCGCGGACCGTTGTAGGTCTCCGTCGCCAGCCCCACGCGTCATGGCCGGGCTCGTCCCAGCCATGACGAGGCGAGAGAGACGCGCACGCGTCGCTCCTCAGGATCACAGCGGGCCGAGGATCGCCCATCGCGGGTCGCAGAACTCCTTCACGGCCTCGGTCACGCCGCTGGCGATCATCTCTTGCCGCTCCGGCGATTGCATTGCGACTTCCTCGTCGCGATTGCTGATCGAGCCGGCCTCCAGCAGGACGGCGGGCATCCTGGTCTTTCGCAACACGACGAGCTGGTCGTAGCGATAGACGCCGGTGTCCTTGTTCAACAGCTCGTGCTGGTTCCTGCCCATGATCGGCAGGGTATATTGCCTGGCATATTGCAGGCCCTCCGCCTTCATCGCGTTGCCGACCAGATCGGCGAATCGCAGGCTGGCCGCAAAGTCCGGATTGTCGTGGGAGACGAAGACCGAATAGCCGCTGAAGCGGTCGCTGAAATGGCTCGTCTTGCCGCCATACTCCCACGCTTCGAGCATGCTGTCGGGCACGGAATCATGATGGATCGACAGGAAGAGGTTTGCGTCCAGGGCATTCGCAGCAGCCACGCGCCTGAACAGGCTCGGCTTCGCTTTCCCCTCGGTGACCAGCAGCCTGGTTTCGCTGAAACCTTCGCCCTTCAGCCTGTCGACGATGCGCTGGGCGAGATGCAGGTTGAAAACGAACTCCGCAACATTGCGGGCGGAGATCGCCCCTTCCGATTCCGCGGTGTGACCCACATCCAATGCTATGCGGAATTTCGCCGGAGTGCAGCCTGTCGCGGAGGGTTTCGATGGCGGATGCTTCGCCGCGAGCTCTCGCAGGAAGGGCTCCGGCGTGAGCGCCGCCAACCTCGGCCCATGGTGCTTCGGGGAATGGGTTAGCGTCCTCGGCCAGGCGGCATCGGCCGTCACGATCGAGAACAGCACCAGGCCCGCGATCGAAAGACTGGCGCCGCGGGGCCGGGAGCCCGATGCGGCGAACCTCCCCCCAAGATGCATTCCCCTTCCCCCGAAAAATCTCCTACTCCGCTGCCGCAATCCGCGGCCGCCCGACAAAACCCGACGCATCCCCAAACCGCTCGACCATGACCGCGGGCAGGTCCTTGGCCTTGTGCGTCACACAGGCGCCCGCGCGCACTGTATAGCGATCCTGATGGCCAACATGTGGCGGCGCTTCACCCTGCTGCAACGCGCGTGCCAGATCCATCACGGTTTTCCGGAAGTGCATGATGCCGAGATCCGTCGGGCCGAGATGCTCGCGGGTGCGGTCGGCGATCGGGCCCTGGCTGTCCTGCACGGCAGCGTCCTGCTCGGAGACGCCCTTGATGCCGGTGTAGCTCCTGGTCTTCTGCAGCCTGCGATCGATCAGGTAATCGTTCGACTTGTTGCGCAAGGGCACATAGTTCTCGTCGACCTCCGCGATCACGCCGTTGCCGCGGTGATAGGCCTCGCGCTCGGCGTCGGTCAGCGGACGCTCCGGATTCCAGGCATAGGTGTAGATCCAGCAACTGGTGTCGGTGACCGGGACGAACGATTGCCCGAAGATGTTCTCGCCGGGCATGGCGCTCGGCGCATAGGCATGCACCGGCATCAGGAACTGCGCGATGCGCCAATAGATGTTGTCGCCGCCGGTCAGCCGCCCGCCGGCGATGGTCAGCCCCGCATCATGCGGCTCGACCCTGATCACGGGCCGCGGGTCCTCCGCGATCCAGCGCATGTGATCGGTCGACATCCGCGGGAGCGGGTTCACGAAATGCTTCTTGATGTCGAGGATCTCGTCCTCGTCCTTGTCGAAGGCGAGGTGGGCGAAGGTGAAATGCGCGGTGTCGATCGAGCCTTCCAGCGCCTGCACCCAGTTGCAGTCCTGCCACTTCTTGGAGACGTAGCGGTGCGCGGGCGGCAGCAGCGCCATCTCCAGCGCCGGCAGCTCGGGCACCGCGTCCGCGGGACCCATATAGGCCCAGATCATGTCGCCCCATTCCCGCACCGGATAGGCCTTGATGCGGATCTTGTCCTTGGCGTTGAGGTCGGGATAGGAGGTCGGCATGTCCAGGCACTGACCGTCGGTGTCGAACTTCCAGCCGTGATAGACGCAGCGGATGCCGCATTCCTCATTGCGTCCGAGCCAGAGATTGGCCCCGCGATGCGGGCAATATTGATCGATGACGCCGACCCGCCCACGCGTGTCGCGAAAGGCGAGCAGCTCCTCGCCCAGCACCACGATCTTCTTCGGCTCGCCATCGGGCTCCGGCAGTTCCTCGGACAACAGCACCGGCAGCCAGAACCGGCGCAGCAATTCGCCCATCGGCGTCCCCGCCCCCGATTCGGTCAGGAATTTGTTGTCCTCGGCACGCAGCATGGCGGATCTCCCGAAGCGTTATTGTTTTCGGGAAGCTTCGCGCAGGAGTGCCGGGGCGTCAATGCGCCCCACACGCAAGTCATTCCGGGGCGGTCCGCAGGACCGAACCCGGAATCTCGAGATTCCGGGTTCGGCTCTTCGAGCCGCCCCGGAATGACGCCGCCTGGGGCGCCATGATCTACACCGGCCGCTCGCCCTTCACCGTCACACGGGTGCCGGAGCGGGTGTGCGGCCAGTAGTCCCACATCGCGCGGTGCTGGGTGCAGCGGTTGTCCCAGAACGCGATGGCGTTCTCGGTCCAGCGGAAGCGGCACTGGAACAGCGGGTTTTCCGCGTGCTGGTAGAGATAGGCGAGGATGGCGTCGCTTTCGTCGCGGGGGATGCCGATGAGGTTGCGGGTGAAGCCGCGATTGACATAGAGCGCCTTTTTTCCCGTGACCGGATGGGTGCGCACCACCGGATGCTCGGCACTCGGATAGGCCGGCTTGTCGGCGACGCCGTAGTTGGCGTAGAGCCCGCGATAGATCGGCTCGCCGTCATGCAGCGCGGTCAGGCCATCGAGATAGGCCTTCATGCGCTCCGACAGCGCCTCATAGGCGGCGTACATGTTGGCGAACAGCGTGTCGCCGCCGCGCGGCGGGCACTGCTTGATGTAGAGGATCGAGCCCATCGGCGGCTCGAGGTCGCAGGACACGTCGGAATGCCAGCCCTCGCCATTGGCCCGCGGCGAGTTCTTGTCGGCATAGATCCTCATCAGCGCGGGATCGTCGCCCTCATGCGGTGCAGCGGGATGGATGTGCAGCTCGCCGAATTTCCTGCCGAAGGCGAGATGCTGCTCCGGCGTGATGTGCTGGTCGCGGAAAAAGATGACGAGGTTTTCGGCGAGCGCGCGATGGATCTCCTCCATCTGCGAGTTGGAGCGGGCATCGTCCGAGACCAGCCTGCCGATGTCGACGCCGGTGATCTCGGCACCGATGATCGGGGTGAGCTTCTCGACCGCGATGGTTTCGTAAGGCTCGCCCTCGCCGTCGAGATGCTTGTAGCGGGGGCCCTGCTTGGAGGACAGCGAGCTCATGGCGTTTCTCCGGCTTGTTGTTGGTGCGCATGGTAGCCGGAGTTGAAGGAAGCGCAACACAATCCGCCGTCGTCCCGGCGCAGGCCGGAGCTATAACCTCGGGCAGACGCAAGACAGGAGATGACAACCCCAAGCACGTCATGGCCGGGCATGTCCCGGCCATCCACGCGGCGCCTCATGCGCGAAACGACGCGGATGCCCGGGCCTTCGCCTCGCCAAAGCGGCTTCGGCGGCGCAGGCGGGACAAGCCCGGGCATGACGATCGAAACCGCGGCGAGATCGTCGCCCACCTAGACGTCGAAGAACACCGTCTCGCCGTCGCCCTGCAGGCGGATATCGAGCGTATAGACGCCGTCGCCCCTGCGGGCAGCGATCAAGGTGGCGCGGCGGTCGGCGGGGACCAGCGCCAGCACCGGATCCGCAGCATTTCCCGCCTCGTCGGCGAAATAGATTCGCGTGTAGAGATGTCGCAGCATGCCGCGGCCGAACACCGCGAGCAGGATATGCGGGGCCTGCGGCTTGCCGTCGGGATCGGGCACCACGCCGGGCTTGATGGTGTCGAAGGAATAGGCGCCGTTGTTATCGGTGCCGCAGCGGCCGAAGCCCCTGAATGTTGCATTCGGCAGCGCGCGCTTGTCCTGCGGATCGGCGAAGCGGCCTTGGCCGTCGGCCTGCCAGACTTCGAGCATGCAGTCGGGAACGGCAACGCCGTTGCCGTCGAACACCCGGCCCTCGATGCGGATGCGATCGCCGGAGACGTCCGGCGTAACCAGATTGCTGGTGAAGGCGTCGTTCCAGTCGTACTGGCCGCCCGGCGTCAGGCCATATTTGAAGAACGGCCCGACCGTCTGCGATGGCGTGATGCCTTCCTGCTTGTTCGCCACTTAACTGTTCTCCATTGGCGTGGCCTCGCGGCCGCGCAGCACGATGTTGAAGCGGTAGCACAGCGCCCATTCCGGCTGGGTGTTTTCAAGGTCGAAGGACGAGACCATGCGCAGCCGCGCCTTCTCGTCCGGCACCGAATTGAAGATCGGATCGAACGGAAACAGCGGATCGCCCGGGAAATACATCTGCGTCACCAGGCGCGAGACGAAGGAATGGCCGAACACCGAGAAATGGATATGCGCCGGACGCCAGGCATTGTGGTGATTGCCCCACGGGTAAGCGCCGGGCTTGATGGTGACGAAACGGTAATAGCCCGACGCATCCGACTGCGCGCGACCGGCGCCGGTGAAGTTCGGATCGAGCGGCGCCGGGTGCTGGTCGCGCACATGGATGTAGCGGCCGCAGGCGTTGGCCTGCCAGATCTCGACCAAGGTGTTGGGCACGCCGCGGCCGTCCTCATCCAGCACATGGCCGTGCACGATGATGCGCTCGCCGAGCGGCTCGCCCTTGTGCTGGGTAGTGAGGTCGGCGTCGCCCGCGCGCACCGTCTCATGGCCATAGACCGGGCCGGTCAGCTCGGAGAGCGTATGGCGCATCGGGATCAGCGGCTTCGAGGGCGCGCGCAGGACCGAGCTCTTGTACTCGGGCGACAGCGGCGCCGGATGCGCGTCATTGCTCTTGACGGGATAGACGAATGTCATGGCGAACTCCTCCCGGGCCTCATTTGGCTGCAGGCCCGCGACCACGGCTCCGATTATTATAGGATATAACTAATCCGGAAAAGCGCCACGAAGGGCGCTTCCCCGGACTGTCATTTTCAGTTCAGCTTCTCGATCGCGACCGCGACACCCTGGCCGACGCCGACGCACATGGTGGCGAGCGCGAGCCTGCCGCCGCGCTTCTCCATGCCATGCACGGCGGTGAGCGCAAGCCGCGCTCCGCTCATGCCGAGCGGATGGCCGAGCGCGATCGCGCCGCCATGCGGATTGACGAAGTCGGCATCTTCCTTGACGCCGAGCTGGCGCAGGCAGGCGATGCCTTGCGAGGCGAAGGCCTCGTTGAGCTCGATCAGGTCGAAATCGGAGATCTTCAGCCCCAACCGCTCCATCAGTTTGCGCGTCGCCGGCACCGGCCCGATGCCCATGATGCGCGGCGGCACGCCCGCCGAGGCGAGCCCGAGGATTTTCGCCCGCGGCGTCAGGCCGTGCTTCTTCACGGCGGCTTCGGAGGCCAGGATCAGCGCCGCCGCGCCGTCATTGACGCCGGACGCATTGCCCGCCGTCACCGTGCCGGGATTGCGCACGATCGGCTTTAGCTTGGCCAGCCCCTCCAGCGTGGTCTCGGGACGCGGATGCTCGTCCTTGTCGACGGTGATCGGGCCGGCCTTGCCGCCGGAAATGGTGATCGGCGTGATCTCCTCGGCGAAATAGCCGGCCGCGATCGCGCTACCCGCGCGCTGCTGGGAGCGGATCGCGAACGCGTCCTGGTCGGCGCGCGAGATCTGGAATTCCTCGGCGACGTTCTCGCCGGTCTCCGGCATGGCATCGACGCCATATTGCTGCTTCATCAGGGGATTGATGAAGCGCCAGCCGATCGTTGTGTCGAAAATCTCGGCCGAGCGCGAGAACGCTTCCGCAGCCTTGCCCATCACAAAGGGCGCGCGCGTCATGGATTCGACGCCGCCGGCAATGGCAAAGTCGATCTCGCCTGCGCGGATGGCGCGGCCTGCGGCACCCACCGCATCGAGGCCGGAGGCGCAGAGGCGGTTCAGCGTCTGGCCCGGAACTGAATCCGGGATGCCGGCGAGCAGCAGCGCCATGCGCGCCACGTTGCGGTTGTCCTCGCCGGCCTGGTTGGCGCAGCCGAAGAACACCTCGTCCAGCGACGCCCAGTCGAGCTTGGGATGCCTCGCCATCAGCGCCTTGATCGGAGCTGCCGCCAGGTCGTCTGCCCGAACCTTGGCGAGCGAGCCGCCAAACCGGCCGATCGGGGTTCTCACGGCATCGCAAATGAAGACATCACGCATCTGTTTTCTCCCTCAATGCCGGATCCGGCCTCAATTGATGGCGAGTTTTAGGAGCGGCCCAAGAAGAGGTCAATTGACGGTTTTGCAGCCCGCTTCGCATCGATGCGGGGCGGTTATGCCCATTCGGTGTCGCTGAACGTGGAAAACCCTGATACCTCCCGCAAAGCGATAGGACGCGGGTGCGAAATTGGCTAGTTTGCGCCTCCCATGACCGCCCAGCCCTCGATCTCTCCGCCCGCTTTGCCTGAGCCGGACGCCGCAGCAACACCGGACACCGCTGCGCGGGTCACGCCGATGATGGAACAGTACCTGGAGATCAAGGCGGCCCATCCGGGGCTGCTGCTGTTCTACCGGATGGGCGATTTCTACGAATTGTTCTTCGACGACGCCGAGATCGCCTCCAAGGCGCTCGGCATCATGCTGACCAAGCGCGGCAAGCACCAGGGACTCGACATCCCGATGTGCGGCGTGCCGGTGGAGCGTTCGGACGACTATCTGCACCGGCTGATCGCCAAGGGTTTTCGGGTCGCGGTCTGCGAGCAGATGGAGGATCCGGCCGCCGCCCGCGCCCGCGGCAACAAGAGCGTGGTCAAGCGCCGTGTGGTGCGGCTGGTCACGCCGGGCACGCTGACCGAGGACACGCTGCTCGATGCCCGCGCCAATAATTATCTGCTGGCGATCGCCCGCGCCCGCGCCTCGAGCGGCGGCGACCGGTTTGGGCTCGCCTGGATCGATATTTCGACCGCGGAATTCATGGTGACGGAATGCGCCGGCGCCGAATTGCAGGCGACGCTTTCGCGCATCAACCCCAATGAAGCCATCGTCACCGACGCGCTCTATGGCGACACCGAACTCGGCCCGGTGTTGCGCGAACTGCCGGCGGTGACGCCGCTGACCCGCGACGTCTTCGACAGCGCCACGGCCGAGCGGCGGCTGTGCGATTATTTCGCGGTCGCCACCATGGACGGCCTCGCTGCGATGTCGCGGCTGGAAGCAACCGCTGCTGCCGCCGCGGTGACCTATATCGACCGCACCCAGGTCGGCAAGCGGCCACCGCTGTCGCCGCCGTCGCGCGAGGCGAGCGGCACCACCATGGCGATCGACCCGGCCACCCGCGCCAATCTGGAATTGACCCGCACGCTCGCGGGCGAACGCCGCGGCTCGCTGCTCGATGCCATCGACTGCACGGTGACCCCGGCGGGATCGCGGCTGCTCGCGCAGCGACTTGCCGCACCGCTGACGGACGCGGCGCAGATCGCGCGGCGGCTGGATGCGGTGGCCTGCTTTGCCGCCGACCATGCGGTGCGCGAGGACATCCGCTCCATCCTGCGCGGTGCGCCCGACATGTCGCGGGCCCTGGCGCGGCTGTCGGTCGGACGCGGCGGCCCGCGCGATCTCGCAGGGCTGCGCGACGGCATTCTCGCCGCCGACCAGGCGGTTGCAAAGCTTGCCGACATCGGCGAGCCGCCGCAGGAGGTCATAGCCGTGATCGAGGCGCTGCGCCGCCCTTCGCGCGAGCTGGCGGCCGAGTTCGCGCGTGCGCTCGCCGAGCAGCTGCCGCTGGTCAAGCGCGATGGCGGTTTCGTGCGCGAAGGCTACGAGGCTGCCCTCGATGAGGCGCGCTCGCTGCGTGACGCCTCGCGCCTGGTCGTCGCGGCGATGCAGGCGCGCTATGCCGACGAGACCGGCGTCAAGGGCCTGAAGATCCGGCACAACAATGTGCTCGGCTATTTCGTCGAGGTCACGGCGCAGCACGGCGACAAGCTGATGTCGGCGCCGCTCAATGCGACCTTCATCCATCGCCAGACGCTGGCCGGACAAGTGCGCTTCACCACCGCCGAGCTTGGCGAGACCGAGGCCAAGATCGCCAACGCCGGCGAGCGCGCGCTCAATCTCGAGCTCGAGATTTTCGAGCATCTCGCTGCGAAGGCGCTCGCCGCCGGCGAGGACCTGCGCGCCGCGGCGCACGCCTTTGCGCTGCTGGACGTCGCGACCGCACTGGCAAAGCTCGCCGTCGACGACAATTACGTCCGCCCCGAGGTCGATGCCTCGCTTCTGTTTGCCATCGAAGGCGGTCGCCATCCCGTGGTCGAGCAGGCCTTGAAGCGCGACGGCGCAGCGTTCATCGCCAATAATTGCGACCTGTCGCCGGCGCCGTCGCAGAAATCCGGCCAGATCTGGCTGATCACCGGCCCCAACATGGCCGGCAAATCGACCTTCCTGCGCCAGAACGCGCTGATTGCGCTGCTCGCCCAGATCG
>Ga0209062_1000479_pt1 | contig 119789 bp, 92 predicted proteins | sample Coa_R2_2_FD_187158 | JGI IMG/M metagenome (GOLD analysis project Ga0209062, IMG submission 187158) | Surface soil microbial communities from Centralia Pennsylvania, which are recovering from an underground coalmine fire - Coalmine... | ecosystem: Environmental > Terrestrial > Soil >... | reverse complement strand
ACGCGTGATGCGTTCCACCCCACGACCGTGGGAGTTCTATGCTCTAAGCCGGATAGTACTGATCCCTTCCCTGTGGAACGAGGCCTATGGACGAGTGGGGTGTGAGGCACTGACCAATGGCATTCCCATCCTGGCGACTCGACGCGGTGGCTTGCCGGAGGTACTGGGCGAGGCGGGGTTCCTCTTTGACGTGCCCGCTCCCTACACGACGCGATACCTCGATGTCCCATCCGCTGTCGAGGTATCGGAATGGGTGGAAACCATCGAGCAGCTCTGGGATGACGAGGCGTTTTACGCCGAACACCGAGAACGAGCACTCGCACGGGCCAAAGCGTGGGAGCCGGATCAGCTCCGTCAGGGAGTCGAAGCATTCCTCCATCAGATCGCTGCCAAGTAGACAAGCCCGGCTCCGGTGAGCTTGGCTTCAGACGAATTGATCAGTAATGAGAACGTCAGCAGGCCCCGTTCTCATTTGAGCTGTTCAGTAAATGAGAACCGCCCACCTCATCGAGCCTGAGTTCATCCCGGAGATTGACATCCAGCACGACAACAACGCTCGACGGTGAACCGAGTCTGTATGATGTCGAGCGAGAACCAGGGGAGTTGTTACGGGATTGCCTATGCTTTACGACAGCGCCTATTACCAGAGTATTCGGCCGGCGTCGGAGTCATCCGCCCAGGTCATCGTTCCCTTCGTTGTGGGACTGATTGCACCGCGTTCTGTTCTCGATGTGGGCTGTGGGGATGGCACCTACCTGAGCATCTACCAACGGAGCGGCGTCACGGATTACGTTGGAGTCGATGGCAGCTATGCACGGGACTCGCTGAGAATCTCTGCCGACCGATTCACCGCTCACGATCTGGCGACAACTTTCGACCTCGGCCGACGATTCGATCTGGTCCAGTCGCTGGAAGTCGCCGAACACCTGCCGCCTGCCGCCGGTGAAGGGTTCGTTCGCTCACTGTGTCGGCACGGAGACGCCATCCTCTTCTCCGCAGCAATCCCTCATCAGGGTGGAACGGGACATGTCAACGAACAATGGCCGGACTACTGGGCCGAATTGTTCCGTCGAGCCGGGTATGTTGCGTATGACTGTGTTCGGCCACGTTTGTGGGGAAATGATCGTGTGGCGTGGTGGTACGCGCAAAACACGTTCCTGTTTGTCCGGGAAGGAATATCAGCGGACTGGACGAAGCAACTTCCTCCTCCAGCTCCCATCGGTCCGCTCTTACGGTTGGTTCACCCCAAGCGATACCTACTCGCGGTTACTTCTCCCAGCTCGCCGTTGCCGCCGCCGCCGCAGCCGAGTTCCTCGGCGATCACCACACTCACTCGCCCAGCCCGACCATACGATGTCGCGGTTGTGATCCCCACCATCGGACGTGACACCCTGGACCGGGCCGTGCGGTCGGTCTATGCCCAGGCATTCCCCGGTACGATTCAAATCCTGATCGGTTTTGACGGTGCACCAGTCCCGCGTTCATTCGACGCCTTGCTCGCTGCGGCTCCCAGTAACTGCGCCGTGACGGTTTTCAATCCCGGCTACTCGACTTCGGTGCGACACGGAGGTATTCATGCATCGCGAGATGGAGGAGCGTTGCGAACCATTCTCAGCTATGCCGCGCATAGTCGGTTGGTAGCCTATCTGGACGACGACAACTGGTGGGCTGCAGATCACCTCGCTACTTTGACGGCAGCTGCGGCAGGGCGAAGTTGGGCATATTCCCTGCGGTGGTATGTCGATCTCCAGACTGCGACTCCGCTGTGTGTTGACCGATGGGAATCGATCGGCCCCAACGCCGGCTGTTATCGCGAACAGTTTGGCGGTTGGGTCGATCCAAATTGCCTGCTGATCGATAAAGTCGCGTGTGAACCGACGTTGCGGCTATGGTCGGTCCCCCTCCCCGGCGATCAAACGAAACTCACCGGTGATCGACATGTGTTTTCGGATTTGCTTTTGCGTGGCCCAGCAGGCACCACCGGTCGAGCAACGGTGTTCTATCTCATCAACCCTCAGGATGTGATGCACCCATGGCGGCTCAAATGGATAGCCACGACTCAGCCATCGCCTCCCGCCAGTCCGGCATCCAATGGTGCAGGTGGGTTCACGAAGGACTAAGCAGATGGCCGTAGTTACGTGTGAGTTTTCAACGAGCCGCGACCGCAAGGGAGCGGGGTGCGTTAACCGCTCCCTTGCGGTCGCGGCTCGTTGAAAAACCTTACAAACTACCCTGGCCCGAGGCTTAGCTCAGCCAGAACCTTCTGGAAAGAGCACTTGCTCCTTTTGACCAGTCAGTTGCTGCACGCTCTGGTGCGCCACAGACAGAGTAGGGTTCAGGGAAACGATAGCCCGAAGGAGTAAACACTGACGAAAGATGCATGACTGGATGGTTCTAGGATGGGAGATATGTTGATGTATCTGGAAAAGAACGGGGATTGAGCGCCCGCAAGTTGCGTTTGCTCCTCATTCTGCAACATGCCTCGCACACAACGCGAACCGCCCAGGCATCTGCCTGGGCGGTTTGCGTTTCAGTCCCTCGTGAGAGGAAGACGGCGTTACTTGGCTTCTGGTGCTTCTTCGCGGAAACGATAACCGACGCTGCGCACGGTCTCGATAAGATCAGCCGATCCCCCTGCCGCAGCGAGTTTTTGGCGAAGCGTTTTGATGTGCACGTCGATGGTTCGCTCCAGTACGACGGAGCCGTCGCCAATGGCCGCTTCCATCAACTGCTTGCGGCTGAAAGCCCGGCCCGGTTGGCGGACGAGCGTTTCGAGCAGCCGAAATTCCGTGGGCGTCAGATCGAGCGGTTCCTCGTTGAGCGTGACGCGGTGGCGGACACGGTCGATCTTCACTCCGAGGTGCTCGGTCACATCGCCGGGTTCGCCCTGCCCCTCCACTCGCCGCAGAAGTGCCTTCACCTTGGCCAAGAGCACCTTATTTGAGAAAGGCTTGCCGACATAATCGTCTGCACCAAGTGAATAACCAACGACTTGGTCGGTTTCCTCGGTCTTGGCAGTAATCATGATGATGGGAATCTCGCGTGTGCGATCGCCAGACCGCAGTTCGCGGCAAACGTCCAAGCCGTTCATCCCCGGCAGCATGAGATCGAGGAGTACGACATCGGGAAGCGTGGTTTGAGCTTTTCGCAGCCCTTCGAGGCCGTCATCGGCGATCGTGACGTCATAACCTTCGCGTTTAAAGTACCAAGACAATGACTGGGTCAATCCGCGTTCGTCCTCGATAATCAGGATTCGCGGTTGCGCCATCGGTGGTCCCTCGCTGGGAGCGGAAAGGCTGGTTGGTCGGGGAGGAGCAATCACGGTGGTCACCATATCGGGTTCCGTAAGTGTGTATGAACCTGCGAGTGGCCACATCCAATGTATCCGGAAACGCGCATTCGTGCTGAGGTGTTGTAGTGGTGGAGTGTGAAGATTCAGTAAAGCGGCGGTGAACTCTGCGGGGGAAAGAACAACGCCCACCCGGACCCTCCGGATGGGCGCGAACGGTCGCGGAAACCCTTGCGACCGATCCTTGGCGCTTCATACGCAAGAGGAGTGCCGCAAGGGGATTTCGTAAATCGACGCGAGTTTCACCGGGATTTGCACTTGGTATCACGAGCGTGTGCGCGTGGGGTAGCCAGAAGCGGGCACGGTATGTCCAGAGATGAGTTCACCTTGCTGGTTTCCCCAGAGCAGAGTATTTCTCCACCCTGCCGGCTCGGGACTCCGGGCATAACTCTCTTCGGCGAGGGCACATGCGTCACATTCTCCGCACCCTGATCCCGCGCGTGTTCGGCCGCTCGCAATTATCCACCGACAGCGCCCTCGGTCTGCCCTCCGAGCCAAGTGCGGCCGAACTCCAGCGAGCGCTCGCGGCAAAGACGCGTGAACTCGACGAACTACGGGCCGCGAAAGATCAGGAACTCCAAGCCGTGTGGGAACATGCCCACAAGTTGGATCGAGCACTGCAACAGCTCCACGAGCATGTCCAGGCGACTAAAGAAGCCGGCGAAGGTACGCCGGGTCGACAGTACGAAATTCTCGCACACTCATTCGGCACGAGTGCTCCCGACATTCCTTCGGTCATCGTTCCCGACATCAAGCCCGACGAACGAGATGTGCGGATCGCCGCCCGACTCCAGCGCGCGTACCACCGTGCTGCGGCGGAGGAAGCCAGGCGCTCGCTTGCGCCACAGGGCGACTGCTGGGCGTGGATCAAGACCATCCAGAGGGACTTCTTTGCCGTCTTGGAGGGGAACGACCCCACCGCCCTGGCTGGCTACCTCTGCAACATGGGTCGGCGTGACGCCACGATCGGCATCGATCAAGGCAATCTGGAATACGACAAATTTTGCTCCGACCCGAAGTACTGCGCATTGTTCGCTTTGCGGTTCAAAGACAAGCTCGTCTCGCTAGCTGAGGCCGTGGGGGCCATTCCCTGCGAGAATCCCGAACAGGGGTCGTGGGGACGCAGCCTCCACGCCGACGCCGACAGTTTGGTGGAGGCGATCAGTCGCATCCTGGGGGTGGACATCACGCCGCCCCCCATTGATGGGGGGCTACTGAAAATCGTCACCAACCGCGGACTGTTTTGCGAACGCGACTGTCAGGCAATCTTCACCGCTTGGTCTCTTCGACAGGTTCTCGGCTCACTGGACTCCGTGGCGTTGTGCGAAATTGGCGCAGGATCAGGCCGCGTGCCGTACTGGAGTCGCCGCATGGGGTGCATGTCCTACACGGTGTTCGACCTGCCGCACATTAACGTAGTTCAGGGGTTCTACCTGCTCAAAGCCTTGTCGGAAGACCGCGTATTCCTCTACGGCGAGTGCAGTGCATCTGAGCGGAATGAAGGAACCACCATCCTCCCCTACTTCTGCACCAGTGAGATGCCGCCGCGCCATTTCGATCTGGTTCTCAACCAGGATTCATTCCCGGAGGTCCAACCCGAGGTGGTGCGCGGGTATCTTGAGTGGATTAAAACTGCATCACGTCGGTACTTCTACAGTCTCAACCACGAGAGCAAGCCGCTCACGATTGGGGGCGGGTCGCGTCAGTTGAGCGTGCCGGAACTGGTCGCCGCGGTCGGCGGTTACCGAAGACTGTCGCGTGTACCGTACTGGCTGCGGCGAGGATACGTCGCGGAACTTTACACTCTGGAACCCTCAGCATAATCCCAGACCACGAGCCTGTCACCAGCCACATATTTCCGAGCGGAACTGCGTCGGGTAAGATGACCGCACACTTCAGGAGCGCGGTCATGGTGCAGCGGAAATATCTCTTTCCCGGGGTGATCGAACTCAATCTCCAGGCCGCCCAGTCGTTCGGAGTGAATATCTACCTTCTCGATGGTGGAACCGAGTGGGCGCTCATCGACGTCGGCCAGGAGAACACCCTCGACGACGTGATTGAGCTGATCCGCAAGCTCGATTTTACGCTCTCGAAGTGCAAGATGTTGATTGCAACACACGCGGACGCGGATCACGTCCAGGCGCTCGCGACCGCCCACAAGCGATTGAAAGCCAGGACGGCGGCCCACCCCCAGGCCGCCGCAGCACTCGAATCCGGCGACAGTGTCCAGACCTATGCCAGCATCCCCGCCCAAGGCTTCGAAATTGAAGGCGGTATGCCGCCGTGCAAGATCGACGTGAAGCTCAACGAGGGCGACGAGATCAAGGTGGGTAAGCTCAAACTCAAGGTATGGCACACGCCCGGACACACGCCGGGGCAACTCAGCTTCAAACTCGGCAATCTGCTTTTTAGCGGCGATAACATCTACAAGGACGGCTGCGTCGGTGCCATCGACGCCCACCACGGTTCACATCTGCCCAGTTTCATTTCCTCACTTACGCGCATCCGCGACGACGACGCTGAGTTTCTCCTACCCAGCCACGGTCCGGTTTTTCGGAAGGATCCTGCAATTCTCCAAAATGCCATCGATCGGCTGACGAAATACCAGCACATGGCCGACTTCGGTACCTGCACTGTTTCCTGGCCGTTGGAAGAAGAGTGGAAACGAGACATCCTTGCAGGGAAGATGCCGGAGTTGTGAGCCTTGTGAGCCGGGCGATTCCCTTCAGGAGGCGTCATGATTCGTCGCGCCATCAAGCTCGTTCTGTTCGCCTCCGCGCTATCTGTCGGCGGATTGTTGGCACTCGCCACCACCGTTCGCGAAACCGTCGAAGGTTCGGGCATATCCGCCACCGAGGAACGCGACATCGGCAACGTGAACGAGGTCGTACTTTCTGGTGTGGGCGACCTGACCATCGTTCCCGGTGCCATGCCGGCTCTCTCGGTCACCGCCGACGATAATATCCTCCCTGCCCTCGAAACGAATGCCTCTGGCGGAAAGCTCCACATTGGGACACGCTCGTTGACTTCCATTCACCCCAAAACGAAGATCCACTACACGCTCACCGTTCCACAACTGAACTCCATTACGGTTTCCGGGGCTGGCACGGTTAAAACACAGCGGCTGGAGGCCGACGACCTGAAGCTGAAACTCTCCGGCGCGGGCAAAGTCCAGCTCGATAACCTCAAGTGCAAATCGCTCGCGATTACACTCAGCGGCTCAGGCATCGCCAATCTGAGCGGCTCAGCGGAGCAATTCAAACTCCGTCTCTCAGGTGCTGGCAAGATCGACGCCGTGAAACTGCAGACAAATTCCGCTGACGTGCGGATTTCCGGTGCAGGCCAGGCGGCTATCTGGTCCACAGACGAACTGAAAGCGCGGATTTCTGGTGCGGGGAACGTGAAATACCGCGGACAGCCGCAGCACATCGAGCAGAAAGTGAGCGGATCGGGACACATTCGGGCGTTGGAATAGCGGAAATCGCAACTTCGCCACAACAAATCTCGAACCAGAAGACCTGAGACGAGATACAAAAATAGTGTCTGCCAGCAGCCCGAACCGCCGTGCGGTTTCGGGCTGGCTTCGTTCTTGCTGGCATTGGGGATTTCCCCGAAGAGGTTTGTTATGAAGATGGGTCTGGTCGGGTTCGCGGGGACGGGCAAGAGCACAGTGTTCGAATGGCTGACCGGCGAGAAACCGGACCCGTCGAAGGTACAGCAAGGCCAAACGGCGATGGCCGATGTGCCCGACGAACGGCTCGCGAAAATCGCCTCGATCATCAAACCCAAGAAAACCACCTATACGAAGGTGGCGGTGCTCGACACGCCGGGGCTGATGGTGGATGAACGGAAGGACAACGCCCGCCGACTCGGCATCATTCGCGAAGCGAATGGCATGGTCGTTGTGCTCGATGGCTTCAGCCGTACGGACTTCGCCGATCAGTTGAAGAAGTTCCGCGAGGAACTGCTCTTTGCCGACCTGGAAGTCGTATCGAACCGCATTCCCAAGATCGAAGCGGGCTTGAAGAAAGCGAAACCCGCCAAGGAACGCGAAGCGGACGAGGCGGAACTGACGCTCTTGAAGCGGATTGTGGCCGCATTCGAATCCGGCAAACCCGCATCGGCACTGGGCCTGACGCCTGATGAAGAGAAAGCGGTGCGGAGCTTCCAGCTTCTCACGCTCAAGCCGGAAATTGTTTTCGTCAATCGCGGCGATAGCGGATTTAACGATCCACTCCCCGCCGAACTCCTTGCGCTGGAACCCAACGCTATTCAAGCACCCGTGAAGCTCGAAATGGAGTTACTTGCGCTGGGGGAAGAAGATCGGAAAACGTTCATGGCCGATTTGGACGTGAAGGAGTTCCGCCGTGACGCCACCATCCGTGCCATGTTCTATGGCGTTGGCCGCGAGGTCTTCTTCACGGTGGGTGAGGACGAATGCCGCACGTGGTCGATTCCCAAGGGCTGCGAGGCCGTCGAAGCCGCGGGCTGCATTCACAAGGACCTGAGCGAGAAGTTCGTGCGTGCCAACGTGATTAGCTTCTCTGACTTCGTTGCCTGTGGCTATTCCGAGAAAGAAGCCAAGGCGAAGGGACTGAACCGCACCGAAGGCAAGACGTACGTCGTCAAGGACGCCGATATTCTGCACATCCTGGCGAGCAGTTAAGCGGCGGAATCACGGCCGCGAAGCGGCCTATTCGTTCGGTCTGACCCGCTTTAGCGGGTCTCGCCGCTTAGCGTCCCCTGTTGCTGCACTGCGGTTTCAGACGAATAAAGACACAGACGCACAGAGTGTGCCTACTACTCTTTCTTTACCACCAGAACCTTGATTGTCCGCTTCTCTTTCTTCACCGTCAGGCCGGTTTGCGCGGCGATGTTTGCCAGGTTCGCGGCGGGATCCTTGTCCGCCGCGTGCTGCTCCTTGGTAAACGGTGAGATGAAGTTGAAGTGCCATTCCACACTCTTCGGAGCGTTCTCGATTTTGTCGAGCACGATCGGCGCTTCAATCCAGCCTTCGATGTGATCGGCCATCTGCCCCAAGTTGCCAGACCCACCGCCGCCAGTCTTCCGGTCGCTTAGATCGGTCGCGTAGACTTCAATCTCGTTGGCTTTCCGGTCGGGTAGCGGTTTGGCCACGTACTTGCCAGAGAGAACATACACTTCGCGCTCGGCATCCTTTACGGCCAGAGTCACGTTCAGCCCACATTCCTTGCGTAGAATCGTTTCCAGTGCCGCGGCGAGTTTCACAGGGTCGGCATCCGCCCGCACCACCCAGTCACCCGTCACCATCGTTTCGAGCAACTCATTCTCGGCGTCGATACGTGTGCGCTGGAAGCCGGTTGTCGCGTCGAGTACGCGCTGGAGCTGCACACCCTCCTCGGGCTTCACGGGAAGCGTGTGTGTGGTCAGTTGGGGGTCCATCCAGCCATTTTTCCAACCAAACTTGGTGAAATAATCCGAGTGGTCCCGGTTCACCTCTGCTTCCGGCGGATCCTTCTTGTTTCGCTTGTAGAATTCACGAATCATATCCTTGAAGTACTCGACGCGGCAATCGGGATATGGCGGCGCGACACGGCGAATGAGTTCGCCGTCTTTGAGTCCGTACGCTTTGCGGAATTCTGTTTTCCATTCTGGTTCCTTCGCGGCCGGGACCGGCGCAGTGACCGGCAGCGCGGGGGCCGGGACGTCCGCCTTTGCCGCCTTCGGCGGGTCCTCTGCGGGTAGCGCCGGCAACATCGATCCAACAGCCACTGCTGCCAGAGCAAAGACCGCGAACGCCGCAGTGGCGATTCCAAGTTTGTGCAAGAGCATCATCTTCGTGACCTCCGAAGCGAGTTGTGAAACGGCTGGCGAGGGACTGACGACCGCCCGCACAGCTACTTGGGCCAGAGCATCACCCGCCGTCGCTTGCTGACCGGCCAAGAGCACCGACAGCACAACCCCGGCAAACCCCCGCGAACGCAACCGCTTCTCCAGCATTCGATGAGCTTTCGTTAAGCGGCTGGAAATGGTCCCCTCCGGGATGCCCAGCAAGCCCGCTACTTCGCGTCGCGATCGACCTTCCAGTTCGCACAGCACAACAGGCTCTCGATATTTCTCCGGCAGCACCGACAACTCCTCGTCGAGGGCAGTGAGAAGTTCGGACTGGTCGGCGTGCGGCTCTGGCAGCTTCACCTGGCCTTCCCCCTCCCGTTTTCGGCGTTTCGCGGTCGTCCCCTTGGCCTTGAGGGCGGTGCGGAATGCAATCCCGTAGAGGTAATTGCCGATACACGCTCGGTCGGTGAGGCCCTGTCCTTTGCGAACCAGTACCACGAACGCCGCCTGAAACGCATCATCCGCATCGGTGGCGTTGCCGAGCACGCGACGACATGTGCCGAGCACCATCGCGGCGTGTCGATGTACCAGTACGGCAAACGCATCCTCGTCCCGGTGGTTGAGGAACCGCGCGAGCAGTTCGCCGTCGGGGGCGGCATCCGGATTCAGGCGAGCGGTGATCTGACGCAGCCCGTTGGAAACGGTCATCGGCATACGGGCCTCGCGGGGCGATACTCACGGTGATGTGCCCGCTCGTGGGGAATTCGTCACTGAAAAACGAAATGTACCTGCAATTCCATTTTTCGCAAAGTAGTAGCAGGTTTCCGTGTGCCGTTGTCTGTTTCAGCCGAAAACCACGGTACACGAACTGTACCTACTACTTACGCAGCAACAGAGCGTGTTCGCGGCGCGGATGAGTGCGAAATGCCTTCGCGCTGGGGGTGTGGAAGTGGGTCCGCGCTTGCGAAGCGCGTGCGGCCGGGGCGAGGCCACACGCCTTGCCCGCTTCCGCGACAATCTCGTCCGCCCGAAGAGCCACATCGCCGACCGCGGAATCGGCCATCACCACAACCAGCGGCCCCCCGGCGGGAAGCACTCGGGCAGCCGCACGAAAGAAGCGTTCGAGCTCCTTCATCCACGAAGCGCGTGCTTCCTTCGGCTTCAGTCGCGCGTACGCCCCACGAGAACCGATTTCCCCGCGCGCCAACGGAGTGGCATCCAGACCGAGCCAGCGCAACCGCAGTTCGTGGTGCGCAAGATAGTCGTAAGTCGCGGCATAGGGCGGTGACGTGATGATCGCACTGATCGGCTCTGGCGGAAGCTTTTCTAGCTTCGTGGCATCGTCCTGAATGACGACCGCGACCGGGACAGGTTTCGGAAGCAGTTGGTTCAGCGCCGCCAGGCGTGCCGCCAGTTCGCGAGTCTTCTCCACGAACAACCGCGCCGGGAATCCGCCGGCTGTCCGCCGTGTGGTGGTTCGCTTGGCGGTGTCACCGGGTTTCCGCGACAATTTCACAAGCACCGCCGACAACACCAGTTCCAGATCGCTTCGAGCCTGATCGTCCCGGAGTGATTCAACCGCCGCTCGAAGCGAGTCGAGTTCCAACAACACGTGCGGTTCAAAGAGTTCCATGTCTTCGCGTGGAAATCGTCGGCTCGCGCCGGCTTTGGCTTTGCGGCGTCCATCTGCGAACGTGGCACACTCCGCAGCCCTCTCAATAAGTCGCTGCAACTCGGTAGTTGTTCGCGCTCGCGTCTTGCACGCAGCCAGTCGAACCGCAAGCGGGTTCAGATCGGTCCCAACAGCTGGCCGCCCCGCGATGATCGCCTCAACGAGAATAGTTCCGGAACCACAGAACGGATCGAATACCCGTTGCGTTTGTGGAACGAACGCGTTTACCAGCCGCGAGGCAGTGACCGGGTGCATTCGTGCCGGATAGGTGTGGAAGCCGTGGACGTGTGCGCGAGCAGGATCATCTTCGTCATCGGTCGCGGGAGGGACCGCAAGAGCGTGCGCCAGCCGTTCGGCATCCGCGCGGTCGCCTTCGGTTTCGATGGCTCCGCCCACATTCGTCAGAGAACGCCGTCGGCCGCCCACAGTTGGAGAATCTCCGGGAAAGTTCCTGGTGCGTCTTCAACAGGCAACGCCGTCTCGACGGCACCCTACTTCCATCCTCACTCTACCTGTTGCCCGAGAATACGGCGCACCCGTTCAATGAGTTCTTGTGGGGCGAACGGTTTGTGCAGGAACTCCACCTGATCTTCGCGTACGCCCTGAAGGAGCACTTCGTCGGAGGTGTAACCGGACATGAAGAGGACGCGCGTATTGGGTCGCGAGGCTCGAACCAGATCAGCCAGTTGCCGACCGCTCAGTTTCGGCATCATCACATCCGTGATAAGCAGATCGACGGTACCGGCGTAATCGGCCAGAACGATCAGAGCTTCTTCGGGCTCCGTGGTCGAGAGCACGGTAAAGCCCGCATGTTCGAGGATGTGGTAGACAAGCGAACGCACGGCTTCATCGTCTTCCACCAGAAACACGACAGGCGATTCCGAGCGTGCCGGAACCCCTGCGGGGTGTTGCGTCGAGGATGCTACGACAGTCTCGTCGTGGCCCGCAATCGTCGTCGGCACCTCGGCAGACGCCGGCGGCAGCGGTAAGTGAAGCGGAGTGAGCAGACCCGGCAGTGTTGGCGTGGTCGGATCCACCCCCACAGCGGGGAGATCCACCTCGAACGCGGTTCCACACCCCAATTCAGAATGAAACCGGATCTTCCCGCCGAGTGTCTGAACGATGCCGTAAACGGTGGAGAGTCCCAACCCCGTCCCCTTCCCCACTTCCTTCGTCGTGAAGAATGGCTCGAAGATGCGCGATTTCACTTCGTCTGTCATTCCCACGCCGGTATCGGCCGTGGTCAAGCGAACCCAACCGGGTTCGGCGAGCGAAGTGGAGAGCGTGAGGGTACCGCCGTCGGGCATGGCATCGCGGGCGTTCACTGCGAGGTTCAGAAGAATCTGGGAGAGCAAACCGGCTTCAGCCATGACCAGTGGAATACTTGGTTCGGTCACGACATGGAGCGTGACCCGTTCTCCCACGAGCCGCACCAGGACGCGCCCCGCTTCCGCGATGGTGGCGTTCAGATCGAGTGGGTGAGGGGTAACGGTCCGCTGGCGGCTGAACGTGAGTAGTTGACGCGTCAGAGCGGCGGCCTGCCCTCCGGCTCGCTGAATCTCGCCCGCCAGAACCAGAGCGTGCGCGGGATCTTTCACGACCTCCTCTCCCAGGAGTTGCGCACAGCCGTTGATGACTGTGAGGAGATTGTTGAAGTCGTGCGCGATACCACCGGCCAGCCGGCCCACCGCTTCCAACTTCGCCGCGAGCTTGAGTTGCCCCTCCAGCTTTTCCTTCTCCTCATACTGCTTCCGGACGAGCGCAGTCGCCCGCCGGACCTGGCGACGCAGCACAGCAACGGCCGTACCGCCGAGAAGAAACAGTCCGATAAAGCCCGTTATCAAATACGCAGCCCGACGGCCCGTCCACCACGACGGCGGGGGCGGCAGCGGCGGTGCACCGGGAGATTCGAGCACCGCCAGCCCACCAGTCTGTGTCATCACCGCAAAGGCTGTTCGCTGAATCCCTTCGAGCGGCTGCCGCGTCGCAACCCCAACCACCTCCACCTTGCTACCGGGAACGGCGGGCGGCGTCACGTCCCCATCGCTTGGCAATCGCTCCAGGATCAGAACAGTGAAGGTCAGCCCCTCCGCCACGACGGTCAGTGTCATCCAGTTTCCCTGGCGCCGGGCTTCGTGGACCACGCCGGTGAACTTCACCACTTGGCCTTCCAATTTTCCCTCGCGAGCCTGTGCGGGGGTGCCCGTGCGGGGCTGCGGAAGTGGGGCCGTACCGGTTACCTGGATCTGCGCGTTATCCAGCCGGATCGGATCGGTCGCGAGTCGCGGATAACCAATCACGTTGACGCGGTCGCCCGGTTCGGCGCGGACCGCCTCGATCGTGAAGGCTTGAACCACACCAGTTCCATCGTGGACGTAGAATTGCCGGCTGCCCTGGTTGAGCGTGACAACGCCGGTCACCCGCACCGGTAAGCGTGACGCGAGAGGGTCGGGGCGGAACTGCGCCAGGTCACGTGCGGTGGTGGGCGGCAGCACCTTCAGACCCACAGGCGGAGGTTTGATTTCCTCGAATGCGGCCAAGCCGTTGACGAGAATGCGCGGCGGACCGGCCATGTGACGATTCGCCGTGGCGTTCACGCGGCAGACTCCGCGAATCTTCACCACCGCGCCGGCGAACTGTTCCGCTTTCTTGATCTGCACAGCAAGCGGCAGAGGCACATACGCCACGGCACTCCCGCGCCCACGAGCCAGATCGAACTGGAGCCATCCATCCGTCGTCCAGACACGCTGCACCACAGCGATCACTTCGACCCACTGGCCATCCAGATACGGTGCATCGTCCATCGTCAACGTATACGCCACCGGTGTTGGCATTCTGTTCTTGCGAGGGGGATCTGTCTCCACCGCCACGACCGAGCTGGCTTTCACTTCCGGGAGGAAAGAACCGGCGATCGTCACTCCGGTGACTTTCACGCGCTCCCCCAACCGCAACTCGCGATTCGCCAACCACTCGACACGAACACCACCGGTATCGTCTTGGAGGTAAAAGTAATTACCGCGTGGAGGTCGGAACGTGACGGTGCCGGTGAGAGTCACCCGGCTCCCGTTCTTCGCGTCCGCCACGGGAAGCAAGCGGACATCATGCGCGGTATGGAGGGCTGGCGAGGCAAGTCCCGCGATCGCCAACAGGATTGTGAGGAATGCGACAAGCATGGGCAGCAACGAAAAAAGGGCGGCTTCGCGCACGCCCGGCGGTCACTCCTCCTATACTCCGGGAGCGCGCAGAGTGAAATAAAGAATGGCGTTCTTCGCCGGAATATCGCAAATGTCACTGAAAGTGAAAAGCCGAATTCAGAGCCGGCCTGAAACCGGCTCCTGAACTGTCTAGCCCAGCCAGGAGGGGAGTTCGCCGGCGGCGGGCAATTTCACAACCGTCAGCGAGCTGATCTGCGGATGACCTTTCACCGCTGCCAGTGCCTGTTCGGGCGGCGGATTGTCGAGATTGAGAATGCCGATGGCTTCTCCGCCGGGTGTTTGCCGCCCCACGGTCATCTGTGCGATGTTGACACCATGTGTGCCAAAGATGGTCCCGACGAACCCGATGAGGCCGGGGACATCACGATGGGTGAACACGAGTAGAACGCCATCGAGATAGCCCTCCATGCGGAACGGGCCAAGTTGAACGAGTCGCACGTACTGATCGCCAAAGAGCGTGCCGGACGCGACGGTCGTTCCCTGTTCCGTTTCCACTTCGGTGTGGAGGAGCGCAGCGAAGTCGCCTTTTTTGGGGTTCATCGATTCCGCGATCTCGATGCCGCGTTCGCGGGCGAGCAGTTCCGCATTCACGAGATTCACGCCATCGCTCAAGCGGTATTCGAGTAGTCCCGCAGTGAAGGCCGCCGTGAGCAGTCGCGTTTTTTGCCCCGCCAGTTCGCCACGGTAGGTGAGTGACGCCTTGCGAATCGCTCCGTGAGCGATCTGGGCTTGGAGCAACCCCAACCGGCGAGCGAGATCGACGTACGGTCGCACCTCCGCGAGTTCCGCTGGATTGACGGCGGCCATATTGACCGCGTTGGCAATCTGGCCTTTCTGAAGGAAATCGACGATGAGTTGTGCGGCCTCGATCGCGACATTCTCCTGCGCTTCGAGGGTGGAGGCGCCGAGGTGCGGTGTCAGGACGATGTTCGGAGCTTTGAGAAGCGGATTGTCCGCAACGATGGGCTCGGCCGTGAACACATCCACGCCCGCCCCGGCAATAATCCCGGCTGCCAGTGCATCGGCCAGGGCTTGCTCGTTCACAATGCCCCCGCGCGCCACATTCAGAATACGAGCCGTTTTCTTCATCAGGCCCAGTTCGCGCTTCCCGATGAGGCTCTTGGTCTCTGCGCCACCCGGAACGTGGAGCGTCAGGTAATCGACCTTGGGGAGGAGTTCATCCAGGCTCGCGGCGGTCTCGTAGCCGAGTTCGGCGGCCTTGGCGGCCGTTACAAGGGGATCGAGGGCGATGACGTGCATGTCCATCGCTTTTGCGCGTCGCGCCACTTCGCGTCCGATCCGGCCCAGACCCACGACGCCGAGCGTCTTGCCGGCCACTTCGGTGCCGACAAACTTGTTGCGATCCCAGCCGCCGGCCTTCACGGTGGCGTCGGCGGTGGGAATGCGTCGGGAGAGTGTCAGGAGAAGGGCGATCGTGTGTTCTGCAGCGGAGACGGTATTCCCGCCGGGCGTGTTCATGACAACCACACCCTTGCGGGTGGCGGCGGGTACGTCGATATTATCCACGCCCACGCCAGCACGCGCAATTGCGCGGAGTTTACCGACGTCGTCGAAGTATTCGGCAGTGAGTTTGGGCTGCGAACGAATGATGACCGCATCCGCAGCGCGAAGTGCGGATTTCAGTTCATCCCCCTTGAGGCCGGGCCGGTTATCCACCTCGACGCCGGCCCCGGTCAGAAGTTCAATTCCCGTCGATTCGAGCTTATCAGCGATCAGTACGCGCATTTCGTGTTGGGTGTTGGGTGTTGGGTATTCCGTGCGGTGTCTTTTGTATTCAGAACTGCCGCGCGAGGTCACGATGTGCCGCACAAACCCCGCTCACCCAACGCGCCCAACTCGCGCTAATCGATGTGGTGCGCAAACTTCTTTGGATTAAAGTCGTTCCACTCAAGAGTCACGAGTTTGCCGTCAATGTCCACGATGGCGATGATGGTCAGCTGATCTTCTGGCTTCATCCAGCCCGCTTTCGCGACAAAATGCGAGCATTTACCGTCCGGGTCGCCTTTCCGCTCGTCGAGAGGGGCCGGTTCGAACTCCAGCACGTACTCCTTGCCCGCTCCATAGACGGCTTGGGCGTTAAACTTTGCCAGCGGAAGCGGAACTGGTTTGTGTGCTTCGTCGGCCGTTTCAAAGAAGATATCCAGTTCGTTGCCGTCCTTGCTGGAGAGGTGCGCGGTGAGCGCGGCGTGGTATTTCTTTCCCACATCGGCGAGCATCATCTTGTCGCGTTCGTGCGAATGACCGTGCGGTTCCGATTCGAACGTCGCGGGAGCGTTCGCCGGCTGGCAACCGCAGAGAACGAACGGGAGGAGGAAGAGCGATAACCGAAACATAAACCAGCTCGCGCACCGAGGATACTCCCACGTCGAAGCGGGGAGTGCAATTGTAGGATCTTGACTGCTAGCGTCTGGCTGGGGGGGCTGGCTGGGGGGGCTGTTTGGGCGCCATCATGAACGGAACCATACCGAGGATAAGTTGAAGCACAATGAGGGCAATCGCTATACCACCTAACACTAGTCCAATAATCGCCATCGGCTTACCCTCGGGCTGCCTTAAAGCGAAGGCGCCAGTGATTATGGCACCGAGGGAGAGTAAACCAGAGATCGGCATAGCAACAACGCCGAAGCAGAGGCAGCACGCGGCAAAGGGAAAAGTCCCCACAGCCATCAACACGCTCAAGATGCCCATAATCAGCGAGGCGATTGCCAAGCCGTTGATGTTGCTTGGTCGGCGTCGAGGTGGGCCCGAATAATCGTCATCGTCATCGTCATCGTCGCGACGGCGATCGTGATCGTAGTCATCGTCGTCATCATCGCGGCGACGTTTCTTGCGTCTGGGCTTGTCCTCCGTTTCTTCCTCCGATTTCCGCTTACTACGCGAGGATGAACCTCCTCCACTTCGAGAAGATGTATCTCCCTCAGACGTCTTGCCAGAAGGGGTCGATTCTCCACGTTTGGCGCTGAACACTTCGAGACAGTTGCCGCACTCGACCTCCTGGCCCTCATAACTCTCATCAATTTCCAGTTCCGCTTTACAAGCCGGGCATTTGACGCGAATGTTCGCCATAAGTCACAGCGGTAAGGGATGAAAAGGGCATGGAGCTAGTTGAACACGCCAGAAAACGAACTCCGGCGATTCAACGGGTCATTCGTCGTCAGGATTGCGATATTGATTTTATTTCCCGCCCGCTGGTTCGTCCTTGAACAGCTCGCTGATTGACTCGTTTCCGTGAATGCGGTGAATGGCGTTGGCAATCAGAGGAGCAATGGAAATCACCTTGATGCATGGCAGGCGTTTGAGTTTCTCCGGGGAGAGGGGAATGCTGTCGGTGATGGCGAGTTGGTCGATTTTGATGTCCGCCAACCGGTCAACCGCAGGGCCGCAAAGCACACCGTGCGTGGCGCACACATAGACCGCCTTGGCACCGTGGGCGCGGGCCACATTCACGGCTCCGGCAATGGTGCCGGCAGTGGAAATCATGTCGTCGTAAATCACCACGGATTTCCCTTCGACCGGCGCACCGATCATCGGACCGTGTTTGATTTCGGTGGCGCTGGTTCTGCGCTTATCCGCGATCGCAAGTTCGCCGCCGACGTGTTTTTTGAAGTCGAGCGCCTTCTTGATACTCCCCTCGTCCGGGCTCAGCACAACCAACTCGGAAGCGGGGATATTCAGCCCGCGGACGTGCCGGGCGAGTTCTCGGTTCGCATACAGGTGATCGACGGGAATATCAAAGAAGCCCTGAATCTGTGCGGCGTGCAGATCGAGAGCCAGCACCCGATCAGCTCCGGCTCGTGTGATGAGGTTGGCGACGAGCTTGGCCGAGATGGGCACGCGACCCTTGTCTTTGCGGTCTTGCCGGGCATAGCCGTAGTAGGGAAGTACAGCCGTGATACGCGCGGGGCTGGCACGCTTGAACGCGTCCAGCATGATGAGCAATTCCATCAAGTGCTGATTGACCGGCGTGCATGTGGACTGAACGAGGAACACGTCGCGTCCGCGCACGTCTTCGTCGATGCGGACGCTCGTTTCCTGGTCCGGAAAGTCGTCAATTGTGATGCGACCCAGGGGCACACCCAGCACCCTCGCGATGTTTTCCGCGAGAGGTCGATTGGCCCGCCCGCTGAAAATCTTCAACTTGTTGTTATTCCCGTTGCCGAACACAGCCATCTCCTGTCCTGATTCAGAGCTTGGTCGCATTATGTGCTACTCGCGCGTTCACCGCTACAAGGAATCGAAATCGTGATGCTGTGTTGAAACCTTGGGAGGTTGGTCGCGATCCTGGAGAAACCGCTTCGAAAGAATCGAACTCTGCGACTATTCAAGGCTTTCAAACAGAGCAAAATCGTGCCCGAGGATATACCGGCTATCGGGTCGATCGGGTATATCGGATTCGGGAGGACAGAAGACGGACTTGATCACTTCTCTCTTCCCCAACGCCCGCTATCCCAATATTCCCCCAAAATCGATGCCTGACCGACCCGATTTCGCCGATCATCTCGCGCTGGCCCTTGTGCCAGGGTTAGGCCCTAAACTGACCGCGGCGCTCTTGGAAAGGTTCGGTTCGGCCGCAGCAGCGCTACGCGCAAGCGCAAATGAGTTATTGACCGTTCCACACATTGGCGAAAAACTTGCGAAAGCCCTGGCCGATGCACTACGCGGCGTGAATATCCAGCCAGAACTGGCGCTGCTGGAAAAGCATGGCGTCAAGCCCGTACCGCTGGGATTCACCGGCTATCCGCCGCCACTGGCTTCCGTACCTGCTCCACCACCGTTGCTGTACTTCCGGGGTGAATGGATCGAAACCGATACCAACGCCATCGGCATCGTCGGCTCGCGTTCCTGCACCGCCTACGGACGAAAGATGGCCGAGCAGTTCGCCCGCGATCTCGTCCGCGCAGGGTTCACCGTTATTTCCGGCCTGGCACGCGGCATTGATGGTGTCGCTCACCGTGCAGCGCTGGACGCCGGCGGCCGGACAATCGCGGTGTTGGCCGGAGGATTGTCGCAAATCTATCCACCGGAACATAGCGATCTCGCGGAAGAAATTGCCAAACGAGGATGTCTGGTCACTGAAACGCCCATGACAGTCGCTCCGCAACCGGGCATGTTCCCAGCGCGTAATCGGATCATCAGTGGCTTGAGTCGAGCTGTGATTGTGGTGGAAGCCAACGCGAAAAGCGGCGCTCTCATCACGGCCACTCACGCCAGCGAACAGGGACGCGAAGTCTTCGCCGTGCCTGGAGCGGCCGACAGTACGGCCAGTGCGGGTTGTCTGGACTTGATTCGCAAAGGCGCCCGGCTCGTACGCAACGCCGACGACGTGATCGAAGACTTGAAAGGAATTGCCGCCCCAGAATACCAGAGGCCAGAGAACCGAGAACAGAAGACAGAAGTCAGAGATCAAAAGACAGAGGAAACTACCTCTCGATCTCCGGCACCCGCTCTCGATGCCTCACAGCAGCGCGTATTCGACGCACTGGCGACGCGGCGACACGTCGATGAATTAGTGCGAGAACTGAGCTTGTCGGCTGGCGATCTGTCGCGCACCCTGATGCAGTTGGAATTGAAACGATGCGTTCGTCGGCTGCCCGGCAACTTCTACGAACGACGGTGAATCTTGTCCGATCGCGATGCACTCCTGGCGGCGATTCGGGCCAACCCCGACGAGGACACTCCGCGTCTGGTGTTTGCCGACTGGCTCGATGAGCATGAACCGGACGCCAAGCCACGTGCAGGGAAAGTCAAGCTACCCTCACCATCGTCGTGGGCCTCGCTCATTCGGGCGGAGTGTGAATTCGAGCGACTCAAGAATGACGGGTCGGTCGCGGCGGCCGTGTTTGACTACTTCGTTAACGAGGATGAGAAGACGCTCGATGGTGTGCGCTGGGAACGTGTACTGCCGGAAATGTGTCGCCGGGTGGAATTGTACCGGCTCATCCCCACACTTCGGCAAGCATCGGCAAAAGCGCGCTCCGTGAACGGGCAGAAGGCTTCCCCGGGAGGAACGTGGATCGATACCACGTTTCGGGGCTTCCCCGCCGAAATCAACGTGTGGGACAGCAACAAATGGTATGGGCGGCTCACGGATCTGATTGCGTTCTGTCCGCCCGTGCGCATCGATTTCAACACCAATCGCGCAACACTGGATCCGGAAGTATTACTCGCTGCGGGGTTCGCTCGGTGGTGCCGCGGCCTGAACATCTTCGCCAATACACACGACGCGAACTTGATCGCGGCCATGTCGCGATCACCAGACACGGCGGGTGTGCGCGAACTTCGTTTCAACCAGACAGATGACAATCAGATTCCGCGTGTACTCGCGGCGATAGCCGACTCGCCTCACTGGTCCGGTCTGCGCACATTGGCATTCCATTCGTCCTTCCAGGCTCCCCCCGAGTTACCGGTGCGATTATTTCGTTCTCGACACCTCCGGGGATTGAAGCGGTTGAGTTTCCATTCCTACGCGGAGACTCCGAATCTCGTCGAGGCTTTTGGAGAACTGACCGAACTGACAGAGCTCTCGCTGGCGCATTGCAACCTCCACGATGCGGACGCGATTCAACTGGCGAACATGCCCGGCTTGGCGAACCTTCGTTTCCTCTACCTTCCCCACAACCACATCACGGGCCACGGCGCATCGGCGCTGCTTGCGTCGCCGCATCTGAAGAAGCTCGCGGTATTGGATTTTGAGGGGAACCCGATTCGCGGACTGAACCGCAAGACGCTCGCGAATGCTCCCACCGGTGGGCTGCGTGCTCTTAACCTTCAGTCCGGCCGAATGACCGCAACCGATCTTGCAACCATCACCGCCAGCCCACGGACGTCGGAATTGCTGTATTTTTCCGCATGCCACAACTCATTCCGTGAATCGGCCATTGTGCGGTTGGTGAAAGGGTTCGGCAACCATGCCCCGGCAGTGCTGTACCTGATGGGAACTCAGATCACAACCCTTGGCGCAGAAACGCTGGCGAACTGGCCGGCCGCGGCAAAAATCGACATGCTCCACCTCCGCCATAACAGACTCTCCGTGCCCGGCGCAGAGGCGATCGCCGGTTGTCCCCACTTGCAGCAATTGAATCACTTGTGTGCGGGTGTGAATCACTCTTCAGCGCGAACGCTGCTCAAGAAGCAATTCGGCGACCGTGTCGAGGTGTAGCTGTGTATGAACGGCGTGGGTATGGCGAACGGCGTGGCGTAAGCCCGCCGAGGCTTCCACACCTCGGCGGGCTTACGCCACGCCGCTCGCCATACACGCGTTCTTACTTCGGCAGGACCGCGATGGAACCGGTTTCGCTGATGAAGATCAGGTTGCCGGTACGGTTATCCTCGAACACTTCCAGGCCGTACTTTTTCGCATCTTCGAACTTGGCCTGACCGCCCTTGCGAGCACGGAGAGCCATGGCCGTCTTCCACGTCACTCCCTTCGCATCCGCCGGATACTTTCCTCCGGTGAACGGAGCCGTCGCCACGTACCCAGCTTCCGTGATGTAGAACAGCACGTTCGCATTCGGGTCTTCAAACACTTCCACGCCAATCTGCTTGGTCTTCTCGGTGAAGTTCACTTCCTCCGCCCCACGAACGCGAAGGACCAGCCCATATTGCGTCTTCGGCGGAGCGATCTTCTTCGGGTCGGGGAACGGAGCATTACTTGCCGCCGTAGCCACCGCGCCAATTTCGGTGATATAGATCAGTCCGCCGGTGTTCTCGTCCTTGAAGACTTCCATGCCAAACTTCTTGGCGTTGGCGAAGTCGGTTTGCTCGGGAGCACGAACTTTCGGTTCCATCGCGTGGTGCCACTTCGGCCCGCGATCGGTGACCAGCCCGCCGGGCACGGGAGCCAGCGCCACGCTGCCGGACTCGCTGACGTAGAGGAGTTGGTTCGTGCCGCGATCGTGGAACATCTCCACGCCCCACATCTTCGTTTTCTGCGTAAATTCCGCTTCGCCAGCTTTGCGGCAGTGGAGATCGTTGGCTGTCTTCCACTCACACTTCTTGTCCATCCCCAGCGCACCGACAGGTGCTTTCGAGACCGCAATCGCACCTGTTTCACTGATCGCGATAATCGATCGGGTCGATTCATCGCGGAACATTTCCAAACCCACTCGCGGCGTGGTCGGGCCGAAATCCTTTTCCCCGCCCGGCCGCACACGGAGATCGTGTCCGTACAAGTGTTGAGGAGGAGCAATCTTCCCCTTGTCTTGTGCAACAAGGTGGTTTGCCGTTCCGCCAGTCAGAACGACCAAACCAGCTAACAGTACGACCAGCCCGGCCGCGACTCGCTTCCGCATGATTTGTGCCTCGGTTAAAGGAACCTTTGACGACGACGGGGCCGCCGATGGGGATTCTGTACGACGACTTACGGCGACTCAGCTAACAGCATAGCGTGGATTTCGGTCTCCCGTCGGAAAGAACTGGCGTCCACCTTAATTCCGACGATTGAGGCCAGCCAAAAGCCTTCACTCAAAGGTCGAAAAGTCGAAAGTCTGAAAGTTAAAGAGCACCGTTTTGGACTTTCGACTTTCGGCTACAGGATGAATCGACTCAAATCCTCCCGTTGAGCGATAGCACCGAGTTTGTCCCGAACGAATTTACCGTCAATAACGACGCGCTTGTTTGGGAGATCCGGGCCGTCAAAACTCACTTCTTCGACGACTTTCTCAATCACCGTATGCAGCCGGCGGGCACCAATGTTCTGATTCGTCCGGTTCACCTCGAAGGCAATGTCCGCAATGGCTTCCATTCCGTCACGGGTGAACTCCAACTCCACCCCCTCGGTGCGGAGAAGCTCGGCATATTGTTTGGGAAGAGCGTGTTTCGGCTCCACGAGGACGCGGAGGAAGTCCGGCTTGGTCAAATCGGTGAGTTCGACACGAATCGGGAAGCGGCCCTGCAGTTCCGGCATCAGATCAGCCGGTTTGGATACGTGAAACGCCCCGGCGGCGATAAAGAGGATGTGATCCGTCTTCACTGGGCCGTGTTTGGTGTTCACGGTGGTGCCTTCGACCACAGGGAGCAGGTCGCGTTGGACGCCCTGTCGCGACACATCCGGCCCAATGTTGGACGACGGCCCACAGACTTTGTCGATTTCATCGAGAAAGACGATGCCGTGGTTCTCGACGCGTTCGACCGCCTGCTCCACGACGGTTGCGCGGTCGATGAGGGCTTCTGTTTCCTGTTCCAGCAGCACTTTGCGGGCTTCCTTCACCGGCAGTTGCCGCGGTTGCGTGTTCTTCGGCATCATCTTGTCGAACATGCCTTGTAAATCGACATCCATGTTCTCCATCCCGAGATTGGAAAAGATTTGCACCGGCACGGCCTTCTGCTCGATGTTCAGTTCCACCATGCGATCTTCGAGCTCACCAGCGTCGAGCTTGGCGCGCATCTTGTCGCGGGAGCGTTGGCGGCGTTCCTGCTCTTCCTTCTCCTGCTCAGGTTCCCAGGGGGCGTTTTTGGGGGCGGGGAGGAGCAAATCGAGCAATCGCTCGGTGACCTTTTCTTTGGCCTTCTCCTGCACTTTGACGCGCATTTCCTGCCTAACCAGACCGATGCCGGCTTCGGTGAGGTCGCGAATGATGCTCTCCACGTCCCGCCCGACGTAACCGACTTCGGTGAACTTGGTCGCTTCCACCTTGATGAAGGGTGCACCGACGAGCGACGCCAATCGCCGGGCAATCTCGGTCTTCCCCACCCCCGTCGGCCCGATGAGGATGATGTTTTTCGGCGTCACGTCCTGACGGAGTTCCGGGGGAAGTTGCTGCCGCCGCCAGCGATTCCGGATGGCAACCGCAACCGCTTTCTTCGCGGCAGACTGTCCGACGATGTACTTATCCAGTTCGGCAACGATCTGCCGGGGGGTCATTGAATCAGCCACAGGTGTATCTCCAGTCATACCAGTCATCATTCTTGCTCTGAAATACTTCTGCGTAATGGGGCTTCGCTTCCGAATCGGGCGACGACGAGATCTATCAGTGCCCTATTTTCGGGCTCATCGCCATTCATCAGCGACAGATTCGTGATCCCTGTCAAGTGTGGAGAGCGAAGGATTGCCAGTTGACCAGAAGATGTGGTCATCCGATTGCCCGAGAGGTCGAGAGTCGTCAGGTTGGACAAGTTCGAGCAAGCGGCCAGCGCGAACAGGTGTTCATCTTCTAGCCCGATAGCAGTTGCGGAAAATTCGTTCAGTCCGGAGAGATGCGGCGAGTTGATCAACGCCTTCCATTGGTCCAGAGAAGCGTACCGACCGCCGTACCAGCCGCCACCGTTGACGTTCAGGGAGCGAAGCCCAGCCAGTTCGGGCATCACAGCGAGTTCTGTGCCATACCCCTCGGGGAACGTCAACCTGCGCACTGGGAATCGAGCGAAAAGAATCTGTCTCTCGGCGATGAAGTCACTCCACTGCCGGTAGACTGCCTCAGTGAGGAGCCCGCGTTCAAACCCGGCTCTCTCCCACGACAGCGGAGCAACTTTCAGCCCGACACCTTTGACCCAGGCTTCACCCCGTACACCCTCAAGCCCCAGGAGTCGGACGCACAGTTCCTCCCACCCTTCCCTGTCTTGCGGCATCAGCGACAGCTTGATCGAATCGCGAATAAACTGCGCCTGCTCCTCGTCGCCGTGTTCCTGAAGCCAGTCGGCGTAGACCAGGCGCGGAGTATCGTCGTCTGGTTCCGCGACGATAGCGGCCAGCAATGCGGCTTGTTCAGCGGGGATGGACACGGCCATCACGTCAATTCCTGAACTTCGATATTGCGGTTGGTGTAGATGCAAATCTCACCAGCGATCTCCAGCCCCGCGCGAACAACTTCCGCTGGTTTGAGTTGCGTGTGGGCCATAAGCGCGCGAGCCGCCGCGAGGGCGTATGCGCCGCCGGAGCCAATCGCCAGGACGTTATCCGTGGGGGCGATCACGTCGCCTGTACCGCTGATGAGCAAGAGATTGTCGCGATCCAACACTACGAGCATCGCCTCAAGCCGCCGGAGGACGCGGTCGGTGCGCCACTCCTTCGCCAGTTCCGTGGCGGCCTTTGGTACCGAACCTTGGTGGTCGCGAAGTTTTTGTTCGAAGCGTTCCAACAGGCTGAACGCATCGGCAGCCGCCCCGGCAAACCCCGCAAGTACATGACCATCGTACAGTTTGCGAATCTTGCGGGCGTCGGCCTTCATCACAATGTTGCCGAGCGTGACTTGGCCGTCGCCCCCAAGTGCAGCGCCCGTGGAAGTCCTGACGGCTAAAATAGTTGTGGCACGAAGTTTCGACACGGTTAAGATTACTCCCGGCGCGGCGAATACTGATTGACCCGGTGTAACGCTCTGCTTGGATGACCGTGGGTCGGTTGTTGCGATCGCGGAAAAACGCTTTAAAAGAACTAAACTCAGCGACAACCCTCACGGTCACGCAATCAGAGCACCAACAAAACTGAACGGACGACAACGAATCCTTTCATCGCGGCAATAAGGTTATGATACCTATTGCCGGCCGGAGAGTTGATGGAACCACGGGCCGGAATCCGATTTAAGGCGTTTTCCGGTTTAACGTGAGATAGAATGCGATGGACTTGTGGTTGGTGCCATTTTCCGGTACCTCCCGCTACCCACAAGGAGAGATCATGAAACTGCTGACACGCGCCTGGGCGATTCTCGCCGCCTTGCTGGTCGGCGGGTTGCTCGCCGTACCCCGCCCCGCGCTGGCCTCAAAGGCCGCCGATCCGAAACAGGCCGGTGCGCTTCACGTATCGGACGCTGGCGGATTGTTCACTGAAGCTGGGATCGACAAGGCCAAGGCGACGATGGGCAACACCAAGTTCGACCACGGACTGACGTTGACCATCGATACGTTCAAGGCGATCCCGGATGATCGCAAGGCGAATTACACGAAAGAGAATGAGGGGAAGTTCTTCAGGGAATGGGCTGTCGCGCTCGCCAAGGAAGACAGAGCAAGAGGGATTTATGTCCTTGTGTGCCGGAGCCCTGGTTACGTCGAGGTGATTGCAGACAAAAACACCCGCGAACGCGGCTTTACTGCCGAGAAGGAACAGAAACTACGCGATCTGTTCCGCGCTTCATTCAAGGACGCCAAGGCCGCCAAGGAGGCAGGTAAGTCGGACGCGGAACAGTTCCAGATTCGCGATACCGCACTCCTTGCCTCGGTGAATTTCGTCGTCGATGAGCTGAAGGATACGTTGGTCCCAACGACCGCAACTCACGACGAACCGGTAGCGAAGAAACCGGCTCGGCAAGGAGGCATGGGTATCGCCGGGTGGATTTGCATCGGCCTGTGCGTGCTACTCGGCATTTGGCTCGTGATCGGTTTGATCCGTGCATTCACGGGTGGTGGCGGTGGTGGCTATGGCGGTGGAGGCTATGGCGGTGGAGGGGGCGGCGGTGGGTTCTTTACCGGTCTGCTCGGCGGCATGTTCGGTGCAATGGCTGGCATGTGGCTTTACAACCACATGTTCGGGGGGTCGAGTTACTACGGCTCGGACGCCTACGCCAGCGATAGTTCCTCCGCCTACGGTGGGGACACCAGCAGCCCGGACACCTCCGGCGATGGCGACTTCAGCGGCGATGCCGGCGCGGGTGGCAGTTACGACGACAGCGGCACGGGCGGTGGCGATTACGATGGCGGCGGAGACTACGGTGGCGGTGGGGATTACGGTGGTGGAGGAGACTTCGGCGGTGGTGGCGGTGACTTCGGTGGCGGCGACTTTTAGTTGACCTGCAGAGCAAAACCCGAAAGCCCCTGCCCACCGGCAGGGGCTTTCTTCTTTCTGCACTGCCCTTACCATGAAACGCATGGCGCATGATTCGAACTGCCCGATGTGCAAGACGGTCGCCGAACTGCACGCTGCCAATGCCGCGACTCTCGTGTGGCATTTCCCGCACTCGGTTGCGTTCGTTGGGCCGTGGCAGTTTCACACCGGTTACTGCCTGCTCGCTTCGCGCGAACACGCGACTGAACTCAGCCAGCTTGGGGCCAATCGTTCCGCATTCCTCAACGAAATGGCGATTCTGGCGGAAGCAATTGACGCATGCTTCCGACCGCACAAGCTCAACTGCGAACTGCTCGGTAACCTCGTGCCGCACCTACACTGGCACATCTTTCCGCGTTACCCCGACGACCCGGAACGGTTACAGCCGGTGTGGCTCGCTCTCGAACGCGCCAAGACCGACCCAGCCGAAAAGCAGCGGCTCGAAACCGGTCGCGTGCCGGTGAATGAAGTCCGTAGCCGGCTTCGGAACTGGCTCACTGCGAACAATGCACCATCGGCGAACGGCGAGGCGTGAGCCCGCCGAGATCGTTACCTCGGCGGGCTCACGCCTCGCCGTTCGCCATACCCACGCCGTTCGATAACCTCATGCTCCCACTCCGACTCGGAACGCGCGGCAGTCCACTTGCCCTTTGGCAAGCAAACTTCGTAGCCGATAAGCTGCGCCCGTTTGCGGCACCGCGAGCGGTGGAACTGGTCCTGATCGAAACACACGGCGACCGCGACCAGGCTTCCGCGCTCTCCTCAATGGGCGGGTTCGGTGTCTTTACGAAAGCCATTCAGAACGCGATTCTCGATGAACGCGCCGATGTCGCGGTCCATAGCCTCAAAGACCTACCGACCATTCCCGAACCCAAGCTGGAACTCGCCTCGGTTCCTCCACGCGGGCCAACCGGCGACGCGTTTATTTCGCGGAAGCACCGTCGATTTGATGACCTGCCCGAAGGCGCCACAGTCGGAACCAGCAGCCTGCGCCGACGAGCGCAGGTACTCAACCGCCGACCGGACCTGAAGCTCGTCGATCTGCGCGGTAACGTCGATACGCGACTCCGCAAACTCGACGAACAAAACCTGGACGCCATCATCCTGGCAGAAGCGGGTTTGGTTCGCCTGGGCCTTGCGGAGCGCATCACGGAGTTACTCGATCAAAGCTGGATGCTTCCCGCCGTGGGTCAGGGTGCGATTGGTCTGGAATGTCTTGTCGACGATGATAACTCGAAACGGATTGTGCAATCGATTCGTTGCACGGACACCTTCCGCCGCGTTTTGGCCGAACGAGCGATGCTCTTTGCGCTGGGTGGAGGGTGCCTCGTCCCCATCGGCGTCACGTCGAAGATTCTCGACGGTGTGTTGACGGTTCGCGGGGCAGTTCTTTCACCCAATGGCAAGCGCCGTATCGTCGCCACGCATTCGGGCCTCGCGGATTCGCCTCTTGCGGTCGGTCAGGAACTGGCCGCGATGCTCCTTGCCGAAGGTGCCGACGAGTTACTGAAGCCATGACGATATTTGAATTAACGAACGCGACCGTCATTCGCGATGGTCGCGTGGTCCTTGGCAACTTCAACTGGACGACACGCGAATGCGAAGCCTGGGCCATCGTTGGGCCAACCGGTAGCGGAAAAACCATTCTCACCGAAACACTACTCGGTCGGCATTCGCTGCACGGCGGTAGTCTGCACTGGCCACTGCTCGACCGGCTCCGGGCGGCAGGTCGACGAGTCGATTACGTCTCGCAAGCAGTGGCACACGTCACCTTTAAGGAAGACTCGCGGCTGTTCTCTTACGCCGGCCGTTATTACCAGCAGCGATTCGAGTTCGCCGATAGCGGCAGCGACTCTCCGCTCTCGGTCGTAGACTTCCTCAAATCCGGCACCCACGCCACCGACGCCGAACGGGCTGCCGTGTGCGGTCGATTCGGAATAGCCGAATTGCAGAATCAACCGTTCATGACGCTCTCGAATGGCCAGACGCGCCGTGCCCGACTGGCGCGTGCCATGCTGGCACACCCGGAAGTACTCATCCTTGACGATCCCTTTATCGGCCTCGACTCCGCCGCGCGTGCTGATCTTTCGGCATTGCTGGGGGAGTTGGTTCGCGAGGGAAAGCATCTCGTGCTAATCTGCCGCGATGACGCCGTGCCGACGTGGGTGACGAATGTCTTGCGTCTCCCTGCAGGGAGGGGGGAAGAAGAAAGCAGACCCACCCCCCAACCTCCTCCCTGCAGGGAGGGGGAGAAAGCCGTTGGGGTTTCTGAAGCGATTCCGGTCTCTGAGAAACCCTCTTTCTCCCCCTCCCTGCAGGGAGGGTTGGGTTCTACCGATGCAGGGAGGGTGGCATCTGCGCCAGCAGCTTCCGAATCCATCCTCATCGCGCTTCGCGACGTCACGATCACCCACTCCGGGCATACGATCCTCGATCACGTGTCGTGGAGCGTTTGTGCTGGGGAGCGGTGGGCCGTGCTCGGGCCGAATGGTTCCGGCAAATCTACACTTTTGAGCCTGCTCTGCGGCGATCATCCGCAAGCTTACTCGAACGACGTCCGCCTCTTCGGTCGGCAACGTGGAAGCGGCGAGACGATCTGGGACGTGAAGCGGAACGTTGGGCTGCTATCGCCGGAATTTCATCTGTACTTCAGTGAACCGCTCTCGGCCGAACGCACCGCCGCGACCGGTTTCTTCGACACGCTCGCGGATCGAGCAACTTCGCCTGAACAGAACGCCCGTGTGCAGGAATTGTTCGCGGCATTCGGCATCAGTCACCTCGCCGATCGCGCTTTCAAGCGACTCTCGACCGGCGAGCAACGACTTGTGTTGCTGGCGCGGGCACTTGTGAAACGGCCGCCGTTGGTAATTCTCGACGAGCCGTTTCAGGGGATGGACGCCGCTTCCACCACTCGCTGTCGCACGTGGATCGAAAATGAGCTGGGCGAGGACCAAACGCTGCTCTTCGTCACACACGAACCGAGCGAACTTCCGCGTACCGTCACGAAAACTCTGCGGTTACAACGCGGACGCGTTGTGTAGATCGAGCACAGCCCGCCTTACGACATCCCCATTGCAAGATCGACCACCCAACACCCGCGAACGTGCTGCTTCCTTTCGCGACAATGCGACAACACCACTTCGTCGTCGCATCCGGCATCCTGCAGTGCATCCGCAAGAATGGGTAGGCGGTCGTAGGCCCGATCGCGGTATATACCGCGCGCCAGTGCGATCACATCAAGGGTGCGCCACTCGGGGTTAAGCGAGTCCGGCGCCCCTTCATCGCCGAGAACCTCGCGAACTGTCGCGAAGAGACTCCGCCACTCCCATTCCCAGACCGGCCCCTCGCGGTTTCGTGCGGCAACCGGTTGTTCCAGATCCACAGCATAGAACGCCGCGGACGCTGCTATCCACGCCGGATCTTCCAGTCCTTGGCGCACGCCATCAAGAATCCCACCCTGTTTCGCAACGCGACACTCGTAACGCGAGGTTCCCGCGCACGAGGGGCAGTCACACATATATCCCTCAAGCAACTCGAAATCGTCGAACGAACCTTGCGCCAACCACATCGTTTCATGCGATTCACGAGCAGCTTGCGAGCGCGCCCAGGCAAGCGAATCGGCTGAGATCATTCCGTCGGCGAATTCCTCAGTGGCTTCAACCGCCAACCGGGTGTGATGTGATGGCAATTGATCCCACACGCGTCGCAGAAAGGCCGCGGTGAGCAAGTGCAGTTTGCGGTCGGAAAAGGCAGCGAATTCAGGAGGAAGGGTCCACAGATCTGTGCAGGCGAGCCAGTCTTCGAGAGTCATCAAGAGCTGCTTCAACGGAAGCAGCGGGGGTCAGACAGGAACAAAGAGAATCGAATGCGATCACTTTACCACGATCGCGTTCGGGGTCAACGGCCACAAATCACTTCTTCGCGGTGCGGGATACGCGGCCGACGAAGCGAGTTCCCAGCCAGAGCATTCCCCACGAAAGACCTATGCCCGCTAAACCCAACCCCGCACCGCTGCCACACGAGCGGAAGAGTCCGGCACGTGGGGCGTTCCCCCGCACGGAGTCGGGCTGTTTGAGTGTTTGTGGAGTTGGTTGGAGAAACGGTGGGAGCGGACCGTTGGCGGGCGGTTCGGGCGCAGGTGAAGGAATCGGCGCGGGAGGCATGGGTGAAGGAATCGGCGCGGGGAGCGGCGGTTGCGGGGTTGGGGAAGGAGTCGGTGCGAGATCATCGGGCGGGGGAATCGGTGGAAGTGGAGGTTGCGGTTGCGGAGTCGGTGTCGGCGCGGGCTGTGGAGTGGGATTCGGGAAGTCGCCACCGTACTGGGGTGGGCGCGGCCGCGGACCACCAAACGGCGACGGTACATCTGCCAGCACTGGGCCAGCGTGCGCCACGAGAATCACAAGCGCGAAGAGCCTCAACCACAGCGATCGCGAGCGAATCATCGTCACCTCGGAAGCGGGAGGAGAACCCGTAGGGTTCCACCCCCGGAAGTGGGGTGGCCGAACTCCGCTCGCGTTTACCGAAATGCCAACATTCTGGGAAGACGACTTCACGTCCAATCACGGTCGCGGTCGTGGTCACGATCACGATCACGATCTCGGTTGCGGCTGCGATCTCGGCGGTCATAATCGTAATCGTCGTGATCCTCGTCGTAAGTGTGGGCGGGGGAAATGCCGCTAACGATTGCAAACGCAATCACAGCGCCAATGGCAGCCCCTGCCAGTGCGCCGAGATAACACATCGCCAGTGGAGGTTCTTGCTCCCCCATCGCGATCATTCCGACGAGGCCGGCGGCAATCGCTCCGAAGATTTCACCCCCGAACCATAAGCCCAGCAACAGAAACACGAACCAGCCGCCGCTTCGACCCTTTTCGCGTGCTTTCGCAGCGATGTTCTTTCCCAGTGCAAACAGGATGATAATCTCAAGCATTGGCAACCTTTCCTGTTTAAGAGTCACCGGCCGATAACTTTGAGATACAGCTTCTCATACGTTTCGGCACTTCGCCCCCAGCTCCAGTCTTGCGACATCGCAGTGCGAACAATCTGACGGAAATTCGTCGGCCGATCGCGATAGAGCGTCAGTGCCCACTTCACGGTTTCGTATAACGCGTACGCTGTGTAGTCACCAAACGTGAAACCCGTGGCCCGGCTATCGGCCAGGTTTTCCAGAGTTGCGTTCACCACCGTATCGGCGAGCCCACCTGTTTGCCGCACGATCGGAGGCGTGCCGTACTTCAGACTGTACATCTGGTTCAAGCCGCACGGTTCATATCGGCTCGGCATGAGGAAGAAATCACTCCCCGCTTCCACGACATGCGCCAGCGGCTCGTGAAAGCCAAAGTAAACACCAACGCGATCCGGGTACCGGTCATGGAGCGATTGAAGCTGATCCTGAAACCAGCGGTCCCCATCACCAAGCACCACGATCTGAGCGCCAAGATCGAGAAAGCCGGGCGCGGCACTCAGCACAAGATCGATCCCCTTCTGACTCACAAGCCGAGCCACCATGCCCAGGATCGGTGCTTTGGAATCTTCAGGCAAGCGAAATCGGCGTTGCAGATCCGCCTTACACAACGGCTTGTTGTCGAAAACGGTTTCCGCGTTGTATGGTGCGATGATGTGTCGGTCAGTAGCGGGGTTCCAGTCGGTGTAGTCGCAGCCGTTCACGATGCCCGAGAGCTTCCAGTGATAACTGGCGAGCAACCCCTCCAACCCGCAGCCGAACTCGGCACTTTGGATTTCGCGAGCGTACGTTGGGCTCACTGTCGTCACTGCGTCTGCGAAGACCACACCGGATTTCAGAAAATTAAAGCCGTAATGTTCGAGTTGGCCCGGATTGTACAGGGAGGGCGACAAGCCGGTGTAATTAATCAAATCTCGCGGAAACGATCCCTGATATGCGATGTTGTGGATCGTGAAGACCGACCGCATCCGCTGGTAACCGGGATGCGGTCGGTACAGTTCGCTGAGGTACACCGGGACGAGCCCCGTTTGCCAGTCGTTGGCGTGGATCACGTCCACCGGGAAACCGATATGAGGAACGATTTCCAGAACCGCACGGCAGAAGAAGACGAAGCGCTCGCCGTTGTCCCAGTAGTCGGCCTTGTCACCGCCAGCCGTCTGCACCTGATACAGTCCACGACCCTGAGCCGGATTATCGCGTTCGAAGTACGGCGTGTGCTCGATGAGGAAGACCGGTACGTCGGAATTGGGCAGATGGGATCGATATACACGACACGCCAGTATGCGATCGCCCATCGGCACTGGCAGCACGATACTGGTGCGTTCAATGGGGAGCCCCGCACGCCGACAGGAGTTGTAGAGTGGCATCACTATGGCCGTGAGGTTGCCTCGCTTGGCCAGCGCGCGGGGCAAAGCCGCTGCCACATCCGCCAGACCGCCTGTCTTGGCAAACCCCGCCACCTCGCTTGCTGCTAAAAGAATCCGCACCGCCACTCTGTTACTCCCCGGTGAGATGGGCGAACGGCGAGTATTGGCGAACGGCGCGGCGTAAGCCCGCCGAGTTTCACGCACTCGGCGGGCTTACGCCGCGCCGTTCGCCAATACTCGCCGCGAGGCTACTTCTTCTCTTCAATCTTCTTCGTCACGCTCAGGCTCCGCACGATGCGCGTCACTTCCGACCGTAGGCCAGCGTCCCCGGCGGGGAGCGTGGCGGCGATCGTCACTCCGCCGTCGGTTTGTTTCAGCACAGCGTATTCCAAACGCAGCTCATTCTTATTGATCGTGGCATCAATCACGAAGCGGTCGAGCGTTACGGGTTCGGACCGCACACGAGTTGGCTTTTCCGTACCGGTCACGGTCGCCTTCTGTTTCTTTAAATCCTCAAGAGCTTCTTTCAAATAGTCGTCGGCCGTTGGCACCTTCGTGGGCGGTTCCACGGTAATGAGGATCCCCGCGCCGCCGGCATGGTCGAGTGTCACCTGATTCCCCTGAACCGCGCCCACGCGCCAGCCACGCGGATACAAAAAGCGTACGCCGAGTTCTGGGTTGTCGTACAGCAGCAGCGTGTTCTCCAGACCGGGCTTCAGGTCGAGATCGCGAAGGACTGCGTCGGAGAGGTCCGACGGCATTTTCGCCACAGGACTGCGAGTCATCGCGAACTGCCCTTCGATGACGCCCACCGTTTGCCCCTTCCCGTCGAGCAATTCCTTCGTCCCTTTCACCGACAAGTAACTGAGAATGCCGGTGTTCAGGTCGAAGTAAGCGGTTCCCTCGATCTTCTGCCGGTTCGGGCCATCCTCGTTCACTCCGCGTACGCTGCCGCTGATTTTCAGTCGAGCGAGCTGTTTGCCGTTTGGTCTGGCGATGCCGACGAATTCGACCACGATGGAGCCGTCGTCCACCTTCTCCATATCGGTGAGTTCCGCAATGGCCGCGGCCGATGCCTTCCACGTTTGGCCCGGCTTCACGGCGTTCGTGGGGAGCAAGCCGGGTATCAGCGCCGGATTGAAGACATCCGTGCGAACGACGTCGATCTCGCCCCAGGTGAGTGGACCGTCGGGCGAGAACGGAGCTTTTCGCGTGCCGCTTTTGATGAAGACCATCCGTCGAATCGAAGGCCGCAAGCCAGCATCCTGCTTAATTTCGCCGATGAGGCGTTCGAACTCGACTTCGCGATACGCCCGGACGGTCTTGAGGAGCGTGGCCTCGTCGGGTTCAAGGAGCCGCTCTTCGTAGCTGACTTTGCTGATTCCAGAGATGGCAACGATTTGTCCGGGCTTATTCTTTTCGGCTGAGGGGAGGGCCAATTTGCCCGTTACTTTCACTTGCACGTCCACCTTCGTGGTGTGCCCGGGCTTGAATGGTTCCGTGAGCGTGACTTCTTGTGCCAGGAGGGGAGAGGTCAGTGATGCGAGAAGCGGCAAGGTGAGAGCAAATCCGCGTCGAAAGAAAGCAGTGCGCATGCTTGGGGGACTTTCAGTGCGTGCCGCAAGCTCAACGGCACTGTTTTCCGGCGGCAGCTTTTGTTGGAGGTGGTCCACCGACCAACCCACGGGGCGATGTGTGCGTGCCGACACGCGCCATTGTAAATGGGGTTGCCGATTCATTCCGGCGCAAACTTGAGGCGAAATTGAGTTCTTTCCATGAACCGCGCAAACTCTGCGGATAAGGGAAGTTGAAACGATTTTACGAGATAGGCAGTCGTGCCGTAACTTCAGAAGCAACCTTTGCAAAAAGGAACACCAGGGAAGAAATGGGAAACGAATTTTGACCACTTCGGCGAACGCCTTCGCCGGTATCGCGGCAACGAAATTGGCAAATTGCCCGAACGTAAGTTAAATTTGGGACAGGACTAATGATAAATCGTCGGCGTCGGATCGAGTCTCCCCGAACCTGTGGCGCGCGACGTGCATCCTTGAAAAATGCTTCGCGACGATCCCCTCGACGTGCATCCGAGATCACACCGTCAGGCTGTCTCGTTCCATTTGGATTTGCGAATTGTACAGGTGGGGTGAACCCACCGGGTGACCGGACGTATCCAATTCAACGGATTCGGACAAGTCCGGTTTGCCAGTCACAGCCAGCCGATGGCGGCGTATTTGGGTAAGGGCCGCGGGTTAGGCAGCGTATCACTGGTAGCGGTGAGAAGGACGAAACCCGCGAACGCCTGTCGCGAATAACTTTAGGGAGTCCGTTTAATAATTGTAGTCGCTCAGGCAACTGCCCGAGCGTCCAGATAGACCGGCGGGCGCGTCGCCCACGGCCGGGAGGAACCGGTGAGCGAGTTTAAGAACCAAGCACTGAAGGAACTGACCGAGCAGCAAACTCGGTATACGCCGACGGCTCGCCGTCAGGCCCAGATTGTCAACGCCCAGCAGCTTCTCGGCGAGATCGATGCCAGTAAGTCGTACCCATATCAGTACATCTGCTTCCGCGTCACCGAATATCGCTCGGACGCGCATTCAGACCTACTGATTGCCGGCGACGAACTGCGACATGACCTGGCGCTGTTCATCCGTCGCGTGGAACGGTCCATGCCGGCGGTCCCCGCCGGTCAGTCCGTCGAGTCGTTGCTCACCCTTGAGGAAGTGAGCAAGCGGTTCAACGTCTCCACGAAGACAATTTCCCGCTGGCGTGTGAAAGGTTTAACGGCACGCCGCGTAAAGGTTAACGGCCGGAGTCAACTCGGCTTCCCGGCAGTGGCTGTCGAGAAATTCCTGACCGAACACAAGGTTCTCGTTGAAAAAGGCAGTCGGTTCAGCCACCTCACCGACACTGAGAAGGAAGACATTCTACGGCTGGCACGCGAACTGCGTGACAACGGCTGTACGCTCACGGAAGTGAGCAAGAAGATCGCGACCAAACTGAGTCGCAGCCCCGAGGCGGTGCGGTACACGATCAAGAATTTCGACCGAAGTCATCCGGAATGTGCACTGTTCCCGCACGTGTGCGGGCCCCTCAGTGAAGCCGCCAAGGAACAGATTTTCCTTGCCAAGCGGCAGCACGACGCCGACCGCCAGAACGCCAAACCCACGGGGGAAACTGTGAACCTCATCGCCAAACGATTCGGCCGCGCCCGGTCCAGCATGTATCGGGTCGTTAACGAAGTCCGGGCCAAGGAGTTGGTCCGAGCGCCGGTCGATTACATCTATAATGCCGAGTTCGACGATCCCGCACGCGAAGAACCCATCCTCGCAGAAATGCCTGGCAAGGAAGAATTCGAGGCCAAGCGCGCTGCAAAAAGCCCGCCCAAGGATGTGCCGGCACACATGGCGCATCTGTATGAGTGGCCGTTGCTCAACAAGGAACAGGAACAACACCTGTTCCGCAAAATGAACTTCCTGAAGCACCAGCTCCACAAGCTGCAGGATTCGCTCGATCCGACCAAGGCGCGTGTGCAGGATCTGCTCAAGATCGAGGATCTGAAGCAGGGCATCCGCGAGTGCCGCGACACGCTTATCAACTGCAACCAGCGGCTCGTCTACGCTCAGGCCAAGCAAAAGCTCGCGCTGGGCGAAAATATCGACGACCTGGTAAGTGACGGCAACCTGTCGCTGATGCGGGCGGTGGAGAAGTTCGACTACGGCCGCGGGAACAAATTCAGCACCTACGCGACCTGGGCCATCATGAAGAACTTCGCCCGGAGCATTCCGGACGCCAAGACGCACAAGCAACGCTACATGACGGGCCACGATGAACTGTTCGAGGCGAAGGCGGATATTCGCTCCGACGAGCAGGAAGTGCTGGCTCTCGCCGATGCCGCCCGTGCTCGGGTAAACCGGTTGCTCGAACACCTCGACGCCCGGACGCGAGAAGTGATCCGCATGCGAACCGGTCTGGATGGCTCCGAAGAAATGACGCTGGAGCAGATCGGCCAGCACTTCGGCATCACGAAGGAACGCGTGCGGCAGATCAACGTTCGCGGCATGAAGATGCTCCGCGAATGGGCCGCGAAAGAAAACGTCGAAGTGCCGTAATCGCAAACAGGCGAGGGAAAACATCGCAGCCCGCCGATGATCGGCGGGCTGCTGTGTTTGGATCAGGCAGTATCTTCGTCTGCTCTCTGTTGCCAGATGGTAGGATCGCGGCTTGTGTGAAACACAGCAATCACTTCGACACGATCCGGAAAATCGCGGTAGAAAATGCAATACGGAAACTTTCTCACCACCGCTTTGCGGATCTCCGAATGTAATGCCGTGCATCTTGGGATTGTTGGCTATTCGCGAAAGGACATCCCGAACGCTGTTTGCGAAAGTCGTCCCAAGTCCGGTCTGTCGGCCTTCGTAAAAGTCAACTGCGTCGTCGTACTCCTGCCGTGCCTCTGGACGAAGGACAACGGGGAGACTCATTTCCGCACTCTTTTCAGAGATTCTTCGTAGACCACCTCCCACGGAATGCCCGCGTCGGGATGGGCGTCCGCATCTGCCACTCGCCGTTTCAGTTCCGCAGTCATTTCTGCTGACAATTCTGGGATCGGATCCACATCTGGAAACTGCGCCGCAAGTCGAACGAGAAGTTCGCCTCGCTCCGTTTCCGTCAAGGCTTCGATTTCTTTCAAGATCGCATCAACGCTCATGCGTGGTCCTCCAGTTGCCCTCGGTAGCTAGTTCATGAGTAGCATCTCGAACTCGACTACCTTGCCGTTGCGGACGATGGCGTATCCCATCTCGCCGCACAGATGTGCCCAGCTCTCGCCATCGGTGGAGTACTCCCATAGTTCGTCGCCCGGCCGCAAGTTCGACTCAAGCCATTCTTTCATCCTGCAGACGTGCGGTCCATCCGGATGCGTCTCTTCAACGGCAGGTCGTTTGAACAGCCCACGAATCCGGGCCGAAAAGCCTTTGGGGGATGATGGCTGGTCCCACTCGGCCATCTCAACCAACACCTCAGCCACCGTCATCCGCTTACGAAGCAATGACTGGATCTCACGATAGCGGGCGTACAACTCATGTTCAGGTAGTCGGCAAACTCGAGCAATCCACTCTGGGTCGAGACCGCGACTTGCACGCAAAAGACTGGCAACCAGAATTGCACGCGGGTGGAGATAGGTCTCAAATTCGTCAGCAGGCACCAGCTCGATGTCATACGACTCATATCGGAGTTTGTTCCGTAACCGCTGCTCTTGGTCCCATTCTCGTTGGAGTTGGGCCAACTCGCACTCCAAGCGAATGAACTCCCCCTCAGGGCGCCCGTGCTCGTCCAACCAATCGGCGTAGACGAGTCGAGGCAGATCTTCGGTGGGAGTTGCTTCAATTGCCGCCAAGAGTGCCGCTTCCTCGTCCATTCGTCATGCCCTCTTGTGACGCGAAGTCATTCCCGACACGGCTCAAGTTGACCCCGTTGGGGGTTCGACCGGTGTTGGCTTGCACCACAAGATGTAATCTGTGTCGACCGCTTTACCGCCGAGCCCAGCGACCAGTTGGGCGATCTGACCGCGGTGGTAGAACGCGTGGCCGAACACCTGCGTCAGCACCCCCTCGATGTCCCACCGGTAACGGCGTCCGTCCGGGCCTACCCACTCGAAGGGGCGGGCCAGAGCTTCATCGGTGAGTTGCTCGAGATAAGCGACCCAGGCTGCCTCGGTCTCCGCGATCTGGGCTGGTAAGTCCGACAGCGCGATCTGAGGAAACACACTGGGTGCCCCCGCCCCGTGACCCAATCGCTGCAACCAGCGTCGGCGGGCGGCGACCAGATGGGCCATGCGACCAACGGCCTTTTGGAATTCAGGAGTGTCCCGCCGTTCAGCCGGTACGGACTCGAGCATCGCCAACGACTTGGCGTTGCAGTCTCGTTCGTACTCGTACCACTTGCGGAACCGATCTGCCAGCGACTTCATCGCTCCCTCCGTCTCGCGTGAATGATCGCGCACTCTCCATGGGACGAACTCGCTCCCCGACCGCGATCCAAGGTAGCGATACGGATATCGAGTGAGAAATAGAAGGCACATCAGACGAGTTCGGATGATTCGGTCGGGCCACTATCACCCTCCAACCAACAGGCTAATCAGTGATCCAACGAATGCCAGCAGAAAGACCGTGCCGACCAGGGTAAACGGCGCATTCAACGTGAGGAATCGGCCCGTGAATGAACCGTACCATTCGGCGTGTTTCTTGTGGTACGCGGCGAACGGTCGGCACCCCTCTTCGAAAAACTTCTCCTCCATCGCCGCCGCAGCTTCGTAGAAGAACCCCGTCGCTCGGAAGTACCCCATGTGGAACCGGTACAACAGGATTGTGAACAGCAAACCGACCACGGGGAGTATGGCTACTACAACATAGGCTTTCTGGGAGACTGCCACGGCCCATCCGACAAGCAAGGCAATCCCTTGAACGATCGACGCGAGCCGAACCGATAGGCTCGCATTCGAGTAGTGGCGCAGGGCGTTACACGCCTCAGCGTAAGCCTTCAGTGGATCGATCTCTGCCGCCACACGTATGCCTCCGCACTACTTCGCACAATAACCGAGTTATGATCCTGTACGAATATCAGAACACATCAAGCGGCTCGTCCACCTGTGACTATTCTCATTCACCGCAGGTAAGTTGACCGTCTTTCGTCAAGTAACTCAATCGGATTCTTGCACGACTAGAACCTGTGGAGTTTAATGCGAATCGTTTGCACAATTACGCGGAGACTGGAGGTTCGCATGCCCGCTCGTGCTGAGTTTGTCTGCCCCGCGTGTCGCGCCACGATTTCCGCACCTGCTTCGCTGGAAGGCGAAGCGGCCGACTGCCCCCGCTGTGAAACATCCGTCCCAGCGTGGCCCAGTCCGGTCAACAAACCCGCTCCGGTTATCACAGCTCCTCTGCCAACAACTCCCACCTCGCGATTAACTCCCACACTGCCTCCGCTCCCCACTCCCCCGCCACCTACTCGGAGACATCCCGATAACGGTCCGGATGAAGAGGATGAGCCAAAGCAACGAACACGGCGTCGCATACGGCGGCGGCCCAACTCAATCACTCCGTTAGTTGTGGTGGGGTTAGTGCTGGTCACTGCCGTGGGCGCGCTGGTCTTCGTTGCCATTGCCTGGAGCGTCTGGCTTCCGGACCCTGGTACACGGCTAACATTTAATGGCGGTGAGTTGTTTTACACCAACAAGACCACAAAGGCGGAAGCGACACGGCTTGGGAATTACCTGGTGAAGACTGGCTTTTTCAACGGCGATTTCAAGAGTGTGCAACTCACCCGCGAGGGGCGGTGGTATCAGGTGCGAATGGTGGTGAAAACCGGTAATGAGAATGATTTGCAGTTTCTCGAACTCGTGAAAGTCTTCGCGACGGAGCTCTCCCGCGAAGTTTTCGACGGACAACCAGTTGAGATCCACCTCTGCGATCCCTACTTCAAAACGCTTCGTGTCGTGGTTAACCCGTTTGGATAACTGGCTGAATCTACCCCCCGCGTTACGCGAGGATTACCCACGCGGATTAAGCAGAGCGCCGAGGATCATCCCGACCGACAGGACGCCGAGAGCGCCGACCAGACTCGCGACAACCTCAAGCGGAGCCTTGGCAAGCGGAAGACGCAAGCCCCGTGTTGTTGCCGGACGCGGGGTGGTGTCAATCTTCGCCTGGCACGGCTGGCACACCGGCACAGGCTTGCCATTCACGCTGGGAAGCGAACGGATGCGGTTCAGGAATGCTGGGTTATCGAGGTTATCCGTTTCGACGAGGAAGCGGAGTTGTTGCGCAGGTTCCAGCGGTCCATCGCAGCAGGCACACAGAAGCTTGGTCACGGAATCCTCAGCACGGATGAGACAGAATGCAAAAACAGAGGCAGAAGCCTTGGCGGGTTGGGCGAATCGGAGAGGGATGTTGATAAAATATCTTACCCCGCCAGAGTGTCAAAGTTTCGCGCAAGATTTCAATCAGTTTGTTGAATGGAGTCAAGATCGGCTGGGGTCTTCTCGCAGTCGCGTTACTCGGATATTGTGCGAATGGTGCGAGACTGCTCAAACGCAACCCACACGGATACAGACAGCTACGGCCCGACACGGTGTGCAGGGCACATTCGATCCCGTTGATTGCGCGAATATTCGCACAATCAACGGGAATTCGGCAAGGGGTTACTCGGATGGCTCGCGTCCTCAAGCCCCCGGCACCGATCGTGTTGGCTGACGGCGAACGGTCGGTGTTTCTGGCCGGGTCGATCGAGATGGGGCAGGCCGAGGACTGGCAGACAGCAGTCGTGCGGGCGCTAGCCGATCTGCCTGTCGTAGTCTTGAACCCGCGGCGGGACGAGTGGGATGCCTCGTGGGAGCAGTCCATCAGCAACCCACTGTTCCGCGCCCAAGTCGAGTGGGAGTTGGAAGGGCTGGAGCGGGCCTCGGTTGTCGCCATGTACTTCGCCCCGGCCACGCAGGCTCCGATCACCCTGCTGGAGTTGGGGCTGCTAGCCCGAAGCGGCAGGCTGGTCGTGTGCTGTCCGCCGGGCTTCTGGCGGCGAGGCAACGTCGAGGTGGTGTGTGCCCGATACGGTGTGCCACTGACAGGCGGGCTGCCGGAGTTGGTGCAGGCTGTGAGAACGCAAATACACACTGCACCAGACCCGGCCGCGTAGTCTGTTTCACGTTACTTGCCCGTGATCCGCGCGATTGTTGCTGATTCGTTCGTTCGGTGGGAGATCTGGAATGTCACACCGGTTGGGCGAGCGCCCCGACACCATTCCCGAAGAACGGTGGGTCGTCCTTTCGGGCACCGAAGGAGTTATCTTCCCTGCGGACCACCGCGTGCCCTACAACTTTGGCCTGATGTCGAGTTGGACGCCCTCCCGCGAGTTGGTGCTCGCGGCGGAACACCGTGTTGCGACCTTTCTCCTGAATTATCCCCGGCACACTCCGGCGGCAGATGAGTCGGACCGGCTGGAGCGATATTCGGCTCCATTGATCGTATCCAAATTGGCAACCTATCAGCGGCAGTATTCAGGAATCCTGTCGGAAGGGCACCGCGCGTTGTTTATGAACTTCTTTCCGCGCGGTGATTGTGAGAAATGGACCACCGAACCTGTCGAAGTCGATGACGGTGGGCACAGCTACTTTCGTCTGATTTACCGACCGGATCAGGGCGATTTCTCTCGGTACGACGTGAACGGAGAGGCGTAGCAGAGAGGGCTTCGAGGTGGATGAACATTCACCAAACATGGACCCTACCCTCGACCGAGCAACACGGCCATTTCACGATATTCCACGCCGCGAATCTGCTCATCCACAACGCGTTGATCGCGGCGTGCGCAATCGCCGCGTGGTATCTCGGCCGTGCGCTCACCGTGTTCTGGGAGATACCGCCCACCGAGGCATTCATCACACAGGTGGTTTTGATTGAGCTGAGCATCCCGGTTGGGTGGTTCGTGCATCAAAGTTTGCTCTTCGTGTTCGGGTACCTGCTCATATTCGTCTTGTACATGGTAAAGCTCACGGCATCCAAACGAGCCGGAAGCATCAGCGACGGCCAGAAAGTGGACCATCGGTTACGTTTGCAATCCGTTGTTGCACCCTGCGTTACTATCGCCTCACCGCACTGGCGCGGGAAGCATAGTCGCTGCAGTTGGCTCACTTGTCGCCTTGGCGCTGTCATCGACATCGACAGCCACAACTCGATAAATCAGCGGCTTGCCGGTCGGTGCCGTGAAGTCCACCCAGGCGGAAGGATTCTCCGCATCGCCCTGAAGTAGCGGCGGGCGGTAGGCGATCGGCTGCCAGGTGCTTTCCCCGATCTTTCGTTCCACGCGAATCGCCACGGCCCCTTTCCCGCCACTCCAGGTGATCTTCACTGCATCGTTGCTCTCCAGGAGTTCCGCCTTCACTCCCGTCGGCGCAGTGGGTGGAACTGCCCCGGCAGCAGTGAGCGGAGCGGGCAACTTGAGACGCGCGATCGTCTTGGCGTCGGGGACAACACGAGCACTCTTGTTCCCCACAAAGGCACAGTCGGTGAGCTTTGGTTCTTCCTTCACAATTGCGCAGCCGGTTGACCCCGCCGTCGTGTTCCAGCCGACCAACAATCCGTGACAATCGATGTCCTTGCCGCCGATGTTTCCCGGTGAGCCGCTTCCACGAGTGCCCGTGTTGTGCGTAATCGCCCAGGAGAAGATTGGCGTGCCGCCCGGAGCGCCGCCAACGATGCCGTCACCTTCGACACCGGGGAATGAGCCGGTGTTGGTGTAGCGGTTCCCATCCACCCAGAGATTGCGCCCCGCCAAGTCGAAGGCCCGCGACTTTGTATCCGAGGTCGGTGTCGCGAGTTCGTAACCATTGAGTGTCAGAACCCCGGCATCGCTCGAACGGAGAAAATCGCGATCGTTGAAGTTCCCGGTGATCGATACCCAGTTGCCGGAGATGTTGAATCCTGTGTGTCCGTGGTTGTAAACGTAATTGTCCCGGACGACGATCCCTTCCTCGAAGTACCCGGGGCAGGTTCCATTCGCCGAGGCATTGGCCAGCATTTCCTTGTTAATGTCGATGCCGCATGTTGTGCCGTAGTCGAACCGGACCTGTGCCATCTTCTTATCCGTCGTCTGACGATGAGAGAAACTCTTCCGGCTCTTGGGGAGCAGATTGTTCGCCACCAGGATTCGCGAGCCATACACGATGACTCGCGCACAATGAACCGAAGGGTGGAAACCGTTGGGGCCGTACCCCGGATCGGTAAAATCGTCCAGCACCGCGGCGTCCTCGAACACGCACCCAAAAATGAGCCGGCACTTACCAGCACCCACATACTTCTTGCCGCCCCCCGCCAGAGGATCGATCGGGTGCGTCCCAGACGGATCGCGGACCGCCCAGTCCTTCTTGATGTTGTTGCTCAACAGACTGTTGGCAGTGCCCCAGGTCTTGCCCCAATCCATTTGCGGGCCGAAAGCCACCGTTGCTCCAGTCAGATGCACCCAGGCGATGCCGATGTGATTGGCATTCTTGACATTCTTGAAGTCGTCCAACTGCATGCTGATGAAGTTCCAGTCGGCGGGCACCTTCCCACCCGCCCGATTGCGGAAGTTGAAGACGAACTTCGTTGGTAGTTCCAGTTTGCCCTTCGACGCGACCGGCTTGCCCGTCGGCGTCTCACCGCGAATCACGACGCCCGGAACGAGCATCAAGCCCACACCTGGCGGCATCGTGGAGAAGTCATATACGCCGCCGGGGTAGTACATCACTCCTCCACCCTCGGAGAGTTCTTTTCGCGCGTTCATGAACTTCTCGTACGCATTCTTCCCCTTGGGATAATCCTTCATGTTGATGACGCGCGACCAGCGGATGCCGTCGGTCCAGGCGGGGTAACCTTCCGGGCCCGAGTAGAAGGTGGCGACGGGGTTGTCGGTGGGGTCGGCGGCCTGTGCAGCCGGCGCGAGGAGGAACAGAACCAGGATGACGCATCGAGAGGGGTTGCGGAACATGAATCGCTCTCCAGGGAGAAGAGGATGACCGAACATGAACGCGCGGGGTGGCATCCTACGGCACGCTCATTCTACCCGCGTGCTCGCGAGCAAGCGACAATGATGTCTCTCGCCTCTCGCCGGATTTCTCCCCCTTGCGGCGTCAAACACGAGCGTTTAGAGTTTCTCTCGTTTCCACGTCACGAGGATTAGACCATGCTTCGCAACGCCATCGCAGTGTGTCTCGCGTGGAGTCTGGCCGTTGGCCTTACAACTTCCGGCCGCGCGGAAGACGAAAAGAAGGCCGACAAGGACTTCAAGGTCGAGGCGGGAACAGAGTTCAAACTCACACCGGTCGAGGTGACACCGTCCGACAAGTCGGACGACGAAGGTCGCTACGAGGCCAAGATCAAGCCTGCCAAGGAAGCGACAAAGGTCAAGATGCCAGACGAGGTCTGGACGCTCGGCTTCTATCCAAAGGACGTGAAGGGCGGCGGAGTTGGCGTGATCGAGTCGATTGAAGACACCGGCATGAAACACATGCGGACAGTGCCCGGCAAGGACAAGGACGATGGAACCTGGCAAGCCGACCCGGGCGACGTCATCACGCATGTCAACGGCTATGCGGTGAACAGTGTGGAGGAATTACTTTGCGCCGTCAGCCTGGCGAAGAACAAGAACGACGTGCAACTCGTCATCAAGGATGTAACCACCGGGAAACTGACAGTCTTCTATGCGACAGCGACCAAGCGGTGAGTTCGGCAAGCTGAGTGCCGGGCGCGGGAGTGGTGGCCTTTGCCGCACTCCGTTCGAGCGTTCGGGCCATCGCTCCGTTCCCACGTTCCCATGAGGAGAGGTCGTCGCAGCGTTGCTGGCAACGCACGGCAAGATAGTGGATTCCGACGATCATTGAAAGCACTTCGGCAAGCGTTGTATTGGGTCCAACTTCAAACTGATTCAAATTCAGCCCGGCCAGATTCAAATTCTGCCGGCCCCCTCTGCTCCGGTTCCTCCACCAGTTCCAGCACTGGAAAGTAACACCGAAACCACCAACTGTGGCTGCGAGAGCGGGAAAACCCTTCCCCACTCGCAGCCGCGGTGTTCTGTTGCAAAACTGTAACGCGGAGGAGTAGCGACTTTACCACGTGCATTCGCCAGAGTATCCTATCCCCTGTAGCCGAATATCCGAACATCCGGAGACTCGCCACATGTATCCCTCCCTGGTTCTTTCAGCGGCCCTGCTCACTCCCGCTGCACCAATTCCTCGCGATACCGTGCCCAGCACCCCCGGTCCTGCTCCGCAGGTTCTGGCCCTCAAGGCGGACGCCACCGGCACCGTTCGGGTGATCGGCTCGATTCCGATGAAGGTGACCATCACCAACACGTACTTCATCATCGAGAACAACCAGCAGGTGCAGAAGCACGTCGAGCAGGACATTGTCACTTCGCAATACTTCAACAAGACACTCAGCGACTGCAACGGCAAGTTCACCACCGCCGACGGCACCCCGCTGACGCTGGACGAGGCGAACAACCGCGTCAAGAATGGTGCGACCGTACTGGTTTCTTCCGACGGCAAGCCGATCGCGAAAGCGTGGTTGCGGGCCGCGACCCCCGACACGGTCGTGATGGTGGCCGATGGCTTCTCACACGCCCAGCCGCAATGGGGCGGCAACCCCCTGCCGACGACCCCGGCTCCCCGACTCGCAATGCTCGGCACCGATACCAACGGGAAGCTGATCGCTCCGTGCACCAGCCAGCCACTTGTGACCGATCACGGCGTCTACTACGGTCAGTTCGAAGGGAGAGCCGCGTTCAAAGGCGGCGCACGCATCCGCAACATCGATTACGGCTATTACAACCCGCAACCGACCAACGCCACTGTCGTCCTCAAACCCCTGTCCGACGTGAAATTCGACGCCTACGCCCTGACCGGCAAGCTGATTTCACGCACGGAAGTTCTGAAGCGTCTCGCCGCCGGGGGAATGGTACTCGTGGCCGGCGACAACCGCTTCCCCGACGAGAACTACCTTCAGGGGTTCCGCGAAGACATGATCGTGCTGGTTGGCCCCGAACTCGTGCTGCCGGTCACGCCAATCGACAAGACAAAAAAGAGCGAGCAAAAGGATCAGCCCGCGAAAGACCCGAAGGTGCCACAAGCCGCCCCGGGCCTTGTTCCCGCTGTCAAACCGGCGATCATCATTCGTGGCGGGCAAGTTGGCGGCAACATGGTTGTCCCCGCTGCCCCGGCGGTGGTGAAGCAAGTGAAAGAAGTGAAGCCGGTCGAGAAGAAGTAACGCGCACACGAACGCAATTCCGGCTCGAGCCGGAATTGCGTCCTTGCGTGGTAAGTTTTTGCCGGGATATAACTTTCGTCATTGGGAAGCGTTGATTCGCCCCGCCTCTCTCAGCGCGGGGCGAACTCATTTTCAGCAACACTCCAGAAAAACGGCATTTCACCCCTCGCTTTCCACCTCTTCTTCGTGCAGCATAAGATTGAGCTGCTCGTCACACCTACCTCACCACACCTCGCTGCCATGACTCCAAACCGTCGTGCGTTTTTACGCTCGTCCGTTGGCGGGCTGGCGTCCGTGCTGTTCGCCGGACCCAGCCTCAGCGCCGATGCTGCCCCAGAAGTTGAAGTTGCCCCCCCGCCTCGTCCCGTGCTGGCGCCGGTCCCGGCCAAGCTCACACCGCAAGACACACTCTTCCTCACCTGGCAACGCGACCCCACCACCACGATGACCGTGCAGTGGGTCGGCCCGACAAACGCCCCCACAACAGTTCGCATCGCTCCATGCGACGATGATGGAGAATGGAAAACGGGCGCGGTGGAAACGAAACCCTTCGGCAACACCGAAGTGAAGGTCCACCGATGTGAGTTCACCGAACTCACACCAGACACGGAATATCTGCTACAGATCGGTACGAGTGGCCAAATCTGCCGCTTCCGCACCATGCCCGCCAAAGCCACCGACACCTTCACCTGGGTTTCCGGCGGCGATTGCGGGACGAATTCGCACGCCATCAACACGAACATCCTCGCGGCCAAGCAGGAGCCGTATTTCGTGCTCATCGGCGGCGACCTCGGCTACGACAACGGCACTTCCGCACGAACCGCAATCCATTTCCTGGCGAATTACTCCAAGCACATGATCGACCCGAAGGGGCGGCTGATTCCTCTGGTAACGTGCTTGGGGAATCACGAAGTTCGCGGCGGCTACAAGGGGAAACGCACGCACGCAACTTACTACCTGCCGCTCTTCGACGGACTCTACAAGGACACGACTTACAACGCGCTCGACTTCGGCGATTACCTGAGCCTGATTCTGCTCGACACCGGACACGTTTCGCCCATCGGCGGCGAACAAGCCGACTGGCTCGATTCCGCATTGGCCGAGCGCCAGGATCGCCCACACCTGATCGTGGCCAACCACGTACCGGCGTATCCGTCATATCGAACACCGACACCTCCCAGCAGCCTGCTCGCAACGCTCCGTATCAAGGAAAAGGCTGGCGGGACTGGCGAGGAAAACCGGAAGTATTGGGCACCGCTCTTCGAGAAGTACAACGTGGACGCCGTGTTGGAACACCACGACCACACCTTCAAGCGGACCCACCCGTTGAAGGGCGGGATGGTGGACAAGTACGGTGTGCCGTACCTGGGGGATGGCTCGTGGGGGATGTTGCGTCCGCCGACGCCACCGGAAAAGCGACCCTATCTGGCGAAGGTCGCGAAGGCGTATCACATGACGGTTCACAAGCTGGAAGGCGAACAACGGTATCACGTGGCATTGGAAGAGAACGGTCGCGTGGCGGACGTGTATGGCACCAGCGGCAAACGCCCGCACAAGCGGGGGTGATGCGAACGGCGTGTCCTGAGCGCACCGAGTTGCTCAAAGTAGTGGCAGGTCTCCGTGTGCCGTTGTTTGGAAGACAAAGACAACAGCACACGGAGACGTGCTACTACTTTGAGTGACGGGAGCAATCGTCTCAAGGCTCCGACCACAACTTTCCGTATACCCGATCGCAAAACTCCGCTTGTGTAACGCGAGCAGGCGGTCGAGTTCCGCAACGCAAAACGCATCCGACGCACAGAGCGACAGATAGATCGCGGCACAGAAGTTGATGAACACGAACCGCCTCCCATTCCGGGCCCAATCCTCTTGATTACAACACATCACGCCCGAATGCGTTGATAGAAACCATCTCCGGCACGAAAAGGGATAGTGTCCACTCTCAGCGACGCAATTCTTCCTTTACTTTCGCCTGCACCTTCGCCCGCAGTTCGGCCCATTGGGCGGCGGACCAGCGTCTGGCAGGTTTGGTGTCAATCTGAAACAGTTCCGCGAGTTCCAGCGCGACGATGTCCCGAACCTCTGGTGGTCGGACTCGCTCGTCAACGTTCTCGCCCCCGAGCTGCGTGTCATCTGTGAGATACTCGCCCAGAATCGAAAGCCGCTGTTTTCGCCCTTCACGCGCCGTTGCGGAAGCGATCACGTCCAGCAAACGAATCCTCGTGCCGGCGCAGGACCGACGCAGTGCGAGCGCGAAGGCTCTCCACTCATCGGGATCGGTACTTTCAGCAACAACCGACGTGAAGTGGCGTTGCGCACTGGCTGAGGCAGTTGGCAACTCCACCAGACGCTGTAGCAAACGCTCCTTGGCGAGTTTCGGTTTGTATTGGCGGAGATAGCGGATGCCCGCCGAGGAGACGCTGGAATCATCCTGACGCGCGGCGTATTCGAGAATCTTCCGCTTTTCGGCCGCCGGGAGTGGCGATTCGGCGATGGCTCTCGCGTAGTGTTCGGCATAACGATGCTGTTCTGGTCGCGTATCGATCACCTTGCGGAAGACGTCCGGCAGTTGGTGCGGGTACTTGTCCGTCAGGAGCCAGAATAAAGTGCTGTTGTCGGGACCATCGGCGAGGATGTGCGAGAGGATGTATTTTTCTTCGCCGAGTTTGTTCGCATCTGCGAGCCAGATCCTGAGCACCTCAAGGAGCTTGTTTCGGTCCTTTTCCGACTCATAATATTTGCCCTGGAACTGGGTGAGGATGTCCAAAGCAATCTCTCTCACGCGGCGATGATTATCCCCGCACATCACTCCACCAGCACGAGTGATGCGATCGTCATCCAGATGAGCGATCAGTGCCGGAACAGCATCGAGTCCACGCCTCACGATGGCTCGGTAGCGCGGATCTCGCCGATACTCCGGGCCATCATTTCCGTCCTGGATTTCCCCACGCAAATCAAGGAGTTCATCGATCAACGCATCGACGCTGCCGGGCGGTGAATTGTGTGGCTTCAGCGCCAGTTCCACTGAGCGGAGCAACGCGTGTCTCTTGGCCTTCTCAAACTCAAAACCATACTTCTGCACACGCTGCAGGTGCTTCGCGATGACCGAAAGCGAGATGTCGGGTGATGCCCAGATTTGCCTTTCCCAGTAGTCCAGGGCGGTGTAGCCAAGATCTTCTTCCACGTCCCACGTATGAAACTGCAGCAACCAAGCAACCCACTTTCGCATCGCAGCGCGAGCCAGCGGTTCCCATCCGCGCCCATGAGCGACCAAGGCCAACACGAGCCAATCGTCGGAATCGGCTTCGCGAAGTAGGTCCAGATCTGGCTTCACTGGCTTGATAGACGTGGCCCTGCACCGATAATTCGGCCAGAGGGTGACGCCATCAACCGCGAATGCGAGAACCGTTTTGTCGTGGCCATTGAACTCAACCAGCTTCGCTTCCCGCGGTGGAAGCGGAAGGCCGAACTCACGATGCAACGCCGCTACGCGGTCGAGTTGCTTCGTGCAAAAGTCGTCGGACGACAGGAGCGCGAGAAACAGCGCCGCAGTGAAGGAACTCGACACGGGCAACCTCCCGTTGTTCGTGTACAATCAGCTACAAACAGAACACGCCATCCACAAAAGCGTTTACGCAAAATGACAACCGCTGCCCCCGCCTTCCCCACCGCAACCGCCACTCCGATGCCACCGGTCGAACACGCGAAGCTCGTTGCACGCATGAAGGACATCGTCGGCAAAGATAATGTCCTCACGGCCGCGGCGGACCTCACTGTCTATGAGTGCGATGGCTTTACCATCGCCAAGACGCGGCCCAATGTGGTCGTCTTCCCCACCAGCACCGAGCACATCGTCGGCATCGTGAAGGCATGTAACGAACTGGGTGTGTCGTTCCTCGCCCGCGGCGCGGGGACAAGTCTTGCCGGTGGCTGTGTGCTGGTTGGTGGAGGGGTGATGATCGCTCTCGCCCGCATGAAACGGATTCTCGAAATCAACGTTCGTGATCGGTATGCGGTGGTCGAACCGGGCGTCGTGAATGTGTGGCTCACCAACGCTCTGAAACCCCACGGCTTCCATTACGCCCCCGATCCCAGCAGCCAGGGGGCGTGTACCATCGGCGGCAACGTGGCGACTAACTCCGGTGGACCGCACACACTCAAGTACGGCGTCACGGTGAATCACATTCTCGGCGTCGAACTGGTACTGCCCGACGGGCGGGTGGTAACCTGCGGCGGACCGACCGAGGACTCCCCCGGCTACGACCTCACCGGCACGATTGTCGGTAGCGAAGGGACGTTTGGTGTGGTGTCGAAAGTCTGGGTACGACTCACCAAAAACCCAGAAGCATATCGCACGCTGCTCGGCGTCTTTGAGAGCATCGACGACGCCACCAACACCATCAGCGACATCATCGGCGCGGGCATTGTCCCCGCCGCGCTGGAGTTGCTCGACAAGACGATGATCTCGGCGGTGGAGGCAGCATTCAAGTTCGGCTTCCCACTCGATGCCGAAGCGGTTGTCATCATGGAAGTGGACGGACTCGCGGCCGGCCTTCAGGAGGAAGCGGATCGCATCGAAGCAATCGCCAAAAAGAACAATGCTCGCGAAGTTCGCAAAGCCAACACCGACGCGGAGCGCATGGCGCTCTGGAAAGCCCGCAAGCAAGCGTTCGGCACCATCGGCCGGTTGGGGTATCCGAGCTATTGCACACAAGATGGTGTTGTGCCGCGAACAAAATTGCCGCAGATCATGCAGCACATCCTGGCCACCGCGAAGAAATATAACCTCGGCATCTGCAACGTGTTCCACGCCGGCGATGGCAACGTTCACCCGATCTTGATGTTCGACGAACGCGATTCGGATCAGGTGAAACGAGTACTGGAAGCCAGCCATGAGATCCTGGCGGAGTGCATCAATCTCGGCGGCAGCGTGACTGGTGAACACGGCATCGGCGTGGAGAAGATCGACTTTATGCCGCTGATGTTTTCGCCTGACGATCTCCATTACATGATCCGGCTTCGCACTGCTTTCAATCCGGAGGGCCGGTGCAGCCCCGGCAAGATGCTCCCCACCGCTGGCGGTTGCTCCGAACCGAGCATGGGTGTGACGCAAAATAAGCCAGCCAGAAGAGCTGCGGTGTAAACACTTGCAGTCCAGGCATCCAGCGGACAAGATGGTGCCTGTTACTTCGCGACTGGTAACGGGAGAATGCTATGATTCTGGGGATGGAAATCGGCTTGGCGATTTTCGGAATACTCGCGCTTGTTCGCGGTAAAATGACCATTTCAAAGACGAAAGTCGTTGTGGGCGTACCAGCGCGGCTCCTGGGGTTATTTGCGCTCTCCCCCCTTTCCACTGGCGTTTATGGTGGCCGTGCTCTACGCCATCCGCGAAGGCGGTGGCAATCCACAGGGATTCGTTGCAAATGACGATGTATGGCTCACTCTCACTCTGATTGAGGGAGGGATCGTCGTTGGCGTCGCGATTGTGGTCTTCGCAATCGGCGCGATGATCGCCATTACCCCCCAGGAAGCCGAACGTCGGGAGCGTTCCGCGCGTTACGAAGATGAAGAATACGAACGCGACGAACGCGACACGAACCGTCGTCCCTGGGAGCGTTGAGCCGCAAAGTCTTCAGGGGCATGCCCATTCGTCGCCGGCTCATATTTCTCATTTTCCTGTCATTCACGATTGAACCGCTCGGCACAAACTGTTTTGTCGTAACAACGACAGAAAATTGCACGACTACGCAATTCTCATCATCGTTCATGTTCTACACTTCACAACGCTCAGAAATGCTGACTTGCGCCCAGACTTCCTTTCCACAGGCGTACGCACCTGAGTTCAATTACCCGTTATCCCGGATTCGCCCATGACTACCCCCAAAATCGTCCTGGCGCTCGTGAGTGATGGGCCCAATCCGCAGGAGTGGTCCTCGTCCTGCCATCTGCGCATTGGTCGGCTCCCCGAATTGGAGGTCGCTGTCGATCACCTCTCCGTCAGCCGGTTGCATGCCGAGGTTCACCTGGCCGATGGGGTGTGGGTAGTACGCGATCGTGGCAGCTCAAACGGAACGATTCTCAACGGAGTCAGAATAGGCCGCACTCCGCAGCCCATCCGTCAGGGTGACAACATTCAGGTTGGAAGTCTGGTCTTCCAGGTAACACAACTCCACGTCCGTCCGGTTACCGTTCGCTTGGGACAGCAAACAGTGCAAGTTGAGGCAGTGGCCAGACAGACGTGGGTGGAGGGGGAAGATACCACCGAATCCCCCGCAACGCCTCAGCCCCCGGCCAGCAAAACACTGCTGCGGTTGATCCGCGCCGCCGAGAAACTCGCGCACCCGCCACAGTCAACCGAAACACTTCAATCAATACTCAACGATACAGTCGCTTACTTCAATGCCCGCCGGGGTGGAGTGTTTCTCCACGACGAAGCCACTGGCCAGTTCGCTCTTCGCTGCCATGTTGTTCGGCACGCCGGACCAGCTCGCGCGCCAGGCAAGACGCTCGCTGCGCTGGCATTTCGCCGCCGTCAGTCACTGTTGTTCAAAGACCGTGCTGAGGCGGCAAAACACGAAGCGGAAAGCGCCATCAACGGCGACATGAACTCCGCGATCTGTGCCATTCTCCGCGTTCCGGAGCGAGAGATTGGCGTGTTGCACCTCGATCGTGGCCCGTCGACCGACCCATTCACCGAAGCCGATCTCTCCTTTGCCGACGCACTCGCCGCCAATCTCGCCCTGGGACTCGATCGTCCGCAACTCGTCGCACGCCACGAGGCACTGCTTCTCCAGGCAGTCACCGTGATGGCTCAGGCAATCGAACTGCGGGACCCATATACCGGCAACCACACACAACGCGTGACTGCCTACGCACTCTTGCTTGCTGAGGAACTGGGACTGGAGGAAGCCGACCGGCGACAACTCCGCGTGGCGACGCTCTTGCACGACATCGGGAAAATCGCCATTGACGACCAGATTCTCCGCAAGCCTGGTCGGTTATCGGACCCGGAGTTCGACCGAATGAAGACCCACGTCCTCCGCGGTTCGGAGATCATTCAGATGATTCCCGGTCTGTCGTGGGCGCTGCCGGTCGTTCGCGGTCACCACGAACGCTGGGATGGGCGAGGATATCCCGACGGTCTCAGAGCGGAAGAGATCCCGCTTTCGGCGCGAGTCGTGGCCGTGGCTGATGCCTTCGATGCCATGACCTCGGATCGTCCTTATCGCACGGGAATGCCTCTGGCGCGTGCCTTTGCGGAACTGGAAGCCAGCGCCGGTACACACTTCGACCCCACTTGCGTGGCGGCGTTTCTCCGCCTCCGCCCAAAGATTGAGACAATTCTTGCGCAGGAAGCCGCCGAGCGCCAGTCCGCGGAAACGGGTTCCCATACCATCTCCCGACAGGAGCTTGAGCGTGCCCGGAAAGCCGGAGACGATACCGACGCCATCCCGAAAGAAAGAGTCAGTTAGTCGTGATTCGCTGGTGGGTGCTTCCGTCCGTCGGACGCCTCGCTTGATACAACACCACGGTTGCGTCTCGTTTCTGAACTCCAACGCCAACCGTGGATAACGCCATTACCATCGACTCCTTCGGCCCACTTGCGAGCGAACGCCCCGCGTCCGTCGCGGAACTGTGCGCGCTCGTGAAGAATATCCGCGCCGCCAAACAGGGTCTGTACCCCACAGGCGGACGCACGACGCTGGATTTCGGTCTTCCACCAACGAAACCAGGCGTTGCCTGCGACATCACTGCGCTCAATTCCGTAATTGATTACCCTGCCCGCGACATGACCATTACGGTCCAGGCGGGCATTACCATTGCCGCTCTCCAGGCAGAACTTGCAAAGGAAGGCCAGTGGTTGCCGGTCGATGTGCCGACGCCGGCTCACGCCACGCTTGGCGGCGCGGTCGCAGTGAATGCCAGCGGCCCGCACCGCTACGGCTATGGTACTCTTCGTGACTACGTCATCGGCATCAGCTTCGTGACCGATGACGGCGTGGAAGTGAAGGCCGGCGGGCGTGTCGTGAAGAACGTGGCCGGCTATGACCTGATGAAGTTGCAAATCGGCGCGATGGGCACACTCGGCGTCATCACGCAACTCACTCTGAAAGTACGGCCGAAACCTGAAGCCTCGGCAGCGGTGGCCTTCGGTTGCGATTCCACTTCGCTCGGTTCTGTTTTGGACGTTCTTGCCAAGAGCAAGACCCGACCGGTCGCAGTCGAAATACTCAATCAGGCTGCTCTGCCCGCGGCGAACATCACGCCCAACTCTTCGACCGACTGGACGGTTCTTGTTGGTTTTGAGGAGAAGGCGACGGCAGTGCGCTGGCAAGTGGCTGCGATTCTTGAGGAATTGAAGTCCACAGCCGCACGGGACGTAACCGAATTACCCGACACCTCCTTCTGCACCGCGGTCGCGCAGTTACAAGTTCATCCGGAATCGCGGTTCATCGGGAAATTATCCGTGTTGCCAAGCAAGCTCGCGGAAGCGATTGCGAAGCCTCACCCCGGAATCATTCATGCACATGGATTGAACGGAATTGCCTGGCTGCACGAAGAACCGCTCCCGGAAGGCGTAATCGTTCGCCGCTGCCCGCCAGAAATAAAGAAGTCGCGTTCCGTGTGGGGCAAACCGCCTTCGTGGGAACTGATGCGACACGTCAAAATGGCGCTCGATCCCGATAATATCTTCAACCCCGGCCGTCTCTTTGGAGCCCTCTGACCCACACCTAACGGGCCGGAGCCCAACACACTCTCCAGATAATACAATCAATACCTGTCATTCTAATAACATGACAACTACCACACTCCCAAAAACTCCGCTCCCCGTCGTTCCTCCCGCCGAAGCGCATGCCCCCTCTTCCCCCTGCCCTACCTCGCGCGGGCCGCACCTCGACTACGAACTCGTGCTCGACTGCGTTCATTGCGGGCTTTGCACCGCAAGCTGTCCGACCTATGTGGAAACGTCCAACGAAGCCGATTCGCCACGCGGACGCATTTACCTCATGCGAAACGTCATCGACGGCACGCTCCCGCTCGATGCCGACGTGAAACAGCACCTCGACCTGTGCCTCAATTGCCGTGCGTGTGAAACCGCATGCCCATCCGGGGTGCAATACGGCAAACTGATCGAACCGTTCCGGGAATACATGAACGAACTCGAACCGGGGCGGCAGGTGCAAACGCTGAACGCTTTGCAACAATTCCTGCTATTTCATGTGTTTCCGTACCGCTGGCGGAACCGTCTGTCGCTAGCTCCCGCACGGCTCATGCAATGGACCGGTCTCGACTGGCTCACGGAGAAAACCGGCCTCACTCGTCTACTGCCGCAATCGTTTCGCAGCATGAAGCAGATGCTTCCTGACCTCAAGCCGCATTACGGCTACCTGCCGGAAGTGCTGGAACCGATCGGGCCGCGGCGTGCTCGCGTTGCACTCTTCCTGGGGTGTGTCGCCGATTCGCTATATCCCGAAACCAACTATGCCACGGCCAAAGTCCTCCAGGCCAACGGCTGCGAAGTCTGGATTCCACGCAATCAGGGCTGCTGTGGCGCTCTCCACTACCACGCCGCACTCGAGGAACCGGCCCGTGACTTCGCAGCGGCCAATTGCGAAGCCTTTGGCGCGACCGATGCCGTCAAATTCCAATCGCTTGATGCCATCGTCTCCAACGCCGCCGGCTGCGGGTATCAGTTGAAGGATTACGCTCACCTGATGCACTCGACTCCGCAAGCCGTGGCCGCCGCTCGCTTCCAGAGCAAAGTCCGCGATATTAGCGAATTCCTGATGGATCTCGGCCCGGTGAAGCCCAAACATCCACTGAAGGTCAAAGCCACGTACCACGATGCCTGCCACCTGCGGCACGCCCAGCAGATCTACCGGCAACCACGGCAATTGCTGGAGATGATCCCTGACCTCGAACTGATTCCACTTCCGGAAAGCGAACTCTGTTGCGGTGCAGCGGGGAGTTACAACCTCACCCAGCCGGAAATGGCTGACCGACTCGGTAAACGCAAGAGCACCAACATCATTTCAACGGGCGCAAAGGCACTCTTTACGGGCAATGTCGGCTGTCTGATGCAGATTACGCGACATCTGAAGTCGTTCGACCCGAGCATCTGGTGCGCGCACCCAGTCGATGCCCTCTGGGCCAGTTACAGCGGCGAAATGCCGCAGGAGTTGAACGGATAGCACAAGTCCATTCAGAAGATGACCTGAACAAACACGAACGGATGTCAGCCTGCAAGGAACATAGAGAAGAGCACATTGCAGGAACGATCTGACATTTACCGACATTCAACATGGACCATTTTGCCGCTTCTGGAGGCTGGGACTCCACCTTCACTGAGGAGTTCCGAGTCGTGCTTCGCTCATCCCTGTGAACGTGGCGACTAAGTCGGAGGAGGTGAGCCATTGCTGGCAACGTCGTCTGACCTGAGTTTCTCGACTTCGGTGAAGAAAACCATGACCTGGCCACAGCACTTCGGCCATCCCTCCCGAGTAAATCGCAAGAGGTCCGAGGCCGAACATTCGTCGCACCTACCACATCGGTTGCAGCGCACGACGCGACGCAGCCTCGTTGTAAAGCTGCCGTTCCATGGACCGTCGTCTTTCACCCGTTGCTCCGAATGGTTCAAGGCGTTCCAGGATGGCAGTGCGTCTGCTGGTGCAAACCGGCCAAGTTCATTCACTATTACCAATACCCAGATACTCGCTGCCTGGGTTGCCACCGCCCAAGCGGAATTGCTGTGCATGGTAACCGGACGACGAACACGACCCTGCGTGACGGTGCGCCACATGTTGGAGGGTTGAACCCGCTGCCTCAATCGCGTGTGCGGGAAAAGACACATGCGCGGCTTCCCCGAGTTGTGCCGCGGTGTTGTGCAGGAGGCGGTCGGTATCTCTGAGGGACCGGCGCAAGGATCCCGCAATCGCCCAGCATCCGAGCAACCCCGCGATTGACACACACACGCCCAACCCGAGCGTGAGACGTTGAGCCATTTCCCGGTTGGTTTTGGCCGCGTGCGTCAGCATCCCTTCGTTGACGCGCAGGTACTCACGAGCCGGTTCGAGAATCTCGCGGGCGAGAACCGTGTCGATCAGTTCGAGCACCTTGGTGTACATCCCCTGCGGCGGCGGGGTATGTTCGAGCCTCTCATACTCCGCGAAAAAGTGATCGTACCCCTTTCGCACACGTCGCATGAGCACCTGCTCCTGCTCGGTCGTCGCGAACGTGTCGGCCTCCTGCAGCGTGTCAGCCGCTCGTTGCCGCAAGCGGGGCACCGAATCGAGGTATCTCCGGTCGCCAGTGATGAGATAACGATCGAACTGGACGTGGATCTCACGCAGACTGATTTCGAGTTCCTGCGCTGCACGCACACTCGCGATGTGAGTGTCCAACATCATCGACACGCTACGCTGGGAATCGCGGGCGTACCACGCCACTCCCAGCGCGACGACAATTGACAACCCACTGACCGCGATGATTGGGGCCGTCAACCGCGCGACGATTTGATTCTGCATTATGTCACCGTTTCGTGAGCACTTCCTGAACACCGCGGCCAGAAACTGGACAGGCGACACCAATCCGAACCTGCGCAAATTCCGTTCATCGGGTTCGTCCCATGCTCTCCGCAAACCGGCGAGAAGCAACAATCCTGAGCGTGCGTGGTCTGCGAGTTCTGCCGTCTCACCTGCATGTCGCAAGCCTTTCCATGCCCATCGTTGGAATGTGGCAATCGGGATCGACCAGTCGACCACTCTGGGTGAAACCACAGCCTGCTTCACTTTTCCCTTCTGGCACTACAGTTGCCATGAATGCAATCGTGGTGCCAAGCTTCGGCGATTCGTTCGGCGACCCGACCACCGAACCGACTTCCAGCCGCTGCGGGTGAACATAACTTGGGATTGTGGCCACCAACCGCGAACCGTACATCCGCCGACCGCGGTGTGTCTCATGGAGGCCACATGACCGTGTTCGAGGTGGCTGCGTGTCTAATCACAGTGGCCGCCGTCCTCAGTTACCTGAACTACACTCTGCTCAAGTTCCCGCAGGCGATCGGGCTGATGGCCCTGGCCCTTGCAGGCTCGCTTCTGCTGGTACTGATCGGATCGTTCGTCCCCTCACTCGAACGCGGGGCGAACGAGCTCGTTCACCGGATCGACCTCCAGCAAGCATTCCTTCAGGGTATGCTCGGATTCATGCTCTTTGCCGGGTCGCTGCACATCAAGTTCGACGACCTCGCCGCGCACAAGGGAGCCATCCTCATCCTCTCCACCGTAGGCGTGATTCTCTCAACGGTCGTGGTGGGATTACTTGCGTGGGGACTGTTGCACGCCACCGGTGTGCCGGCGCGATTCATTTATTGCCTCCTGTTCGGTGCTTTGATCTCTCCCACCGATCCGATTGCAGTGTTGGCGCTCTTACGGCAGGCCGGTGTACCCAAGGACATGGAGATCAAGATCGCCGGTGAGTCACTGTTCAACGACGGTGTCGGCGTGGTTGTGTTCTTGGGCCTCTTGGAAATTGCAACCGGCCACGACGGGTTCGACCTGCTGGGCTTTACGGGGCTGTTCTTGCAGGAGGCGGTCGGCGGCGCGGTGATGGGCTTTGTGCTGGGGTGGGTGGTCTACCGGATGTTGCGGTCCGTGGACAACTACCAGGTGGAAGTCCTGTTGTCGCTTGCTCTGGTGGCGGGAGGTTATACGCTGGCCAACCGACTGCATATGTCGGGTCCCATCGCGATGGTCGTGGCTGGCCTCTTGATTGGGAATGTGGGGCGAACCTTCGCGATGTCCCCGACCACGGTCGAACACCTCGACGTGTTCTGGGAGCTCGTCGATGAGATCCTCAACGCCTTGCTGTTCGTCTTGATCGGCGTCGAGGTTCTGGCTCTCGCATTCACTCGGACGTACCTGCTGGTCGGCCTGATCGCTATCCCAGTGGTGCTGTTCGCCCGAGTGGTGTCTGTGGCCGGTCCGGTTACCCTGATGCGGCGACGATCGCGGTTCGCCAGATACACGGTGCGTATCCTGACGTGGGGCGGGCTGCGCGGCGGTATTTCCGTTGCTCTGGCTCTATCGCTGCCTCGGGTGGTGAAGGGCGAACCGGTCACCGAGCGAGACGCGATCCTTGCGATGACCTATATCGTGGTCGTGTTCTCCATTCTGGTGCAGGGCCTCACCATCGGTCCTGTCACCCGATACTGGCTGAGACCGGCGAAGAAGTCGGGCTGTTCGTAACCAGAGGTTCAACAACGCAAGCTGCACTCTCACTCTACTTCGCAGTCGAACAAAAGCGGGCCACGTTGGATGAACCAACGTGGCCCGCTTTTGTACTTCCAGCTTCGGAGTCTTCAATTGATGGACCGCACTCACTTGCCAGTGCCACCGGCAACGTAAATGCCGAACTGCGATGTTGGCTGGCCGGGGATCTCGGAAATGAAGCTGAGGTCCAGTGCTCCAGCTCCGTTGTAGGCTTTCACGTGTGGAGCGGTGCCGGCGGGGCCGGTCAGGATATCGTCGACTCCATTGCCAAAGAGATCGACCGCACCGACGTGGACACCAACCCCCGCGCCAGGGTAGGCGATGAAGCTGAGGATTTCGGCCTCCGAGACGCCATCGAACACGGCCACGTGTGAATCGCCTGTGGCCGAGCCAACAATGACGTCCGCATGGCCATCGCCGTTCACATCGCCAGCAGCGACAAAGATCCCGCCCGTGTAACCGGCGAACGGTGTGTAGCTCTGGATCATGGTGCCAGTCAGAGCCTGGAACACTTCGACCTGACCCATCCCCGTCGCGCTGCCCACGATGACGTCCGACCGACCATCCGCTTCCACATCGCCGGCGCCAACCGTGACGCCAACTGGATTGTTGGGGCCGAAGGCGAAGAAGCTCATCACCTCCCCACCGGTAAGTGTGCGCACCTCAACGTGGTCGTTATTATTCGTTGTCCCGATGATGATGTCGGCCACGCCACCGCCGGCCACGTTCCCCGCCGCGACGCTGACTCCACCGGTAAACCCGGGGAAGGCGAAAAAGCTTGAGATCTCCTGGAACGTCTGGCCGTCGTAGATCTTGATGTGCCCGCCGGGAGCACCGGGACCAGCGCCCACGATGATGTCGGCCACACCATCGCCGGTCACGTCGCCAACCGCCACCTTGATCCCACCCTGATAGCCATTGAATGGGTCAATGGTGGTGAGCAGATTGCCCGACGTGTCGTACACGCTAATCAGGGACGGCGCGCCCTCGCCGGAACCGACCGCGATCCGTTCCAGAGGCGTGATCGTCTGCTTTACGGTACCAGAGCTGGCGAGGTAGTCGCTGTCGCCCGAGTAGACCGCGATGAGCGTGCTCGTGCCAACGGGGAGCGAGCTGAGGTTGAGCGATGCCCCGCCCGCGGCATCCAGCCCGACAATAGCAAGGATCTGACCAGTGGTCGCATTCTCGAACGTGATTGTCCCTGTCGGGATCGGTCCGCCCGGAATACCCGCGACTCGTGCGATAAACCCAAGCGGATTCCCGGCAATCACCGAAGGCGCATTCAGCGATTGGAGCGTCGTCACACTTGAAGTCTGCACATCCTGCGGGGGCGACAGGGTGGCGGTTGGCGTTTGGTAGCTATTCGTGCTCGTGTAAATCGCCGTGATCGTGTGGAGACCGATCGTGGAGAATGGCACGGTGAACGTCGCCTTGCCGGCACCGTTCAACGGTGTCGGGCCCCCAATCTGGTTTGCACCATCGAATAAGGTCACTGATCCGGTGGGGATCGGATCGCCCGCGATAATGGGCGAGACGGTCACCGTGAAGACCACGTTCTGACCCGGCGTGGACGGGTTGAGGTTCGATGTGAGCGAGATGTTTCCCTGCCGGGCGAACGCTGTCAAAACCACAGATGTGCCTGTGTACGTAACCCGGAAGACGCGGCCAGATTCGGCGAAGGTTCCCAGATTGGGAAGGTTGGCGAACGTACCGGTCAGGTTGCCCGTGGTGGTCAAGATCGTGTAGGAGTCGCCCAGATTAGGACTGTACCCGAGGTTGACTTGCAGCGTCGAAATCCCATTACCCAGGCTCACGTTCCCGGTCGCGTGGAGGATACCATACTGACCGCCGCCGGCCCCATCCAAGTCCTCGATGTAGGTCGAAGCGCCGGTAATTGTCACTTGACCGGTGGTGAGAGTGCCGGGGTTGCTCCCCGGCCGGAGCGTGCCGCCCGCGGTCACATTCACGTTGCCCACCATCCCAGTACCGGTGAGTGTGCCCGTGTTGTTCACGATCACACTGGCGTTGCCGAAACTGCCACTATTCACCACTGCAGTCCCGCCATTGACTGACAGTGTTCCCTGGAACCCAGTGCCGACTCCGTTGAACGTCTCGGTGCCACTCCCCACTTTGATCAGGTTACTCGCATTCGTGCCGCTGATGGTACCACTGAAGAGCTGGTTGGAATTGTCCGTACCGAACGTGAATGACCCGCCACCCAGAGTCAGAATTCCACTCGGGCCCGCGCTCACTTCAGGAACCGTGACGGTTTGCCCGTTCACATCGAACGTCCCAGCGATGAGAGACAGCGCGGTATTCGGGAGGGCATTAGCCGCGAGCAGGCGGAGCGTTCCACCGTTGACCGTCGTTGGGCCAGAATATGTATTCGCGCCATTGAGAGCCATGACACCGGTCCCAGCCTTGATCAGGCCGGCGCCGGGTCCACCGCTGATGGTGCCATTAATCTGGAGGTCGGGTGGGTTTGCGCCCCCGGCCACATTGAAGGTTCGCGTGGCAGAGCCGAGCGAAAGGTTTCCGTTGATCGTCGCAGTAGACGTGGAGACGTTGGTGGTGATGTTCCCAGCCAGCGTCAGCAAGCCAGTCCCGGTGACGACATTACCTCCTGTGAACGTCAATCCCGAAACAGTCTCACTAAAGTTATTCAGATTGAATAACCCGTTGGATTCAATGGCAATCACCTCTGAGACCGGGAGTTGACCGGAGTTCAGCAGCAGGAGAACGGCGGAATTTGGAAGACCAACGCCATTGCCAACGGTCACCGCGCCGCTGAGCGCGGTTACACCGGCACTCTTGCCGAGACCGAGTGTGCCCTGATCGATCTGAGTGGAGTTGATGAACGTGTTCGTTAAGGTGCCGGTAAGATCCAGTTCCCCTCCCCCAATTTTTTCCAGGTTCGCATTACCGCTGAGAACGTTGGGGAAATTCAGATTCGCGCCAGTCACGACATTGATAAAGGCCGTGGCAACACCATTCTGGTCTTGCAAGTCGATCAACCCGTTCCAGGTGTAGTTTCCTGGTGTCGAAACGTACAACGCCCCCTGATTGCTGGTCCCAAACCCGGAAAGTGTGAGAGGGACTCCGACCACGTTCATGGGGTTGAGTAGTTGCAGTGTCGCGCCGGTGAATACGGTCGCCCCGCCGTTGCCGGGAGCACCCAGACCCCCGGCGGTTTCCATGACCGTCAAGCCGCCAGTGAGCGTGGTGGGGCCAAGGTACGTACTGTCGACGGCAAGATCGAGCTCGCCAGTCCCTGACTTCTGAAGCGCTGCGGCAGCACCTCCCGAAATCCCTTGCAGAATCTTGAGGGCGGACTTTGGATCAATGTTGATGGTCGTGGGCCCAGTGAGCGTAATCGGGGCATTGAAGAAGACGGTGGAACCAGGAGATCCGCCGTCCGCAATGTACAGCGCGCCAAGAGAATTGAACCCGGCACCATTGATCGATAGTGCCTTCATGAATTCGTTCGCCATCGTGTTGAACGTGCCGAGTAGCTCCAGCGTCCCGGCAATGAACCCGCCGCCCGATGCAGTTCCTGCCTTCACTGTGATCGCGCCACCCGGATTCGCACCACTACCAGTCGCAGGCCCGAGGGCCTGCGGATCTTCCATGATCAACACGCCGTTCTCGATCGAAGTGTTCCCGCTGAAACTGGTATTGGCGACCGGCATGATCAATGTGCCCTGGTCCGTCTTCCGCAAGTTCGGTTGGCCGATCAGTTGGCCGGTGATCGTCATGGTGTTGTTGAGGTTTTCTCCGATCGAGCTGTTGCTCTCGAGAGTCACCGAACCGGTCCAGGTCGCGGCTGTTCCCGCTGCTCCCTGCATGCGAAGTGCGCCAAACGGTTGCTGGTTGGCGTCGGAGTAACCGTCCCCATTGAGGAACAATAATTCAGGAGCAACAGTCATGCTTACGTCAACGGAGAGCTGTGCACCTGTGAAGACCCGTGTAAAGGCTCCTACCGCCGGCCCCAGTGCGTTGGGAGCGGTGATCGAGAGAATGCCCTGCTTGATGAACACGTTTCCTGCGAATGTGTTATTGTCGGCGAGGCGAACCGTTCCAGCACCCACCGAGGTCAGGTCGCCCGCACCGCTGAGCAGTCCGTTGATAGTCAAGAAACCCACCGAGCCAATCGATGCGGAGGGCTGCATCGTGACAGCGCCATTCCACGTAGCCGTTGCCCCGCCTCCACCGCCTTCGAATGTGAGCAATGGATCGTTCACGGCCGCCAGTGCACCCTGGCCTGCTGGGGTCGCAGCGTCCGGCACACCATTTCCCACGATGTTCACTGTCTTTTGGAAATTGGCGCTGTCGTTCACTCCGAGCGTTGCACCGTTCTGCACCTGCACCGGGTTCGCGGTCGAGCCAAGAGAGGTGTTATTGTTGAAATCGCCCCCCGCCATCAGAATGCCTTGCCCAACGTTAACGCCGCCATCAAAGTTGTTATTCCCTTCCAACTCCATCGTTCCGAGTCCCTCCTTGTCGAACCCGACCTGACCGAGCGCCGAGGGGGATGTGGTAATGGCCGAGGTGATATCCAGCACGCCGTTGTTATTGGCAATCAATTGCTGAGAGTTCCCCGTCGTCTGGACGCTCAGGAATTGCGTTGCGCCAATCTGCCAATTCCCAATCATCGAGACGCCGGTCAGCGTGCCAACCGTTTCGGGGATATTCGTCGTGATGGTGCCGGTAATGGTCAGCGTCTCGGCAATGTTCGAATCGATGCGAAAGTTGTCGTCGTTGATCGTGAGGTTATTGAGGGTGACACTATAATCGACCAGTGAGTTAATATCCCACTTGAAAGGATTCGTCGTCGCGGGCGGTTTATGTGCTGAGTCGAGGCCGGTGGGGAAAATCACATCGTCGCCGTTCGCCGGTTTGCCATTGCTCCAGTTCCCACCATTCGACCAAGCGGCATTGATGGAGTTCGCCCCAAGACCGCCGGCTATGGCGATCACATTACCAGTCCAGACGGTGACCTTGGGTGTAATGCGACTTTCGAGTTCTTCAACACACAGTGTGAGTCGGGACTTGTGGGTATTGTGCCGGGGGGCACGTCCCTTCGCCAACAGGTTCAGCCATGAAGAAAGCATGGAATGATCTCGCGCCAAGGGGAGGAACGAATCCACGTCAAACACTTGGTGTTAATCAACGGCCCGTGTTTGCGGAGGAGGGATTCAGGTCGCTTGTGCACACGCGCCGCAGCATTCGCGGGTGAGACAAAAGGAGAGAATCCCTTGCTGCGGATACCGACCACTATACACACCGGCCCGCAGCACACAAATCCGTGATCTCATCGGGAATATAACAGGGACGAACAGATCAGGAGAATCAAAACAGGTAATGAGAAATCCGTAATCGGTGAGCCAGATTATGCAACTGGTGAATTCGGCAACCGCCGTTCCCGCGTCGTCTCAATTGTGGCAAACACAGAATTGAGAATCATGAACGTGGGGAGGTAGCGCCGAAGAGGTTCTGAAAAACCGTGTACTACATATTCTCCCTTCACGGTATCACTTGCAACACTCCTGCCGGTGAGTTGGATCGCTCTTTCTGTACCGACAATACAACAATGTGCTCAAAGGCCGGCGGGCATCCGGCAGGCGAGAGGGACATCTTTTTGGACCCGATTGCCCGGTTTGGAAAGAACGCGGCAGGCCGCGTTCTCGTTTGCACCCGCGGGGGGACACGAAGGTTGGCGCCCGAATACCGGACAGCGGAAGTCACAAACCAACGCGAGTCTCACGGACAATTCATACCCAGTTTCGGTGGACGAGCCACGACTTCACCAATTGCGTCAGGACAACATATCCTACAAGCGTAGCAAGCAGCAAAGGCCAGTACAATGGGGGTAGTGGAGTGAATCCGAGAGCAGATGCCAGTGGCGAAAAGGGCAACCACACTCCAACTAGCATAACGCCTACTGTCGTAAACGTCAGCGCGGGACTAGCACGACTCTGCAAAAATGGAATTCGATTCGTGCGGATGATGTGGATAATGAGTGTTTGCGTTAGCAACGACTCGACAAACCAACCCGTTTGGAACAACGGCGCAAGCGCCGGATCCCAGCAGCCGAACACATAAAGCATTAGAAAGAACGTTGTGTAGTCAAACACGGAACTACACGGCCCAAACAACAGGATGAACCGCGTGATTTGACCCATCGACCACGGTTGCGGCTTGGCCACCTGTTCGGGGTCCACATCATCCGTCGGAATCGGTACTTGTGATATGTCATAGAGCAAGTTGTTCGCGAGAATCTGGATGGGTGCCATCGGCACAAACGGCAAAAACGCACTCGCGCCCAACACGCTGAACATATTGCCGAAATTGGAACTCGCTCCCATCCGGATATACTTGAGAATATTGACGAATACCTTCCGTCCCTCCAGCACGCCATCCGCGAGCACCATCAGGCTTTTCTCCAGCAGAATCGCGTCGGCCGATTCTTTTGCGATGTCCACCGCTGTATCCACCGACAGGCCGACATCCGCGGCACGCAGGGCGGGAGCGTCGTTGATGCCGTCGCCCAGGAAGCCGACCACGTGTCCTCGACCCTGAAGCGACTGAATGATGCGCCGTTTGTGCCCTGGGGAAACGCGTGCGAACAGAGTTGTTTCACTCACTGCTTCGGCCAGTTCGGCGTCGGTCATTTTTTCGATTTGCGAGCCAAACAGCACCCGTTCGACCGGGAGTCCGACTTCCCGGCAAATCTTTTGGCTCACCAGTTCGTTATCGCCCGTGAGAACCTTGACCGCGATGCCGCGGTCGCGAAGCGCGGATATCGCGGGTCGTGCCGATTCCTTCGGCGGATCGAGGAATGCAACGTATCCACGAAGGATCAGTTCCGTTTCGTCAGCTTTCGAGTAAGTCGGATGCGGATCGAGATCCCGATACGCCAGCGCCAGCACACGGAAACCATCGCGGCCGAGGTCGTCGTATTCCTCCTTTAGATCGTGGACGATGGCCTCATCAATGGGGAAGAATTCGCCATTGAGTTCGAAGCGGGCACACCGCTTGAACACCTCTTCCGGCGACCCTTTGCAGATCAGTCGGTGGGTGCCGTTGGGCATTTTCACGACTACCGACATCACCTTGCGCGTGAAGTCGAAGGGGATCTCATCCACTTTCTCGAACTGCGGAACGCACAGTTCCTGATGCAGATGAACGCGATCGAGAATCGCCCGGTCCATCAAATTACGGAGGCCGGTCTGGAAGTGGCTATTCAGGTACGCCAATCCGAGCACATCCGGATCTTCTTCCAACGCAACGTTGCAATGCCGTTCGAGAATCACGCGATCCTGCGTGAGGGTGCCCGTCTTGTCGGTACATAACACGTCCATCGCGCCGAGATTCTGAATTGCGTGGAGACGTTTGACGATCACGCGTTTGCGCGACATCGCCACCGCGCCGCGCGACAGACACACCGCGACGATCATCGGCAACATTTCCGGCGTCAGCCCCACCGCGACAGCCAGCGCAAAGAAGAAGGCTTCGCCCCAGTTGCCCTTCGTCAATCCATTGATGAGAAAAACGAGCGGAACCATGACCAGCATGAACCGAATCATGAGCCAGGTGAACCGCGATACACCACGGTCGAAAGCGGTTTGCACCTGCTCCTGAACGATGGTCGTCGCCATTCTCGCGAGATAAGTCTCGCGTCCGGTGGCGGCGACAATGGCCCGCGCGGTTCCCGTCTCAACGCTGGTTCCGAGAAAGCAGACGTTCCGCAATTCCAACGGCGCCCGGTCGCGTGGTTCCGGCGAATCCAGCTTCTCGACCGGGAACGCCTCACCCGTCAGACTCGCTTGAATGACGTGCAAATCCTTGCTGGAAAGCAAGCGCAGGTCGGCGGGGATCATATCGCCGGCCGCCAGTTGCACCACATCGCCTGGGACCAGGTCTTCCAGGGGCACTTCGCGCGGCCGCCCACCGCGAACGACCGTGGCAGTGACGCGGATCATTGCCTTGAGCCGGGCGGCGGCAGCATCCGCTCGCGCCTCCTGGATAAACCGCAACGAAACGCTCAGAACTACCATGAGGGCGATCACGAAGCCCGCACGGGGATCGCCCGTCGCAAACGACACGATTGACAAGCTCACCAGCAAAATGACGAGAGGATTGACCAGTGCCCGGCCGAGCAAACGCAATTGACTGGGGCGAGCGTCCGCGACAACGATATTCCGGCCATACTGCTTCCGCCGACGTTCGACCTCTTCGTCAGCCAGTCCCTCCGTGGAGGTTTCGAGCACCCGAAAGGCGACAGTCGCATCTTCGGCAGCGAGTTGGAGGAGGACCGGTGCGACCTGAATACTGGTGGCAGGCGCGTGATGGTTCGTGAACGGGAATTTCGGGAGTGTCATGGGCGCTTCCGTTCGCGTTGAGAAATGAACAGAGTTCCTCGCCGGAGCATACACTCGGGCACGATCACAGAGCCCCGCGGCCAGTATATTCGCTGTCGTCCCGGAATCGCTCCTCCACCCACGGATCTCCCCGCATGTGATAGCCGCCGTGCTCCCAGCTTTCCCAGAAGCCCGGCCGGTCTTCTTCCATGAACTCCACCCCGCGCACCCATTTCGCGCTCTTCCAAGCGTAGAGTTTGGGCACCACGAGCCGCAGAGGATAGCCGTGATCGGGTGTCAGATCCTGGCCATGGTGCTTCATGGCCAAGAGGCAATCTTCGTCGAAAAAGTCGTCGATGGGCAAGTTCGTACTGAAGCCATATTCACAGTGAACCATCACGAACTTGGCGCGCGGCGAAATCGTGACATGGTTCCGCAATTCCCGTGTGGCAACGCCTTCCCACAAGTTATCGAGCTTGCTCCACCGCGTGACGCAGTGCATATCGGCAAACACGCGCACCCGTGGCAACGCGCCAAACTCCGCCCAGGTAAATTGCTTTACCTTATCGACAAGTGGAATCGGGAAGATGGTGAAGTCCCACTTCGCAGGGTCGAATGGCGGCACACCGCCGGCGTGCAACACCGGCCACTTGTGCGTAATCACCTGGCGCGGCGGGATGCGGTTCTCACGCCGTGTATCGGAACTGATAATCGGTTCGTCGGACATGAGGAATCACCTTACGGCTTGTCAGCAACCTCCATACGGTCCGGCGCTGCGGCTCGACCTCCCAGGAGACCAACTAAGCATCGGGCCAGGGTAGTTTGTAAGGTTTTTCAACGAGCCGCGACCGCAAGGGAGCGGGGTGCGTTAACCGCTCCCTTGCGGTCGCGGCTCGTTGAAAACTCACACGTAACTGCAGCCATCTGCTTAGCGCACCCAGCGTGACTTTCAGGGTGAAGTCACACGCGTCTGCGAATTTCGTCTGGAGCGCCGTGAGCGGGTCTTTGCCAAAGACAGCAAGAAGGCCCAAGCCGACCAACGACAGAAGAAACGCGACAGTGACGATCAGGATGAGACCGGCAAACAACCGGTTCTGGGTGATAACCGGCAGCGCTTTTCGGACAGGCTTCGATTTCTCGGCGGGGGCGGATTTCTCCTCGGCCACGGGCGAATCCTTTCGTCGTGTCAAGTACGGTACAGCACACGGCCGGTACTGAGATCAATCGTCGTCTCCGAGAGTGGATGGCGAATCGCAGACCAGAACAGATTAGCAACCGCACGCAGATATGCCCTCGGGGAAATGCGGACGGTCCAGACTTCGGATTCGAGTTCCGAGGGGATTGTTAAGTTCCACTCGGGACGTGTGACGATCACGGTTTGCATCAACTCGCGGAGTCGTTCCCGTTGGGTGTGAAGGACTGCGACAGCGGCTCTGTGGCTCTTAACGCTGTGGATTGACGAGAGGAGATCTTTGAATTTAGGAAACAGCCCCGATTCGTCCAGTTTACTGCCGGTCTTCGGATAAGAAGCCATCGAGCAGGCTAAACCCCACGCCAAGTTGCGAATCTCTATGGGCGGATCGCCTTCCTCGGAGTCTGCCCAAGATTGCAGAAGGCCAGACAGTATTCCGAGAGCCGTCGGTGTGAGTTCGCTTTCAATACGGAGTATCTCTTCCCGAAGGAATTCTTCGGGCGTAGTGGTACCGAGTCGCTCTTGCTGCTCGGCTAACCAAGTCGGGAGTGGAAGAGCTAGGTTCATCATGAGGTCTCAGCAAACTGCCAGCATTGTAGCCTCAATTAGTCAATATCGTAACCCGTTCTTCCGCAGATGCACAGTGGGCTTGCCGTCGTGCAGCACCGCACCGGCGGTGATGCGGGCGATCACGAGCATGTGGTCGCCCGCATCCACGCGACCCACAACGCGACACGCCAAGTAGGCATGCGCCGCCAGCAGGATTGGGGGTGTTTCGCGTTCGCGCCGCACCTCCAGTCCCTCAAAGGCGGGTTCCGATTTATCAAACCCCTTACCAAAGTGCACAACGAGCGATTTCCCACCTTCCGGGAGAATGTTCAGTACAACTGGCGTACCATCCGCAAGCCAGTCCAGCAAATCGCGAGTTTTATTCACGGCGATCGACACTTGCGGAGGGTCGAACGAGCATTGCTGCACCCAACTCGCCAACATGCCGGTTTCGGCATCGCCGTGGCGAACGGTAAGGACGAATAGCCCACTGGGAATGCGTCCCAGCGCGGCGGCCAGTGATTCAGCGGGGTCGGTTCCTGCAGGGGTGGCGTGCATCATGCGATCATGCTACCGGTAGAGAGTGACGTCGTCAGGCAGGGAAACGCCCAAGCGATTCCGTTCGCTCACGAAATTGGGTATATCGAGTATAGTGGTGCGTATCTCCTGGTAATGTGTAATGTCGCCCCATGAATGAACCCTCCCCTACCCCACCATCGCCCGAAAGCGGCACCGTGAACCAGTCGCCCAACAGCGTGGAGCAACTGGCAGGCAACCGTGCGCGGCGATCCGAAGAAGCACAAAGGCAATCGATGCTCCCGCCGCGGATTGGAAAATACGAGATTCGCGCCGAAATCGGTGAGGGGCAATTCGGGCGTGTGCTCAGGGGGTTCGACCCCGACCTCCACCGCGAAGTCGCGATCAAGGTACCGCGTGCGGGATTAACTGTTGATTCACGCGAGGAGTTTCTGCGTGAGGCTCGCGCCGCCGCCCAGATCAAGCATCAATTCGTCTGCGAGATTTACGAGGTTGGCCTACAAGGGGTTGTGCCTTACATCGTGATGCCATTTATCGAAAACGGCACACTTGCGAATCGACTGGCCCGTACCCCTCTGTTACCGGCGCCGGAAGTGTTGACCATTGTCCGCAACGTCGCGTTGGGCTTGCACGCTGCACATCGCAAGGGGATTGTTCACCGCGACCTGAAGCCAGGAAACATCCTCTTCGACGAAGCAGAAGAACGAGTGCTGATTACAGATTTCGGCCTGGCGAAGTTGACCGACTCCACAATGACTGTTTCGGTTGGCGGATCACCGGTGGTCAAAGGTACGCCGTTGTACATGTCGCCGGAGCAGTGGCGACCCGACCCACGCAACCCGGTTGGCCCGCTATCCGATATCTACAGTCTTGGCGTGATTCTCTTCCAACTACTCACCGGCATTCCTCCCTTCGTCAGCCCCGACGGAAACATATTTACGCTGGGGTTCATGGTGTGCGCGGACACCGCCCGCGCCCCTTCCACTGTTCGGCCCGGGCTTGATGAAGCGCTGGATGATGTGTGTCTGAAGGCACTGGAAAAAGCTCCGGGGAACCGCTACGGCTCCGCAAAGGCATTCGCTGATGCCATCGGCGAGTACCTTCAACGCGTCGAAAGTGTGACACCGCCCGCCTCACCCGCCGAGTTCCGCGCACAAGCTGAAGCGGCCTGCCAGCGCGGCAAGGATTACTACTTCGGTCGTGGCGTTCCGCAAGACTACGCTCAAGCTCGCCAGTGGTTCGAGAAGGCCGCCATACAAGGAGACGCCGAAGCACAGTCCTATCTCGGCGCGCTGTACCACCGCGGCTGGGGTGTTCTGCGGGACGACGCCAAAGCACGCGAGTGGTACGAAAAGGCCGCGGCACAGGGACACTCCATCGCACAGTACAACCTCGGCGCGCTGTACGACAACGGCTGGGGTGGTCTGCAGGACTATGACATGGCGCGCCGGTGGTACGAAAAAGCTGCCGCACAAGGGTTAGATGAGGCACAGAACAACCTCGGCGGGATGTACAACGATGGCCGAGGGATTCCGCAGGACTACACCAAAGCTCGCGAATGGTACGAAAAGGCTGCGGCAAAAGGACACGCCGAAGCACAATACAAGCTCGGCGCGCTGTACGACAATGGCCACGGTGTTCCCCAGGACTACACCAAAGCTCGCGAATGGTACGAAAAGGCTGCGGCAAAAGGACACGCCGACGCGCAAGCGAATCTCGGCTGGCTCTATGAAAGGGGCGATGGTGTTCCAGAGGACTACGCCATTGCTCGGCATTGGTACGAAAAGGCTGCCGAGCAAGGTCATGCCGCCGCAAAGAACGATCTCGGCGGGCTCTATGAAAGAGGTGATGGTGTTCCGCAGGACTACGCCATTGCTCGCCGGTGGTACGAAGAGGCCGCCGAACAAGGACTCGCCGACGCACAGTACAACCTCGGCTTGCTGTACGACAATGGCCTCGGTGTTCCGCAGGACTACGCCATCGCTCGTTGGTGGTACGAAAAAGCCGCCGCACAAGGACACGCCGTCGCGCAATTGAAAATTGCTGAACACTACGAGAACGGAAAAGGCGTTGTGAAGGACTCAGCCCGTGCGATTGAGTTGTACCGGCAGGCAGCGAAACAGGGAAACGCGTGGGCGAAAAGAGCCCTCCGTCGGCTCGGACAGAGCGAGTGAAAGTCACACCACGATCACATCTCACTCGCGTCCCGAACTCACGTTCCAACGCTCGCCGCGAGCGGTTATTATGCGGCTACAATTCGAGGGTTGCCGCCCACGATACGGACTTGCCATGAGCGAACCCGCGGACCCGCCGCCCGCAAACGACGCGACGCGCCCGCCTGTCCGCCCGCATTTTGCGCCGGGCGATCCGGTGGACCGCGCGGAGAACTGGCTGCTTGTTCGCCAATTGGGTCGCGGCGGATTCGGGGAGGTCTGGCTCGCTCAGCACGAGTGGAAGAACGAACAACGCGCCGTGAAGTTCTGCACGTACCCCGACGTGCGCCACCGCCTCATCGCACACGAGAAAACAGTTCTGCTCCGCGTCATGCGGACGGCGGGCGACCACCCGAACATCGTTCCACTCCTGGAATACTCGCTCAAAGCCGAAATTCCCTGGCTCATGTACGAGTATGTCGCCGGCGGCACCCTCGCAGACGCCATCGAAACCAGCCGCACTCTCCCGCACACGGTTCGCTTCGCGCAGTCTGTGCGCGTCCTTCACGCTCTGGCCGGCGCACTGGCGCGACTGCACCAACTCGATCCGCCGATCGTGCATCGCGATCTCAAACCGCATAACGTACTGATGGCAGGCGATACTCCCCGCATCACCGACTTCGGCCTCGGCGGTGCCGCGGCGGAAGTTCCTCTATCCGACGAAACCGGGCCGTTTATCGATCTCTCCGTCCGGTTGCCAACGTTGCTGAAAGCCGCCGGCAGTCTGCGGTACGCTCCGCCGGAGCAAATGTACGGCAGTCCGCCCAACCCACGCGATGATGTGTTTGCGCTGGGCGTCATGGCTTACCAGATGGTCATTGGCGATCTGAGAACCGCCCCCGGTGCAGATTCGGCCGACGAACTCCGCGAGATTGGCGTACCGGAGACATTCGCTTCACTCGTGCTGCGGAGCGTCGCGGTGCGACCGGAGCGCCGGCCCAAAGATGCCGCCGAATGGTTGCTGCAAATCGCTCCCCTCGTGTCCGTACATCCCGTTGCCATCACAAACGCGCCGACCACCGAGCAACGCGAGCAGGCCGAAGCCGACTACCGGCGCGGGGAAGCGTGCTACACCGGCCGGGGGTCGCTTCAGGATTATGTGAAGGCCCGTGAATGGTTCGAAAAGGCCGCCGTACAAGGGCACGCCGAAGCCGAGTTCCGCTTAGGCTGGCTGCACGATCACGGCCGCGGCGTCCCACGCGATGCCGCTCTCGCACGCGTCTGGTACGAACGCGCTGCGGCACAAGGCAACCCGGACGCGCAGTACAATCTGGGAGTGCTTTACAAGAAGGGTCGCGGAGTACCGGGTGATACAGCGAAGGCACGCCAGTGGTGGATACAAGCGGCGGCCAACGGCCACGCCGCAGCCCAAGCGAGCCTGGGCTCGCTGTACCAAACCGGCGACGGCGTACCGCAGGATTGCACGAAGGCCCGCGAGTGGTTTGAGAAGGCTGCCCTCCAGGGGCATGCGTCGGCACAGTGCAATCTGGCGTGTCTGCTCGATCACGGCGAGGGGGGCCCGCGCGACCCGGTGAAGGCCCGTGAGTGGTACGAAAAGGCCGCCGCACAAGGCGACGCAACCGCACAGTACAACCTTGGCGTTCTCCACGACGGCGGCGACGGTGTGCCGCAGGATTTCGTCAAAGCACGCGAATGGTGGGTGAAGGCCGCGACGCGCGGTCATGTCGGCGCGCAATTCAACCTCGGTGCCTTGTACCACAATGGCGAAGGGGTCGCGCAAGACTTCACGATGGCGCGGGAGTGGTACGAGAAAGCGGCATCACAGGGGGATGCTGACGCCCAGTATCACCTGGGGGTGTTGTGCGAAGGCGGGCACGGCGGCGCAAAGCACGTTATTCGCGCGCTGGAGTTATACCGCCGTGCGGCGGCACAGGGGCACGAAGACGCAAAGCAAGCGCTGGAGCGACTGGAGATGGGGTAGACCAGCCACATGACCACTCTGTCACACACATCGAAGCAATCACTCACCCCCGCGGATACGGCACGGTCATCGTGCAGTTACCGCCGGGATTGAGCAACACAACCGAGGTACCATCGGGCCAGGTTACCGTCACGCGGTCCACCGTCTGTGATTCACCCAAACCGAAGTGCGCGACTGGTTCCATCTGACACAAATAGCCGCTCCCGCCACAGATTCCCTTCACCCGAACTCTGCCGCCATACTCCGCACGCACGACCGCGCCGCGTGCCGGTGCTCCAAACCGCGTCAGCGGGCGGACCCGCAACCAGTTCGGATACGGTGCGCGCGCCTTGAACACCGTCAGCGGTTGCGGCGATTTCTCGCCGCGAGAAACGAGCAATTCCAGAATGCCGTCGCCGTCGATGTCGCAGCTGGCAGCGCCCGTGCCGTAGCCGTCCGCGTCAAGTGCCTCGCCCACATCGAGCATGGCGATGCTCACCTCGGAGGATTCACATCCCCCATTCGCCAGAACGCGAAAGAGGCGATTCGGTTCGCCGTGGTTGTTGAAGAAGATCTCGTCGTTGCCGTCGTTGTCGAAGTCAGCGGCGATCACCGTTCGCACCGCGGATGGGAAAGCAAAGCCCGGTGTTGCCCGGTCGTGGAAGGTGCCGTCGGAATTGCCGGCATTGCGCCGCGTCATCAGCCGGTGCGGACCGTCCCAGTTGCCCCACACCAGTGCGAACTCGCCTGCCACATCCACCGCTGTCACGCCGCGAGCATGTTCTTCACAATCGGTGAGCCGCAGTTCTTCCGCGAGTTCCTCAAACGTTCCGTCACCGCGATTGCGGAACGCGAAGTTCGGACTATGCTCATTCACGCAAAACAGATCGGGAAACGAGGAGAACACCGGCAACGCCAGCACTCCACGGCCCCCCGCCGTCCGTGCCAGCGCAAGCGGCGATGCCAGATCGGCGATCGTGCCGCCGGGACCGAGTTCGTATAGCCGCATCGGTCGCCCGTAATTCGCCACGAAAAAGCCATAGCGCCCCACGCCGCGGCGATCAATCACCGCGACACTGCGTCCCGCAGCGAAGTTTCGCACCCCGGCGTTTTCTGGTCTGGCGAAGAGATCTTCCCAATGGCCGTCTGGCTGCCTCTTGAAGAGGCGATCGGCGAAGCGCTTTGCACCCGCGAAGGTGTCGGTGTTCAGAACGTAAAGTTCCTCCCGGCCGTCACCATCCAGATCACCCGCGGCCATGGCAATGGCCTGCCGGCCCTCGTCCATCAGTTCCGGAGACGCGACATCGCGCAGCGCTTCCCCGGACCAGGTGAGGATTCTGTTCGGATAGCCAAAACCCGCCACCGCGAAGCACAACCGCGCCCCGTCCAGCGCGGCCACGGCCACGCCGTAGTACAACCCGGGCGGATTGTGGGCGATCAGCCCGGACACATTCTGAAACATCGCACCCCCTTCGGGGTGAAAGAAATCGAACAACAACAGAAAATCAGAAGAGAGCGTACTCCACGAATCCCAAAGCGCAAACGAAAAAGCCCGAAGACGGGGTTGTTCACCCTGTGCGTCTCCGGGCATCCGCTGAGTGGTTCCTTCTGATCTCTTTCGGATTATCGTCTTGCAAATATCGGAATACGGCGATGCACCTTACCGTTCGCGACCCGCCAGACTGACATGCGGAGCGCCGCTGTCTTGAATCTGCTTGACGCTGATCGCAGCAGATGGCTTGAGGCCAGGTCGCGTGTAGTAGACGAGTACTTCAGCAGTATCGACATCCGGGAGGCGGTGTTGCGGGGGAACCGGTCGACCGACACTCTCACCAGGCAATTGCACCAGCCATCGGTCGTTGCCGGGCAGATTGTAGAGCGTGAGTGTGCGCGTGCGCGCATCGTAGTTGATGCGATCAGCGTCCGGAGGCGGTAGTTCGGGGCGATTGGTAATCCAGGCCGGATCGTTCGAACCAACTGCGTGCGGCGACGGTTCGGCCCCCGGCGGTGTTGCCGTTCCGCACCCAAGGAACCCGACCGGAAGCAATACCGTGGCAACGGTCACCCACGCCCCGTGAGCCCAGCGCGCATTCGGTCGGGTCATCCGTAACGCGTTCATTGTCATCCTCCTTGAGTTGGTGTTGGTATTGTGTGCTTCGTGTCTCAAAGAAGAAAGCGATTTCGGCCGTGGGCTTAACGGTGGATACCAGCGAAATCGAGTCGCGCAACACCAAACACCAAATACTGATGGGGCTACTTGAAGCGTAGCACCCGAAGTTGTCAAGCGGAAGATGCTGGCTGCGAGAAAGCAGCCAGCAAAAAGACGATCTACGTAGCCGCAGGTCGCCGTGTGGCGTCAAAAAACGCACCCGGAGATCTGCTACGACTTCAGTCTCTTACCCAGATCAGACCGACCGTTAATGCGGCCAGCCCAACCAGGCCGCCGACCATTGCATTGACAGCAATATCGGGCGTGATTTGCACTTGGCTCCGCGACGAGCCGGTTAACACCGAGATGACACCCCACAACGCTGCACTACCGCCAGCAATGGTCAACAACCACCCAATTAATCGCTTCACGGCACCCCCCTCACGAAGATTCACGTGAAAGATGGGCGAACATTCGACTCAGATTGGGCTCCAATACTCCTCTGGCACACAAATCAGCAGTTGTCACCCCATTCCGCGCGGACTTCCCGAAATGGCTGTCCCCCCGGCCGCGCCGGACCGTGAATTGATCAAAGTAGGAGGCACACTCGGCACACTCCGTGTGCCGTGCGCCGTCAAGACAGCGGCATACGGAGTGTGCCGCGTGTGCCTCTTTGATCAAATGAGAACGGAGTCTTGCAGGTTCTCACTTGCTGAACAGTTGCGGCTCAGGGTTGGTGAGAAAGAAGTGCGGAAGTCGGCGGTTTCTGCTCGATCAGCAGCGTTCCTGAATCAATGATGTTGAGGGGAGCTGTTCATCGAACCGTAAGCATCTCGTGGACGACGGCGGCCAATTGACTGGGGATATACGGTTTGTGTAGTATCCGCGTACCCGGAGCGGACTCGGGCAATAGACCGCCGCCGTGATAACCACTGGCAAAAAGCACCTTGACATCCGGTTTGATCTGTCGAATCACGTCGAACGCTTGACGGCCGGACATGCGCGGCATGCTCGCATCCAGAACGATCAACTTCACATGATCCTTCGACTTGCGGAACACCTCCACGGCCTCTGCACCATCGACCGCGAGCAATACCAGGTAACCAGCCAACTCCAGTGCTGTCCTCGCCAGTTCGCGGACGGCCGACTCATCGTCTGCGACCAGAATCGTTTCTCCGCATCCCTTGGGTACATCGTGCCGAGATTCGCCGACTTGGTTCAAGCGACTTTCCGTACTGCGACTACACGGCAGATAGACGTCGAAGCGGCTGCCCGTACCGGGTGTGGATTTCACATCCACCCACCCGCCATGTGCTTTCGCCACGCCGTACACCACCGCCAATCCCAATCCCGTCCCCTGGCCAACTCCCTTTGTGGTAAAAAACGGGTCGAAGATCTTCGCCCGCACCTCGTCGGTCATTCCGATTCCGGTATCCCCCACGGTCAGCCTCACGAAGTGCCGGCACAATCCCTCTGCGTTTGCTGGGCCTTCGGCATTGGCCGTCTCAATGGTCAGCGTACCGCCATCGGGCATGGCATCGCGTGCATTGAGACAGAGATTCATGAGAATCTGCTGCACCTGTACGGGGTCGGCGGCTGCGGAGTAGAGATCATGAGCGGGGTTGAACTGGATGGAGATTCGCGGATCGATCGTTCGGCGCAAGAGGTTGATTGCATCGCGAACGAGCGCGTTCAGGTCGACGGCGGTCGTGCGCAGCGGTTGTCGGCGGGCGAAGCCCAGCATCTGCTTGGTCAGATCGGCAGCTTGTCGGGCCGCCCGTTCGGTGGCACCGAGCATCTCATCGGCATCCGCACCAACCGCGGCTCCGGAGCGGACCAGTTCGAGATTACCGAGCACGACCGTGAGGAGGTTGTTGAAGTCGTGTGCGATGCCACCAGCGAGGCGGCCCACCGCTTCCATCTTGTGCGACTGACGGAGTTCCTCCTCCAGCCGTTCGTGTTCGGTCACGTCGCGGCCGACGATGATGAGCCCCGTCGTGGCGTCATCAGCACCTTTGAGCGGGGCGATGGCAATGTCCAGCAGCACTTTCCGTCCGTCGGGGTAGAGCACCCACTCTTTCCCGCGGGTCGTCTGACCGGTGGCGAGAACGCTCTCCTCCCCCGCACGGACGCGCTCCGCCCACTCTCCGGTAAAAACGTCGTCACAGTGCAGACCGATCAGTTCGGCAACGCGGCGGCCAGCCAATTGCTCGAAAGCCGGGTTACCGCCGAGGAAGCGGCCTTCGCAGTCCTTGTAGACCACAATGTCTGGCACAGAGGCGAAAAGCCCTTCCAACAGGGCATGCTGGTTGGCCAGTTCTCGTGTGGCCAGTTCGCGATCAGTCACATCGCGGTAGTTCACTACCACGGCGCGCACACTGGGGTCGTCCAGCCGGTTCACCCCGTTCATTTCGATCACGCGAATCGAGCCATCGGCCGCGAGAGCGTGGAGCGTGGCCGGTACGTCCTCACCTGGCCGACTCAACGAGTAGGCGAACCGCTTGCGAGCGGTGTTGAGGTCGTCTGGGTAAAGGAACGTGAACACATCCTTGCCAATGACTTCTTCCGGTTCAAAGCCGAGGATGAACTTGGCGGCGGGGGTCGCGTAGCGAATGAGACCGCGCTCGTCCAAAAGAAGGATCCCGTCGCGGCTTTTCTCCACCAGCGCGCGGAAGCGTTCTTCACTCTGCCGCAGCGCTTCTTCTGCCCGGCGCGGCTCGGTCACATCTGTTACGCAACCATCGAGCCGGTTGGGGCGACCGCTGCCATCGCGCACCACTTGAAGCCGCTCGCGCACCCACCGTATTCCATCCCCCTGCTGCACACGGTAGAGCAGTTCAACATCGGTTCCGCTGGTCAGCAACCGTCGCAGTGCAAGCCGGTAGGTTTCGGCGTCGAGAGGGTGAATCACTTCCGCCCACTTAAATGGGTGGTCGAAGTAGTCCGGCGCCCGGCCTGCAATGCGTGCCAGAAGTGGCGAGACATAGCGGAACTGCCAGCCGGTGAAGACATCCGGCCCCGATGCGCGTTCGGCACTCCAGAGCGCCGCGGGTGAACTCCCCAGCACCGTGCGAAGTTCGGCCTCGACGCGCTGGGCTTGCGCCAGCGCTGCGCGGCGTTCGCGATCATCACGAGCGATGATGAGACCGAGCGTTTTCGGGGCCACGTGTAACCGCGACACCGTCAGGCTCACAGGCACCCACGCTTCATCCTTCGCACGAAGCAGGAACCCGTCCTGCCCGTGGAACACCATTGTTTTGGTGAATGCGCCTTTGAGGCGCTGTACGCCCCCCGGCGCTTCAAAGCGAAACAGATGCGTGGCGGAGAAGTCGAGGAGTTCGCGGCGTGTATAGCCCGTCAGTCGAAGAGCAGCTTGGTTCACCTCGATCAGCCGGTCGGTATCCGGATCGAGGAGAAACAGGGCGTCTCCCAGTTCGGAGAAGAGCGCCTGGGCGAGTTCAGCCTGATCGTAGGCGACCATGCGGTCCCGTAAGCCGTCGGGAGGGCAACCACATCGCGGGCCGGCAAACCTGAATGCGAAGGGGTGGGCGATGAAAGGAGTATAGTCTGTGTCGCTGTCCCGGCCATCACCAGACGCTGGAAACTGCGATAAAACGTACCAGAATCCGGTGAAGTTTTCACCCCGATTCTCAACGCACATAGCCTGGTCAAATCCGACACATGTAATCGGCCGTTTAGTCAACAATGACACATGATAGCGACCGATTCAACGCTGTTTGCCCTGGCACGCCGCGTGCATCTTATCTTAACAAGCTGTGTTGAAACCCTCGATTGAGGTTGTCGCGATCGCAGCGAAACTGATTCACATTTCAGAACCATGCGACAACCGACCCAAGGGTTCAACACAGCCCCTCAACAACGAGGGGAGGATACGCGATGAACACGAACCGACTGACCGAGGATGCTGAACTGGCTGTCCACATCCCCGTCGGAGCGGTGGAGCTTCAGGGCGACCTCAGCCTCCCTCCCGATGCCACCGGCGTGGTCCTCTTCGCGCATGGCTCCGGAAGCGGCAGGCGCAGTCCGCGCAACCGTCACGTCGCCGCAGTCCTCCGATCCGCCGGCTTTGCCACGCTTCTCGCCGACCTGCTCACGGAAGAGGAAGAACTGGCCGAAGCACGGACCGCGCACTTGCGATTCAACATCGAAATGCTGGCCCACAGGCTCGCGGCGATCATCGACTGGCTGGGTGGTTGGCCGGCCGTTCGCACCTTGCCGGTGGGCCTGTTTGGTGCGAGTACCGGCGGCGGCGCAGCGCTCGTGACCGCAACGCTACGGCCAGATCGCGTCCAGGCTGTCGTGTCACGCGGGGGTCGGCCCGATCTGGCCCGCGATGCGCTTCCGGCCGTGCAGTGTCCGGTGTTGCTAATTGTGGGCAGCTGCGACGACGTGGTTCTCCAACTGAACGAAGGGGCGCTCAAGCGGCTTGGTTCCCGTGAGAAAGAATTGACCGTGATTCCTGGGGCGAGCCACCTCTTCGAGGAACCGGGAACCCTCGATGCCGTCGCTCGTCACGCGGCGAACTGGTTTAGCAAATATCTGTATCCGAGCCGTGCGGCCCTCTGGCCGGAATAGCCGGGCCAATGAACTGCATCGCTCACTTGGAGAAATAGCCATGTTCCGCGATCGTACTGATGCGGGGGAAGCCCTCGCCGAAAGACTGAGTCGTTATGCCAATCGCGATGATGTCGTGGTTCTGGCACTCCCGCGCGGGGGAGTACCGGTGGCCTTTGAAGTTGCCAGTGCGCTCGGCGCTCCGCTGGACGTGTTTGTGGTCCGCAAACTGGGTGTGCCGTGGCATCCGGAACTAGCGATGGGTGCCATCGCCTCCGGCGGCATCCGCGTCCTGAACGATGAAGTCATTCGAGCCCTGGGTATTTCTGGTGATGTCATCGAAGAAGTCGCGGAGGAAGAGGGCCGTGAACTGGAACGCCGCGATGCTGCTTACCGCGACGGTCGTCCTCGCCCGGACATTCACGGGAAAACCGTCATTCTGGTCGATGACGGACTCGCGACCGGTTCAACGATGCGGGCAGCAGTGAAAGCCGTTCAGCGACTGGGACCGGCCTGGGTTGTGGTGGCGGTACCAGTCGGTGCGGTCGATACGTGTCACGCGCTGCGATGCGAGGCGGATGAAGTGGTCTGTGTGGAAACGCCGGAGCCGTTCTATGGCGTCGGCTCGTGGTACGATGACTTCAGTCAGACCACCGACGAGGAAGTGCGCGACTTGCTTGCTCGGGCGTATGCTGTTGGCCAGTCGTAGCTCGCGTGAAGCGGTGGCTCTGGGTCACTGCAACACGCGATCTTCGCTCATACACTCTGCGCCAGACCGGAGGGACAACAAGATACAGAGCCCGAGTGTAGCGGCCGCCCGCTCCATCAGACCCCGGTGGGTCATTCCTCCTGCGTTTCCTCAAGGATGTTCCTTTCAGCAGTTCGAAATGCCGCCTCGAAAGCGGCGAGAGAGGCCCACGCTGTTTCGGTTTCTTTCTCGTACGCTTCCCTTGATTGCTGGCCCGAGTAGGACGCGGCTCGGAGTTGGCTCAACTTCTCCAGCAGGGGGAATGCCATCCGCATCTGGGTGAAAAAGGCATCCATGTCTCGAATCTCGTCCGCACTAAAGTATTTGATTCGCTTCTTGAAGATTTCTGACCCCCACTCCACCTCTGTCTTCAGAGTGGCGATCTCGTGTCGTCCAGCAAATTCGATGGCGCGACGAAGTTGACCCATCAGATAACGTAAGTTGCGAACAGTGCTGAGTCGGGCGCGATCTTCTTTGGCTCGTCGTTCGATTATGTAGTCGATCAGCCGAACCCCCAACCAGATACCCAGGATATCAGTCGAGATGTTGGCCCACAGACTTCCGAGTTCCTGATCTTTCTGGTTTTCAGGTGTTTGGTGACCAATCACGTAATAACTCACGGCAAGAAGGACGCCGATGAGGCCGAATAGATCCAAAAGGAGGTGAGCACGACGGTATCGCATGGGCGCTACTCCCGCAAATAGAGCCGGACATCTTGCTGCGGTTGACCGCAGGTGATTGTTCGTTATGACGTACGGTGTAGTGGGAGACTATGCCTGTCAAGCGTAATCCTTACGATTCCGGGATAGGCAGCCGGTAGGAATCGAGCAGCAATGAGAAATGAATCCTGCGGGCTCGGAGCGAGGCCTGCCCTCATACATGAACCCGCTGGAAGTGTCACGTTGCTTATATAACGAGCCGCGACCGCAAGGGAGCGGGAATCGCTGCCCGCTTCCTTGCGAGAGATGAGAACACGGCAGGCCGTGTTCTCATCTACTCCAGCGACGCGGCTCGTTCAATGCGACAGTCTCATCGGGTTCCTGTCTCAAGACGGCCGACGCGGCACGGCGAATGTGTTGAACAGGCTGGCGAACGGGTTCCGGTCGCGGGGTGCAACCACCTGCCGACTCCCACTCTCCGAAACCGCCGCGTGTAACGCCTCCAGCGGAGCATCCGGGGCAGTGATCGCGAAGGCCCGGAAGAGAAGGCTGCGGACCTCGTCGATATTGGACCACCGCGCCCGCAATTCGGCCTCGAATTGGGCCTGGGCGCGGCGCATTTCCTCAAACCGACCACCGGCGGAGAACTTCAGGCAATCTCGCCAGTATGGCAGCGCGACCATCATGGCTATCCCGGCCGCCAGCGACCCCGCGATGACTCCGGCCTCGCCCTCCGAACTGATGTAGAGGAGTGCCGTCGCGCCGTTTGCTGGCTGATGGAGGCAGAACCTGCCGCCAGCCCCATCCCGGCCGACCACTCGAAGCGGCTCTCCGGACGTCAGGGCGAACCAGCCAGGTTGCGGCTCATCAAGCAGCTGGAAGTCGCACAGATTGTCCAGAATCGCCGCCACATTCGGGATCTTGCGGAAGCGATCAAGAATCGGCTCATCCATCCGTCGCCCTCTGCAGCGTCGTATTCGGCCGTGGGAGTAATCCTTCGTCGAGTACCTGCTGGACCGCAGTTATGACCACATCAAGCGGCGCCGAATCGGCTACCAACGGCAACTCCCGGTGTAACGAGAACTCCCGGTCCAAACGTTCCGCCACATTAGGAGCCACACCGCTCCTCGGTGACTGTTCCGTCGTCCTCCATCCAGACGAACTCTCCGATCGGGAAATAGTCGCCGCACTTGAAGCAAAAGCTGCGATTGTAGAGCTTCGGGTTGCGCGCCGTCGACTCCGCGAGCGGCAGGCTCATTGTCGTCGCCCCGCGACAGGTCAGGTGCAGGTAACTCCGACGGACCGGCCGGACGAACCCTTTGGCTCGTTCCTCCTCACTCAGGACGTAATGCACTGCGTGCTGGCGCGGGTCGGTCTCACTGCGCTGGGAAAGGCGCGGGTCGTTCGGATCGGTGGTGTGCTTGTTGTCCGATCCCCGGTCGGGGCTGGCGGGTGGCGGGGCCGGCACGCGGTGGAGCGATTGGCACCGCGGGCAACGGGCCACCTTGCCGATGGCGTCTTGAGGCACCTGGAGTTGCGACTGGCACGATGGACAGGCAAACTGGATCATAGCGTCCGAATCCTCCTTCGCTGAACGATACGACTCACCGGCCCGGTCGCGAGACCATCGCGCGGCAACTGCTATTGGCAAGCAACGAGAAACAAATCACGTGATTGGGTCTGTGGCGACGGATTCGGCCTGTGTGGCGATCTCGTACTCCCGTCCATCCGCCTCGAACCGGACCAGCGGGGCAACCGTCCGGACCCGGTGAGCCAAGACCCGGAGCCTCAGCACCAGGATGGTCAGCCCGAACACGACGAACAGCGGGCCAGCGGCCCAAAGATCACCGCGCAGCTTTCGGGTGTCATGGCCAACCCCGACGGTCCCAAATGGTAAGAGTATCGGGGTAATCCTAGCACACTGGGATTGGCCCGCTTGCGAACCAGCCCAGCGTAAAGATCCGCGGCCGGTTCTAACCCAACACCGTTCCCGCCAGTTGAAAGCCTGTGCCGAACGTCAGAAGAATAAAGCCCACTATTGCCGCGATCCCATCATCACTATGAGCAATGGACCACGTCAAGATTCTGTGAAACAAGAAAAGGATGACGAACAAGGCCGGTGTTAAAGTCCAGATGATCAGAAAAGGAGCCCAAACCCAGGAGACAACACAGAACACCAAGCAAAACAGTGCGAATGGCCAGGTGAAAGGCAAAGGCTTCCTTTTTCTTAACCCCATAGGATCATCGATTGTCTCTGCAATTCGCTTGAGCTTCTCGATACTGCCGGCCCATAGCTTCAGACGGATTGCTTCAATGCTCAAGAGAAATCCGCCCGCCAGGCACATTGAGAGGCCGATGACATTACATATCTTCGGAAAATTCGTCGGGTCGAGTGTCATCAGTTGGAAACCTGTGATGCGCTGGTAGCCTAACGATGAGGCGCTCGGTTCAGGCTGCGCCCAGTTTGTTGGACGGACGCCAAGTGAGCAACGAAAAACATTTGGCGTCGCCCAGTCCGATGCAGCGAATGGATCTGTTGAATGTTCCGGTTTGGTCTCTGGGCTATCGCTGCCACCACGATGGCGGCACTCGATCCCGTCCACGCCGCAGCACAATTCAGTATCAGACAGTGATTTCCACCCGATTCCCCTCCGGATCAAGGACGACACACTCGTAGTAGCCGTCCCCGGTTCGGCGGGGACCATCCACGACCGCATAGCCATCAGCTCGTAGTCGCATCGCGAGCGCATCGACTGCATCTTCCGAACCAACGGCAATCGCGAGATGGGCGAATCCTCTCGTGGGCGAATCGCTGGATTGTTCTCGGAGCGCTGGAACGTGCATCACTTCTAAACGCACGTTACTCCCCGGAAAGGCGAGGAAATATGACTCGAAGCCCTTCGTGGGGTTGGTGTATTTCGTGCCAGCGATCGCCCCGAAATACACTTCGTAAAAGCGTCGGACTCGTTCCAAATCTATTGCCCACAGACCGATGTGATCAATCCGCATCATGCTCCCCCTTCAAGCCTGACCGTTCCCCACCCACTCCGCGAAGCGTTGATCGAGCGTCTTCGTCGCCTTCTCGACCGCGTTCCAGTCGTCATCATCCAACACCGGTTCGTCGTGGCCGTACGGCCCTGGCCTCGCTTTGAATACCTTAATCAGATCGAACACGATGTACGACCCGCCAAAGTTGTGGAACCACGCGTAGGCAAACTTGCGCAAATTGGGCAAATCCTTCAGGTGAATGTCCCAGAGACCGCGAGGCAGAGCGGCCGCGAGTAATTCACTCCCCTTCTTCTGGCGTTTACGAATCGCGGCGAGCAAGGCGCTGTGCGCGGGGAACCGAGTTTCATCGAGCAAGTTCCGCTGGATGGCCCAGGCCACGAAGAGTCCCCGCTGTTGCAGCGGCGGATGATACCGCGAGGCAAGCTCGCTGGCTTGTTTCACCGCAATTGCCATCACGGTGCTCGCACTTCCTCGTTCGATTCCCAGGACGATGTTGCGTGCGGAGTCCAAATCACGCTCCCAGTATGGCATGGTCGTTACGCCGAGTGTCCCAGGCGCAACGCCGAGTTGGTCGGTAATCTCCTCTGAGCTCATCTCGTGTCTCAGTCCGAACGGAGGAGGTTCCGGAAACTTCGGCTTGATCCACGCCCGCTCCAGGTACGTGACGAAGGAGTTCTTGGTCTTCGGAATGAGCGGATAGAGATCGTTTTTGATGTCGTGGGTGAAGGCCAGCTCGAGGCCGTATTTCTTGTCAGACACGTTCTTGGCGCCACTCAAGTCGGTGATCGACTCCGGCACCTTCTTGCCAAGCGTGCGTGTAACGAATGCAATTAATTCCGGGTCATCCGCACGACGACCCACAAGTGCAACGAGGCGGGTCAAAAGTGGCGTCAGCTCCGGGTTGTTGGCAGACTTCCTCACGCCTGACCTCCGGTTTGGGTGCGATGAGCGTACCAATGGGTGCAAAGATCCTGCAACAGGGTTGTCATGACGCCTCGCCCGCTGATGCTCCGGGTTCGCTAAACAGTGCGTTCCAGCTTCCTACCTCCCAAACGACTTGTGCTGGTGCGCGGGTTGGCCATCGCATTAGAATGAGGCAATATCCACCTGCTCCTATCATCACCCACCGCGCAGGTGCAATCGAAACACCATGACCGACGATCGACCAACGGGCGTGCGAGAAGGGGAGACTCAACTGTTCCGGCTGCTCGTCGAGAACCTTCCCGACCACGCCATTTTCACCGTGGACCCGGAAGGACAAATCCAAAGTTGGAACTCCAGCGGGGAACGGCTATTTGGTCACTCCGCCAACGAAATCCTCACCCACTCCGTATCGCAATTCTTTGCTTCCGACGATGTCTCAGCGGACCGTCCGCAACGGGAACTGACCGAGGCACGAACGGCGGGGCGAGTTTGCACCGAGCGCTGGTGTCTGCGCAAGGACGGTTCGAGATTCTGGGCGAGCATCACGATAACTCCACTGCGAGATGAAAGCGGTCCGATACAGGGTTTTGGTATTCTCGTGCGCGACGTGACCGAACGGAAACGCGCAGAGGAAGCTGCCCGCGCCAGTGAGGAACGCTTCCGCGGACTGATGGGACAGGCCCCCTTCAGCGTGCAGGTGTTCGACGCCACCGGCCGCACCCTGCGTGTCAATCGTGCGTGGGAAGAACTGTGGGGCGTGACCCTCGACCAGATCAGTGATTACAACGTTCTGCAAGATCCGCAACTGGAAATAAAAGGCGTTCTTCCTTATCTGCGCCGCGCGTTCGCCGGCCAGCCAGCTTGCATCCCCGCAATTCAATACGACCCGAACGAGACGCTCCCCGGACGCACCCGCCACACGGATCCCAGGCGCTGGGTTGCAGCCATTGCCTACCCGATCAAAGATGACGCCGGACACGTGCGGGAGGTCATCCTCATCCACGAAGATGTGACCGAACGGAAACGCACGCTCGAAGCATTGCGGGAGAGTGAGCAGCGGTTTGTCCGTTTTATGCAACACCTGCCCGGTCTGGCGTGGATCAAGGATCGGGAGGGCCGCTACATCTATGCCAACGACGCCGCAGAGAAGGCGTTTGGCACTCCCCGCGCGCAGCTCTACGGAAAAACCGACGAGGAACTTTTCCCACCCGCCACCGCCGCGCAGTTCCGGGAGAACGATCGTCGCGCAGTGGAAACCGGAGGAGTGCAAACCTTCGAATCGCTCGAACATCCGGATGGGGTATCGCACTATTCGCTCGTCAGCAAATTCCCGATTCCTGGGTCCGATGATCGGCCGGCCTTCGTGGGCGGAGTAGCAATCGACGTGACCGACCTTCGCCGTTCCGAGAACGCCCGGCAGTTCCTCGCCGAAGCCGGAACGGTTCTCTCCTCAAGTCTCGACTACGAGGTCACGCTCTCAGCCGTGGCCCGGCTCGTGGTCCCACGGCTCGCTGACTGGTGCAGCGTGTATGTCGTCGATACCGGCGGCGGACTGCGGCGGCTGGTGGTCGCACACTCCGACCCGGAGAAGATGAAATTCGCCGAGGAATACGCTCGCCGGTATCCGCCCAGTCCGGAGGATCCGCGCGGAGTGAGCGGCGTCATCCGTTCCGGAGAACCGGTCCTGACACCGGAGGTGACCGACCAGATGCTCGTCGCTGTGGCACGCGACGCCGACCATTTGACCTTACTTCGCGGACTCGGCCTGCGATCGGCAATGATTATTCCACTCATCACACGTGGGCGGAGAGTCGGGGCCATCACATTCGGTGCAGCGGAGTCCGGTCGGCGTTACGGTTCCGCCGATCTGGCCTTGGCGCAAGAACTGGGGGAACGGGCAGCACTGGCAGTCGACAACGCGCGACTTTTTCATGAGAGTGAAGAGGCACTGCACCGACTGGGCGTCCTGATTGAAGCGTCGGGGCGACTGACGAATTCGCTCGAACTCCCTGCCGTGCAGTCAGCCATCCTCGACCTCTCACACCGGCTGGTTGCCGCCGATGCCTATGCCGTCTGGCGTCTGGACGCCGCCGCGAACGAATGGCGGATCGCAGATTCCGCGAACTTATCCGAAGCCTACCTGAAAAACAGTGGGCGAATCTCCGCTCCGGGGCACCAAATTCCCGAGCGGCCCGTCGTGGCGGAAGATGCACAAGCCGCCGAGGGATTGGAGTCACGTCGGCAGATGTACCAAGCAGAAGGCATCGAGTCGGTGCTGGCAGTTCCCCTCCGGCATCATGGCTGCGTCGTGGGGACGCTGGTTTTTTATTACCGAACCCGTCGGAAATTCGACGACGTAACGGTTCGCGTGGCCACCGCCCTGGCCGACCTCGCCGGAGCAGCTCTCGCGACGTCCGAACTGTATCAACGCGAAAGTGAATTGCGTCGGAGGGCCGAAGAAGCCGATAAAGCCAAGGACGCGTTTCTGGCCGCACTCGGCCACGAACTACGCAACCCACTCACCGTGATCGTTACCGGCTTGCACACGCTCCGTGAACGCGGCGCAAACGCTCTCGACCGCATCCCAGCAATGGAACGGCAGGCGGATGTATTGGGGCGTTTGGTGGACGATTTGCTCGATATGGCGCGCGTGACGCAAGGGCGGATTGAGCTGCGCCGCGAACCGGTTCGCGTCAGCGAGGTTGTTGCCCATGCCATCGAGACAGTTCGACCACTGATCGATGCCCACCAACACAGCATCACGGTCGATCTGCCGACGGATGAACTGTGGCTGGATGCGGACGCAGTCCGATTGACGCAATGTATCTCCAATCTGTTGCACAACGCTGCCAAATACACCCCGCCCGGCGGTCGCATCACCGTCACCGCCGTGCGAAATGGAACTGATGTCGTCCTCCGCGTACGCGATAACGGCATTGGTATTCCCCCCACGGATCTGGTGCGAATCTTCGAATTGTTCGTGCAGGTTCGCGACGCCCGGACGCACAGCCCCGGTGGGCTGGGCATTGGCTTGAGTCTGGTGCAGCGGTTGGTTGAGATGATGGGGGGAAGTGTGTTAGCCCAGAGCGCCGGGGTCGGGACCGGGAGCGAGTTCCAAATCCGTCTGCCAGTTGGAGCGGCCGCGTCGAAGACACCCGCGTCGCACCCGGAAACCGCCCCTGCGCGGAGCCTGCGGGTCGTCATTGCCGACGATAACGTGGATGCAGCCGAGACACTGGCGGTACTTGTCGAACTCTGGAGCCATTCGGTACAAGTGGCCTACGATGGGCCCGGCGCTGTGGCCGCAACACGCGAGTTTCGACCGGATGTGTGTCTGTTCGACATCGGCATGCCGGGCTTCGATGGCTACGAAGCCGCACGCCAAGTGAGAGCTGACGCCGGATTGGCTGGCGTTGTGCTGGTGGCGATGACGGGCTACGGACAGGACTCAGACCGCGAGCGCAGTCTGGCGGCGGGATTCGATCACTTTCTGGTCAAGCCGGTCGCACCGGCGGAAATCGAGAGGCTACTGCGGACGCTGGGCCAAGAACACCGCGGCGACTAATATCACACCGACTGAACCAGCAGGAGAATCCCAATTCCAATCAGGCCGAGATGGACCAGGCGCACGAATCGGTCAGGGTGCATACGGCGATTGGCCGAGCGACCGATGAGAATGGCAACCACGGTTGGAATCAGTGAGAGCAAGTAGTAGCGCGTCACCTCCGGCACCCACAATCCCGCCGCAAAGAATCCACACATTCCCACCGCGCTGGCTGGCAGGAAGTAGCCCTGAAGCGTGGCCCGGAAATACTCCGGCGTCCACCGCCGGAGCGTGGCGTAAACGACGAGCGGCGGCCCGTTCATGCCGTAGGCTCCGCCCAGCACACCGGCCCCAAGCCCGAAGGCCCACGCAAGCCGGTCGTCCGGGAGATGCGGTTTCCACCGTCCGAACAGGCAGAAACTGGAGAACGCGATGATGATGCCAGCCATCACCGCCTTAACCAAGGAGTGCGGCATCGTCGTCAGCACCAGGAGGCCAAGCGGAATACCAAAGAAGGTGGGCAGAACCAACCACCAGGCACTCCGGGCATGCACCTTCCGCCAATCCTGTGCGAGAATCAATCCCGCAACGGTGATGGAGAGAAGTGTGGCGAGCGGAACCGCGACCTGGATCGGAATCACAAGCGCAAGCAGTGGAACGGCGACGAGCGCTTCCCCGAAGCCAAACGTGGACCGGACCAGCGTGGCCGCGAAGGTGATACCGATCACTGGCAAGAGCAGCGGATCGGCCGCGAACATCACTTCTCCAGGCTGTGAATCGTGTTGTGAATCGTACCGCTGATGGCTCGTCCGTCCGTGCCGCGTACGCGATACTTGATCTCCATCCCCCAGGTGGGAACAAGCTCCGCAATCTCCAAGCGGACCGTCTTCCCATCCGCGGAAACGACCGCCTTCGTGACCGTCAGTGCCCTCTCGTTGATGTGCTTCGACCCGTAATTCTGGCTTCGCTTCAAACCCCACACTTTGACGTCATAGTTTCTCGGATCTGAGGCGGTCTTGGCGTCGAGAGCGTCGGTGAAAGTCACTTCCACAGCTCCCCCTTTCGCTTTCAGGCCAATCGGCAAGTCCGCTAGCTTGCTAGTGCAACGCACACGATAAAAGCCGCCCGGTTGCGTCTGGTTGCCGGCCCAGGCGAACATTCCGCAGACATACAACTGCCCGTCGATCGGGTGGAATCGCGGCCTCATGATACCGGTTGGGAATGTCGGAAGCGGCAGCGCGCACATTCCACCCTGCGCCTGGCCGTTCACGATCTCAAACGGCACAACGTAAATCTTTCCGTGGCCGTACGAGGTGTTCAGCAGCGAGCCTTTAAGAGGACCCCACTTGTCGCTGGTCACCCAGACCAACTCGGCAGGTGACCGGTCGAAATCATTGGTGATCCAACAGAGGGGCTGCTTCATCGCCGTGTCGGAGGTGTCGGTGATGTCGGTGTATCCCCACATATTGCCGTAGAATCCACCCTTCGTGACGAGGTTGATCCGATTCTTCGGCGTCCAGAATCCTTCCTGATCGGTGACAAAGAACGTTCCGTCCGGATTCAGGCAGACGCCGTTGGCGGCGCGGAAGCCCGTGGCGAGGATTTCCGTCCGCGAACCGTCCTTCGTCACCTTCAGCAGGGTACCGTGGTGCGGCACAAGTGCGGGGAGAGCGTGCCGGCCACTTTTCGCGTAGTAGAAGTTCCCCTCCGCATCCGTCTGTAAGCCCATCGCAAACTCATGGAAGTGCTCAGTCACCTGATGATCGTTGTTGAAGCACTCGTAGAAGTCGATTTCGCCATCGCCATTCAGGTCGTGGAGTTTCACAATCTGATCGCGACAGCAGACAAACACTGCGCCGTCACTGAGCTTCAGCCCAAGCGGCTGGAACAGCCCAGAGGCAATCCGCTGCCATGTGAGACCCGATTCCGGTTTGTCGAGCCCGCTCACGAGCCAGACGTCGCCGTCCCACGAACAGACCGCCATCCGTTTGCCGTCCGGGTAGAAGTCGAACCCCGTGAGCCGGAGTTGTGCGTTCCAGGGATTGCGTTCGGGGATCGCAAATGTATCGACCGCAAATGGTCCATCATTCTTGCCGATCGTGACCGGAGCCTTCAACACCTCCGGCCAGCGTTTTGGTCCTCCACGTGTGAGTGGTTCCAGCGCACGCGGAGCTGGCGAGGTCTTGGCGAAGATTTTCAACGAATCGTGTCCGGTATTCGCGATGAGTACTTTCACTCGGGTAGGTGTCGCCTTTGCCGGGATGCTCAATCCAGTGATGCCGCCCCGCTCCACCAGCGACACGCGATCATCCCCAATCACCACGACGGCCACATTTGTTGGCGCGATGCACGCAAGCAGGTCGTGCTTCGATTTCCCGATTTCGAGCGTGCGTGTGAAGACTATCTCTTTGGGCTTCTTCGGATCGAATTCCGCGCCTTCCAGTTCAAGAACCGAAGCATCACCAACCGTGTAGGAAACGATAGTCTGGTCGCCGAAGTGGTAAACGCCGCGAAACTGCGCCCACTCCTTCGGGAGCGGGCCATACGGGCGCTGATCGCGACCGAGGAAACGGGGATCTTTGAAGCTGCCGGTTTTCGGCTCCGCCCAGCCGGGACCAACCGAGTTCGCGAGGTGAACGTCACCAATAAGTTTCGGGTGAATCTGGTGTTGGCCGTTGAAGTGAATCCCCTTCCAGTCGATAAACCCATCGCCCGTCCAGGCGGCAGCAAAGCGCATTGTGTCGTGGTCGAAGAGTGCCCACCTTTTGCCGCGCGATACGCCTCCGGGACCGGCATCGAGTCGCATCGCAATGCCCTTGTAGGCGATGTTCGGCCCCTGACCGCCGATCTCATACGTGTTCATCAGACTCGGCCCGTAGTCCATCATCACCCACGGCTCAACGTTGACGGCCGCGGGACCGAGTTCGCCCTTCTTTCCAACGGGCAGTTTGCTCAGGTAGTTGGCATCAATCTTCGTGTATTGCGTCGGGTTATGCGGCTTCAGATACGTTTCGCGCAGATAGTGAATCAGGTCGTATTTCTGGCGAGGCACCATCCATGTTTGCGGGGCCATCATGCCATACCCGCGCGTCAGAGTCTGGTAGAGGCTGTACGGATCGCTGCCATTCTTGAAGACATGCGCGGCGAACTTCGGCGAGGTGGGGAGGGAACCGGGCTGATCCTTCGTACCGTGACAGTTCGCACAAACACGTGTATAGATCGCCTCCCCACGCCGGAGAGCTTTGTTGTCCCACGCACCAATCAGTGCCGCGTGGTCGATGTCTTTCTCGTACTCCGCGATAACGACTGCGGTGACGGCGGGACGCAATTCCTTCGCTCGGATCGGTCCACCTTGAGCGATTTCGATGAGGTATTTCACAAGGTCGAGGAACTGCTGCCGATCCGACAGCAAACTGACCAGTCCTTCGGGCATTAACGACTTGCCGGTGGTCTTTCGTTCCTCAATATCAGATTTCGCGAGGGTAATCCGTTTGCCGTTGGCGGCAGGATCGACCAGCGTGAGCGAATTGGGCGTCTCGGCAGCGACGAGACCGGTCAGCGTGCGCTCGGCTTTCGTGGTGATGACGACAGTTTCGTACCCCTTCTTCACCACCTTGGACGGGAGGAGTACCGACTCGATGAGGTACTCCGCGGTCGCCTCCTGGCCAGCTTTGGCGATGTCCGGACCGAGTTGCGTGTCGGTGTCGCCATCATGGCACTTGGCGCAGGTGAGGAACGGCTGAAAGAATAACACGGCCCCGCGTCCGGCGTCGCCTTTTTCGCGAGCGGCTTTCGCGAGTTCTGTGACCGGTTCCGCCGCGAGACGTTGCTGAAGGGTTGGGCTTGGTTCCGCTGCCCATGCTGGTACAGCGAAGGCCAACAGCAGAACGCCGCTGATGGACCGGCAGAGCATGCGACTCTCCCAAGAAGCAGTGGCAGAATGGTTTTCAAGAACGAAAGCGGGGACTACCACAGAGACACAGAGACAGACAAAAGACAGAGAATGGGACAGGATTACAAGGTGAAACGGGATCAAAATTCATCGTGTTGATCCTGTTTATCCCGTCAAAAACTCTTCTCTTTTTGTCTTTCTCTGTGTTGGTCTTCCCTCTGTGTCCTCTGTCAGTAGTTCCAGAGTTCCAAGTTCGAGAGTTCCAGGTTTGAAGACCATCGATCGTTCCGCGTTCCACTCACATCGGGCGGTCCCAGGGTCAGAGCAGAATCGCCGGCCATCTCCCTTTCAACTCTGGAACTACTGTTTGTGTCTCTGTGGTTCGTTCCTCTTCTGGATCTCCGTGGTTCATTACCCCACGACCTGGGATGGCGGCGCGATTGCCGCGACTCCGGAAGTCGGCAGTGACGCGAATCCCGGGCCAGCAGCTGGAGGGGCTTGTCTTGGCGCAGCGGCCCGCGCTCGAAGCCGAACAGCGATGATCTCGATTAAGTTAGTCACCGGGCCGACGACAAACAGCGCGTGATAGAGTGAGTGAATGTCCTTGAAAGCCAGTCGGCAGACCGTCTCGGCCACAGCCACCAGCACGGCAACGATGATCTGATTCCGCCGCCCCCGCACCGTCGTTTTCGGGTCGGTAATCATGAAGAAGATGTAGAGCTGGAACATTGGGCTTGTGATCGGCGCCAGTTCCGTTTGCCACGGGTGCCCCGTCACAAAGCTCCGGAAGAACGCCAGCGGAACGAATACCGCGATGAACGCCAGAGGGATGTGAAATCGCCCGAGGTTGTACATGATCAGGCCGCCCAGCAGCCAGATCATGGCCACAGCCCAGCCGTTATTCCCCGCTTGCACGCTCAGGCTCGCGACATGCTGCGGAGCCAGGAAAAGCATCACCGTCATGCCGAGGTTCGTGGGGTTCCACAAATGTCGGTCGCCGATACGGAGGACGTACTTCGAGATAATCGAAATCATCCCACACAGAGCGAACGGCCAAAACACCGACGATTTCATCAAGATGCCGACACTGATACCGGAGATGTAAGCGCTGGCGAGGTGCGGCCACTTCCCCCAATAGAATCTGCCGACCACGAGTTCGGTGAGAACAGTGATCGCCATCGTCATGAACGTGGGCGAATACTCCAGTATCAACCCGCCGCTAAGTGAGACAAGCCACGGCGGCGCGGGGTGGTTCTCCAGAATGCCAAATGAAGCATCGCTGAGCGCGAGAATCGCAGTGATGAGGATCGGTGCATGAAATCGCGGATCGCGCCGGATCTTCTGCCACCAGACAGCCAGTAATGCGCCAAGCACAATGGAAATGGCGATCACACGGATCGTCGCGGGATCGAGGCTTTCGCCAAACCACCCCACAAGCGATCCGCGCACCCAGTAGAAACAGCCAATCACCGCCGCCGTAATCACGGTGCGAATGAGCAGATCAAGCCAGGAGCGGCTCGCTTCACATTCGGAGCAGCCGCGGCCAGGAGAGGACAACGGAGTCATGAGCCAGATTCCTCGACGCGATGAACAATGCCGGTCTTCGGATTCGGAATCGACTGTTTTCGACCCGAAGGCCAGATGATCTGGGCCTTTTCGACACGGGAGTCAGTGCCGAGGCCAAAATGAAGGCGAAACATACTTTGCGAGGCGTAGCCATCACCCGCGGTAATCACTTGCAGTTGCTCCTGAGGTGGACCATCCGGTCCCTGTCGCCAGGTTAACCGCACCTGCGCACCCACAGCACTGCGGTTGCTCCCCCCCTCGCGCCCCGGCCGTGCCCCGCCGGTTAGTTCGAACTGAATCCAGTCTCGACCGGGGGCAACCGTATTCTTGTAGAGCAAGAGTGGTCCGTTCTGGTTGGCGACCGCGACATCCAGAACTCCACGATTGAACAGATCGCCCAGCGCGACCGCACGACCATCGAATGTATCCGCGACACCAACCGCCGCTGCCACGTCGGTGAAGTCCCCTCCCCGGTTCAGCCAGAGACATTTCTGCTGGTAACCCGCCAGACTTTGGTCCCCAATGGGCGGCCAGTATTTCGCATCGCGGATCAGCCCCTTCAGGCCCCCCGCGATCTTGCCATAGTCGTACCAGTAGCTCTTATTTTTGGCAGCCGAGATATAGCCGTTCGTGAGGTAAAGATCGAGTCGGCCGTCGTTATTCAGGTCGCCGAATCTCGCACCCCAACTCCATCCCCCGCGCTCGATGTTGAGAGTACCCGCTTGATTGAGATAGCGAGGTAGTCCGCTCCGTGTCTTCCCGGTCGGCACCCACAGATTGTTCCCCTGCACGAGGTTGCCGCCCTCGGTGATGTTCGAGACGTAGATCGCGAGTTGTCCGCGATTGAGGACATCGCCCAGACTGGCGTTCATGCCGCTCTTTGGCGCCACTCCGATGCCGACCTCCTGCCCCACCTCCTCGAATCGCTCACCCCCCTTGTTGGCGTAAAACTCCGAGACGCCGTAATCGTTCGCCAGAACGATATCGGGATATCCCGTTCCGCACAGGTCAGCGACAACAACACCGAGCGTCCAGCGGGTACTTTTGATACCCACTCGCTCGGTGACATCCTCGAAAGTCCCGTCGCCGCGATTCCGCAACAGATACTTCCGCCCGCCGTTTTGCGCGTATTCGAACGATTCGGGCATCACTTCGGTTGTCTTCAGGTTCCACAGGTCGAGCGATTCCGGCCAGTAGCCAGCGATGAACAGATCGAGTCTGCCATCGCGATCATAGTCGAGCCAACACGCAGCATTCGCGTTGACCCACGGCGGGAGATTGGCCTTGTCGGTCACCCGCTCAAAACTCTTCCCCGCGTTATTGCGAAAGAGTTCGGGCTTGCCCCACTTGATGACGAAGAGGTCCGCAAAGCCATCGTTGTCGTAGTCAGCCCAGATTGCTCCGGTACAAACCCCGGTCCCAGGCAGATTGAGATCCGCAACGCCCATCGAACCAGCCACGTCCTCGAACGTGCCGTCGCCGCGATTGCGGTACAAGCGGTTGTGGCTCCCCTCCTTGCTGTCAATCACGTACAGGTCAAGGTGGCCGTCGCCGTTAAAGTCGATGATCGAAACAGACGCGCTCATCGCGGCCACGACGGGCATGATGTGGCTGAGTTTGGCGTCCAGAGTTGGGGAGCCGTGCCGGAAGTCGATTCCGCATGGGCCTGCAGACTCCGTGAGGTAGAAGCCGTATCGCTTGAGCGCCTCCTCGGCGGCGATGTTCCCCTCGGGCTGCTTGGCGCGATCAAGGACATACACCAGCACGAGCAGGCCGATGAATACGGCAGTGATGACGATCTGTTTGAGAGCGGTAATCATGGTGTTTTCTCACCTCACCTCTTGAAGCTTCGCAGCCCCCGCTCGTAGTTGTGTGGCGTCACATACCGCGTGTGGAATACGTCCCAGTCTTTCGGATGCCGACGATACACCGGATCGTCTTCCAGGCGAGTTGGCGACACAGTGTAGTTTGGCATATCGTGCGAGGGGAGCGGCAGAACGGTTTTGCCAAAGCGAGTGTTCAGGTCGCCGTCCTTCACCCACCCATCGCTCACCCAGATGAAATCCCGTTTCCAACCTTGTCGCGGACCCTCCGGGACTACGAACCGCAGGGTGATTTCGTCGCCAGCCGTCACGATTGCGTACCTGTCGTCGATCTTCTGTATCAATTCGCGGATATCGCCATAACGAGTATGGAACCCGATCAGATCCCGCCACACTTGCCGCGTCGAGATGATGCGGTCATAGTCCGGCAACTCGGGCGAACTCCGATCCACCTGCGACATTGCCAGGATACCACGGAAATGGAGGTCTGCGACAACAGGAAGCAGTTCCTTCTCGGTCTTGGGCGCATCATCGCGGCCGCGCGCATAGTGCAATGCGTCCCAGTAGATCTCCATATTGGTGCGAAGACGGAACCGACGGGCCACCCCCGGCCCGTCGAGACCATCCAGGCGGAGGGTGATCGTTTTGTGTTTCCCCGCCGGGAAGCCAATCTTGTCGCGGGCCACTTTCCACCCTCCCTTCCCATCTGGCACTTCCAGCACCAGTGCGCTCGGGTGGATGTGCTGTCCTTGTTCAATGGCAAAGTTCACCGAGCTATCGGTTGGGTGAAGCCACCCGTGTGCGGTGAGCCAAACAGACCCGTCGCGCGGGGCATCCTCTCCGAGGTCGACTTCGACCCAGTGATCGTTCGTGATGCCCTGATAAACTCCGCGCCCCGCACGGTCCAGATACTTGCCATCAATCGCCCGAACGATTTCGGTCACATCCGCGCCGTGGTGATCCCAGGCACGAGCGACGGGACGAGTCGGTCCCGTCAGGTAATACGCCGGCTTCGACGGCACCAACATGAATCGTTCATCCGCGAACAACTCTGTGTCCGCCGGATGATCGACCACGAGCAGTGCAAGCTGATCGAAATAGTGTGTTTCCCAGAGGTTCGCATTCACTCGCACCTCGTACTGTCCGTCGCGCGGAACGAGTTGGTCCCCACGAATCTTCACCCACTCCTTGGTCTGAAGAAACCCACCCTGATCCTGCGCGTTGATGTACATGCCAAGTGGCGTACTCCACATGAAGTCGGTGACGAAGACGAATCGTTCTCCATTCCACGTAAACAGGAACGGACACGACCCCTTGAGTCGCTGCTCGGCGACAATGGTCTGATCGATGTCCTTGCGGAATTCGGTCTGCGGGCTGCCGTTGGGCCACACGATCCGCAGAATGTCGCATCGGGTGCGCTCACCCACACCAAAGTGGACGACGGGAGCTGTGATGGATTGTTTCACAACGTGCGTGCCAGTGCGGAACTCCATCTCCCCACCGATGCCGAAAGAGTTGATGCGGTTGTCGCCCTCGATAGCCCCCTGCGCAGCTCGGAACCGAACCGTTTGCCAGTGATAGTTCTTCTTGCCGGTGTTGTGGAACCGGAAGGGACGGCCCTCAGCGTCGAGTGTCAGTAGATCCAGACGACCCGTACCGGCGAGATCGGCAACGGCGAATACGCGCGGCGGTAGCGCTGCCGCCAGACGTTCAAACTTTCCGCCGTCAGAACCCAACCACGCCGCACTGCCGGTTGGACCGGACACGATCAGGTCGGGAACTCCGTTATTATCGAGATCGCCAGTCAGCAACCGGATGGCCCCCTGCTCCACTCCGGCGGGAACCTCCCACCGGCCCAACTCCGCGACATCCCAGCTCGTTCGTTTGTTGCGGTCCGAGATGCGGAGAATCGCGCCATCCGCACGGAGGGCGACGAGGTCCAACACTCCATCCTCGTCTGCATCCGAGATCGCGAGGGCGAAGTATTTCCCCTCCGGCAGCGGCACGGGCCACGGTCGAAACTTCCCGGATCGCTCGTTGGCGAAAGCGTGTAACCGGCCCTGCGCATCGAGAACCACGGCATCGGGGGCGCCATCGTGATCGAGGTCGGCCCATGCGAATGCTCGTCCGTCTTTAACTTCGGGGAAGATGGGCTGTGCGGTGAATGTCCCGTCGAAGTTGTTCCGCAACAGAACCGTCGACCCAGCGCGTCGTGCGAGGAGAATATCCAAATCGCCGTCCAGATCGGTATCGGCCGCCAGCACCGCGGCATAATCTCCCTTCAGGACATCGGGCGGGAGTTTGGTCTTCGCGGTGATGTCCGTGTACTTCCCGTCCGGTCCCTGTTGATAGAACAGCAGCCCACTGGATCCAACGATGAGCAGATCGGTACGAAAGTCGTTGTTCCAGTCGAGCGGGACGAGTCCATCAGGCGCGAGAGGAAGTGACGGAAGGGTTATCGGTGAGCCGACGCGGCGAAGTTCGCGCCCATTTGCGAGAAAGATAACCGGGTTCCCCTCCCCGGTGAGCCAGATGGGAAGAGTCACATCCCAGCGGCCCGGTGGGACGTCCGCTACCGGCTCAGGAGTGAAAGACAGTTCGGTATCCGGAGGCGCGGGTTCGCGTCGCGGCGGCGTGAGCTTGATGAACGTCCGCAGGGGTTCCCCACGATAAAATCCGCCATGAGTCACTTCCTCCGCGCTACGTGAATAGCCGGGTTGACCCCTATACATGTTCGCGAAGGGGATGAGCGTATCGAGTAGCGCTTCCCCCAGCGGACCTGCTGACGCTTTCTCCAATTCCGCGAAGCGCAAGCGAGTTTCGTCACCCTTATTCGTCCAGCTTGATGCTTCCGGACGCATTCGTGCGAGAGTCTCATTGACGGCAGACCGATCCGATCGCCGAGCGGCGATTTGCAGTCGTTCCAGCAGGACATGGCGATTATTCGGGCGAACGGCGAGAATCTGCTCCATCAACCGCTGATACTCCGCGTCGCTCTCCGGGTTTTGTTCCTTTTTGATGAGCTGGGCCAGAAAATACACTGTTTCGACATCCGTCGGCTCCTTCTCAACCACGTTGCGGAGGATTGCCACGGCGTCTGTGAACCGTCCCCGGCGTTCAGCGAGCATCGCGCGCAGTTTTGCAATGTCGGGGTTCTCAGGAGCGCGTTGTTCTGCTTCCTTGAGGTCGCGTTCGGCTTCGGGCAGCCGGTCTGTTCGCAGGTTGAGCAGCGCGCGGTTGGCCCACGCCGCCGGCTCCTGCGGGATCAATTCGATCGCGCGGTTGAGATTCTGTTCTGCGACCTCCCAGACGTCCACATCCAGAGCCGCGCCACCAAGGTCAAACGCTTCCACGAAATGTTCGTAGGTCGCGTCGCCTGGGCCGGGAAGACGAGGTTGCCGTTTCCAAGCCAAGAACGTCACCGCACCGACTGCGATGAGGAGGAGTAGCACAACGAGCAGTCGGAATTTGTGCCGACGAATGAAGGAGAGCATGACACTTCCGTCTGTTTAGTAAATGAGAACTCGGCAGGCCGCGTTCTCATTTGTGTTCCGTAAATGAGAACTCGGCAGGCCGCGTTCTCATTTGTGTTCCGTAAATGAGAACTCGGCAGGCTGCATCCTCATTTGATGGAGGAACGCGGGCGTTGCCGCGCGCTTACCCCCTCTGCGAGGAGAGGGAGCCTGAGATAAACGGGTACATATTCTGTCGGGCCAGGTCGCACAATCCGCCGAGGTTATAGGGCGCGACCAGTTCGGCGGCTTCGACCGCAAACGACTCGGCATCTTCAATGGAGGCGGAAACGGCTTTCTGGAAGATGCTGGCTGCGATCTCCCGGAACGGCGTATGATCGGCGAGCAGGAACGCATCGTCCGCACCTACTTGCCCGGTGCGTTCACGTTCCTCGCAGTAGATCGCTGCCACAAAGTACAGCATGGCGGCTGTTGCAAGAACTGGGAAGCGATCAAAGCAGGCGAAGCACGTGCCGGTGATCTCATCCACCCAGGCCAGTTCGCGGAGCACGGTCTGGTTATACTCGAGCAACCGACGTTTGCGGTCGCTCTCGCTACGTTCTTCCAGAATGCGCCCCAATCGGTTCACCGCGAACAGTGTCTGTGCGATACCGGGACTGAGCCACGCATCGAGAAAGCCAGCGGTGTGGGGGAGCATCGCCCAGTCCGCGCCGGCCACTTGCGAGAGCCGGCGCTGCAATCGACCCGTGCGGACGAACGGCCGAATCGGTTCGGCTTTCGCGAATTGCCGCGCCAGCGACGGGTATGTCTGTAGCAATCGCCGCCACTCGTCTTCCGGCGTTTCATCGGACTCGATCGGATGTTGATCGGGATCGAGTGAGAACCCCGCACTGGTGACGCCGTTATCAAATCGGATAATCCACATCCAGCCGCCGTCAATGATCTGATGGAGTGTTGCGTCATCGCACCGATAGGGGTGCTGAGCCGTTGCCGCAGTGCTAAATTCCTCTTCCAGCAGTTCTTGCCACAGGCCAATACCGATGAAGTGCGAGTAGAGTGCTCTGGATCGAACGCGGAGTTCCGCGGGAGCGACTGGTGGTATTCCCAGAGTGTCCGCCAGCACCTGTCCCGTCCCGCTCGCATCGACAAGGAATGGCGCATGGACATGGACTGCTTCATCGGGTCGCGTTCCGTGCAGTTCCCAGCCACGAGCGTCGTGCCGGACGTTGTGAACTTCGCACTGCTCAAGGTACACGACACCCGCATCGACCGCGCGGGCGACAACATGCGCATCGAATTCGGAGCGGAGCCACTGCGTGTCGGAATCGGAGTTGTCGGGACTGGCCGACACGAGCAGACTGTTGGCGTTGTCGCGCTGCGCCACGAACGACTGCCCGCGCTCGTGGCGAAAGAAGCTGAAGCCGCGTTTGAGGCCGCAAGTGATATGGGGGTAGGTGGTTTTCCATGTGCCATAGCGAGCGAACGGACGCAGCCAATCCAGGCCAAAGTGATCCGCGATACGAGTGAGCTTGAAGTTCGAGAGCGGTGTTGAGGATTCCCCAATGGCGAAACGCGGATGGCAACCGCGTTCGAGCAGCACGACCGAGTATCCCAGCTTCCGGGCGATGATGGCCAGGAGCGAACCACCGAACCCGGAACCGAGGATCGCCAGATCGCTATCGAATCGCGTCACGGAGTGACCTCCGTGGTGAGTTCGAGGCGCTGCGACAAATTCATTCGCGCCAGACGGGCTATTCGTGAGGCACGGTTGGCGGCGTCGGGCGAAACGGATTCGATGTCCCACAAATCGAGGAAGACGCGCCCGGCTCGCAACGACAGCGCGTATTCCATCACGGCTTCGAGTGTATCGAGCGAGGGTGGGGCGAAGTGTCCTTGCCGGGCGAGTTCTTCCATCGCCCCATTCCCGGTGCGAGTAGGGATCAGGCTACAGCACTCCGCGCCGTGTGCGAACGCAAAATCGAGCGACCGCTTGGCCCATTCCAACCCCTCCGCTTCGGTCAAAAAGGGCGGCCGAACGAGGATGAACGCACGCAATGCAATCTCGTGAGCACACAGTTCCTGTGCAGCGTGGGCGAAGTCATCGAGCGTCATCTGTTTGTTCAGCCGCGGCAACACTTCGGGGTGAATCGTTTCCAGTCCCAACGCAACTTCCAACTCGCTTGAAAGCATCGCGTGAAACTCGCGACAGCGGCGGCCGACCAGTCGCGGGTGGCACTCGACGATCACGCGCTCGAAGGGAGCAGCGAGTCGCGCGATCTCGGGATAATCCTCCGGCGGAATCGCGCGCGGATCGAAGAAGCTGCCAGCGTTGTAGAGCTTCAGGTGTTGTGCCGCTGGCAATCGAGCGAGCGCCCAGCGAATCTGCTCAGAAATTTGCCCCGGTGCGACAGATTCCGGGAGTGTGTTCTTCCACAAATCGCACATCAGGCAGCGGAATGGGCACTCGCGGTTGGTCAGGAACAGAGTAGCCACGTCCACCATACGGCCATCGGCGGTGGGTTCCGGTTCGACGATGTAGGCGTATGGTCGATCGGCCTGACCCGGATTGCGCGCGGGGCGTTGCGCGAGAATCCACTCATCCGTGAACAGCGGGACCGGCTTCATACACCCTCTGGTAAATCCGGCGGTACTCAGCCTGTCGGACGGGGAACAAATCACCGGGCCGGTTCACAGCCCCATGCTGGAATCGGCGTTTGGGGAATACCGGCAGATCGAGACCGGTCACGGCCTTCACGCCCGCCGCCACCACCTGGCCCTTCAGCGCATACAGCCGGTCGTGGTTCCACTCTGTCAATTCGATAAATGGAATCCCTTCAGCCACGGCGATGACAGGCGGACAAACGAATGGACTCAACCCTTCAAAGCCGGTCACGGCGAGTGGGGCGTATGTCCTCGCGTATCCACGGCTCTGCCCACCAGTATACGTGAGCGAGTGTTTGATGGCCTGAACGCCCCACCCTTCCTGATACAGCATGAGATTGTTGAGCACGCTGCGGATCGTCAGCTCGGGGTTGTCCTCGATCGGGTAGTCCTTCAGGTTCTCATCCCCGCCATCGCCATCGAGCAGATATTTCCACTCCGGGTAGCGTGCCCGAATCCCGCGGCACAGAGCCAGCGCCATTGCGGCCGATTGCACGTCCAGCGGTTTGTAATCCTCGATCACCCGGATGGCATCTTCTATTTTTACATCCGCGGAACGGACCGGGATCGGTTCGAGGAAGAGTTCCAGACCCAACTGAGAGAGGAACTGGCGTGCCTGTTCCACATCGGGTCCACCGCCATCAACCGAGAGCGTGAACGCCTTCAGGCGTGCGGGACTATCCCCACGTTTGAGAATCGCGTGATAGGTCAGAAGAAAGACGGCCCCACTGTCGATTCCGCCCGAAAAACAGACACCGATTGGCTCACGCGGCGGTACGCGGTCGAGCCAGCGAACGATTTCGTTGTACGCTGCGCCGATATAGCGTTCGCCAATCACCTCCGGCTCGGCGGGTTGCGAGTTTCGCGAGGGATTGAAAAACCGCGTGTAAGTTGGGTTCGGATCGGGACAACCGACGAGTTCGATTCGCACGACGTAATGTGCCGGAACCATCCGCGTGTAGGACGGGTGGAACTGGTCCGCCAGTCCAAGCACCTCAAGCTGATTGCGGATGGCATCGATCCGGTCGGCGACGATGAGAATCGGCCCGTCTGTCCACTTCGCAATGAAGTAACGCAGCAGCCGGCCGATAGTGCGCGCCAGACAGATCGTCTTCCCGCGTTGACCGATGAGCGCAAATTCGCCGTCGATCCGAGCCACCGCAGCAGACTCGCCGGTTGCGACCAATTCGCGGGCTTCCTCAACAGGCATGTTGTAGATACGGTTTCCGGCTGGATCGGTCAGGTCAATGACCCGCGAGAGAGGGATCGTGCGGTGCATGTGCTCGGTCTCGGAGCGAGTGAATGTGTTGAAAGTCCAGTATAGCGGGCTTCTCTATTCCGGAGGCGTGACTATTCTCACAAGGTTGCATTTCGGCAGTGCCTTCCGGAATGTCTTCTCCCACTCGTCTGTCGCGCGCGTATTGACCAGAACGAGGAGCGTGAGATTCTTCAGTGCAGCCAGTTCCTTCAGTCCCGCATCTGTTATCCGCGTGCCGCCAAACCCGAGTGCATCGATATTGCCGAGGGCAAGTCGGGTGAGATTCTTGAGCGCAGCCAGCTCCTTCAGTCCCATGTCCGTCACGCGCGGACAGCGCAATTCAAGCTCCGTGAGGTTCTTGTGCGCGGCCACCAATTCTTTCACGCCGGCATCAGTGATCTGCGTTCCGCCAAGATGGAGTGTGGTGAGGTGTTTGAGCGCTGCCAGTTCCTTCAACCCTGCGTCCGAGACCTTCGTGAATCCAATCCAAAGTTCCTTGAGGTTCTTGTGCGCGGCCACGGCCTTCATCCCGACATCCGTGATTGCAGTCTCCCATAATTTCAGGCTAGTGAGGTTGCGTAATCCTCCGAGAGCCGCGATTCCTCCGTCGCTCACTTTCGTTTCGGCCAGATTGAGTTCGGAGAGCTTTTGGAACGGAGTCAATTCTTTGAGATCGGCATCCGTCACCTGAGTGCGAGACAAGTCCAGAGATGTGAGGTGCTGGAGTGGGGCGAGCATCCGCAGGTCCACCCCGGATACTTTTGTGCCGCTCAAATCGACCTCGACGACGGGCTTGCCGGGGCGATTCTCGTCGCGGGCGACCACACCGCCGAGTTTCACCACACGCGCAGCGGCTTTGTCTTCGGTATCGTCGGCGCAGATGGAAGCAGGCGACCCCAGCATGAGCCAAGCCACCACTCCACAGAGCATCGACCGCGACATTTCCAACCCTCCTGGCTGAATGATCGAAGAACTGGACCAGATCATGACTCGGTGAACCGTTGGGAGCAAGAGGAGAGCTTGGTCAGGCGCGTTGAGAGGCAACGAGCGGGAAGCGTTAGCGACGCGCAACTCTTGCGCCAGAACTGATGCCGAAGTGATTACTCAGGCGTTCCCACAATCCGGCAGTAAGATTGAGATCACTCAGCCGATTGGTACACTGTCCATTCCTCGCCGCTCGAGGGGCGTTTCCCGCAGGGCAAGTTCCATGTCCGACCAGCCGCATTCGCTCTCGCCGTCCTCGGACCTGGACATCGAACAACTCGATGCGTTAATCGCCTACTTGCACGCGACTCATCGCATCGGCCCAGCAGAGCGGCCCCGAGCCCAGCGGCTTTCCGGTGGGGTGTCCAATCGAACTGTGTTGGTCGAGCGGGACGCGGGGCCAGACCTGGTCCTCAAGCAGGCTCTGGCGAAGTTGCGGGTGGCGGTGGACTGGTTCAGCGATCCAGCCCGCATCCATCGCGAAGCTCTGGGCCTGCGGCACCTGGAACGACTCGCTCCGCAGGGGACGATCACGCCATTCGTCTTTGAAGACCACGAACATCACATTCTGGCGATGCAGGCCGTACCTCAACCGCACGACAACTTGAAGACGTTGCTTCTCACGGCCACACCGCCCTCAGAAGTCATGCTCGACTACGCCCGGCAATTCGGTTTGCTTCTGGGGGCAATCCACGGTCGAAGCCACGCGGAGCGGGAGGAGTTGCGCGCGTTGTTCGACGACCGATCGTTCTTTGAATCGCTTCGCCTCGAACCGTACTATCTCTACTCAGCCACGATCGAGCCACGGGCGGCGGCGTTCCTCCGCGATTTGGTCGAAATGACGCGACAACGGCGTCTCGCTCTCGTCCACGGAGATTACAGCCCGAAGAACGTCCTCGTCTATCAGGGGAAATTGATCCTGCTGGACCACGAGGTTATTCACTGGGGCGACCCGGCATTCGACCTTGGGTTCGGCCTGTCGCATCTGCTCAGCAAGGCTCGTCATCGGTCGAACCGCTCTGCCGATTTTGTCGGGATGGCGCATGAGTTCTGGTCGGCGTATCGCCAGGGGCTTGGAACAGTCTCCTGGGACGCGGACCTGGAACCATGGGTGGTGCGTCACACGTTGGCGTGTCTTCTGGCGCGAGTGGTTGGCCGTTCCCCGCTGGAATATCTGGATTCGGCAGCACGCGAACGCCAGCGGCAGGCCGTTCTGCGGATCCTGGGCGTGGTAAACGGCGAGCTTGAACCTCGTCCTCCCGTTCGTCTTTCCGAACTCTGCGAACGCGTGGTCACTGAGAGTTGAAATGTCTCGAATTCGTCATCTCCAGGCCCGAGAGATCCTCGATAGCCGAGGCCGCCCCACCGTCTTCTGCACCTGCGAACTGGAGAGCGGTGCGCGGGCCAGTGCATCCGTGCCTTCCGGCGCGTCCACCGGCTCGTCCGAAGCTCTGGAGTTACGCGACGGCGACCCACGACGCTACCGCGGGTTGGGCTGTCGCCGGGCTGTTGCGCATGTCAACGACCAGATCGCCACAGCCATTTGTGGACGAGAATTGCCCGCTCAGGCCACACTCGATAGCGCGTTGCTCGAACTGGATGGAACGCCGAACAAAGCCCGTCTGGGAGCTAACGCAATCCTTTCCGTATCCATCGCCTTCGCGCGGGCGCAGGCGGTCGAGCATGGTGTCGAACTCTACGAACACTTCGCGCGGATGACCGGCCGGCCACTGGCCACCCTTCCCCGGCTAACCGTCAATCTGTTTAGTGGCGGTAAGCACGCGGGCGGACAGGTTGAGATTCAGGACGTGCTGGTGGTGCCTTCCTCTGCTAAGACCGTTGACGATTCGCTGCGGATGGTATTCGACGTCTATCAGGCCGCCGTGGAACTGACCGCTCGCAAATATTCGGTACGGGCACTCAAAGCTGATGAAGGCGGCCTGGCACCGCCGTTCCCGAGCGTCGAGGCAGCGTTGGCAGACGCCGTGGAGGCCATCACCACCGCGGGCTACGCCGCCGGAAGTGACATTGCGCTGGCCCTGGATGTGGCCTCCACCCATTTCTACCACGACGGCCGCTATCGCCTGGACGGTCAAGAACTCACGAGCCGGCAGATGATCGACCGAGTCGGGAGCTGGGCCGAGCGTTTCCCCATCGTCAGCATTGAGGACGGGCTGGCAGAAGATGATTGGGTTCACTGGCCGGAACTTCGTGCCCGCTTGCATGGGCGCGTGCTGATGCTGGGCGATGATTTCCTCTGCACGAACCCGGCGCGGATTCAGCGGGCCATCGAAACAGGGGCAGCCGACGCACTCTTGCTCAAGGTTAACCAGATCGGCACATTGACCGAGGCGGCTCGGGCTCTGGGTCTGGCCCGCGACGCCGGGTGGAGAGTCACTGTCAGCGCGCGGAGTGGCGAGACCGAAGACGACTGGCTAGCCGACCTGGCGGTCGGGTGGGCGGGTGACCAGATCAAAATCGGCTCGATCACGCAGTCGGAGCGACTGGCCAAGTACAATCGCCTGCTTGCGATCGAGGAGCGGACTCATTTGCCGGTGGTCGCCTGGCCGGGGAGATGACCAACTTCAGCGCCAACGATGAACCCCACTGCGTCGCCATCGTCTAGCACGGCTCCCACGCGCGGGCGCGGATTGAGTTTTCGTGCGCGGTTGGTATTCGGCGTGTGTGGACTGGTGTTACTCACAGGCGCGACGGTGTTATGGCTGGCACACCGCTCCACACGGAGCAGCACCGAAGCACTAACCGGTTCCGTGTTCCGCGAAGTGAGTGGACACGCCGTCACACATACCCGCGGGTTCGTTCTTGGCGCTGTACCGGTGCTCGAATCCCTCGTGCAACTGGCCGATCGGGGACTGGCCCTCGACGACCAGGATCGGCTGGTCTTCCAACTATTGGCCGTGCTCAAGGCCAATCCTGGCTTGAGCTGGGTGAGCTACAGCGACGAAGCCGGGACATTCACCGGTGCGAATCGAACCCCAGAAGGCGGGTTGCGACTCAATCGCAGCCGGATCGTCGGCGGAAAAACGGCACTGGTCGAACACGATGTCCTCCCCGACGGCAGCTTAAAAGTCTTCCAGACGAAAGAAAATAGCGGTTACGACCCGCGCGAGCAGTCGTTCTACCGCAAGGCGAAGCAAGAAGGACGGCTGGTGTGGCTGCCGCCGTACGTTTTCTACGGTCAATGGGTACCCGGCATCACCTGCGCTGCACCGGTGAAGGACTCGAGCGGTAAACTACACGGCGTCCTGACCGCGGACTTTGACTTGAATGCACTCTCCGAGTTCGTTTCGACTCTCTCGGTGAGTGAACACTCGCGGGTGTTCCTCTTCACGAATGATCAGACCTTGCTCGCGCACCCCGATCTGCGCGCTGTCACCGGCACGCGCGAAACGGCCCGGCTCCTCACTCTGGCGGATGCCGGAGATCCGCTCGTTGATGCTTACCGCGCCAACCTCCGTCCTGAATATCTGACTCCTACCGGGAGGGGGGTGGGAGGTTCCACCCAAGGTACTGGACAGGATTTCCACCGCTTCGAATTCACGCATGATCGCACGGAGTACCTCGGCTCAGCGACGACCTTCCGCGTTGGCAATGATCTTGTCTGGGTGGTCGGGGTGGTCGCACCGAAATCCGACTTTGTCGGGGACGTGTGGCGAACGCAGGCACTCGCGTTGGCTGCCGCAGTCGCGGCTGTGCTGGCAGCTGTGGCCCTAGCGTTCGCGCTGGCGAGTACCGTATCGCGGCCAGTGCAATCGCTCATCGGGTTCATGCAGCGGGTTGGGGGTGGTGATCTGGAAGCAAAAGCCGAGTTCGGCGGTAGCGGCGAATTCCGGCAACTGGCTGACGCACTCAATCGCATGATCGCGGACCTGCGCGACCGGCTCCGGCTGCGCCATTCACTCGGTATTGCAATGGAAGTGCAACAGCGATTGCTCCCCGCGGCGGCACCAAAGGTGCGCGGCCTGGATGTGGCAGGACACAGTACGTATTGCGATGAAACCGGCGGCGACTACTACGACTTCCTGGTGCTCGACAAGGCCACGCAGGACGCGGTCTTGGTAGCTCTGGGTGATGTCATGGGACACGGAGTTGCAGCCGCACTCGTCATGGCTGGCGTGCGCGCCGTTCTGCGCGACCGGGCGGTCGCAGCCGGCGACCTTGCGGAACTGCTGGGCCGACTCAACCACCTCATTTCAGCCGACCACGGCGGCGACCGGTTCATGACGATGCATCTGTCCGTGATCGATTCGAAAACCGGAACCATGCGCTGGGTGAGCGCCGGGCACGATCCGGTCATTGTCTTTGATCCGGTGGACGGATGTTTCACAGAGGTCGGTGAGGGCGACCTGCCGCTGGGCGTGATGGACGATACGGTGTATCGCGAGCAAACGTCCGGACCGTTCCGACCCGGCCAGATTCTTTTCATAGGCACCGACGGAGTGTGGGAGATGCCAGACGTGAAAGGCGAGCAGTTCGGCAAGGAGCGATTACGCACGGTGATTCGGGAATCGGCTGCCGGCTCGGCCGACGACATCGCCCGCGCCGTTCGCGAACACCTCACGGCATTTCGCGGCGACGCCAAACCGGTCGATGACGTGACCTTCGTCGTCGTCAAGGTATGCGCAACGGAATCGAACTGATGAGGATCGCGTCGAAACCGAACGGATCAGAAGGTGCGTTGCGGGGGAAACAGCGAATTCTCCTGAAAGAGTAAAGGAGGCTCCGTGAATGTTTGCTCAAAATCGCAGAGATGAATGAAAGTTGACGTTTGCCTGCTTGACCGGGCTTTCCACGCCCGTTACTCTCAATGTTCTCTTCTTCATGAGTAAGTGGGGGTCTCATTTTCGACTCTGTTTGGTTTGTGTTTGACTTTCTTTTCCCCGCTGCTTTGTTCGTTTTTTTCCTTTGATTCTTGAGGCCACAGAGTCTGTCGGCTCGGACGGTTAGTCTTTCTCACAACCGGGTATCCCAACAGGTCACCTGTGAAGCGAAGCGAACGCGATCCTCCGGCGCCAGCCATCGCATCCTCTCCTCGGGCCGTACCGCGGTGGGTTTTCCTCGCGGCTCTTGCAGTCGTCGGATTCGTGGGAGCATTCGGGCTGACGAAATACCTCCAACACCAGTCAACACCCCCCGGGATGGTTTGGATCCCCGGTGGTGAATTCACAATGGGGATTGACTCGGAGCTCGGTTGGCCCGATGAGAAGCCGTCTCACCGCGTCCGGGTGGACGGCTTCTGGATGGACGAGACGGAAGTCACCAACGCTCAGTTCCGTGCGTTCATCGAAGCGACCGGCTACGTCACCACTGCGGAGAAGCCGATCGATGCCGAGGCAATCCTGCGTCAGAGGCCGCCCGGCACAGCCACACCACCCCCGGAGAAGTTGGCCCCAGGCTCGCTCGTCTTCACTCCAACAGACGGTCCCGTCAGTCTCAAAGATTTCACGCAGTGGTGGAAGTGGACTCCTGGCGCGAACTGGCGGCATCCCGAGGGGCCGAACAGCACGATAGAAGGCAAAGACAATCATCCCGTCGTGCACGTCTCGTGGGACGATGCGATGGCCTACGCGCGGTGGTCCGGAAAACGGCTCCCAACCGAGGCCGAGTGGGAGTTTGCGGCCCGTGGTGGGCTGGAACAGAAGCCCTACGTGTGGGGCGACGAGCCGTTCAACCAGTCGAAACCGCAGGCCAAGATCTGGCAGGGCGAGTTTCCCTGGAAGAACGCCGCATTGGACGGATACGAGCGGACGGCCCCAGTGCGGTCATTCCCGCCTAACGGCTATGGGCTTCATGACATGGCTGGCAACGTGTGGGAGTGGTGCAGCGACTGGTACGACAGCGGTCTGTACCGCACACGGATCGGCAAGGGAGTGATCGTCAACCCGGCTGGACCGGATCGTAGTTTTAACCCGGCGCGGCCCTACACCCCGGAGCGGGTCCAGCGCGGCGGGTCATTCTTGTGCAACGACAGTTACTGCTCGCGCTATCGACCCAGCGCGAGACACGGGTGCAGCCCCGATTCCGGCATGTCCCACGTCGGCTTCCGCTGCGCCAGGAACCGCAACTAAGCAGATGGCCACAGTTACGTGTGAGTTTTCAACGAGCCGCGACCGCAAGGGAGCGGGGTGCGTTAACCGCTCCCTTGCGGTCGCGGCTCGTTGAAAAACCTTACAAACTACCCTGGCCCCATGCTTAGACGGTTCCGGAGTGCGGGCAAGAGCCAACAGGCTCTGCCAAAACCGTGGTTGAGGTTGTCGCGATCTGGGTAAAAACCGCGCCCCAGCAACCAAAATGCGACCCCGACCCATCAGTATTGACAGAGCAACTAAAGGAAGAGCGTACCGGCCAGGAAGCCGCGGCGAAGATTGATTCTCCGACAACTTCGAGGAGCAACGCAATGATGCAGACGTCAAGAGTGATACCACTGCTCACCTTGTTGGTGGGCGCGGTGGGTGGGTGGGCCGTCGCCTCCGGGCGATTGGAGACGAAACTATGGGCCGAGCAGCGATCGCCCGAACAACCGCCCACCTGTGCCGTTGAGACTGGATGCTGCGATGGCGCGGATCGGGCTGCACTCGTGGCGACGGTGAACGATCACAACACCAAGGTCGCGGCCAAAGCCCAGAAGGATGGGAAAAGGCCGAACATCGTCTTCATCATGGGCGACGACATCGGTTGGTTCAACGTCGGTGCTTACCATCAGGGCATGATGTCCGGCAAGACGCCGAATCTTGACAAACTGGCTTCGCAGGGCATGCGGTTCACCGACTATTACGCCGAAGCCAGTTGCACCGCGGGCCGCGCGAGTTTCATCACCGGCGAGATCCCGTTGCGGACGGGGTTGACCACGGTCGGTCAGGCCGGTGCCGACGTGGGGTTACCGGCTCAAGCCTGTACCCTCGCCACGGCGCTCAAGGCCCAGGGCTACGCCACGGGACAGTTCGGCAAAAACCACCTGGGAGACCTGAACAAGTACCTGCCGACACTGCACGGCTTCGACGAGTTCCACGGCTACCTCTACCACCTCGACGCCCTCTCCGACCCGTACTGGCCGTCTTATCCAAAGGATCCGGCGTTCCGCGCCCAATACGGTCCTCGTAACGTGCTCCACTGTTATGCAACGGACAAGGACGATCCCACCGTGATGCCGCGCTGGGGCGTGATCGGCAAGCAGCGGATTGAGGACGATGGTCCACTGCCCCCAGGACCGGGCATGGACAAGAACGCCAAGTACGACATGGAAACCGTGGACGATGTGTTCCTGAAATCGGCCTTCGACTTCATGGACAAGTCCAAGAAGGACGGGAAGCCGTTCTTCGTTTGGCACAACACAACCCGGATGCACGTTTGGACGTTCCTATCGCCGAAGTACAAGGCGATGATCAACAGCAACACAAACTACAACCTCTACGAAGCCGGGATGGCGCAACTCGATGACATTGTCGGGTCGATCATGAAGAAACTCGACGAGATGGATGAGGCCGACAATACAATCCTGATCTTCACGACCGATAACGGGGCCGAGACGTTCACCTGGCCCGACGGTGGCAACACACCGTTCAAGGGTCAGAAGGGCACTGTGTACGAGGGCGGGTTCCGCGTCCCGTGCATCATCCGTTGGCCTGGCATGGTCAAGCCGGGGACTGTCGAGAACGGGATGTTCTCCGGACTGGACTGGTTCCCCACTCTCACCGCCGCAGCCGGCAACCAGAACGTCACCGAGCAACTCCTCAAGGGAGTGAAGCTTGGAGATCGCGAGTATAAAAACCACCTCGACGGGTTTAACCAGATGGATCTGATCACGGGCAAGGGGCCGTCGAAGCGACGCGAGTTCTTCTACTTCGCCGGGCCAAATCTGGGAGCTGTGCGGATCGACGAGATGAAGTTCACGTTCCTGCAGCAACCTCAGGGCTGGCCTGGACCGAAGATCTCAACCGACATGCCTTCACTGGTGAACCTCCGCCAGGATCCGTTCGAGCGCTACCCGATGATTTCGGGCGAGACCCCGCTGACCGGCTCGTTTGGTTACGGGAACGACTTCTACGCCCGGGAGTTCTGGCGCTTTGTGATGGTCCAGCAGAAGGTCTTTGACCTCGCGAAAACCGCAATCGACTATCCGCCAATGCAGGATCCAGCCTCGTTCAACCTGGACGCGGTCAAGAAGAAGATTGAGGAGACAATTAAGAATCACTCCGGGAAGTGATCAAATGAGAACGCGGTCTGCCGCGTTCTCAATTACTGAACTGATCGTCTCGGCGTGCGCTCCTCGCCGAGCGCACGGAGGCAGGGATCGGGCGGAGCGCCTCGAACCAATCTCTTCGGTTTAATATTCAGATCAAGTTCGGCGGAGGTTCGTTCCTCAAGACACGCTCGTCCCGGGACGCGACTCTCCCTGCCGATCTGCCGACTTGTCGAGAGCATCGAGAATCTGAACGAGCTCCGCCGCTGTCTGAATCCGATCAGCCGGATTCTTCTGCAAGAGTTGCAAGACGAGTTGATCCAGAGGAGCAGCTCCGGCGGCGTATTCCGAGGGCGGGCGTGGTTGAACGTGCCGATGCTGGTCCATCATTTGGAAAATCGACCGGGCGGTGAACGGCAACCGCCCGGCAAGTAACCGATAGAGAAGAATGCCCACCGAATAGAGGTCGCAACGGTGATCGACGACACGGTCGTCGATTTGTTCGGGGGCCATGTATTCGGGAGTTCCCGGGACAACTCCGGGAGCGGTTAAACCCGGCAATCCGTCCAGTCGCGCCACTCCAAAATCGGCAATCTTCACGCGGTCCCAGTGCCCACCGGGGTATACCGGTTGATCGTCCGGACATTCAAACAAAATGTTTTGTGGTTTGATGTCGCGGTGAATCACCCCTTGGGCATGCGCAGCGGCGAGTCCCGTTGCCACCTGTCGAGTGATCCGCAATGCCTCATCGGGCTGGATCTCAGGCCCGAACTGCAGCCGTGTGCTCAGGTCATGCCCGCGGACGTACTGCATGACGAGGTACGGCGTCCCCTTCTCCTCTGAGAGTTCGTAAACCGCAATAACGTTGTCACTGCCAATCCGCGACGCGGCCTCAGCCTCCCGCCGGAAGCGATCGCGAGCCGTCGCATTCGCCGCAATTGCCGGCGAGAGAAGCTTGATCGCCACGAAACGATTCAAAGACGGGTCCAAAGCCTTGACGACCAGGCCCATGCCACCTCGCCCCAGTAATCCGACGACGACATAGTCGCCGAGCTGGCGTGGTATATCGAGATCGTTGGACGTTTCAGCACGGGGGGAACTGATGGACCAGTTATCGGAGAGTGTGCCCGGTCTGAAAGCCTGTGTCCGTTCCACGTCCGACCGGAAGGCCGGGTGCACGGCCTCCCGGTCCAAACTGGCCGCGACGATTTTTCGACAAGCCGCACAGCCCCCGAGGTGTGCGAGCACGGCAATACTCTCCTGTGGTGGGCGGGCACATTCGAATAGTTGGCGGTACACATCGGCCGGGGGACACACGGAATCAAACGACATCGCGCCGCTCGGATTTGGGGGATCAGCTGCTCGGATGGCACCGCGAGCAGCCCGAGTGCAACCGCGCCGCCAAGAAGAACCGCCGGGCGAACATCGGAGAACTCGATTTTTGCGATTATACCCACGTCAACAGAGGGGTTCAATCGCGCGGCGCTCAGGGCGATCGTCCCTTACTCCCGAGATCGACGACCAATCGGAAGAAGGGGCCATCGCTCGAAGTCCGAGCCGGCGGAGGGGCTCGATCCCTGTGGCACGGAGCAAGGTTTGGAAGGTGGCCAGGGAGTGCGAGAATTAGATGCTGCATGAGAGCCTACCCGATCGCGGTTGGCATCGCCAAGCACCACGGCGCGGTTTCGCATAAATGGTCGCGATCTGGGGTTGGGGGCTGGCGGTCTTTCCGGCAGGCAAACCCGAAAACCTGATCGATATTTGTGAAACAGACCAGTTAGCGCGGCAGTAAATAGATGCTACACTCGTCCTCACATTCGACATGACCGCCTCCTCCGGGCCACAGGGAGTTGTCACGCTCCTTCTGGGCGGCCGCAATTGCCAACGAGGAATAACCAAAAAAGGGGATTATCCATGAAGGAGCTACCGGAGTTTTCCTGCCCCGTTTACAGGATGGATGACACATCCTACACCTGGATTCGCTACCAGTACGCCACGACGTCGCAGTCTGCGGCGAGTATGTCTCCGGGAGCCATCATCTGCCCGCAATACCCCGACGCCGACTCCGACGTCGAGAAGGCGATCCGGTACGCCGCCGCCAACGGTCTCGGCATCGCTGTTCGTTCCGGTGGCCACGCCTACGCCGGCACGTCGTCGACGACCAGCAACAACATCCAACTGGATCTGAGCCATGCGTACAACGACTGGACTTACGACGCCGAGACTGGCCTGCTGCGCGTTGGTATTAGCTACTCACTCATGGAGCTCAACACGAAGTTGAAGGAAGCGGGGCTGTTCATGCCGACCGGGCAGTGCTACGACGTCCGCGTCGGCGGTCACGCTCAGACGGGTGGTTACGGCCAACTGTCCCGCGCGTTCGGCCTCTTCGGCGACCAAATCGTTTCCATTGAGCTATTCCTTGCCGATGGCTCAAAGAAGATAATCCTCGCCAACTCTGCCTCACAAGCCGATAGGGACCTCTTCTTCGCAGTTCTCGGTGGCGGCCCAGGCAACTACGGCATACTGACCCACATTACGATCCGCCCTCTGAAGGATTCGGACCACAAGTACTCCCGCGCCTTCAAGCAAATCATCCCGTACGATCCGAAGCTCGACCACAATGTTCTCGTGCAGCTTTTCAACCTCGTGCGGGAGTGGGAAAACGCTCCGGGGGACTATGATTTCTCATTCACTGTGGCGGCGGCCGAGGAGAACTATCTCGAAAACCAACTCGGAGTCGCTTCGAAGGATGACTTCATGGACACGTTTTTCCGGGGCAGGAATGGCTCCGGGCCATTGAACGTTCTTCTCATCTACTTTCAATACTCGAACCTGGACAATAAACACGACACGTACGATCCGTCGTGGTGCAACAAGATCAAGACGATCCTTCGCACCGCAAATGTGGGGGGCTCGTTTTGGGAGCGACTCAAGAACCTGGCTGCGGAGTGGTACATCGATTTTGCGGAGACCCTCGAGCTGATAACACCGCAGGACGACGATGTGGTTACGCCGATCTCGGAAAGTGTCACCCAGTTGTGGACCTATCAAGGCACTCGTGAATTCAACTACCCCTATCTGAAGAACGCCCAACTCACTGACACGGTTGCGACGCCCGACTGGGCGGAGTGGGCCGCGACTCGGATCGATGCGATGGTCGGACGTAGCAAGGAAGGCCTCATGGTGTTTGTCCAGTGCCAGAACTTCGGTGGCCAGAACTCAGCGCTGACGAAGAACGGCGGACGAAAACAGACCTCATACGCGTGGCGGAACAGCACCGTCGGTTACAACCTCGACATCTTCTTCAACCGTCACGTCAACAACGCTCAAGCACTCGCGGAACAATGGCAGAAGATCAATCTTGCCGAGGGCGTTGGGCCCAACGGCAAGTTCTCCACGGCCGATCACCGGTGTTTCTGGGCGTGCCACGGCAGCCTCGACATGAGTCTGGTGTGGCCGTGCTACTACTCATCCGTCGATGATTACGCGAAGTGTTGCGAGGTCAAGAAGAGGGTCGACCCGACCGGCGTATTCACCTGCAATACGTTCGTCGTGGGTTATACGCCTGATACAGCGCCGAAGCACCTCACTGTGCTTCCGACACCTCCGAGCGGTGTAATTACCACGAACAAGCCCGAAGAGCAGTTGGACGACGCGGCGTTCGTCGATGGGCACAGAGACCGCGCCAGGAAACGCGCCGACGAGAAAGGCATCAACGCCGATGAGCTTTTCCGCAAATGACGTTGCGAATGTAACGATCAATCCAACCCACGGCGCGGCCTGCTCCGGTCCGAAGCGCTGTGGGGGAACCAGAAAGTCCTGACGTGAACGCCGCGGGTCTGAATCAGGGCGGCCAGGGAGCAGGAATCCCGTGGTGGTTAACCAGTCGATTACGCACCGCAGCGTCAGTCCTTCGGCCTAACCGGCGGAAGAAGTCTGGCAACTGGCTTGTGTAGAGATTGTGAACTACTGGCCGCGGATGAACCCCGTGGGCGATCTGATGGCGGAGATTTAATGCTTGTCCGAGGGCAGTGCCAACCTGAGCGATCGTCATTCCAGGCCAGAACCAAGAACGTCTGATGTCTGCCACGCCAATAGTCTGGCGAAGAAGTGCCTGCACATTCCCCGCGCTCGGCGTGTTGAATCGGTCGAGATCACCGCGAAGCAACTCGTTCAGAGCCTGGACGAGTCCGGGGTGAGGTGCGGGTGTGTGCAGCGCTTGCAGCGATTCGCGAACGAGTTCCTCGATGTACGCTTCCCACGCGGATATGCACATGACGACAACACCGCGATTTAACGCTGCGGTCGCAAAGTGCTGGAGCGCGGGGACGCCCTGTAACTGCGTGTACGCATCGTTCAGTTCCTCGGCGTCCCGCAGCAAGGGAACAAGACGGCCGGAATAGGCGTTCGACGGCACGAAGAGGCTCCCTGAATCAACTCAAGCCTTCGCCTCTTCCGTATCTTCCAGAGGCAGGTCGTCCACGGAAATCCGGTGGCGTTCCAATTCCGACAGACCATCGGACAAGTACTCGGCCAGTGGCGCCTTCCCCATCATCTGAGAGACCGCCCCTTCGGGCGCGCCAAAAGTCTTCTTCAAGGTCTCATAGGCGGCGGATAAAAACTCGGCGCCAAAGTCGCCACGGCCGAGGTACATGAGAAGAATGAGCCGGTAGATCGTTTCCGCTGAAAGCGATCGGAGGAAGTTCTTCAGTTCTCGTTCCTCCTTCGGTGGTGGCGGTCCTTCCTGCGCTGGGTCGATGACCGGGTAGTCCGGATACCATTTCGGGAGTTCGGCATCGTAGTATTCGCGGACTTTGCGAGCGAGAGCGATCACCCTCTTTGCGGCTTCTGAGAGCTTCATGTCGTTTGCCTCCCGATCCCGCGGGGCAGTTGGTCGATTCCCACCTCATGATACAGCGCCGAAGCACCTCGCGTTGCTTGCTGTACCGACGGTGCAATTATCACGAGCCAGCCCGAAGAGTTGGACGACGCGGCGTTCGTCGCGGGGCACGACGACCGCGCCAGAAAACGCGCCGATGAGAAAGGCATCAACGCCGATGAGCTTTTCCGCAAATGACGTTGCGGATGTAGTGGTTCAGCCAAACAACGGCTGACAATTCGATGCGAAGCAATGACCAGAATCTCGCAGCGGGTACCTAATACTCCTGCGTGTGGTCGAGTGCGATCCAAACCGCTTATTGATGCTTCGGTCGAGGTGACCCCTTATACTCGCTCCGCGAGAACGCCATCACGAAGGAACCGGGGGCGAGCTATCCTGAGCGTTGGCGGTGTGCGTCTCGACTCGGTGCTTCAATGGTGGCGCAGACTCCTCGGAG
>Ga0209062_1000477_pt1 | contig 120062 bp, 118 predicted proteins | sample Coa_R2_2_FD_187158 | JGI IMG/M metagenome (GOLD analysis project Ga0209062, IMG submission 187158) | Surface soil microbial communities from Centralia Pennsylvania, which are recovering from an underground coalmine fire - Coalmine... | ecosystem: Environmental > Terrestrial > Soil >... | reverse complement strand
GGTGCTCAGCGCTCGGCAGCGCGCCTCAAGCACCTTGCGTATCTTCGGCTTGAGCCGAACCTCTCTTGCGTCGGGAATCATCCCGATCTTGAATCATGACTCACCCACAAAGAAAAGTGGGTACTAGCGTGCAAACATGATCGCGTCGTGTGCCTGCGCTGCGCGCCAGCTTGCAACCGGCGCACCAGTATCGCTGAACGCGCCCCCAACGCCGTCAATCAACTCGCGGACTCGGCCATACCGTCGAACGCGTACCCGGCGGAAAGGTTCCAAAATCACAGCTCCAACAATTCAAATCCCGGAAGGTCGCAATGCTCGGCGCGCATGGTGGCGAAAAGGCGATTCGCGGCCGGAACGGATCGTTTGGCCTGGAGTTGACCCGCTGACGGCGCGGGGCTCGACCGGAAGGTGCCGTTTGGATGCGGAATGCCGAGGCACGGAAAAATGAAGAAACGGAAACCGATTCCGAGGGAACCGCGGGAATCGGGCGCCGTCGCGGCGAAGGAGGACGACGGTGAAATGGTGTGGAGCGAGCGACGGGCTGCGCGTTCCTCTGCCACAGGGCCGCCGACCTTGCGGATTGCCGTTTCGGCGACCAAATCGGGAAGGTCGGCAAAGCCCAAACGCGGACGCTTGAGTCGAGCCGTGCTGGCGACACTGGGCAAGGGGCTTGAGGATTGCTTTGACGAGATCCGCAAGCAGGAGGTGCCAGAGCGCTTCAAGTTGCTGCTGCAGCAATTCTGAACCGCCGAAGGACGAGGAGCCCCGCCGATGCCGCTGGCACCTTCCCTGCGCGAGGCGATGCTGGGCGTAGTGCCGAGCTTGCGAGCGTTCGCGATGTCGCTGTGCGGCAATGTGGATCGCGCAGACGATCTTGTGCAGGAAACGCTTCTTCGCGCGATCGCCAACATCAATTCCTTTGAGCCAGGGACCAATATGTCGGCCTGGCTATTTACCATTCTGCGCAACCTGTTCCGCTCGGAGTACCGCAAGCGCCGGCGCGAGGTAGAGGACGGAGAGGGCCGCTATGCGGACAGCTTGAAGTCGCACCCCGAGCAACCGGGCCGGGTCGAGTTCGAAGAATTGCGGGCGGCACTTGCCGAGCTGCCGCCCGACCAACGCGAGGCGCTCATCCTGGTCGGCGCCTCCGGCTTCTCCTACGAAGAGGCGGCGGCGATCTGCGGCTGCGCGGTCGGAACCATCAAAAGCCGGGTCAATCGCGCACGCACGCGCTTGGCCGATCAGCTGGCGATCGACGGTGCCGACGATTTCGGACCTGATCGGATGACGCGGGCTATCCTGAGCGCCGGCGGGCGGGGATAACCTAAGGGTGCACGTCTTCCGTGAACCAGTCGGTGGGCAGCTCGTGGCCGAGCCCGCTGGCTTTGGCCTTGCGATACACGACGGCTCCAGCCGCCGCGAACTGATAGCCCAGTCCGATATTGTTCATGAAGCAGGTGACTTCCTGGTCGGACTTGCGGCCTTCGGCCTTTCCGGCGATCAGCTCCGGCAGAGTCGGCAGCTTCTGAAAGTCGATATCCACCTCGATGGACCAGCCGCGCTTGTCTTCCTTCTCGGCAAAGGCGAGGTCGCGGGTGGTGACGTGGATCGGGGTGGAATCATGCGAATGCAGCACCACCCGATCGGCACGCTTGAGCGCCTTGGTCTCAATCTCCGGACGCTTGATCGAGCTGAGGTGAATCCCCGGCCTGATCCAACGCTCGAAGAAAACGTTGTCGAGCGTGTTGGTGGCGCACATCACGATATCGGCCTCCGCTATGGCTTCTTCGGTCTGATCGACCGGCCTGACCTCGATGCCCAGCATCTCGCTCATCTGCCGTGAGAAGGCTTCCCGGTTGGCGCGGTTCGGGCTGAAGCAGCGGATCGTCTCGATGTCGCGCACTGCGCAGACTGCCATGAGCTGCGAGCCGGCTTGCCAGCCGGAGCCGAGTATGCCGACCGTGCGGGCATCCTTGCGCGCCAGGTATTTGACGCCGAGCCCGTTGGCGGCACCCACGCGCATGCGCTGCATGACGCCATCCGGCAGGATCGCCAGCGGCTCACCGTTCTCGGTCGAGAACAACAAGACGAGGCCGCAATAGCGCGCATTCGGCGCCGCCGGCAGCTTCTCGCGCCGCACATTGTTGCCGCGCTTGGGAAAGGTCACGATGTCGGAATTGATGCGGATAGCACCGATACCGAGCTTGGGGATGACGCCGTCCATCGACTTGAGGCCGTACACCGCGTCGGGCCGGACGGTCGGGGTGATGCAGTCGGAGCGCGTGCGTGACACGCCGCGGCCCTCCGCCAGTTCAATATAAGCTTCCTCCAGCGTATCGATGCATTCGGGCATCGTCAGCAGCTTCTCGACATCAGCGTTGGACAAAATCAAGGTCATGGTGGCCATTTCATGAGGGGTCCGCGGACGACCCGGTGCGGACGGCGTAGTTCAGAACCCCAAGTTGCAGGGTGGACAGGTTTTTGTCAGGAACCTTTGACAGACGCGCCGGGCGGAAGCAAGCGAGGGTGACCCACAACAAGCACCGAGTTTGAGGTTGTGCAAAATTGGGATCGCGCTTGCGGGGCTCGACTTACCTCGCCGTCGAACATGACGCGAACTAAGCGTATTAGCGAGTTATTGGTCACCAACCAATCGGTGGTGGCCAGAACCAAACTTGCCGGCATGGCAAGGCCGTGCGCGCCGGTGCCGTTTATTGAAGATTGATCATCGATTGCTGTGGGCCGCGGCAGCTCATGCGGCGGCGCTTCCTAATTATCAGCGGGCCGTTCAATGATACCGGGTGGCAGCCTGAATTAAGCCTTCACCAGATCGTTATTGGGCAACTGGAGACAAAATGGTCGGTTGCGACTTTGTCCGTACCGAGGGCGCCGAAGTGCTGCACGTTGCAGACTTGTGCCGCAAAGGAACGTCGACTTTACCACGGAGCAACTCTTATTTTGCATTATGGGGTCGGGGATGAGGCCAATGGTGATTGTGCCATTTGCGCAACGGTCGGGAGTTGTGTCTTGCCTAAATATCTTGATTTGTCTGGGCCGCTCCTGGCGAGCGCTGCCCTGGTCTTCGCGGCTGGCTGCTGTCTCGCCGGCGGGCCCGCGAGCGCTGGATTCTACGATTACCCCTTTGATGCGCTGACCAGCCCGAACCCGATCCGCACGGACCTGGCCGCTAGCCCGCGGCCCGCCAAGCCCAAGCCCGCGAGTGACATCAGAGATGCCAAGGCGACCAAGCCGGCATCAAGAGATTCCGGGCGGATGCCGAAGGGGCCGCTGCAGATCGTCGTTTCGATCGCCGACCAGCGCGTCACCCTCTACAGTGATGGCGCGCGGATTGCGCAAGGACCGGTTTCCACCGGTGTGGTTGGCCGCCCGACGCCGACCGGCGTTTTCAGCATCATCCAGAAGGACCGCTACCACCATTCCAATCTCTACAGCAATGCGCCAATGCCTTACATGGAACGCATCACTTGGTCGGGTGTCGCCTTGCACGAAGGACCCTTGCCCGGTTATCCGGCCTCGCATGGCTGCATTCGATTGAGCCATGAATTCGCTGTCCGGCTCTGGGCGGTCGCGAAGCTTGGGGCGCGGGTCGTCGTCGCCCGCAACGAGATCGTGCCGACCGAATTCTCCGACCCGCATTTGTTCGAGCCCAAGCCCAAGGGGCTTGAGCCTAAGCCAGCTGAGACCAGTTCGGTTGAACCGAGTTCGGATGAGCCCAAAACGGCGGAGCCCAAAACGGCAGGGCCCGATCCGGAGAAGCCTGCGGAGGCAAATGCGCGGATCAGCTATGCGCAGGCGGTCGGCTCTCAAGCGAATGCCCGCATAGCGGGTGGGACGCCGGCCGGCGGCCCTGTCGGGCCCGGTCCAGCGAGTGCAGAAAACGGCCTGCGTGGTCCGATCGAGCCGGGCGGGCCGGCGGCAGCGGCGAGCGTGCGCCCGGCTGCTCCCGCCAAAGCTGCAGCCGGTGTCGATGCCGCGGACAAGAACCCCCCGCAGACGCCACCAAGGGCGCCGACCGCAAGCGAGCCCGTCAAGCGCGCCGGAACGGTTGCGGTATTCATCAGCCGGAAAGAGAAAAAAATCTACGTTCGCCAGGGCTTCGAGCCATTGTTCGACATGCCGGTCGAGATCGAGAATCCCGAGCAACCCTTCGGCACCCACGTCTTCACCGCGCTCGGTTTGAGCGAGGACGGGACGCACATGCGCTGGAACCTGATGAGCATCGCCGAGCCGCAGCGTCGGCAATCCGTAATCGGCCCGAACGGCAAGACGCAGGCCTCTTCGCGAGTGGTCCAGAGCTATCCTTCGCAGACCGCCGCGCAGGTGCTCGACCGCATCCAGATTCCACAGGAGGCTATCGACCGCATTGATGAGATCCTGTCGCCCGGTTCTTCCCTGGTGGTCTCCGACCAGGGTCTCGGACCGGAAACCGGTGAGGGCACCGACTTCGTCGTGCTGACGCGCTGACCGTCCCCGAGCGTCCCCGAGCTCATCCAGTCGCCGTCGGGCTGAGAATCTGATAGAAGCTGCCGTCTCTCCTGCGGCTGTTCCGTCAAATCGTGCGGCACGGCCAAAACCCCCGTCCGCCGTGCCAGCATGTTCGAAGGATTCACCCGCACCGAGATCAAGACGAGCGGCGCCCGTATTGTGGCAGTGGTAGGCGGCAGCGGCCCGCCGCTGTTGCTGATGCACGGTAACCCGTTCACCCATGTTTCCTGGCACAAGATCGCGCCGCGGCTAGCCAGCGAATTCACCGTGGTGGCCACCGATCTGCGTGGTTACGGAGATTCCGAGAAGCCTCCCGGCGGCCCTGATCATTCCGGCTATTCGTTTCGCGCGATGGCGCAGGACCAGGTCGAGGTGATGGCGGCGCTCGGCTTCGATCGCTTTCGCGCCGCCGGTCATGATCGCGGCGCCCGCGTGCTGCACCGCATGTGCCTCGATCATCCGGCCAAGGTCGAGCGTGCCGCAATTCTCGACATCATCCCGCAGCACCATCTTCTCAACAATGTCACCCGCGCCTGGGGGACCTTCTCCTGGCACTGGTTCTTCAACATCCAGCCCCATGATCTCCCGGAACGGATGATGGGCGCCGATCCCGACTATTTCATTCGCAAGAAGCTCGCCAAGACCGAGCAAGGATTGAGCTTTTTCGAACCGGCAGCGCTCGCCGAATACATGCGCTGCTTTCGAGATCCGGCGACCATCCACGCCATCTGCGAAGACTACCGCGCAACGTTCGGGGTCGACCTCGACATGGACACGGCCGACTTCGCCGCCGGGCGCCGCATCGGTTGCCCTCTCCTATTGCTGTGGGGCGCGACCGGCGGGGTCGGCCGCAATCACCGCCCGATGGAGGTCTGGCCGCGCTACGCAAACGACATTTGGCGCGGGAAAGCGCTGCCGTGCGGGCATTATCTCTCCGAAGAGGTCCCCGATGAGACATATACCGAGCTGCGCGCCTTCTTCACCGCGCCGGCGCCCGTTGCCGGGTAAGCCTTTCTGGCCTGCGACAATTGATCCGATGAAGCCCTAGTGCGGCGGTTTTGACGTTCCTGGCACCATCGCGGCGCGTCCTTTTAGGAACGTCAAAACCAAACCCGCACTAGAAATCAGATACTTGCCAGTATCCCTTTGATTCCGACGTGCGTAAACGTGAGTGCGGCAAACTGATACGAACGTCGCGGAATCGGGACACTTGGTACCGCGGGTTTGAAGTTCCCGCGAGGACGACGGCAATGTGGTGCAAGCTTGCGAATCGGGGCCCGCATTCGGCGGGCACACCTTCGCTCGGCAGGAAAGTCGAGCGCGTGACGCAAAATGGCGGATCGAGTGACGGATCGAACGACCGCGCAGGAGAGCATCACGGGAAGCGGAGCGGAAGCGCCCGTGCCGGGCGCGGCCGATCGCATGTTCGACAAATTGCGCTGCGCTGCGCGGTTCGGCGACGAGAGGATCGGCTGGAACCGGATCGGTTTTTCTTTGAGCTTGGCCATCATCGCGCTGGCGGGGGGAGTGCTGTTGCACATCTTGCGCGGCATCAAGGTCGAGCGGGTCACCGCGGCCATGTTGGCAGCCCGTACGTCTGACCTGGTTTGGGCGGCGGTTCTGGTTGCCGGCGGTTATTTCACGCTCACGTTCTATGATCTGTTCGCGCTACGCACCATCGGCTGGCGCAAGATTCCATATCGGATCGCAATGCTGGCGAGCTTTGCGAGCTACGCGATCGGCCACAATGTTGGCGCCAGCGTGCTCACCGGCGGCGCGGTGCGCTACCGCATTTACTCGGCCTGGGGCTTGGACGGGTTGGCTGTCACCAAGCTCTGCTTCCTGGCGGGACTGACCTTCTGGCTCGGCAACGCCACCGTGCTCGGACTGGGCATCGCGTATGTACCGGCAGCCGCCTCAGCCATCGACCAATTGCCCGAATGGGTCAACCGCGGCCTTGCCGCACTGATTTTGCTCGTTCTTGGCTCCTACGTGGCCTGGGTCTGGCGGGGCCGGCGCGTGATTGGGCGCCGCGGCTGGACGGTTGCGCTGCCGGACGGCCCACTGACGCTGTTGCAGATCGGCATTGGCATCGTCGACCTGGCTTTCTGTGCGCTGGCGATGTTCATGCTTCTGCCGGTCGGGCCCAATATCGGGTTCGTCAGCTTGGCGGTGATTTTTGTCTCCGCGACCCTCCTCGGTTTTGCAAGCCACGCGCCCGGCGGGCTTGGTGTGTTCGACGCCGCCATGTTGGTGGCGCTGTGGCAGTTCGATAAGGCGCGGCTGCTGGCCGGTCTGCTGTTGTTTCGCCTCCTCTACTACGTAGTGCCGTTTGTCCTTTCGCTTCTGATTCTGGGAATGCGTGAAGTCCTGTGGGGCTTGCGCTGGCGTAAGGAGGAGCCGCCGCTGGTGCCACCGCATTGAAGTTTGATGCAGCAGACATTTCACGCATTACATGCGGTGGGCCCCTTGCGCGAACTTCAGAACTGAGCTTGCGCCACAGCGGAATCCCCGGATTCGATGCAGCAGCATGCAAATCGAATGCTGCGCGTGGAAAGGATTTCACAAGCGGAGCGAAACCGCTATGAACCTGCGGTGCGCTTGCCTCACGGCAACTTGGGACCTCGAGGCGCGCGACAATCGCGAGCGCGGCAGAGCGGATGACGGCGATCCAGGATGGCGGACGAAGGGCTCGCCTGACCCCATGGGTTGACAGGCTCAAGCGTGCGCGCTTCGTCTTAGTCGTTGCGGCGGCCGTTTTTGCGGTGCTCTGGCAGACCGGAGCTCTCGCGTTTGCGCCGGCGCTTGTCTCGTTCGCCCTCATTGCCATCGCGGTGGTGGTCCGTGCCACCAGCGGCGAGATGGCCCGCACGGTGCTTCCGCGCGATGCGGCGCCGGCGCTTAGGGTTGGCGACCCCTTGGTCGAGGCGGTGCTAGCAGGATTGCCGGATCCAGTGGTGGCGCTCGATCGGCACGGAAATGTGGTCGCCCTCAACGGCCGCGCCGGGGCCATGGCCCCGGCGCTTCGGCGCGGGGAGCCGGTTTCACTGGCGCTGCGCGTCCCCGAAGTGCTGGACTCGATCCGACGCGCGGTCGCCAGTGGTTCTTCGCAGCGCGTCGAATTCTTCGAACGCGTGCCGGTCGACCGTTGGTACGAGGCGATCGTGACCCCGATTGCTCTGGGCAGCGACGCGCCGCCCGGATTGGTCCTGGTCGCCTTCCATGATCTCACTCCCCTGAGGCGGGTCGAGGAGATGCGTGCCGATTTCATCGCCAATGCCAGCCACGAGCTGCGTACGCCGCTGGCGGCGCTCGCCGGCTTCATCGAGACCCTGCAAGGCTCCGCGCGCGACGACGCCGCCGCCCGGATGCGCTTCCTGCCGATCATGCAGGCCCAGGCCACCCGTATGGCGCGGCTGATCGACGACCTGCTTTCGCTGTCGCGGATCGAACTCAACGCCCATTTGCGGCCCGACAAGCAGGTCGATCTGGCCGCGATCGTGTGCCAGGTGGCTGACAGCCTGCAGACGCTCGCCCGGGATCGCGGCGTCGAGATCGGCGTGAAGACGGGTCCAGATCGGTTGCAAGTCCTCGGCGACCGCGACGAGTTGATGCGAGTGTTCGAGAACCTGATCGAGAATGCGCTGAAATACGCGGCATCAGGCAAGAAGATCGATATTTCGCTAGGGGCAGGCGAAGGCGGGAAGAATGCGCACGAGGCTGCCGTGAAGGTGCGCGATTACGGTCCGGGCATTGCGCCCGAGCATCTGCCGCGACTCACGGAGCGCTTCTACCGGGTTGATGTGTCGGAGAGTCGCGCGCAGGGAGGCACCGGCTTGGGGCTGGCCCTGGTAAAGCACATTCTCAACCGCCATGGCGGCCGTCTGACTGTTGCGAGCGTGCCCGGACAAGGCGCGACGTTCACGGTCCATCTGCCCATGGCGTGATCCGGCCGCGATGCAAATTTATGAACGATAACAGATAGTTACTTTGTCATCTAAGTGTCATCAAACCATCATACAACGATGACATGCGGCGCCTAGAAATCCAGGGCCTCGGAAAGGACTTGGGGACAAAACAAGTCCCATTAAGGTCGCCAGAGGTTTGTGAACACCGCGTAAAACAGAATCAAGAATCGAATCAACAATCAGAGCCGGGAGACCTGCGGCCGCGGGATCGAAGCCCGTGATCGCTCGGTTTTTTTGGCCGCAACAAAACAGGAGAGAGCCTTGAAAGCGTTACAGAGCCTGACGGCCGCCGCTGCGCTTGTAGCGATCACATCTTCGCAGGCCTTGGCCATCGACATCACCGGCGCCGGATCCACGTTCGTCTATCCGGTGCTTGCCTCGTGGGCAGACGCCTACAAAAAGGCGACCGGGGTCGGCCTGAACTATCAGTCGATCGGGTCGGGCGGTGGCATCAAGCAGATCCAAGCCAAGACCGTGACCTTCGGCGCCACCGATATGCCGCTGACCTCAGCAGACGTTGCCAAAAACGGGTTTGTTCAATTCCCGATCATCAACGGCGCGGTGGTTCCTGCCGTCACACTGCCGGGCGTCAAGCCGGGCGATTTGACCCTCGATGGCCCGACGCTGGCCAACATCTATCTCGGCAAGATTACCAAGTGGAACGACCCGGCGATTGTGAAGCTCAATCCGGACGTCAAGCTCCCGGCGACTGCGATCGTCGTTGTCCACCGCTCGGACGGCTCGGGCACGACGTTCATTTGGACCGATTTTCTGTCGAAGGTCAGCCCCGAATGGAAGGATAAGGTCGGCGAGAGCACGGCCGTCGAGTGGCCGGTCGGCATCGGCGCCAAGGGCAACGAAGGTGTCGCCAACAATACGATCAATTCGCAAGGAGCGATCGGTTACGTGGAATATGCCTACGCCAAGCAGAATAAGATGACCTATGCGAAGATGGTCAACTCGGCTGGCAAGGTCGTGTCCCCCGACACCGACGCGTTCCAAGCGGCGGCCTCAGGAGCCTCTTGGAGCACCGCCAAGGACTTCTACGTCATCCTTACCAATGCGCCTGGTGAAAAGTCGTGGCCGATCGCCGGTTCGACCTTCGCACTCATGTACGCCAAGCCGCAGGATACAGCCTCAGCGAGTGAAGCTCTCAAGTTCTTTGATTGGGGATACAAGAACGGAAAGAAGCTCGCCGGCGACCTGGATTACGTTCCAATGCCGGACAACGTTGTGAGCCTCATTGAGAAGACGTGGGCAGACCAGATCAAAGGCGGTGAGGGCAAGCCGATTTTTGCCTCGAAATGACGTGTCCCGCGCCGGGGAGCGCACGATTGCGGCGCCCCCGGACCGGCTTGCTTCTGGGCGTGACCGCCGCAGAACTTAGCGCTTGTGCCGCGGTGCGAACGCGGCTTCAGTCGGTGCTCCCAAGTCCATGGCCGGGAGGACCGAGATGGAATCCGCCGGGAGGCAATCCGTGGTCGATGTCGCGTTGAAGGGCGATGCCCCGGATGTTGATGCGGCGGCAGCACGGGGCAAGATGCTTCATCGGCTGCGTTGGCGGGACGATGTCTTTCGTCAACTCACACGCGCTGCGGCCATCGGCGTCCTGATTCTGCTCGGCGCGGTGATCGTCTCGCTGATCATCGGCGCGATTCCGGCGCTGAGCACCTTCGGCTTCAAGTTTCTGATTGATGACCGTTGGAATCCGGTGACTGACAAATTCGGCGCTTTGGCGCCAATCTACGGCACGATCGTCACCTCGTTCCTGGCGATGCTGATCGCGGTGCCGGTTGGGCTGCTGATCGCGGTCTTCCTCACCGAGCTTTGCCCGATGTGGTTGCGCCGGCCGATCGGGATCGCCATCGAGCTGTTGGCCGGGATTCCGAGCATCATCTATGGCATTTGGGGTCTATTCGTCTTCGCACCGTTCGTGCAGCAATGGGTGCAACCCTACCTGATCTCGCTGTTCGACCCTGTGCCGGTCCTTTCGGCGCTCTTTGCCGGGCCTCCCTATGGCATAGGGGTCCTCACCGCGGCCCTCATCCTCGCCATCATGGTGCTGCCTTTCATCACCTCGATCTCGCGCGAGGTGTTCGACTCGGTGCCGCCGGTGTTGAAAGAGGCGGCCTACGGCATCGGCTGCAGCACCTGGGAAGTGGTGCGCTACGTGGTGCTGCCGTTTACCCGCGTGGGTGTGATCGGCGGCATCATGTTGGGACTGGGGCGCGCGCTCGGCGAGACCATGGCGGTTACGTTCGTGATTGGTAATGCCCATCGCGTATCGGCGTCGATCTTGGCGCCTGGCACGACGATCTCCGCGACCATCGCCAACGAGTTCACCGAAGCGGTCGGCGATCTCTACACCTCGGCTCTGATCGCGCTCGGTCTCATTCTCTTCTTCATCACCTTCGTGGTGCTTGCCGCGGCGCGCTATTTGCTGCTGCGCATCGAGCGGCGGATTGGGTAGAGCCATGTCGGTCAGCGAAATATCGCCCGCCAAGCCGGTCAGCAGGCTTTACGCCGCGCGCCGTCGGCGGAACGGGATTGCCATCGCGCTTTCACTGGCCGCGACCGCCTTCGGGCTGGGCTGGCTCGTGGTGATTCTGGGTACCCTTCTGTGGAACGGATTCAGCGGCCTCTCGGTCGCCGTGTTCACCGAGATGACCCCGCCTCCCGGTTCGACCGGCGGCTTGCTCAACCCGATCGTCGGCAGCGTAGTGCTCGCGGCGCTCGCAATGATAATCGGAACGCCGATCGGGATACTGGCCGGGACCTACATGGCCGAATACGGCCGCTATTCTCCGCTGAGCACGGTGGTGCGCTTCATCAATGACATCCTGCTCAGCGCGCCCTCTATTGTGATCGGCCTGTTTGTCTACCAGATTACCGTCGCCCCCATGGGGCACTTCTCCGGGCTTGCCGGCGCGATCGCCCTCGCGATTCTGGTCATTCCGGTTGTCGTGCGCACCACTGAGGACATGTTGCTCTTGGTCCCCAACCCGCTGCGGGAGGCGGCGAGCGCGCTCGGACTGCCGCGTGCTGTGGTGATCGGGCGCGTCTGTTACCGAGCGGCGCAATCCGGAATGGTCACTGGCGTTCTGCTCGCCGTCGCCCGCATCAGCGGCGAAACCGCGCCGCTGCTCTTCACCGCGCTCAACAACCAGTTCTGGAGTCTCGACCTGACGGCGCCAATGGCGAGCCTGCCGGTCGTCATCTTTCAGTTCGCGCTGAGCCCGTACAAGGAATGGCAGCAGCTCGCCTGGACCGGCGCGCTGATCATCACGTTCACCGTGCTCGCGCTTAGCATCGTCGCGCGCACCCTTGCGGCTACGAGAAGACAGTCATGAATGTTGCACCGGTCTCGACCCCCTCGGCTACCCACGGCGTGCTCGATACGGCGAATCTGCCGGTCAAGATTTCGATCCGCAATCTCAATTTCTACTATGGGGATACCAAGGCGCTGAAAGACATCGCTCTGTCGCTTTACCAGGGCAAGGTCACGGCGTTCATCGGCCCGTCGGGCTGCGGAAAATCGACGCTGCTGCGCATTCTCAACCGCATGTACGACCTCTACCCGAACCAGCGTGCCGAAGGCGAGGTCTTATTCGACGGCGAGGATATTCTCTCACCCCGGCAGGATCTCAACCTGCTGCGGGCGCGCATCGGCATGGTGTTCCAGAAGCCGACCCCGTTTCCCATGTCGATCTACGAGAACATCGCGTTCGGCATTCGCCTGTACGAGAAGCTGCCCAAGTCGGAGCTCGACGGACGGGTGGAGAACTCGCTGCGGCGCGCGGCGCTGTGGGACGAGGTGAAAGGAAAGCTCAACGCCAACGGGCTGAGCTTGTCGGGCGGGCAACAGCAGCGCCTATGCATCGCCCGCACCGTCGCCATCAAGCCGGAGGTGATCCTGTTCGATGAGCCCTGCTCGGCGCTCGACCCGATCTCCACTGCCAAGATCGAGGAGCTGATCGACGAGCTCAAGGACGACTACACGATCGCCATCGTCACTCACAATATGCAGCAGGCGGCCCGCGTTTCGGATCTCACCGCCTTCATGTATCTGGGCGAGCTGGTCGAGTTCGATACGACGAGCAGGATGTTCACCGCGCCGCGAGACCGCCGTACGCAGGATTACATCACGGGTCGATTCGGCTAATCCGCCGGGAGTCGCGGCGGTAAGGACCACGCAATGATGAACGAACACACCACCAAGGCCTTCGACGTCGATCTGCAAGAGCTCGCGCGCCTGGTCGCCGAGATGGGGGGCCTGGCCGAGAAACAGATCGCCGATTCGGTCGATGCGTTGGCCAAGCGAGATATCGATCGGGCGGCACGCGTGGTTGCGGCTGATGCCGGCATCGACGCCCTGCAGCGCGAGATCGAGGAGAAGGCGGTCCTGACGATTGCGCGCCGCCAGCCCATGGCGGTCGATCTACGCGAGATCGTCGCCGCGCTGCGCATCGCCAACGATCTCGAGCGGATCGGCGACCTCGCCAAGAACATCGGCAAGCGCGTTGCCGCGATCACCGGCGAATTCCACCCGCAGAAGCTTCTGCGCGGGGTCCAGCACATGTCTTCACTGGTGCTCGCCCAGCTCAAGCAGGTGCTCGACAGCTATGCCGGTCACGATTTGAGCAAGGCGCTCGCGGTGTGGAAGGGCGACGAGGAGGTCGATGCGATCTGCACCTCTTTGTTCCGCGAGCTTCTGACCTACATGATGGAGGATCCGCGCAACATCACCTTCTGTATTCACCTCATGTTCTGCGCCAAGAACATCGAGCGCATGGGCGACCACGCGACCAACATCGCCGAGACGGTGTACTTCATGATCGAAGGAAGGGCGATCTCGGACCAGCGCCCGAAGGGCGACACCACGTCGGTTTTTCCGGCGGGGACAGAGAGGTAGGAGGGCCGCGAGCGGATGAATGCCAGCATTCTAATCGTCGAGGATGAAGAAGCATTGACCTTGCTGCTGCGCTACAACCTCGAAACCCAAGGCTACGAGGTGGAGACGATCGCGCGTGGCGACGAAGCAGACACCAGGCTCAAGGAGCGCATCCCCGATCTCGTCATCCTCGATTGGATGCTGCCGGGCCTGTCGGGGATCGAGCTGTGTCGACGGCTGCGCGCCCGGCCGGAGACGCGACAGCTGCCGATCATCATGCTGACCGCGCGCGGCGAGGAGAGCGAGCGCGTGCGCGGACTGTCGACCGGGGCTGACGACTATATCGTCAAGCCGTTTTCGGTTCCCGAGCTCCTGGCGCGCGTCAATGCGCTTCTGCGCCGCGCCTCGCCGGAACGCGTCGCCGACATCCTCAGCTTCGGCGATATCGCCATCGACCGGGAAAAGAAGCGGGTCTCGCGCTCCGGCCATGCGATTGATCTGGGGCCCACTGAATATCGCCTGCTGGAATTCCTGATGGAGCGTCCCGGTCGCGTGTTCTCACGCGAGCAACTGCTCGACGGAGTCTGGGGCAGCGACATCTACATTGACGAGCGCACGGTCGACGTTCACGTCGGCAGGCTGCGCAAGGCGCTCAACCGCGGGCACGCCAATGACCCGATCCGCACCGTGCGCGGTGCCGGCTACGCGCTCGACGACCGCTTCGGCAAAACCGCCTGATTCTTAGCCGCGGAACGGGCGGCGGTCGCGGCGACGGTCGCCCGCCGGCTGATAGGCGACTCGCGAATGATAGCTGCAGTAGGGCAGGCCCGTCCCGGTCTGGCCGCCGCAGAAAAAGAAGTCGGCGCTGCCCGGGTCGCCAATGGGCCAGCGGCACGTCTCCTCGGTCAGCTCGAGAATGGTCCGCCTCTGGCCCAGCGGAATGACGTTGTCGACCAGTTCCGGCTCGGGCTCAGGCTCGAACTCGTACGCGAGCGCGGTGTTGCCGCGGATTGAGGGACGCGAAACCCGCATCATGTGCGTGTGGCTGCGCGCCTTGCGCGGGCGCGGCGTTGCCGAGGCCGGGCTCTTGGCGCGTCCCGAAAGCCCCAGCCGATGGACCTTGCCGATTACGGCATTGCGGGTGATGCCGCCGAGCTCGGCGGCGATCTGGCTTGCCGACAGTCCCTCGCCCCAAAGTTTCTTCAGATTCTCGACGCGTTCATCCGTCCAAGTCATGCGTCTTCCCTCAGCGGTGAAGCGGCGAATTGGTCTCGGCAGAATCCACCCCCGGCCCAGGTCGGCGCTCTTGCCAACCAGACGCGTACTCCCCGCTACCGATGAACTCGGAAACCTGCCCGCCGCACGAAATGTCGTATCCGACGACCGGAAAGCTACAATATGGCCGGACTCGCGTGCAAGAGTCCGCACTCGCCGTTCCACACCTTCGCAACCCGAGTCCGCCGACATCCACACTTATCTTGTCCAATGCTGGTATTTGCACGAGGCCAAAGATCGCAAAATGCACACCGGGCACAGCAGATCGGGCTCCGTCGTCGATGTTGACAGGCGGGTGGGCAGCAATACAATGCAACAACAGTGCCGCCCGGAGAGGCGGCATTTCTTTTCGGAGAATTGCCGGTTGTCGTGGCAATCAGTGTGCCAATGAGCATCCTATGAGCCAGGCTCGGAATTCGCATCTCTTGCCGACCTACGCGCGCGTCGATCTCGCGTTCGAGCGCGGTGAGGGTGTATGGCTCGTCGCGACTAACGGCGAGCGCTATCTCGATTTAACTTCGGGGGTGGCGGTGAACGCCCTCGGCCATGCGCATCCGCACCTGGTCGCGGCGCTGACCGAGCAGGCCGGAAAAGTCTGGCACGTCTCTAATTTGTTCCGCATTCCGGAAGCCGAGCGGCTGGCGGCGCGCCTATGCGCGGCGAGTTTCGCCGACACGGTGTTCTTCGCCAATTCCGGCGCCGAGGCGATGGAATGCGCGATCAAGACGGCGCGCAAATATCATGCGGTCTCTGGCCGGCCGGAGCGGTTCCGCATCATCACGTTCGAAGGCGCTTTCCACGGCCGAACGCTCGCCACGCTCGCGGCAGGCGGACAGAAGAAATATCTCGACGGTTTTGGGCCGGTGGTCGAGGGTTTCGATCAAGTGCCGTTCTGTGACCTTGAGGCCACCAAACGGGCGATCGGCGAGTCGACAGCCGCGATCCTGATCGAGCCGATCATGGGCGAGGGCGGGGTGCGGGTGGTGCCACCCGAATTCCTGCGCGCCTTGCGTCGCCTCTGCGATGAAAATGGCCTGCTCCTGATGTTCGACGAAGTGCAGAGCGGCATGGGCCGCGCCGGCACCCTCTTCGCGCATCAGCGCGCCGGCGTCACTCCCGACGTCATGGGGCTCGCCAAGGCGCTCGGCGGTGGATTTCCACTTGGCGCCTGCTTGGCCACGGCCGAGGCCGCCAAAGGCATGACGGCCGGCACGCACGGCTCGACCTTCGGGGGCAACCCGCTCGCCATGGCGGCCGGCAATGCCGTGCTGGACGTGATGCTTGCGCCCCGCTTTCTGGACGAGGTGTCCCGACTTGGCCTTGTGTTCAAGCAGAAGCTTGCCGAGATCAAGGATCTGTACCCCTCGGTGATCGCCGAAGTACGCGGCGAGGGCCTGCTTGTGGGCTTGCGGGCGGCGGTGCCGAACGCAGACTTGGTCGACGCGCTGCGGGCCGAGAAGACCATCGTGGCAGCCGCCGGTGATAATGTGGTCCGCCTCCTGCCGCCGCTGATCATCAGCGAGGAGGAGATCGCCGAGGCGGTCTCCCGTATCGATCGCGCCTGCAGCCGTATCGTCAGCGCGCAGCAAGCCGCACGCCGAGAGGTGGTCGGATGAGCGTCCGCCATTTCCTCGACCTCGCCGACATATCCAAGTCAGCTTTGCGCGGAATGATCGATGCGAGCCGCGCCATGAAGGCCAAGCGCCGTGGCAAGGCCGCCACCGATCGCCTGCTTGCCGGCAAGACGCTGGCCATGATCTTCGAAAAGCCCTCGACCCGCACCCGTGTCTCCTTCGAGGTGGCGATGCGTCAGCTCGGTGGAGATGCCATCATGCTGACGGGACAGGAAATGCAGCTCGGCCGCGGCGAGTCGCTCGCCGATACCGCGCAGGTGCTGTCGCGCTATGTCGACGCCATCATGATCCGCATTCTCGACCACGGGGCGCTTGCCGAGCTTGCTCAGCACGCCAGCGTTCCGGTCATCAATGGTCTGACGCACCGATCGCATCCTTGTCAGGTGCTTGCTGACGTCATGACTTTCGAGGAGCACCGCGGTTTCATTAAAGGCAAGACGGTCGCCTGGTCAGGGGACGCCAACAATGTTCTGGCATCCTGGATGCACGCCGCCGAGCGGTTCGACTTCCGCCTGCGGGTGGCTACACCGCCTGAGCTCGCGCCCAAGAAGTGGTTGACCGACTGGCTCAAGTCGACCGGCGCCGACATCGTGATTGGCACCGATCCGGACGAGGCGGTCAAAGGCGCGGACTGCGTCGTCACCGATACTTGGGTGTCGATGGGAGACAAGAATGGGCAGCGCCGTCACAACCTGCTCAAGCGTTACCAGGTGAATGCCCGGCTCATGGCCCGCGCCAAGTCCAGCGCCTTGTTCATGCACTGCCTGCCCGCGCATCGAGGCGAGGAGGTCACCGACGAGGTGATCGACGGGCCGCAGTCGGTCGTGTTCGACGAGGCGGAAAACCGTCTGCACGCCCAGAAGGGGATTCTGGCCTGGTGCCTCGAAGCGGGCTCGCCGTGAGACGGGCGGTGCGCGCCGACTGAAGGCGTTCGCACAGGCCTTGTGGCCGCGGTCTGTCGCGCCATCTATGCAGGATGAGGCCGATGACCGATCCAAGCACCGAGATTCCCACCCGCGCGCCGGCGGCGACTTCCGCGGACGATACTGTCTTGCCGTTCGAGGTCGCCGCACTTGACTTGCGCGGTCGCGTCGTGCGCCTGGGGCCGGCGGTCGATCAAATACTCACCGCCCGCGATTATCCGCTGCCGGTTGCGAGGCTCCTGGGTGAGGCCGTCGTGCTCACGGTGCTGCTGGGTTCGGCGCTGAAAATCGAGGGTCGCTTTATTCTGCAGACACAGAGCGATGGTCCGGTCCGCATGCTGGTTGTGGATTTCACCACGCCCGGCAAGGTGCGGGCCTGCGCGCGCTTCGACGCCGCGCGGGTCGCCGCTGCCACGGCCGCGGGCAAGGACGGTCCTGCAATCCTGTTGGGGCACGGGCATCTCGCCATGACCATCGATCAGGGGCCGGACATGAGCCGCTATCAGGGTCTCGTCGCCCTGGAAGGCTTTGACCTCGAGCATGCGGCGCATGAATATTTCCAGCGCTCCGAGCAGATCCCGACGCGCATCCGCATGGCGGTCGCCGAGGAATTCTCCGCCGGAAGCGACGGCGGTCGCCGCCGCTGGCGCGCGGGTGGCATCCTGCTGCAGTTCCTTCCCAAGGCGCCGGAACGCGCGCGTCAAGCCGACTTCGATCCCGGGGACGCCCCTCCGGGCGCAGCGCCGCACCGGTTGCCCGAGGATGACGCCTGGGTTGAAGGCCGGTCCTTGTTCGCGACCATCGAGGACGTGGAATTGATTGATCCGGCCGTATCGGCCGAGCGCCTGGTGTATCGGCTGTTCCATGAGCGCGGCGTGCGCGTCTTCCGCAGCACCGAGGTGACCGCGCACTGCTCCTGCTCGCGCGCGGGCGTAGCCGACATGCTGAAGAGCTTCCCGGAGGAGGATCGCGATCACATGGTGGAGAACGGAGTGATCACCGTCACCTGCGAGTTCTGCAATTCGAGCTACGTGTTTGTGCCATCGGAGGTTGCGCTCAGTTGAGCGTGCGCTCCCCCTGCGGTGCATCGAGCGAGAAGGCCGGGATGTCGATGTCGAACGGCTCGCCGGCTTCGGTCACCATCCCGTAAGTGCCGGCCATGAATCCGGATGGGGTCGGCAGCGGCACGCCGCTCGTGTATTCGAAATCCTCACCGGGCCGCAGCACCGGCTCCTTGCCGACGACGCCGGCGCCGCGCACCTCCTGCAGGCGTCCGAGCGCATCGGTGATGCGCCAGTGGCGCGTCTTGAGCTGGACGGTCTCGCGGGAAAGATTGGTCAAAGTGATCGTGTAGGCCCAGAAATAGTAGCCGCTCTCCGGAGAGGAACGGTCGGGCAGAAAGCGCGGCGTCACCTTGATCTCAATTCCGCGAGAGACGTTGCGATACATGGTTGAGCTTTCAGCCGAACTGTGGGCATTTTGCAACGCGATGCCCGGCAGAGATTCTCGGTTGCAATCTAAGCTGATCCGCGGCCGCAAGAAAGATCATCGGCAATGCATGCCCCGGTAGTGACAACTGGACGGGACCTGCGGCTCGATCTGTTCCGCGGGATCGCTCTGTGGCTGATCTTTCTCGACCACATTCCCTCCAACGTCGTCAGCTGGATCACCATCCGCAATTACGGCTTCAGCGACGCAACGGAAATTTTCATCTTTATCTCTGGCTACACGGCGGCCTTTGTCTACGGCCGTGCCATGCGCGAGCGCGGCTTTATCGTCGCCGGCGCCCGCATCCTCCGCCGAGCCTGGCAGATCTACGTGGCGCACATCTTCCTGTTCGCCATCTACATGGCGGAAATCTCCTATGTGGCGACCAGCTTCGAAAACCCGCTCTACAACGAGGAAATGAACATACTCGATTTCCTCAAGCAGCCGGATGTGACCATCGTTCAGGCGATGTTGCTCAAGTTCAAGCCTGTGAATATGGACATTTTGCCGCTCTACATCATCTTGCTGCTCTTTTTCCCGCCGGTCCTTTGGTTGTTGCGGCGTCGCCTGATGCTGGCTTTGGGATCCGCGCTCGGGCTCTATCTGCTGGCTTGGCTGCTCGACCTGAACCTGCCCGCCTATCCGGAAGGCACGTGGTACTTCAACCCATTCCGCTGGCAGCTCCTATTCGTGTTCGGCGCCTGGTGCGCGCTGGGCGGCGCCGAGCGACTCGCGCCGGTCGTCAAATGGCGCGCCACCATGCTGGTCGCCATCATCTACCTGATCTTCTCCTTCCTCGTCGCGCTGTCGTGGTACGTGCCTGAGCCCGAAGCCTTCGTTCCGCATTGGCTCGGAGATCTGATTTATCCGATCGACAAGACCAATCTCGATCCGCTTCGCTTCGCGCACTTTCTCGCCCTCGCGGTGCTGACAGTCAGATTCGTGCCGCGCGACTGGCCGCTGCTCGGCTCCCGCGCTCTCCATCCTGCCATCCTGTGCGGACAGCATTCGCTCGAAATCTTCTGCGTGGGCGTGTTCCTGGCTTTTGCGGCCCATTTTGCCTTGGTGGAGATTTCCGGCGCCTTCTGGATGCAGGTTGTGATCAGTCTCCTAGGCATCCTCGCAATGATCGCGACGGCGGCGCTCATTTCATGGTACAAGGGATTAGAAGGACGAAGTCCCGGGCCGCGGACGAAACCGCCGGACGCTGATCTCGCGGGAGGCGAGGCATGAGGTCGCTCTTCACTGTGTTGCTTGCCGCAACGGTGCTGGGCAGCCCTGCCTTGGCGGTTGATCCGCCGTCGTGCGCGGTTCCGGATAGTTTGCTGTTCTCCGACGCCGACCTCAGTAAGGTCACCGCGGCGGTAGCCAAACAGCGTCAGCTGGCCATCATGGTCGTGGGCACCGGCTCATCCATGCTCGCAGGGGCGGATGGTGTAAATCTGGCCTATCCGGCGCGCCTGGAGGCGGCGCTGAGGCAGCGGCTGTCGAACGTCGCCGTGAAGGTCAGCACCAAGACCAAGATCGGTCAAACTGCAGATACGATGCAGCGCAGCATGCGCGACCTGTTGGTCGATGAGAAGCCAAATCTCGTTATATGGCAGACCGGTACGGTTGACGCCATTCGCCGGATCGAGCTCGAAGAATTCCGCAGTGCACTAGAAGCCGGAGTGGAGGGCTTGCAGGCCCGCGGCGCTGACGTCATGCTGATGAACATGCAATACAGCCCGCGCACCGAATCCATGATCCCGGTCGGCCCTTATGTGGATGAGATGCGTGCAGTCGCGCAGCAGCGGGATGTCCCGTTGTTTGATCGCTTCGCCATCATGCGCTATTGGTCCGACGAAGGCGCATTTGATTTCTACGCGGCCGGCCGGGACAATGGCTTGGCGCAACGGGTGCACGATTGCCTCGGCCGCGCGATTGGTACCGTGGTCATCGAAAATGGCCACCTTCAGTCCTTCGTCAACAAAGCGAGCCCGTAAAATCAAAGATATGGAAACACAGCCGCAGCTTGGGGGACGGTCTCAAGATATGATCCGATGTTCGGTTCGGTGGCCGGTTGCGCTGACATCCGCAGCTGCGACGGCTGCGATAGTGCTTGCGCTTTCACCGCTGGTGGCACCGGTCGTGACGCAATCGGCCGCGGCACCGATCGTCGCTGCCGGCAACACTCCAAGCGTGCTGGCCAATGGCGCGGCCAGCGATGCGCACCCGGTTTGCAAGGTCGTGCCCAATCTCGACCGCCTGGACCATCCGCTCGGGCGTGTGTCCCATCAACTCGAGGAGGATCGCGCGATCAAGATCGTGGCGATCGGCTCTTCGTCGACCGCGGGTGCCGGCGCGAGCTCGCCCGAGGCTAGCTATCCGAGCCGGCTCGGGGCCGAGCTGACCGATCATTTCCTCTGGAGCGACATCACGGTCGTCAATCGCGGCGTCAACGGCGAGGAGGCGCCCAACATGCTGGCGCGGTTCGACGCCGATGTGATCGCGGAAAAGCCCGATCTGGTCATTTGGCAGACCGGAACCAACTCGGTCCTGCGTGACCGTCCGCTCGATCCCAAAGCGGCGATCCTGCACCAAGGGGTGGAGCGGCTGAAGGCGGTGCACTCGGATGTCATCCTGCTCGATCCGCAATATGCCCCAAAGGTCATTGCCAAGACCGACACCGAGAGCATGGTGGCGCAGATAGCGGCCACCGCCAAGCAAGAGAATGTCGACCTGTTCCGTCGGTTTGCCCTGATGCGGCGCTGGTACCAGAATGATCATATGCCGTTTGATGCTTTCGTGTCGCCGGACGGGCTGCACATGAACGACTGGAGCTATTCCTGCCTGGCCAAATGGCTTGCCGCAGCGATCGTTGAGGCGGCCACGCGTCCGACTGCCACAGCCAGCCGCCCACTGCACTGAGATCCTTACCCGCGCCCAGCCCGCCGCCGTATCAAGCACCGGAGCCGCGTCTCGAGAGAAAGACGCGCGTCTTGCAAAGGTGCTGTGAGCGGCCTACGAGCTACCTTCATCCCGCGACCCGGCCTGACCTTTCGGGGGCAGCGCCGGAGGCGTGGAAGCGGACGAGCGGATATTGACCATGCGCAGATCATCAGTGCCCGGAAACGTGCTCGGACGTATTGCGTCGCGCGTGCAGGCGCTCCTGATAAGGGTGCTTGCTTTTGCAGCCGCCGCTTTCGCCGACATCGGGGTCGCTGGGGCACAGGCTCCGGCATCTCCCGCCTGGATGACACCCGAGCTGGTGCAAGCTGCCCGCAGCGAAGCCGGCACGCTCACGGTCTATTCCTCGGTGAACGAGCAGGAGGCTTTGCCGTTCTGGAAGCTGTTCCAGGATGCGAGCGGTATCAAGGTCGAGCTTGTGCGCGCGAGCGACACGGCGCTGCTCGGCCGTATCGCCATCGAGCAGCGGGCGCGGCAGCGCTCCTGGGACGTGCTGTTGAGCCCGGCTGTCGGGCGCGTGCCGCGGGAATTCCTGCAGCCCGTCGATCCTCCGGAGGCCGGGCACATCATGCCGCAGGCGCGCGATAAGGATCATCGCTGGTACGGTGTTTATGCCAACTACGATGTGCCGTCCTACAATGCCAAGCTCGTCAGCCGCGCCGATCTGCCCAAGAGCTACGACGAGTTCCTCGACCACAAAGAGTGGACCGGCCGCATCGCTGTCGAGCAGACGGACGTGCAGTGGCTTGCCGCGCTGTTTGCGCACTATGGCGAGGAGCGCGCACGCAAGCTCGTCGGCGATATTGTTGCAACGCTCAAGCCGGTGGTGATCGACGGTCATCTGGCGCTCGCGCGGGCGGTCGCGGCGGGTGAATACGCGGTGGCGCTCAACAACTATCTCAATCTTACCGTGAACATGCAGTTGACCGGCGCGCCGACAGATTACTGGGGCGTCGATCCAGTTGCGGTCTTCTTCGGCTCGGTCGCCGTCAATTCGCTGGCGCCGCATCCGAAGACGGCGGCGCTCGCCGCCAATTTCGTGCTCAGCCAGGAGGCGCAGCACATGTTGACCACGGCCGGTCGCCTCCCGGTGCGCGCGGACGTGATGCCCAATCCACCGGACGCGATCGAGAAGCTCGGGCAGCGAAAGATCATCGTGATCGACTTTCCGGGCGACGAAGAGAAGAAATGGCAGCGGACATTTCAGGACCTGTTCAGGGCGCGCTGATGGGGCGCGATGACGGCTCGAGAGGGAGAACGAGATGAAGCTTTGTCGATTTGACCGGGACCGGCTCGGGGTCGTGATTGGCGACAAGGTCCATGACGTCACCGAGGCGCAGAGCCAGATCAGGGCCGCCGCCCCCTACGACATGAAGGGCGACGCCGTGATCGCGGCGCTCCCTGCTTGGCGCACGCGCATCGAGGAAATGGCCGCCAAGGCGCCCGGTGTGCCGCTTGCTTCAGTCAATCTGATCTCGCCCGTGGCGCGGCCCTCCAAGGCCATGGCGGCCCCTACCAATTACGGCAAGCACATCGAGGAAATGGCGGCGCGCCGCGACATACCGGAGGCCGCCAAGCGGCCCTCGCCCAAGATCGGGCAGGCCGGCATCTTTCTCAAATCGAACTCGGCGATCGTTGGCCCTTCGGAGGGAATTCCGCTCCGCTTTCTCGATCGGCTCAACGAGCACGAGGTCGAGCTCGTCGCCATCATCGGCAGACAAGGCAGCGATATTCCGCGCGACAAGGCCAAGGACTATATCGCTGGTTACACGCTCGGCCTCGACATGACTGTGCGCGGCCCCGAGGATCGCAGCTTCCGCAAGTCGATCGACGGCTATGCGGTGCTCGGGCCCTGGATGGTGACCGCCGACGAGATTGCTAATCCGGATGACATGACCATCACGTTGCACAACAACAACGAGCTCAAGCAGACTGCCGACACCAAGGACCTGATCTATGACATCGGCCGGCTCATCGAGTTCGCCTCCTCGTTCTACACGCTCTACCCGGGCGATGTGTACTACACCGGCACGCCGCATGGGGTGAGCGCGGTCAAGCCCGGCGACGTGCTGCGGATCCAGTCGGCCCCGATCGGCGCCTTCGAGATAAAGGTGCGGGCGCACCAGATCGGCGGCTGATCGCTTAAAGGTATGAGCGGGAACCTCATCGTTGTCGGTGCCGGACAGGCGGCCGCGCAGCTCTCTCTGAGCCTGCGCGCCGGCGGCTTTCGCGATCCGATCCTGATCATCGGCGCCGAGCGGTTTGCGCCTTATCAGCGTCCGCCGCTGTCGAAGAAATTCCTGACCGAGCGCAAGTCGCCGGAAAGCCTTCTGCTGCGGCCGGAGACGCTGTGGCGCGATCAAGGCGTCGAGCTCAGGCTCGACACGACAGTCCGGGCGCTCGACCTTGGGCGGCGGATCGTGGTGACGGCTGACGGGCGCGGTGAGGTCGCCGAGCTTGGCTTTGGCACGCTCGTGCTGGCGACCGGCACACGCGCGCGCGCGCTGCCGGTTCCGGGCGCGGGGCTCGCCGGCACCTTTACGCTGCGCTCCATCGGTGACGTGCACCGCCTGCGCCCGGCGCTCGATGCGGCCCGCCGCATCGTGATCGTCGGCGGTGGATATATCGGCCTCGAAGTTGCAGCGGTCATGCGCGGGGAGGGCCGTGAGGTGACGGTGCTGGAGGCCGAGGATCGCATCTTGAAGCGCGTCACCGGCGCCGACATTTCGGGTTTCTTCGATACGTTGCATCGCGAGCGCGGCGTCGACATCCGGACACGCGCGCGCATGGCGGCCTTGCTCGGGGAGCGGGCCGTGTCGGGCGTCGGTCTCACCGATGGAACCGTTCTTGAAGCCGACGTGGTGTTGCTCGCGGTCGGCGCGCAGGCAAACGACGAGCTCGCCCGCAACGCCGGCATCCCGTGCCGCGACGGTGTTCTGGTCGACACGCTCGCCCGGACTGCGGTGAGCGGCGTCTACGCGATCGGCGACTGCACGCGCTTCCCGAGCGGGCGCTTCGGCCGCGAGATTCGCCTGGAGAGCGTGCAGAACGCGATCGACCAGGCCAAGACCGCTGCAAGCGCCATCCTGGGCAACCCACAAGTCTATGATCCGGTGCCCTGGTTCTGGTCGGACCAATACGAGATCAAGTTGCAGATGGCGGGCCTTTCCGACGGCTATGCCAGCGCCCGGGTGGTCGGCGACCAGGCCGCTCCGCGCTTCTCGGTGGAGTACCGTGCGGGCGACAAGCTGATCGCGGTCGATGCGGTGAACGACGCGCGCGCCCATATGCTGGCGCGGCGCCGCATCGCCGAGGAATGCGCGCCACTCGCGGTAGCCTCGGCATAGCACATGTGCCGAAAGAGTGGATACCGGTTTTCCGACCAGGACATGCGCAAGCGTAAGAACCTGATCGCATTCCCGTCGACCGGAACGCGCTTTAGGCTTTTATCCCGCTGCACTGCACTGCGAGCCGCATTTCGCCGATGGTCGCTTCCGGGGAGTTGTGCGAGAATTGGCGAAGTTCACCCACCTATGAGGTCGATCATGCTTTGGCGAGGCTCGATCGGTTCAATCATGCTGGCCGGCGCGATGTTTGCAGCGGTCTGCGGTGCATGGGCAGCGGACGACGGCAAATATCCCGATTGGCGGGGGCAATGGCGGCGCATCAACTTGGTTGGCGGCCCGGCGTCGTTTGATCCGACAAGGACGGTCGGCGCCGGACAGAACGCACCGCTCGTTCCCGAATATCGCGCCATCCACGAGGCGGCCTTGGCCGATATGGAGGCGGGCGGGTTCGGCATCGACCGTACCAATTCCTGTTTCTCACCCGGCATGCCGCGTATCATGAACGTGTACACGGTCATGGAGGTCCTGGTCGTGCCCGGCGAGGTCCATATCCTGATCAACAATATCCACGACAACCGCATCATCTACACTGATGGCCGCGAGTGGCCAGCCGACATCGAGCCTGCCTTCGCCGGCTACTCGATCGGCCGCTGGCTCGATACGACCGGCCAAGGGCGCTACGACGTGCTCGAGGTCGAGACCCGTGGCTTTAAAGGCCCACGCTTCTACGATGACACCGGCCTGCCGCTGCACAAGGACAATCAGACCATTGTCAGAGAACGCCTCTATACGGATGCCTCCGACCAGAACGTCATGCACGATGCCATCACCGTCATCGACCATGCGCTGACGCGTCCGTGGAGCGCCATAAAGAACTATCGACGCACCATCGACGCGCATCCCTACTATCCGGAGAACAGCTGCGTCGAGGGGAACCAGCACGTCCGCATCGGCGACGAGAGCTATATGCTGAGTGCCGACGGGTTGTTGATGCCGGTGAAGAAGGGTCAGCCGCCGCCGGACTTGCGCTATTTCAAGACTGAGAAATGAGCCAACCCGCTTTGTTGGAGAAGCCCAACAGCGAAAAACTACGGAACATCACGATGATAAAAGTAAGAAGACTCGGTCACGCGACATTGGCGACGCCCGATGTCGAGCAGCAGACCGATTATTACAGCCGCGTTCTCGGGCTGAGCGTCATCGAGCGGACCAAGGATCGGGTCTTTCTCGCCACCAAGCAGGGCTTCGAGGCGATCGAGCTGGTGCGCGGTGAGGCCGGCGCCCTGAAGCGGCTTTCGTTCCAGGTCGCGCCCGGCACTGAACTAGGCGACGTGGTCAAGGAGCTGCAGAAGGACGGACTCAAATGCGAGCGCCGCAAGGGCATCTCGCCCGGCATAAGTGAGGCCGTCACGTTCGAGGACCCCAAGGGCACGCCGATCGATATCTACGCCGAATATCAGTTCGCCAAGCCGGACGGCGCTCCGAATATCTTCAACATTCTCAAGCTCGGGCACGTCGCCTACCGCGTGCTCGACGTGCAGAAGGTCGTCAAGTTCTACTGCGATGTGCTGGGCTTTCGGGTGTCGGATTGGCGCGGCGACTTCTTCGTGTTCCTGCGCTGCAACACGGACCACCACACCCTTAATTTCATCATCGACGACGAGCCGCAGCTGCACCATATCGCCTTCGAGGTGCTTGACTGGTCGGAGATTCACAAGGCCGTCGACTATCTCGCCTACAACAAGATTCATCTGGTATGGGGGCCGGGCCGTCACGTCATCGGCCATAATGTCGCGACCTATCATCGCAACACCGATCTGGTGCGGGTGGAGATCTTCACCGAGATGGACCAGATGAAGGACGAGGCGCTCGGTTATTTCGATCCGCGGCCGTGGCACCAGGAGTTCCCGCTCTATCCGAAAATGCATGGGCCCGAGACCCTGCGGAACTACTGGGGCTACGGCTCGGAGCGGGTCATCCGCGGCTATCAGACCAAGGAAATACCGAACTACGAGCCGATTAAGTAAGGCGGCGGCTACGCGGGCACTTTGACGCGAGGGCGGCCCTTGTGGCCGCCCTCGCTCAACTGTTGTCGCCCGGCGCCGACTAAAAGCAGCCTACGATTTCAACTGTATATTTTCTGGATTCTCATCATCGAGATGCCATTGTAACGGGTTCTGATCAATGTATGCGCGGATGCGAGACAGGTCTGCTTCATCCCGAATGACATGTTCATGGTAGTTCCGCTGCCAGACGCGGCGGTCAAATCTCGGCAACTGGCCTTTCTTGACGCCTTGAATATAGCGAACGGTGAACGGCGATTTGAAAGCGCCAATGAGGTCGCCGAGTCTAGTAGGGGAGGCCCTGGCGGCCCATAGCTGGCCAATTTCGCGGGCGCCCACAAGGGGCGCCCCTACGCCGGAACGATCGGGCAATACGACAATGCCGTGGATGTGGTTAGGCATGACCACGAAGATATCGAGCTCGACTCCCGGAAAGCGCATCGGCAGGTCCGCCCACAAGGCATCCGCCATTTGACCAGCTTCATTCAGATATACGGTCTCGCCGGCGACGTCGCCGAACAAGCAAACGCGGTCTTGTGTGCAAATCGATACGTACCCCTTCAGACGTAGCGATCGACGGTAGGGGGGCGCCTGGCACAGCACACCCGTTCATCCATCCAAGCTCGGGTCGAGCACGATCTTGCCGGTGACTTCGCCTGATTCGACGAGGCGGTGTGCTTCGGCGGCGCGCGACAGCGGCAGCAATCGCTCGATCTGGGCCTTGATCTTGCCTTCAGCCGCGGCCGCAAAGCACTTGTCGCGATCGGGCGGATGGTAGCCCGGCTGCCCCCGGATGGTGATCTCGTAGTGATAGAGGTGGCCGAAATCGATGGTCACGTTGGGGCCTGCATGCGCGCCAGCCGTGACCAGGCGTCCACGCAGACCAAGGGCGCGAAATGCAGCCGGCAGGATTTTCGGATTGGCGATATTGTCGTAGAGCACGTCGACGCCCTTGCCGTCGGTGAATTTCATCGCCTCTTCGCGAATGTCTTGCGTCGCATAGTTGATGCCGAAATCTGCGCCGAGCGCGAGCCCTTGGCGGACCCGGTCGTCTGATCCGGCCGCCGCGATCACTTTGGCGCCGATCACGTTCTTGGCTATCTGGATTCCGGTCGATCCCAGATTGCCGCCGGCCCCCATGATCAGGACAGTCTCGCCGGCGACCAGCCTCGCGGTGTTGACCAGCAGGTTCCAGGCGGTCGGCGCATGCCGCATGATGACCGCCGCTTCGTGGAAGCCCAACCGGTCGGGAACCGCGACGGCCGCGCAGGCCGGCACCACAACCAGCTCCGCAAAGCCGCCGGGGCGCTTGATCCCCATCATCCCGCGCGGCCCTGTGTAGCTTTCACCGTCCTCCGGGCACGGATCGAGCGGCATGGTGCCGGCGGCGGCAACCCGGTCGCCGATGCGCCAGCGGGTGACGCCTTCTCCCACCGCATCGACGATCCCGGCGCAGTCGACTCCGGGGATGAGCGGCAGCACCGCAGCCCGCCGCGTCTCCTTGCCGGCGCGCAGGCTTACGTCGAGCACGCGGTTGACGGTCGCGGCATGAATTCTCACCCGGATCTCGCCGCCCCGCGGCTGCGGATCGGGCACGTCCTCGTATTTGAGGACATCGGGCGGCCCGAAATTGTGGAACACGATGGCCTTCATGCATGCAACCTGTCTTGTCCGATGCAAGCCGCTGGGGGCATCAGTCTATCGGATGCGCGCTCAAGTCAATGCAGGTGCTTGCTCGGCTGATTGCGTCACAGTGCCTTGAGCCAATATGCAAGGGCGCTAAACTCACGGCCCTTTCCTCAACCCGCGAAACCAAGGGCTTCATTCCATGGCGATCTCCATGTTCAAGGTGTCGGTGCCGATCTTCGTGCAGCATCTGACCGCGATTTCCGCCGTGCTCGGCAAGGCCGCCGCGCACGCAGAGGCAAAACAGATCGATCCGGCCTTCCTGCTCGGCATGCGGCTCTATCCCGACATGTATCCGCTGGTGCGCCAGGTGCAGCAGGCAACCGCGCATCCGATCAGGCTATGCAGCGCGCTCTCGGGCAGCGAGCCGCTTAGCCTGCCCAATACCGATGCGACTTTCGCCGAGCTGGAGAGCCGGCTTGCCAACACGATCGAATACATCAAGGGATTTAAGCCGGCGCAGATAGACGGAACCGAAAACAAAGAGATCACGCTCAAGTTCGGCTCGGGCGAGCGCAAGTTCACCGGCCAAGGATTGCTGCTCAATCACGTGCTGCCGAACTTCTATTTCCACTGCACGACCGCCTACGACATCCTGCGTCACTGCGGGGTCGAGCTCGGCAAGCGCGACTTCATGGGGACGCCGGTGAACTTGTGAGCGAGGGGGCGGCGGGCGATTTGCGAACCTGGGACCTCCGAGCGTTTGCTGCTGGACATTATTTGCCATGGACTCGCGCGTCACCGAGCTGCACTGCATCATGCCGATCGCCAATCTCGGCTCGGTGAGAGCCCATGGTATCCTTTCCCACGAGCGTGCGGCCAAGCTGCCGCATCAGTCTGTCGCGTTGCCGCAGGTTCAGGACCGTCGCGACAAGAAGCAAGTGCCACGCGGCCTCAAGCTCCACCAATACGCCATCTCTATTTTCATGCTCGAAATCCAATGATGTACAAGCGAAGGGTAGAGGCGCCCAATCTCTGTGTGCTACGCGTCTTATCGGAGGTGCTGACCCTCCCGGGCGCCGTTATTTCCGATCAGAATGCGGCAAGTGACTATGTACGATTCCTTCACCCCCAACAGTGGAGATCTCTGGATTTCGACGCCATCTATGCTTTGGATTGGCGCCATCCTGACTACATCCTTGATTGGAAGAAATCCTGGCGCGCCGAGGACAAGAAGCGTGCGGTGGCCAGTGCGATCCGAAATCTCGTGTTGCTGGGCTGGCTTCGCTTGAATATCAGCGAGTCGCTTACCGAGGCGACATAGCGGTGTCGGCCTAAGTGATTAATCCTGTTATAAGCGGACTTGGCGAAGTCGGATGAACTGGGCCCGCCCTTACAGGGCCAATTCCCAGATCGACGTGCGGTAGTGGTTTCGTCCCAAGTGCGCTACTCCAGTCCCGCAGCCTTGAGATACTGCACATCAACAAAGCGATCGGCGGCGGGGAGGGGCGCACTGAGCTCGCCGGTCTGGCCCAACAGCGCGATCACGGCATCGACGCCCGCCATGTCGATCTCCGCTTGCTTCGGCATCACGCCGCGGTCAGGCTCGTAGAAGAAATCGAGCACCGCTCGGGCAATGTCGGGCGGAGCGCCGGTTGTATCGGCGGCTATCCGCGTCATCTCCTCGCGATTTTCGGGAGCGCGCATGAAGCGATAGGCGGCGGCGAAAGCGCGGGTGAAATGCAACACCGCGTCGCGGTTTGCCTCGGCCCAATCGCGTCGCGCGGCGATCACGCTGAACTGCAGGCGCGGGATCACTTCAAGCGAATCGCCGAGCTTGGCGAAGCCCTTCTGCGCCGCCACGATGTCGTCGGGCTGGCCGAGCGGGACGGCCGCGCATTCGCCGCCCTCAAGGCACTTGGCGCGGATCGGCGTCCCGACCAGCTCTTTGGTGTGATAGTCCTGATCGCCCAGCCCGTGCTTCTGCAACAACATCCGGGTGGCGATGGAAATGGTGTCAATCGGCAGCGACAGGCCGATGAGCTTCCCGCGCAGGTCGGCGAAGGATTTGATCTGCGGCTGGGCCATCAGGCTGTAGATCGTATTGGCGGGTGCGCCGACGATACCGACCGAGTGGGACCCTTTGAGCACGGCCTCGACCAGATAGGGCAGGGCGGTATGGCTCAGCTCGACCTCGCCTCTGTCGAGCGCCTCCACCTGATGACTGGTGCCCGCAAGCCCGACGACCTTGAGATCAATTCCTTCTTGCGCGAGAAATCCCTTGCGTTGGGCGACTGTGAGCGCGAGCGAGGAGACGCTGCGGGCCGAATTGGCGATCTGCCCGTAGCGGAGCGTGACCGGCTCCGCCGCGCCGGCCGTGCTCAATCCGAGCAAGGCGGCAACGGCCGCTCCGGCGGCGATGATCATGCGCATGGCGTTACTTCCCGGCCCTTTCGGCATTGGGGAAGTAGCTCAAATCGGGCGGCGGCTCGCCCTTGCGGGTCGGCATCAGCTTGCCGTCGGCGCTCAGATAGAACGTATCCTTGCCGATGCGCACATGGGTCCCGTCGTCCGGGCAAACATCGGAGGCCCACACGGGATTGCGCTCGCGCCGCGCCTTCTTCACGGAAGTCCACGGACGGGTCAGCGCGTGATCGATCAAGGTGAGCTCATCCAGGATCACATCTGGGTCGGCTGGATCGAGATGGATCACCTCCTTGATGATGCTCTGGTTGTCATGATGGGTCGGCAGGCCGCTTGCTTCGATGCCGCGCGGCCCGCGTAAATAGCGCGTCTCGATCTCGAGTCGATCGAAGCGGCCACTGCCGCTTGAGTCGATCCAACGGCCGATGGAGTAACCGGCGTAAGTGCGCTCGATCTCGCTCTCGGGTGGCCAGTCGCGACCGTCGGTGTAAATGCGTCGATAGGAATCGTTCACGTGGCTGATCAGGATATAGGTCACCTCCGGAGTGACCACGATCTCCATCGGGTCATAGAGATTCATCATCGCCGGCATGCCCTGCGGGATGCAGAAGGTCGACGGCCAATCGCCCGGCCCGCCATTGGCCTGATCCTTGAGATTGGCTTCGAAGATTTGCTGATATTCCGCTGTCAGCGGCGCCTTCTCGCCGGGCGCGATCCAGCGCGGCACGCCGATCCGGTTCCACTGTCCTGAGAAATCCGGGTACTTCCCCAAGTCGAACGTCTGCGCGTTGGCGGCCGCCGCCCACAGCATCAGCGCCGCCGCCAGGGCGAGCGAATTCATTCCTTTCATTCACCTATCTCCAATATCTCCAAGCGTCTCATCTCTGATCTTTACTGTCCGGCATAGCGCGCGGCTTGTTGGACCAGCTCCTTCGGCGTGGCGGCGGCTGCCGCGACGATCTTCTGCACCTCCTCGCCGGGAAGCGGCTCGACGCCGAGGTTGCGCTTGTGCATGTCGGCGACGAAATCCTGATCCTGCATCGTCTCCATGAAGGCCTTGCGCAAGGCGGCGGCTCGCTCGCCCGGAATGCCAGGTTCGGCGACAAGCGAGCGGCCGATATCGGGACCGCCCCCCATCAGCTCGAGAATTCTGCGCGACTTGTCGTCGGTCGCAAGGTCGAGAAGGCCGGGCACCTCGGGTAGATCCCCGATGCGATGGGCGCCGTGTGTGTAGAGGCCCTTGGCTTTGCCGTCACGCAGCCAATCCGGCTTGGTGAGCTGGATCGCCTCCCAGCTCATCCCGCCGATGGCGTCGACCTCACCGCGCTCCATCGCCAGCGCCATCGGGGGCGAGCCCTGAAAGCCGCGCACGATCTTGAACTTGGTGCCGATAAGATCGTTGAGCGCTGTTGGAATGAACGAAGAGCTGTTGGAGGGGACGCTGGCCGCAATGACGATCGGTCGCTGCTTGGCTTCCTCCACTGATTGGACCGCGGAGGTGTGCCACACCATGGCAAGCGTCGCGGTCGAGACGATGCGGCCGATCCAGACCAGCTTCACCGGATCGAACTCTCCTGGCCCGCCCAGCACCTTGCCCAGCGTCAGCGTGTCGAGAAACAGGCCGAGCGAAGTTCCGTCCTGCGCCGTGATGGTCGAGATATAGCCCGCGGCCTTGACGCCGCTGCCGCCTTCCATGTTCTTGACCACGATGGCGGGGTTGCCCGGAATGTGGCGGGCAAAATACGGCAGCAGCACGCGCGCATAGATGTCGTAGCCGCCGCCGGGCGGGAAGCTGACGCAAAGTGTGATGGTCTTGCCGTGGTAAAAGTCGGCGACCGGATCGGCGCGCGCAGGCATCAGAGTCGCAAGCACTGTGCAGGTCGCAACCAAGAAATGTCGCAGAGGCTGCGGTTGAACCATCGATCTTGTGCCGGCCATAGTGCGTCGAAGACACGCGTGAACGCGCTTACGAGCCGGGACCCTTCCATGCGCCCACGCGTGTAACGGTCCCGGGTCAAGCCCGGGACAAGTGATATCACATCTTGGCCGGGTGCGCCCGCACCACGGCTTCGTCGATATCGGTTCCCCAGCCGGGGCCTGCGGGCGGCACAAAGCAGCCGTTCTCGATGCGGTAGGGATGTGTAAGAAGCTTGCTCTTCCACGGCACCTCGTCCACATCGAGCTCCATGATGCGGAAGTTGGGCACCACGGACGCGAACTGCGCCGAGATCACTGCCGAGAGCGGGCCGCTGAAATTATGCGATGCGATATTGACCTCGTACGCATCCGCCATGGCGGCCATGCGCAGCGCCTCGGGCACGCCGTTGTATTGCGGGTCGATGATGGCGACGTCGACGCAATGATGATCGAGATAGGGCTTGAGCGCGCGACGCCCGAGGATCGTCTCCAAGGATCCGATGGGAGTTGACGTCGACTGGCGGATCAGGCTCAAGGCCTTCGGCTCATACATGTCCATTTCGAGCCACATCAGGTCGAACGGCTCGACCTTCCGGGCAAGGCGACGGAAGCCCTCCGCCTTGTAGTTGAAGTTGAGATCGACGATGAGCCGCACGGCGGGGCCTGCGCCCTCGCGCAGCGCCCTCAGCTGGGCGGTGAGCGCCTCGACGATGGCCTCGGGCAAATTGAGCTCCGGATGGCCTTCGCCGCGCGCCGAGCCCGGTGTGTATTGCCGGCCCCCGTTCTGGTCGAAGACGAGCACGTTGGTCTTGAGCGCCGAAAAGCCTCGCTCGCACGCCTCCCGGCCGGCGCGCTTGAGATCGTCGAGCGAGCGCACCGCCGGTCGATCTATTATGTTGCCGTCGAACAACGACGCCCAGCGCGCGCGCATGACCCCGCAGCGCGACCAGTAGGCCGGGATACGGTCGCGCAACGGGCCGCCGAACAGCTCGGCGACCGGCACCCCTAGCATCTTGCCCTTGAGATCGAGGCAGGCATTGAGAATGGCGCCGGCGGCGTTCGATTGCAGCCCGCCCGCCGTGGTGCGGATGTGCGAATAGAGGGCCGCGTCAATTTTGGCGATCGCGCGCGGGTCCTCGCCGATGAGCGTGGCGCCTAACCCCTGGATCAGGGCGGCCAGGCCGGGGCGCCGGCTCTCCTTGAATTCCGACCAACCGGAATAACCGTCATCGGTGGTGATCTTGAGGAACGAATACGTGTCCCAGCCGGCGTCAACGTGGAAGTCTTCGATCCTGGCGATCTTCATCTGCTGCGTGCTCCCCCGGCACGGCGCGTTGCCGTGCTGTATCCCGGGCGAGTGGAACTTAGCGCGGATTTCGGTCACAGTGACCCCGCCTGCTTCGGCGCCATAGCTCCGTTGCCAGTCGTGAAAGGTCGCCATGATCATCGATTTCCACGTGCACGTGCTGCCGCCAGAGGACATGCCGGCGTTCACCGGCACGGGCTTTCACCGCAATATCGGCGCAACGCCCCGCGGCGGCGTTCCCACCACCATCGAGAATGCGCTCGAGGCCGCCAAGATCGGCGGGGTGGACATCACGGTCATCTCCAATCCGATTCACAACCTTCGTGACATGGACCGGGCGCAGCAGCTCGCACGCTGTGAGCGCCAGAACCGTTTCAACGCCGCCCAGCAGGCCAAATATCCCTCGATCGTCGGCATGGCCTCGACCGTGCCGTACGGAGGCGACGCGTTCCTCCGCGAGTTCGAGCGCGCCATCAAGCAAGATGGACTCAAGGGCGCTTGGATCACGTCGAGCCTGCAAGGCAGTTATCCGGACGACGACGATGCGCTGCCGTTCTTCCAGCTCGCCTGCGAGCTCGACGTGCCGGTGGTGATCCATCCGCCTTCCGTCGGCTTCGGCGAGGAGCGGATGCGCGATTATCGGCTGGCCTCCAGCGTTGGCCGCCCAATGGACAATGCGCTCGCGCTGGCGCGGCTGATCGTGCGCGGCATTTTCGAGAAATTGCCCAATTTGAAGCTCGTCGGCACGCATCTTGGCGGCGGCATCTGCGAGATGATCGGCCGCATGGACTATGCTTATCGGCTGCAAGACGAAGCCTATTTCCTCGGCTCTTACGCGCCGATGCTCATCAAGCATCCGCCCAGCCATTATCTGAAATTGATGTATTTGGAGTCCACCTGCTATCACCCGCCGGCCGCGCGTTGTGCCATCGACACGGTCGGGATCGATCATTTCGTTTTCGGCACTGATTCGCCGCCGCTCTTCGTGCTCAAGCGCGAAGGCGTCGACCTGATCAACAAGATCGGCCTCTCGGATGCGGAGAAGAACAAGGTCTACTACGAGAATGCGAAGAAGCTGCTGAAGTTGTAGCCCGGATGGAGCGAAGCGCAATCCGGGACGGATGCTCCCGCATTCCGCTTTCGCTCCATGCGGGCTACTTCCTTTACTTCCTCAGCCCAGCGCCCGCGAGCTGCGCGATCGCGGCGAGCGTTGTTTGTGCGGCATTGAGGCCGAGGCGGAAGTCCTTGTCGGAATAGGACGCGTAGCGATCGGTTGCTTGGTGGTAATGCGGATTCCAGCCGGCGCCGATCTGCATGCCCCGTTCGTTCTCGCGCAGGCTGATGGCCGGAATGAGGTTCATGAAGACACTGGAATCGGTGTTGACCATGTGGTTGCCCACTGCGGCCGGATAATCGGTCGCATATCTTTCGTTGGCATCGCGAAAGAAGAATGCAAGACCCATGGCCGAGGCAGCGAAGCGCGTTGTCTCGAGAAACTCGATGTTGATATCGGCCTCGGGGCGCTGCTCCGCCGCGATCGTGCCATCCGGGCGCGGCATGCCATGGTCCCACAAGAGCATGTCGTGCTGGACCATCGCCAGCCATTTCGGCTCGGGATAGCGGCCCGACCCGGGCGGGTCTTCCTTGCCCTGCAACGGCGCGCGCTGCTCCACATAGGCGGCGGCTCCCTGGAAGCCCGTCTCCTCATTGTTCCACAGCGCGAAGCGGATCGTGCGCTCGGTCACGACGTCGGCAGCGCCGAAGACGCGCGCAAGCTCCATGACCAGTGCGGTGCCTGAGCCATCGTCATCGATCGCCTCGCCGAAGCCGCGTCCGTCCATGTGGGCGCCGACGATGTACATCTCCTCCGGGTGGGTGCTGCCCACCTTGGTGCAGTAAACCTCCTCGCGCGGGCCCGGCGTGGACGGCCCTTCGTTGAGCGCGCGCAACCGAGGATCGGTTTGCGCCGCCGGATTGTTGTTGGGCCTCACCGGCAAGGTGATGCCACGTATCCGCGCGCCGCCCAGACCCGCAACCATTTCTCCGCTGGCGATCGCCGTGCCGGGGACGTGCTGCATTGCTGTTTCCTGGTCGCGGGGCAGTCCGGGCGAGTTGTAGACATACTTGATGCGCTCTGTCGGGCACCCATAGTTGCGCAGCTGCGACTCGATCCAATCGACCGCGGCGCGGTTGCGTTCGGTGCCCTGCTGGCGGTCGCCAAACTGGGCGAGCCCCCGAAGCGTCGCCTTGTAGCGCTCGAGATCAAGCCTCTCGACCAGTGCCCGCGTCGGATCATCGCCCGGCCGGATCGTCGCTTGTTGGCCGAACAGTGGCGTGGAAACCGCGAGCGCGAGCGCGCAAATCCCGATGGCAAGCCTGTTGGCGTGCATAGACCCCTCCCCGGCCGAATTCATCATCTTGCGAAGCGCGGGCGGGTCAAGGCCTGAAAGCGAGATTTGGCGTCACTCGCTTACGCCGCCATGCTATGCCGGAGCGAAAAGAACGGAGCCGACATGAACCGACGTGAGCTGCTGGCGGCCGGATTGGGCTTGCTGCCGATGTTGATCGCGCTGTTGAGGCCTCGCCTCGCACGCGCCGCCTATCCGGAGCATCCGATCAGATTGATCGTTCCGTTCGCTGCGGGCGGCGCGAGCGACGTGATCGGGCGGCTGTGGGCGCAGAAGGTCCGGGGCGACCTCGGCACCGTGGTGATCGAAAACAAGGCGGTGGGCGGCGGTGCGCTCGGCGCGAGCGAAGTGGCGCGCGCGGGCCCCGATGGCTACACGCTGCTGTTCGGCAACACCTCGACGCAGGTGCCGCTGCCGGTGCTGATGCGCAATCCACCCTACGAGCCGCTCCGTGACTTCGCGGCGATCTACATTATGTGCACGGCCCCCAACGTGATTGTCGTCAACCAGGCGGTGCCGGCGCGCACGCTGCGTGAGCTGATCGCTTACGCGAAGGCCAATCCGGGCCGGCTCTCGTATGGATCGGCCGGCACCGGCACGCTCTGCAACCTCGCGGGCGAGCTGTTCAAGCAGCTGATCGATGCGCCTGACATCGTGCACATTCCCTACAAGGGCTCGGCACCCGGACTTGCCGACCTGGTAAGCGGTCAGATCCCGATGATGACTCCCAATATCGGCGGCCCGCTTATTGATCTCCACCGCACCGGCAAGGTGCGCATCCTGGCGGTCGCGGCCGAGACGCGGCTGCGCGCAGCGCCCGACATTCCAACCGCGCGCGAAGCCGGCCTTCCGGGAATGATCGCCGCCAATTTCAACGGCCTGTTTGCGCCGGCCGGCGTCGCCGCAGCGACCATCGCGCAGCTCGCGGGCGCGACCGCCAGGCTGATGACTGAGCAGTCGTTTCAAGATCTTCTGCTCGCCTCCGGATTCGAGCCCACCGCCTCCTCCAGCCCGCACGAAGCCCAGCGCCTGGTCGCGGACGGGCTCGCGCGCTGGACGCCGATCATGCAGAAATTGAATTTGAAGGTGGATTGAATTTAGTCATGGCCCGCATACCGCTGATCGACGAAGCGCAGCATCCGGAATTTGCCGAGCAGGTCGCGAGGTTCAGCGCCGGCCGCCGCGGCAAGCTGATCAACATCTACCGCATGCTGTTGCACAGCCCGGCACTCGCGGACAGCTGGTTCAATCATTCCAACGCAGTGCGATGGAAAACGGCGCTCGACGGACGCCTGCGCGAGATCGTCATCATCCGCATCGCCCACATCACCAAGGCCGCATACGTCCTGCGCCAGCATGTGCCCGCCTTGGCCCTTGCCGACGGCGTTTCACTGGCCGAATGCGAGGCTCTCAAAGATTGGCGGAGCACCGCGCTGTTCAGCGCTCGCGAGCGCGCAGCGCTTACCTACGCGGATACGATGACGCTGGAAATTGTTGTACCGGATGCGGTCTTCGCCGAGGTCAAGCGCCACTTCGACACGCGCCAGATCGTCGAGCTGACCGTGCTGATCGGCAGCTACAATATGAATGCGCGCGTGCTGCAGGCGCTGGAGCTTGATCTCGAGCCGCTTCCGTCGTCTTAACGCGAGACTCCATCGCTCACTCAAGGACCTCATCCCGAGGAGCCTCGCGTAGCGAGGCGTCTCGAAGGATGGACGCGGGACGAGATCCTGTGATTCGGAGCACCAAAGGAGAGGGGCGCCCGCGGCCCGGCGACCGCGGGCGTCCAAGCGCCTGGCATGGCCGTTGAGGCCGCGCCAGGCTCTAATCTTGGAGTCGCTGAGATAACCGCTCAGTTCGCGGCGCGCTCCTGGTCCGGATGCAGCAGCAGCTTCTGCACGCGCCAGTTCAGGATTTCGGCCACATAGAGCTCGTTCTCGGACGGGCAGGCCATTTCGTGGATCCAGCCGAACTCCTTCATCTGCTTGCCGGACTTGCCCAGCATGCCGAGCACCTTGCCGTCGAGGCTGAGCTTGTAGATGCGCCCCGGGAAGGAGTCCGCGCTATAGAGCACCTGGTTCGGCGGAGGCGTGATGCAGATCGCCCACGGAGCGCCCGGCGTCATCGTGCCGCCGGTCTTGAGGTAGTCGGTCAGGTTCGGCATGTTGCCGATCGCCGGGCGCGCATCCGGCGGCGGCGGGACGTCGATCCTGATCTCGCGCTTGAAGTTGCCGTCGGTATCGAACACCTGGATGCGGCGATTGTTGCGATCGCCGACGTAGATGTTGTCCTGGGCGTCGGCCGCGATGGTGTGGAGCAGGTTGAACTCGCCCGGCCCGTTGCCGTGCTTGCCCCAGGATTTGATCCAGTCGCCGTCCTTGTTGTACTTGGCGACCCGCGCGTTGATGTAGCCGTCGCTGATGAAGATGTCGCCTTTCGAATCCCAGGTCACGTCGGTGGGCTGGCGGAAGCGGCCGTCCTCGAACGGCTTCGGCGGGTTGACGCGCTCATGCGGCTCGGTCTTTTCCGAGGCCTCCTGCTTGCGTCCGAACACCATCTGCACGCGGCCTTCGGGATCGAATTTGATGATCATGTCCGAGCCCTTGTCGGTGGCCCAGATATTGTCGTCCTTGTCGACGCGCACCGTATGGGCAAACGACCAAGCATAGAGATTCTTGCCGATCTCCCGCAGATAATTGCCATTCTGGTCGAACTCGAGCAGCTGCGACGCGGTGTTGGCGAAGGCCGGACCCCGGCTTGAGCCGCCGCGGTTGTAGACGAAAATATGCTTCTTGGAGTTGAGGGCGACGCCGGAAGCCTCGCCGAGATACATGTCGGGAGGAAGCTTGAGCAGGTTAGGCACCGAATCGAACGGAATCTCCGGCGGCAGCTGCTGGGCGAATGCGGACGGGCTCATCAGCATGAGCAGTCCGGCGAGCCATGTTCTTCTCATGAAATATCCTCCCTGCTTTTTCCGTACGGGATTGTGTGGGATGTGCGTCGTCTTAAGCCTCGGGCGGCGAGTATACAAAGGGCCGGCACTATAAGACAATCGGCCGGCTGCGCTGATCGAGAAGCCGATAAAAAGGGGTCATGAGGGCCCGCCTCGGCGATGGCGTGGAGACCAAGGAGGAACCATGGCTTGGCTCAAGGTTACGGCAGCCGCAGCGCTGCTGAGCCTGACGTGCGCCGCTGCGCACGCCGACAGTGTCGCCGATTTCTATAAGGGGAAAGTCGTCACCCTGGTGGTCGGTTACGGCTCCGGCGGCGGCTACGATGTCTATGGCCGCCTCGTCGCCACGCATCTGGGCAAACACATCCCGGGCAACCCTACGGTCGTGATCCAGAACATGCCGGGGGCCGGCAGCCTGCGCGCCGTGAACTATCTCTACAACACCGCGCCCAAGGACGGCACTGTGATCGCGACGTTTGCGCGCGACATGCCGCTCTTGGGGCTCATCGGCAACAATCCGAACGTTCGCTTCGATCCAAGAAAGTTCACCTGGCTCGGCTCCTCCTCGAGCTACGGCAACGACGCCTATCTGTTGATGACGCGCAAGGACGCCAAGGTAAAATCGATTGCTGACGCGCGGCGCCCAGGCGGACCGCCGCTGGTGCTGGGCGGGACCGCGGAAGGCGCAACCGGCAACGACATTTCGACGGTGCTGCGCGACGCGCTCTCGCTCAACATCCGCATCATCGTCGGCTATCCGGACAGCAACGCGTTGTTTCTCGCCGCCGACCGCAAGGAGACGGACGGCCGCTTTGTCGGCCTGTCGGCGGTTTCCTCCTCGCATCCGGAGTGGCTCCGACCGGACAGCAGCATGCAGGTGCTCTTGCAGTTTGCGCGCGCTAGCCGTCATCCGCAATTTCCCGACGTGCCGACCGCGCGCGAGCTCGCCGAGAGCGATCGCGCACGCGCGCTCATTGAGCTCGCCGAGCTGCCCTACCGGCTATCGCGACCGTTCGCGGCCCCGCCCGGCTTGCCGGAGGATCGCGCCCGGGCTCTGCAGGCGGCGTTCCTCGCCTTGCATCATGACCCGGACTATCTGGATGAAGCGCAAAGGCTCAAGGTCGATGTGAGCCCGATCGGCGCAGAGGAAGTGCTGCGCGCCATCAACGGCATCGCGAACGCCCCGCCCGATCTTCTCGACTACATGAGAAGGCTCTTGTCCGATAGCAAGAATGGCTGATCGTGGGCAGGTCAGCGCACCCAACCGGCACGCTTGCTCGCCCGAGGGGGCGGGTGCGCCCGAGATGGGAAGCACTGCTCGTCGGCGTCCTGCTGGCGATGCCGGCGGCAACGCATGCTCAGGCCGAAGCCGGGCCTTCTGCAAGACAGATCGAGCTCATCGTTGGCTCTGGAGCGGGCGGCGGCTACGACCTCTATGGGCGTCTCCTCGCGCGCCACATGGGCGAATATCTGCCGGGACATCCGGCGATTGTGGTGCAGAACATGCCGGGCGCCGGCGGCTTGCGCGCCGCCAACTATCTCTACAACGTTGCGCCCAAGGACGGGACCGTGCTCGGCACGTTCGCACATGACCTCGTGCTGCTCGGCCTCACTCGGAGCGGGGCCGGTGCGCAGTTCAATCCCCGCAAGTTTACCTGGCTCGGCTCCCCGTCGAGTTTCGCCGACGATGCCTACCTGTTGATCGCCCGCCCCGACTCGCCGGTGAGGAATGCTGAAGCGGCACGCGCCCCGGGCGGCCCGTCCCTCTTGGTCGGCGCCTCTGCTCAGGGCGCAGGCACGAATGACATAGCGATCGTGCTGCGCGACGCGCTCGGCCTCAACCTGAAGATCATCCCGGGCTATCCGGACAGCAACGCCATGTTTCTCGCCATGGATCGCGGTGAAATCGATGCCCGCTTGACTGCGATCTCGGTGCTGCATTCGACACGGCCAGAATGGTTGATGCCACAATCTGGCATGCATGTGATCCTGCAGTTCGCGCACGCGGCCCGACACCCGGATTTTCCAGCTGTACCCACCGCGCGCGAGCTCGCACGCGACGACCGCGGCCGCCGGCTGATCGAGCTTATGGAGTTGCCCTATCGCCTGGACCGGCCTTTCGTGGCGCCACCGAACATTCCGCGTGAGCGGGCGCAAGTGCTGCGGCAGGCTTTTCGCGCAGTCCAGAGCGATGCGCGCTACCGTGATGAGGCCGCGCGGCTCGAGCTCGATTTGAGCCCCGTTGACGCGGAGGCGATCGAGCAAGCCATTGCGCAGATTGACGCCGTCCCGCCCGACACACTTGATTACATCAGGAAACTGCTTACCAACGGAAACGCGCAATAATGCAAGAATAGAGCCTGGTAACCTCAGTTCTCCAGGCAAGGAGGCCCACCATGCACGACACCCCCGATCACACCCATTGGCACGAGCCCAAGGCCGGAGAGAACGCCGGTTTCGGCACGTTCAAGCGCAAGCCGATGCCCTATGACGTCTTCATGGAGTCCGAAGGGGTGCCGGTCTATCGCGGCATCGGCGTGCGCCGCGTGCAGGATCTGCCGATGACGCCGTGGAAGCGGCTGGGCGGGCGCGGCAGCTATATCCAGCTCTACGGCACCGAGGGGCTGTGGGGTGCCTATGTGGTCGAAATTCCCGGCGCCGGAGCACTCAATGTCGAGCGCCATCTGTACGAGAAGATCGTTCTGGTGGTTGAAGGCCGCGGCTCAACGGAGGTGTGGCAGGAAAGCCAGAGCAAGCGGCACGTGTTCGAGTGGCAGAAGGGAAGCTTGTTCACAATTCCGCTCAATGCGTTCCATCGCTTCATCAATGCGGCGAGCGCGCCGGCACTGCTCTTGTGCGGCACCACGGCTCCCAATGTGATGAACCTGATCGATAATCCTGAGTTCATCTTCAACTGCCCGCACGCTTTCACCGAACGCTTCTCCGGGGCGGAGGATTTCTTCAAGCCGCGCGAGGATGTCGAGCCTGATCCTATTCGCGGCCTTGCCATGCGCCGCACCAATCTCATTCCCGACATCGTCAATACCGAGCTGCCGCTCGACAACCGCCGGTCGCCCGGGTACCGGCGCGTCGAGCCGTCGATGGCCGGCAACCGCTTTTATCTCTGGATCGGCCAGCACGAGACCGGACGCTATTCCAAGGCGCATAAGCACGCGTCAGCGGCCGTGCTCATCTGCGTCAAGGGCAAGGGCTATACGTATACGTGGCCCGACACGCTCGGCACCACGCCCTGGAAGGACGGCAAGGCCGACAAGATCCTGCGCCAGGACTATGAGCCTGTCGGCATGGTTTCGGCTGCGCCGATGAGCGGGGACTGGTTCCACCAGCATTTCGGCACCGGCGCCGAAGGGCTGCGGATCACCGCCTGGCACGGTCCCAACAATCAGCGCGCACGCAAGGCCGGCCGTCCGGGCGAGCAGCTCATGGACTGGGGCGCAATCGATCTCGGCAAGGGCGGCAGCGCCATCCCGTATCATCAGGAGGATCCGGCGATCCGCCGGGAATTCGCCGAGGCGCTGGCGCGCGAAGGTGTCGTCAGCCGGATGAATCCGGAATTCTACACGCGCCCGCCCGGCGAGGGCGAAGAGGTCATGGGCGATGTGATGTAAGAACCGACGAGCCTTGGAGGGCCGCCCCACTGCCCGTCGAAGGCGGGCGTAAACGTCCAGGCGTGCACGCCCAAATAACAAGAGGGCGCCCACAAGGGGCGCCGCTACGATCGTTGTTGTAGGGGCGGGCCTCTTGTGCCCGCCCGATTTTTTCCGAACGTCAGCTGCTCGCGCCGGTGAGCAGCGGAGTGATCCGCCGGATGGTCACGCGGCGGTTCTGCCGATTGGCCTCCGGCGTCTGGATCTTGAGGAAATGCGAGCCGTAGCCCTGGGTCGTCATGTTCTCAGGCGGAATCTGGAAGCTCTGGGTGAGAATGCTGGCGACCGTGTCGGCACGCCGGTCGGAGAGCGACAGGTTGTCAACATCGTTTCCGACCGCATCGGTGTGCCCCTCGACCAGGAACACTTCGTTCGGGTTGCGGGCGATGATGTCCTGCATCGCCTGCGCCACGAGCTGCAAGCGCGCGACCTGGTCGGGCGTCACCTCCCATGAGCCGAAATCGAAGTTGATGGTGTCGACATCGATACGCCGCATGCGGTCGCGCAGCGCCACGTTATAGCGGATCTCGTCCAGCGAGTAGGGCCGCTCGATCGGCACCAGCGGCGGCGCGATCAGCGTGTTGTAGATGAACGGCTCGGGCGCGACCGCCGTATCCACGATGTACTGGTCCGGCGGAATGCTGATCACCGGCAGCGGCAGATTGAGGACGATCGCGCCCACAGGACGCGGATTTTCGATCAGGATGAATTCATGTCCTTCCCGATCGCGCCGGAAGCGGCGGATCATGCGGCCGTCGTCGTCGGTTACGGTGATGATCTGATCGCCGTCAGGTCGCACGATGATCGAATAGTTGCCGTCGCGGCGCCTTTCGGTGCGGGCGTTGCCAAACATCGATAGACGCTCGTTCTCATCGTGGCGGATGAAGGCTTGGCCGCCTTCCCGCACGATCTGCCGATGATCGGGCTCCTCGATGACCAGCCGGCCGCCCGGCTCGGTGTGCTCCTTACGCTGTGCCTGCAGCTCCTTGACGTTGGCAAAGGTCGGTCCGCCCTGCTGCCCGGCCGGCGGGCGGACGAGCTGGAAAGTCTGCTTAGGCTGGCCCTGGGGGGCGCTTTGCTGCCCCTGCTGGACAGGCTGCCCCTGGAAGGTCGGCTTCTGTGGCTGGCCTTGGCCCTGCTGGGCGGGTTGGGCCTGCTGTCCCTGCTGGATGGACTGGCCCGGCTGGCCCGGGAGCTTACGCTCCTCCAAGCGTTGACCCTGTTGGTTGGGCTGACCCTGCTGCCCCTGCTGGATGGGCTGGCCCGGCTGGCCCGGGAGCTTACGCTCCTCCAAGCGTTGACCCTGTTGGTTGGGCTGACCCTGCTGTCCCTGTTGGATGGGCTGACCCGTCTGGCCCGGGAGCTTACGCTCCTCCAAGCGCTGACCCTGTTGGTTGCGCTGGCCTTGCTGTCCCTGCTGGATGGGCTGACCCGTCTGGCCCGGGAGCTTACGCTCCTCCAAGCGCTGACCCTGTTGGTTCGGCTGACCCTGCTGTCCTTGCTGGATAGGCTGACCCGTCTGGCCCGGGAGCTTACGCTCCTCCAAGCGCTGACCCTGTTGGTTCGGCTGGCCTTGCTGTCCCTGTTGGACCGGCTGGGCGGGTTGGCCGGGGAGCTTACGCTCCTCAATGCGCTGCTGGCCTTGCTGGACCGGCTGGGTCTGCTGCCCCTGGACGGGCGGCTTTTGTGGTTGTCCGGGTGGCTGCCCTTGGCCCTGCTGCTGCGGATGCTGTGATTGCTGCGGCTGCTGCTGGCCCGGCTTGGGGCAGGGATGCTGCGGATCCTGACCGCATTTGGGCGGATTCTGGGCGAGGATAACGGTTCCCGGAACCTGCGCGACCCCCTCCACGGCCAGGAAGCCCTGTGCCAAGGCGACCGCGGAGACCGCGGCGAGCGTCAACAGGGCATTTCTTCCGGATGATTTGATGTGCAATGGCAAGTTCCCCTCCTCGGGCAGTGCGATGCCGATCATGCAAGTGGCACGAACAGGCGCGCGGATATAGAGATATTACGGCCGTACTTTGGTGCTGAGACGAAGATTTGGCGCGAACCGGCGCAAGCGGTACCCCCGGCCCCGATCGCCAATAACGATCTCCTCCGCCATCGGTTCCTGTCCACCGGCCGCGGGCTTTGCGCTTGAACCGGCATGCGGTTGCGGCGCAGGTTGACAGGCTGGGTTCGCCCGGTCGAAATCCGAATCCGGTATCCCTGCCCGAACTCGGTCGGCCGCCGGCTATTCCGAGCATGCAAAACAATGCGGCCTAGTCGCGCTGCAGGAGAGCGGTTTGATGGAGCTGACGGACGACGACGTGCTCGAAATCCTCAAATTGTTCGAGCAATCCAAATTCGACTTTCTTCAACTGGAGCAGGGCGAACGCAAGATCACCATCAGCAAGGGCGGTTATCGGCCCGCTGAGCCCGCGACCGCCACCCTCCCGACCCCAGCTGCACCTGCGGTCGCACTGGCACCTGAAAAGGTAGCCGCGCAACCCGTGCCGGCTGTAACAGCGGCGCCCGAGCCTGGCCTGCAATCCATCCCGGCCCCGATGGTGGGAAAATTCTACGCCGCGCCTTCGCCTTCCGATCCACCGTTTGTGACGGCAGGCGCTCGCGTCGAGGCTGGCGCCACTGTCGGGCTGATCGAGGTGATGAAAGTGTTCACCAGCATCAAGACCGAGATTGCCGGCGTGATCGAGCGCATCCTGGTCGCCAATGGGGAAATGGTTGAGTTCGGCCAGCCCCTATTTTGGATCAAGCCGGATCGGCGCTGAGGACCATCGCGATGGAAGAGATCAGGTTTGTCGACACCACCATCCGGGACGGGCACCAGAGCCTGTGGGCCGAGCGCATGTCGACCGGCATGATGTTGCCGATCGCCAAGCGCCTCGACGAGGCGGGGTTCCTGGCGATCGAGCTGCTATCGGGCTCGCACATAAAGAAGGCCGTGCGCGAGCTGCGCGAGGATCCATGGGAGCGCATCCGCCGCGTTGCCGAGCGGGCGCCGAACACGCCGCTGCGCCTCATCGCCGGGCGGGTGAATACTTTCGGCTTTGATCCGCCGGCAATGTACGAGCTTTTCATCGAACGGATGGTGGCGAACGGCATCCGCCAGGCGCGCATCTCCGAGCCGTGGAACGATCTGCCGGGCTGGCGCTACCGCGTGTCGGTCGCGCGCAGGTTCGGGCTCGATCCGATCGTCAATCTCATCTATTCCGTTTCGCCGGTCCATACCGACGACTACTACGCGGAGCGCTGCCGGGCGGCGGTCACTCTCAAGCCGTTCCGTCTCTGCCTCAAGGATCCGGGTGGGCTGCTCACGCCCGAGCGGGTGCGCACGCTGGTGCCGGTCATTCTTGCCAACAACGGCGGCATCCCGGTCGAGCTGCACAGCCATTGCACCACCGGGCTCGGGCCCTTGGTCGCGCTCGAAGCGGTCCGCCTCGGCATTCGCATCGTCAATACCGGCGTGCCGCCGCTTGCCGACGGCGCCGCGCTGCCGTCCATCTTCAACGTGGCGCACAATCTGCGTGCTCTCGGCTATAAGCCGGTGATCGATGAACAGGTGCTGCGACCGGTCAGCGAGCATTTCACCATCATCGCCAAGCGCGAAGGCTTTCCGCTCGGTGTGCCGGCCGAGTACGACTACGCGACGTATCAGCATCAAATTCCGGGCGGCATGATCTCCAATCTCGGGCATCAGCTGCGCCAGGTCGGCAAGGAGAAGGAGCTGCAGCAGGCGCTGGAGGAGACCGCGCGCGTGCGCGTGGAGTTCGGCCATCCCATCATGGTGACGCCGCTGTCGCAATTCGTCGGCAGCCAGGCCGCCATCAACGTCATCCTGGGCGAGCGCTACAAGGAGGTGACCGACCAGGTCATCCGCTATGCGCTCGGCCAGTTCGGCGAGGAAGCCGTGACCGCCATGGACCAGGAGGTGCGCGCGCGCATTCTCGACCGGCCGCGGGCGAAAGAGATCATGGCGCAAGCGCGGCCGCAGCCGACGCTAGCGGAGATGCGCAGCGAGCTTGGCGGGCCGGATGTGTCCGACGAGGAGCTCTTGTTGCGCTGGCTGCTCAACCGCGAGGACATCGCGGCGATGCGCGCGGCAGGTCCGGCGAAGGAATATGTCACGGTAAAGCATCCGCTGGTGCGCCTGATGGCGGAGCTCGCGCAGAACGCCGACACCAATCTAATCGAAGTGAGCAAGCCCGGATTTGCGCTCAAGCTGGCGAAGAGTGTCGCGCCGTAGCTTCTTGCTTAGTACCGGCCCTACAAACTCCTTACCGCCCCTGCCGCAGGCGCGCGAGCAACTCGGTGGTCGGCCAGGAGTCCGCCGGCAGGCCGAGCTTGACCTGCATCTCGCGTACGGCGCTGCGGCTCTTTAGCCCCAAGATTCCGTCGGTGCGGCCGATGTCGTAGCCGCGCTTCTCCAGAATGAGCTGCAGCTCGCGCGTTTCATCGAAGCTGAGCTTGGGGATGTCGCCGCCGCGGTGCATCGCCGGCGCGCCCTCGAGCCGCGTCGCGTAATAGGCGGCGGTCAGCGCATATGTGAGCGATTGGTTCCATTTCAGGTAGACCTGGAAATTATCATAGGCGAGGAATGCCGGGCCAAAGCGGCCCATCGGCAGCACCAGCGAGGCCGGCAGCTTGTCGGACGGAAGCGGCCGGCCGTCCGCAAGGGTCACGCCCCAGGCGGCCCATTGGGCGCGCGGGTGCTGGATCGAGAGGTCGGCCTCTTGCCACGGCGTGTTGGCGGGAGCGCGCACCTCCTGCAGCCACGGCTCGCCGCGCTTCCAACCGAGATAGACGAGATACTTGCCGGTCGAGCCGATCACATCCGGCACGCTTTTGATCAGGTTGCGCTTGCCGGTGCCGTCATAGTCGACCGCATCGCGATAATATTCCGATGGCATCATCTGGGTCTGCCCGAGCTCACCTGCCCACGAGCCGATCATTTCCTCCGGCCGCAGGTCGCCGCGCTCGATCATGCGCAGCGCATCGAACAGGTGACCGCGGAACATGTCGCTCCGTCGGCAGTCGTAGGCGAGCGTGGTCAGGGATTTGAGAGCATTGTCCTTGCCCTGGCCGCCGCCGAAGTCGCTCTCGAGCCCCCAGAAGCCGGTGATGACCGCTGCCGGCACGCCGAACTCCTTCTCCTCGCGCTGGAACACCGGCTGCCACTTCCTGATCTCGGCTGCGCCCTGCTGCAGCCGATAGGCGGGCAGCATCCTGTCGGAGAATTCGAGGAAGGTCTGCGAGAAGAAACGCTGGCCGCGGTCAATGTTGACGATGCGCTGATCATAGACGAGGTAGGGCGAAGCCGCCGCGATGGCGGCAGGCGAGATGCCTTGGGCCAGCGCCTCCTTCTTGAAGTCGGCAAGCCAGGTGTTGAAGTTGCCGGTCGTGCGGCAATTGGCGGTTTGCGCCGCAGCCGGGGCGGGCCCGAGGGCCAGGAGACCCGCGGTGGTGGCGCCGGCAATCAATGCGGCGCGAGCCGTCCGCATCCGCACCCAGCCCGCAACAGCCATGACCCTGTGTCGCATCGAGCCCCCCGTCGGCGCCTTGATGATTGTGGAGAGTATCACTTTGGAAACGATCGGTGTGGGACGGATCATCAGGGGCAAGGGCATGTTGGGATAGGCTCGATGGTCACTGCCACAGGCGCGCCCGCAAGCCGTGCTTGCCGGTCTCGCCGCAACTCGCCTATGTTGGGCGGGGCACTAGCCGGGTGCAATCACCACCGACGACAGTTTTTGGACCAGATGATGGCACCGCTGCGCGGGGGACGACTCGGCACGGGTCGAACTGGGAGACTCTGATGCGACTTGCCGCCTTGACGAATTCAGCGACCATCGCGGGGCTTTGCCTTGTTGTCTTGTGTGCCGGCGCGTCTGCGCAACAGCCCGGGGAGGCTGGCCCGCGGCCGGTCGCGCTGCCGTCCGTGCCGCCGCCCGATTACGGTCAGCCGATCGCCAATGAGCAGGCTAAGGCGGCAGCGGATGCGGCGCTTGGCGAAGCCAAGAAGAACAATTGGCACATGGCGGTGACCATCGTGGGGCCGGAGGGCGAGCTCATCTATTTCGAGAAGATGGATGGGGCGCAAAGCTCGTCGGCAGCGCTGGCGCAAGCCAAGGCGCGCACCTCGGCCATGTTCCGGCGGCCGAGCAAGGTCTTTGCCGACCAGTTCTCGGCCGGCAATGTCGCTTTCATGACTTTTCCGGACGAGGCGCGGCCGATAGCCTCGGAAGGGGGGCTGCCGATCATCCTGAACGGCCGGCTGGTGGGCGCCATCGGGGTCAGCGGTGGCACCGCCGCGCAAGACACCGTGGCGGCAACTGCCGGCGCCAACGCGGTCAAGGTCACGCAATAGGCGGACGACGCGAGTTCTGCTTCGTAAAATACTGCAATCAATACACTTTTGCCCTGCGCGGGGGCTTCCGCCCGGCACGCAGCCTGGCGCTTCGGCCTGATAAACTCTCCGCGAGCAGAGCTAACCCCCATCCGCGCCGCTACGTATCTAGTAGCGGAACGTTCGGGCCGGGCTTTTATTGATCCTATTCCACTAGCAAATTTTCAAAGCCGGGATTGCGCATGGCGCCCAGTCTATCCTCTGTGATCCGCCTGCACGGCGAGCGGCATGCGACCGGCGGGCATCTCGCGTCGCGCCCTGACGATGCCCGCGCCGCCTGGTCTGGGGCCTTCCGCGCCGTGCGCGCGGAGACCGAGCGTCGCGCTGCCCCGGTCAGTCCCGAGGACCAGATGGTGCAATCGATGCCGGACGCAAGTCCGACCAAATGGCACCGCGCGCATACGACCTGGTTCTTCGAGCAGTTTCTGCTGATGCCGCATCTTCCCGGCTACCGCATGTTCGACGAGGCGTTCGGTTATCTGTTCAATTCGTACTATGTGGCGGCCGGCCCGCGGCACGCGCGGCCGCGACGTGGTGTGCTCAGCAGACCTTCGGCGAACGAAGTCACCGCGTACCGCGCTCATGTCGATCAGGCGGTCGAGCACCTTGTCGCTCATGCCGCGGAGGACAAGCTTGCAGAGGTCGGCCGCATCCTTGAGATAGGTCTGCATCACGAGCAGCAGCATCAGGAGCTGATCCTCACCGACATATTGCATGCGCTGGCGCAGAATCCGCTTGCGCCTGCCTATGATCCGAATTGGGTGCGGCCGCACCCCCACCCTAACCCTGTCCCGCATAGCGTGTCGGAAGACGCGTGGGACCGCGCTGATGCGGGGGAGCAAATGGCAGGGGGCGGTTTTGTCGAACTGCCGCATGGGATTCGGCGCATCGGCTGGACAGGCGAGGGCTTCTGCTTCGATAACGAATGTCCGGCACACGACGTGTTGCTGGGGTCGGCGCGGATTGCGCGTCGCCTGGTGACCAATGGTCAGTGGCTCGAATTCATCGCCGACGGCGGCTATGTGACGCCCAGCCTGTGGCTGTCGGACGGCTGGGCGGCGGTCGAAGCAGAAGGCTGGCGTGCGCCCGCCTACTGGGTGGAAACCGACGGCGCCTGGCTGGCATTGACCTTGCGCGGCCGCGAGCCTGTCGATCCGCATGCGGCGGTTACCCACGTGAGCTACTACGAGGCTGATGCCTTCGCGCGCTGGGCCGGAAAGGATCTGCCGACCGAAGCGCAATGGGAGGTCGCCGCCCGTGCCGGTATTATCGAGGAAGCATTCGGCACCGTGTGGCAATGGACGCGCAGCGCCTATCTACCGTATCCGGGCTACCGGGCCGCGGATGGTGCATTGGGTGAATATAACGGCAAGTTCATGATCAACCAGATGGTGCTTCGCGGCAGCTCACTCGCCACGCCTGCGGGTCACGCACGGGAAAGCTATCGTAACTTCTTCTATCCTGCGGCGCGCTGGCAATTCAGTGGCGTGCGTTTGGTCGAATACCCGGATTGAGCGCTGCTGCTTGCGGGGCCTCGAACGGGGGCCGACAACCAATGGAGTTGCACATGAGTGTTCAGTCGGCCGTCCGCCGCCGTCCCCTCGAATTCTATGAGGGCACCTTTGCGCACGACGTCATCGAGGGTCTGACGGCGCGCCCCAAGCGGCTGGCGCCGAAATACTTTTATGACGAGGAGGGCTCTCGGCTGTTCGACGAGATCACGCGACTGCCGGAATACTATCCGACGCGTTGTGAGCTTTCGATCCTGGCCGCTCACGCGACCGACATAGCCCGGCTGCTGCCGATCGAAACCGCCCTGATCGAGTTCGGCAGCGGATCGACCCGCAAGGCGCGGCTCTTGCTCGATGCCGCGCCGGCAATCGCCGCTTATGTGCCGGTCGACATCTCGGCGAATTGGCTTTCCGCCGAGGCGGCACAGCTCTCGGCCGACTATCCGCGCCTCAAGGTGCTGCCGATCGCGGCAGACTTCACCCAGAGCTTCCGCCTGCCGCCGTCACTCTCCTCGCTTGCGCGGACCGGCTTTTTCCCGGGCTCGACCATCGGCAATTTCGAGGCGCACCAGGCCTGCGCCTTCCTGCAGCACGCCGCCCGCATCCTCGGGCCGGAGGCGCTTCTCATCGTCGGCGTCGATCTGGTGAAGGAACCCTCCATCCTCAATGCCGCCTATGATGACGCGGCGGGTGTGACCGCAAAATTCAATCTCAACATCCTGGCCCGCATCAATCGCGAGCTCGGCGCCGATTTCGATCTCACCCGCTTCTGCCATCAGGCCTTCTACAACCGCGAGCGCTCGCGCATCGAGATGCATCTGGCGAGCCTCGTACGCCAGCGCGTGCATGTCTGCGGTCGCAACATCGACTTTCGCGCCGGCGAGACCATTCACACCGAGAACAGCTACAAGTACACGGTCGATTCATTCGGTGCGCTGGCGCGCGGCTGTGGTTGGGCACCGGTTGCTGTCTGGACGGATGCGGACAACTATTTCTCGGTGCAGGCGCTGCGCGCTATCAAGTGAGTTGACCGGCAAGGGGGGAACGGAATGCCCGTCATCGTCGCCTGGATTCACTACGTGGTGATCATGCTGATGATCGCGAGCCTGCTTGGTGAACACCTTTTCCTCAAGAAAGAAATGGCGGCCGATCAGGCGCGAACGATCCAACGACTCGACGTCATCTACGGCGCCTCGGCGACGCTGGTGCTGCTGACCGGCATCGCCCGCATGTTCCTGGAGAAGGGCGCTACCTACTACCTGCAGAGCAGCCCGTTCCATGCGCTGGTCGGCGTGTTCGTGCTGGTGGCGCTGCTCTCGATCTACCCGACGGTGGCGTTTTTGCGCTGGCGCGGCGATATCCGTGCCGGCCGCGGGCAAATGCTCGAGGCGTCCCGCTTCAAGGTTTTACAGATGATCATACGCACGGAACTGGCGCTGGTGCTGATCGCGCCTTTGTTCGCGACCTGGATGGCGCACGGGAGCTTTTGAGGCTTACTGCGCGCTCAACCCCACGGCGCGCGCAAGAAACTGGGCGGCCTGCCCGGGGCTTGCCTTGTCGGTGTCGCGATCGACCATGAAATTGGCCTCGCGCATGGACCCCACCGCAATCTTGCCGATCAAAGGCGTGAGCGCGCGGCGCAGCAGCTCGTCTTGGGCACGGCGCGGTGCAATGAGCACGACCGCGTCATAGGCCGGTATGGCGTGCTTGGGATCAGTCAGCACCTCGAGCCCCTGTGCGGCGATCCGCCCGTCACTGGAAAAGGCAGTGATCACGTCGACATCGCCGGCCTCGAGCGCCCGGTACATGAACGTCGGCGTATAGGAGCGCTGCGCCTTGAAGGCGAGCCCATAGGCATTCTTGAGCGCGGTCCATTCGGGCCGGCTCAGAAATTCGAGGTCGGTGCCGAACGTCAGATCGCCGGCATGCTGGGCGAGATCCGCAATCGAGTGCACCCCGAGCGCCGCCGCGCGGTCGCGGCGCATTGCCAGCGCGTAGGCGTTCTCGAATCCGAGCGCGCCGAGCAGCGTCACGCCGAAGCGCATGGAGAGCTCACTTGTCAGCTCCTTCAGCATGGCGGCGCTTTCCGGCGTATCATTGCGCTCGAGCACGTTGGTCCACAGCGTTCCCGAATAATCCACATAGACGTCGATGTCGGAGGCGGCGAGCGCGCGGAATGCGACCGCGGAGCCCAGCCCATCCTTGCGCTCCGATGTGGCGCCGACGCGCCTCAGCTGATCGGAGATGAGCTCGGCCAGGATGAATTGCTCGCTGAAGTTCTTGGCGCCGACCACATAGGTGCGCGGTCCGCCGGCGAATAACGGGGTCAAGGCTGCCGCAAGGCCCGTGCCCATCAACAGGACGCCGATCAAGATACGCACCCGGTCGCGCCGCGCCGCTCCGGCTTCGATCAGACCGAGCAGCTGATCGACCCCGAAGGCAAACACCGCGGCGGTGGCGCAGCCGAACAGCACGAAGACCCAGTTCTCGGTCTGCAGGCCGGTGAAAATGTAGTTGCCGAGACTCGTCTGCCCGACCGAGGTTGAAAGCGTCGCGGCCCCGATCGTCCACACCGCCGCGGTGCGAATGCCGGCCATGACGACCGGTGCCGCGAGCGGCATCTCGACGCGCAAGAGCCGCTGCCCATCCGTCATGCCGACGGCGCTCGCCGCCTCCATCACCGCCGGGTCGAGGCCGGTGAGACCCGCGACCGCGTTTCTCAGGATCGGCAGCATCGAATAGAGCGTCAGCGCCAGCAGCGATGGCAGAAAGCCGAGCGCTGGAAGATGGAAGCCGAACAGCTTGTCGCTGAACAGCGAGAGAGCGAGCAGCAGCGGATAAAACAGCGCCAGCAGCGCCAGCCCGGGTATGGTTTGCACAAAGCTCGCCGCCGCCAATGCCGGCCAGCGCCAGCGCGGATGGCGCACCAGCCATAGCCCCAACGGCAGGCCCAGCGCGGCTCCAAGCACGATCGCGGACCCGCTCAAGAGAACATGGCGCGAGAGATAATCGGGTAGGAGTGCGAGCGCGCTTTGCATGCGCTCATCCATGCGCGGCCCCCCCGTCCTTGCGCTGCATGATAGACGCGATGCGCTCGGCCTGCCGCTTGGGCATCGCCATCAAGGCCGCAGTCTCCGAATTGCCCGCGCCCGCCATAAGCTCGCGCGGCGTGCCCTGTGCGCTGATCCGGCCGGCGCTCATCACCACGATGCGATCGGCGAGGAGCAGTGCCTCCTGCACGTCGTGGGTCACCATCATGGTGGTAAGGCCGAGCCGGTCATGCAGCTGCCGGTAGGCGGAGCCGAGGGCGTCGCGCGTCACCGGATCGAGCGCGCCGAACGGCTCGTCCATCAGCACGATGCGCGGCCGCGCCGCGAGCGCGCGCGCGACGCTCACCCGCTGCGCCTCGCCGCCTGACAAGGCGCTCGGAAACCGCTGGGCGTAGCTCTGCGGCAAGCCGACGAGATCAAGCATCTCTTTGATGCGACTGGCGATCGCGCTGGGTCCCCAGCCCAGGAGCTGTGTGGTCACCGCGATGTTCTCACCCACCCGCATGTGCGGAAACAGCCCGATGCCCTGGAACACATAGCCGATGCTTCGCCGCAGCGTCGGCGCATCGATGCTGGCGACGCGTGTGCCTTCGACCCGTACGTCGCCCCGGTCGGGCTCGACCAGGCGGTTGATGAACTTGAGCAGGGTGGTCTTGCCGGCTCCGGACATCCCGACCACGACGATGAATTCGCCAGGCCCGACCGCAACACTTGCGTCCTCTACCGCTTGCGTCTTTCCGCCGTCGAACGACTTGCTGACCTTGTCGATCTCGATCAACGCAGTTGGCATTTTCTGGCGCCCCTCGCACGGGATCATTCAACAATATCCCGGCCTGCAGGTATTGACGACCCGGTGTGAGAAAGGTCCTGAGCGATGCGGCGGCCGAACCGAAAGGTTGTGACGAGCCTGCGCGAGTGTCCCGATTTGAAGTTCCTGCCACATCTGCCGCAAGCCCTTACGGAGCTTCACATCGAAAGCGGGACCAGAATCGCACCCCTGGTGCCCCGCTTTTGCTAGTGCGCCTTTGTTTCGGAAGCTCGTGTCAAAGGGTGTTGGCAGGTATCACGGAAAGGGGGCACCAGACCCGTAGACGCGGGCGGCTGCATCCAATAGAACCTCGCCGGGTTCCGCCATCGGGGGCCTGCCTTCTTAAAAGCGCACCAGGAGTAGTTTGAGCCATGAAGATCGTCGGTTTCCGCACGAATGAAGGATTGCGCCTCGGCGTGGTCGAGGGCGAACAGGTCATCGACCTGCAGGCGGTGGACCCGCAGGCGCCGTACGATCTCGGCGAATGGCTGCGGCGCGACAACGGCGACCTGAGCGCGCTCAAGTCGCTGGCCACGCGGGCGCCGGCGAGCGCCCGCCGTCCCTTGAACGGGATCGACTATGCGCTGCCGGTAGCTCGGCCCGGCAAGATCATCTGTCTCGGCCTCAACTATCTGGAGCACGTCAAGGAAGGTTTCCAACGCGACAATGTTCCGAAGTTCCCCACCATCTTCATGCGCTGTCACACCTCGCTGTTGCCGCACGGCAAGCCGATGATCCGTCCCAAGGTGACCGAGACGCTGGACTACGAGGCCGAGATGGTTGTGGTCGTGGGTAAGCGGGTGAAGCACCTCGATGTGGGGAACGCCTACTCCTGCATCGCCGGCTATTCGTGCTTCAACGAAGGCTCGGTGCGCGAGTTCCAGCGCAAGACAACGCAGTGGGACATGGGCAAGAACTTCGACGGCACCGGCGCCTTCGGCCCCTGGATGGTGACGGCCGACGAGATACCGCCTGGCGGCAAGGGCCTGAAGATCCAGACACGGCTCAACGGCGAGGTCATGCAGTCGGACAATACCGACAACATGATGTTCCCGGTGGCCGAGACCATCGCCTATATCACCCAAGGCATGACGCTCGAGCCGGGCGATATCATCGTGACCGGCACGCCCTCGGGCGTGGGCTTTGCCCGCAAACCGCCGGTGTGGATGAAGAACGGCGATACCTGCGAGATCGACATCGAGAAGGTCGGCGTGCTCAGGAACCCGATCGCCGACGAGAAGGTCTAGGCGGCCGATCGCGCAGCTGTGGAGGACGCCATGGCGAGCAAAAATGTCATCACCATCTGCGGCTCGTTGCGTAAGGGCTCCTTCAACGGCATGGTGCAGCGGGCGCTGCCGTCGCTGGCACCGGAAGGACTGGTGCTCAAGGCGGCGCCGACCTTCGCCGAGTTCCCGCTCTACAATGCGGATATGCAGACCGCGAGCGGATTTCCGGCCGCGGTCAACGCACTCGCCGATGCCATCCGCGCCGCCGACGGTGTGATCATCGTGACGCCCGAATACAATTACTCGATCCCGGGCGGCTTGAAGAACGCGATCGACTGGGTCTCGCGCTTGCCGAACCAGCCGTTTGCCGGCAAGCCGGTGGCGCTGCAGTCGGCTTCGCCGGGGCCGCTCGGAGGCGGGCGGGTGCAATACGATCTGCGCCGCGCAATGGTCTTTCTCGACGCTTTCGTGCTCAACAAGCCCGAAATCTTCATCGGCGGATGCGCCGCCAAGATCGACGAGAAGACCGGCGCCATCGTCGATGAGACCACGCGCAACTTCATCAATCAGCAGCTCGTCGCCTTTGTGAAGTTCATCGAGCAGATTTCAGGACCGAAGAGGTGACCACGGTGGCGGGTGCGCAGCTTGATGTGTTGGTGATCTGCGGTTCGCTGCGGAAGGGATCCTACAACGCAGCCCTGGCACGAGCGCTGCCGGACTTGGCGCCCGCTGGCATGACGCTGCGCGCCGCCCCGAGCTTTGCCGGCCTGCCCATCTACAACTTCGATGACCATGCGGCGGAGGGCGTGCATCCGATCGCGGTCGCCTGGATCGAGGCTATCCGCAGTGCCGATGCGCTGATCATCGTCTCGCCGGAATACAACTGGTCGATACCGGGTGGTCTCAAGAACGCCATCGACTGGGCGTCGCGGCCGAAGGATCAGCCGTTTGCCGGCAAGCCGGTGGCGCTCCAGTCGGCCGCAAGCGGCCTGCTCGGCGGCTCGCGGATGCAATATCACCTGCGGCAGTCGTTGACGTCGATCGATGCGCTCATCTTCGGCAAGCCGGAGGTGATCGTCACATTCGCGGCCAAGAAGTTCGACGAGAAGACGCTTGAGCTGACAGATCAGTCGTCCCGCGACATGATCAAGCTGCAGCTCGCCAATTTCGAGAAGTTCATCCGCCGGGTGACGCCGAAAGGCGAGGCCTGAAAATCGGCCTTGCGCTATAAAGATTTGATATTAAATAGCTATTTTGTCCGTTCCCGAGTTTGTCGGGGGCGATAGTTGCATTTTATACTAACGCGTGGTTTGGATCATTGCGGCTGAGATCGCTCGAGCAGGATGACCATCTCGAGGAGAGTGTCATGACGAACCCCGGCAAGCGCCGCCAAGCAAAGCACAATGGCAGCCCAGTCGGCCCCAAGCACAATGTCGATGCGGCGCGCGAGGCCTATTACGAGCGCATCTCCAAGTTCGACATGGCCCCACTGTGGAAGGTCATGAAATCGGTGGTGACCAAGGAGCCGGTGACGCGTTGCGTGCCGGTGATCTGGCACTATGACGCGATAAAGCCGTTGGTGATGGAATCCGGCAATCTTATTTCGGCCGAGGAGGCGCTGCGGCGGGTGCTGATCCTGGAGAATCCGGCGATGCGCGGCGAGTCGCGCGCGACCAATACCATGTTCGCCGGCATCCAGATGATCCTGGCGGGCGAGGTTGCGCCGGTGCACCGCCACGTTGCCTCGGCGATTCGTTTCGTGCTCGACGGCGAGGGCGCGTACACGGCGGTCGAAGGCGAGAAGGCCTACATGTCGCCGGGCGATTTCGTCATCACCGCGAACTGGGCGCCGCACGACCACGGCAATCCCTCGGACAAGCCGATGCTGTGGCTCGATGTGCTGGACTTTCCGGCGGTCAATTTCTACGAGGCGTCGTTCGCCGACTATCCGGACGACGAGGCGCAGAACACGACCCGGCAGGACGGCGATTCGCTGACGTTCTATGGTTCGGGGGTGCTGCCCGATGGCACGCCGACCACCCTCAACCGCACCCCGGTCATCAACTACACCTACGCGCGCACGCGCCCGATCCTGGATCGTCTGAAAAAATCCGGGGAGATCGATCCCCGGCACGGCGCGCGCGTGCACTATGTCAATCCGCTGAACGGCGGGCCGGTTCTGCCCACCCTCGGGGCTTCGCTTTCGCTGTTGCCGAAGGGTTTCAAGGGTGAGGACTACCGCTCGACCGACGGCACGATTTTCGTCTGTGTCGAAGGGCAGGGCACCACCAAGGTGGGCGATCAGGTTTTCGAATGGGGCCCGAACGACATATTCGTCGTGCCGCCTTGGCAGCCGCATGTGCACGAAGCCGGCAAAGAGTCGGTCCTGTTCTCGATCTCGGATCGCCCGGCACAACAGGCGCTCGGAATCTGGCGCGAGGACAAGGGATCCCGAACAGGCAAGCGGCTGCACTCTGCTTGATCGCGCCTGTCTAAGGGTCCCCGGAGATGATACCGTTCGACCATGCCTTCTACCCGCAGCGCGGTGTTGACCAAGCGCGAGCTCGCACGCATCTCGCGCGCCCTCGCTGAGCCGCGGCGGGTCGAGATACTCACGGAGATCGGCAAGCAGGACGTTCCGACCCCTTGCACGACCCTGCACAAGTCCCAGAACATCAGCCCGGCGACGCTCTCGCATCATATCAAGGAGCTCGAGACCGCCGGCCTGATTGAGATCATTCGCGAAGGCAAGTTTGCGAACCTGGTCCTGCGGCGCGGGGTGCTGCAGGCCTATCTCGATCAATTGTCCAAAATCTAGCTCGCGGGCCAAGCGCCGGGCGGCTTGACGCCTTCATTTCGATGATTATCTAAACGTCGAACGATCAACATCGGGAGAAATCACATGAGCGAGCTTAAGGGCAAGGTTGCGATCGTGACCGGTGCGTCAAAGGGGATCGGTGCCGAAACTGCGCGGGCGCTGGCCGCGGCCGGTGCGGCCGTGGTGGTGAACTATGCGTCCAGTCGAGAGGGCGCTGAGCGCGTCGTCGCCGAGATCACGGCGAAAGGCGGCAAGGCCGCGGCGGTGAAGGCCGACGTGTCGAAGGCGGCGGAAGTACGCGCGCTGTTCGATGAAACCAAGAAGACCTTCGGAGCGCTGGATGTGCTGGTAAACAACGCCGGCATTTACCGCTTTGCACCGCTCGAAGAGGTGACCGAAGAGGAATTCCACCGCGAGTTCAACACCAATGTGTTGGGCCTGCTGCTGACCACCCGCGAAGCCATGAAGCATTTCGGCCCCGACGGTGGCAGTGTCATCAATATCAGCTCGGTTGTTTCCACAAGCCCGGTGCCGAGCGCGGTGGTCTATTCGGCCACCAAGGGCGCCGTGGACACGATCACGAGAGTATTGGCGAAAGAGCTGGGGCCGAAAAAAATCCGCGTCAATGCGATCAATCCGGGCGGCGTGGAAACGGAAGGCACGCACACACTAGGAATGCTCGGGAGCGACTTCGAGAAACAGATCGTCGCGCGCACATCGCTCGGTCGCCTGGGACAGCCGAGCGATGTCGCGCCGGTTGCCGTGTTCCTGGCCTCATCGGCTTCGGGTTGGATGACTGGCGAGACCATCTCGGTCAGCGGCGGCTACGCGTAGGACTTTCGGGCGGGCGTGACGCCGCGCCCGCTCACCCCGCCTGCAGCTCCTCGCCGGCGATGCGGCTGATCGCTTGCATGATGCGGCCCCATCCCGGGCTCATCGCATTGAACGCGAAGTCGTTTTCCGGCGAGCGGAAGCCCGCATGGACGAGCTTGAGCCGCGTGCCTTGCGCGACCTCAGTCAACGTCCAGGTGACCACGCTGTCGAGCACGGATCCGTATTTCGAATTGCTGTTGGCACCGCCCCGCCAGCTGTAGGCGAGCTTGCGGAACGGCACGACCTCCAGCACTTCGCAGTGCACGATCCCGTCCCAATCGCCCATCGGCTTGGTGCGGAAGTTGAAGTGTTTGCCCACGACAGGGGCAAAATCGTTGGGCATGAGCCAGCGCCCCACCAGCTCCGATTTCGTGAGTGCGTCCCAAACGGCTTCAGGAGCGTGCGGCAGGACCTCTTCGACGACGATGTCGCGCGTTTGTGTTGTCACGCCGGTCATGATCGATCTCCTGCAAAAGAGCTTTCAGGTTGGAAAAGCGCTCGCGCCAGAACACGCCGTAGATGCCGAGCCAATCCACCAGCGGCGCGAGACCCCGCGGCTGGGGGGAATAGTGGACGTTGCGTCCCTCGCGCCGTTCCGCAACGAGCCCGGCATCGCGTAGGGCCCGCAGGTGCTGCGACACGGCCGGTTGCGAGACTCTGCTGCCGCGCGTCAGCTCGGTCACCGTGATCTCGCCGGTCGCAACGATCTGCTCGAACACCGTGCGTCGCGTCGGATCGGCCAGCGTCCGCATCACGACGGCGATATCGGTCGGCCTCTTTGCCTTGTCCTGTGCGGTTGCGAGCATCCCAAAATGCATAAGCAAACACTTATGTATTGTCAAGCGCGCCGTCAGGCGCCGCTCCGTTCAAGTTTTTTTCAGATTGATCCGCGCGAGGGCGGAGCCTCACATCGGGCTGCCGCGCTTCTTGTTGTAAGCATGGATCTGCACCCGCTCCCATACCTGATTGACGTGGTAGGGGTCGCTGCGGGTGAATTCATCGACCTCGCGGCGGCTCTTTGCGTCGACCACGAAAACACTCCCGACCGGCATCTCGCCGTCGTCGGCCACGAGCGTGCCGGCAGTCACCACGCCCACCTTGTAGTCCTCCGCCTTGTCGAGGTGAATGCGATGCGCCCGATAGAACTTGGCGCGCGTATTCATCGCGTCCTTCCGATCCGTCGCGTGGACCACGAACAGCATCTGGGCTCCTCCCGGGTAGATTCCGACGCGCATCCTAGCCGAACTGCCGGATGGGTTCGAGCCGGGCCGCGCAATCGACCATGCTCGACCCGGTTGCAAACTTTTGCTAGGGCCAAGCAATGCCTCGCTTTGCCGCCAATCTTGCATATCTTTTCACCGAGCACCCGTTCATGGAGCGGTTCGCGGCTGCGGCCGCAGCGGGCTTTCCGGCGGTCGAGCTACAATTTCCCTATGAATTCGCGCCGTCCTCCGTAAAGGCCGAGCTTGATCGACATGGCCTCACTATGCTCGGCATCAACACGCCGCCCGGCCGGCGCGAGGCCGGCGAATTCGGGCTTGCCGCTGTCGCCGGACGCGAGGCGGACTTCGCGGCGCTGTTTCGCCAAGCCCTCGACTATGTGGTGGCGATCGGGGGGCGGCAGATCCACTGTCTTGCCGGAAAGGTTACCCCTGAGGCGCGCCCCTCGGCCGAGAAGGTATTCGTCCACAATCTCGCCCGCGCGGCCGATGTGGCCGCGGAACACGACGTCACGGTTCTGATCGAGCCGATCAATTCGCGCGACCGCCCCGACTATTTCGTGGCGCGTGCCGAGCATGCGGCCGACATCGTCGACAAGGTCTCCCGGGCAAATGTCCGGATCCAATTCGACTTCTATCACGCTCAGATCATGGGCGGCGATCTCGTTCGCCGTTTCGAGAAATTCCTGCCGCTCATCGGCCACGTGCAGATCGCGGGGGTGCCGTCACGGCATGAGCCGGACCAGGGCGAGGTGAACTATCCCGGCATATTCGGCGAGCTCGACCGGTTGGGCTATGGCGGCTTCATCGCCTGCGAATACAATCCTCGGGCGAAGACCGAAGATGGACTCGCCTGGATGCGGCCGTTTGCGGGGTTGCAGGCCAAGCACGCAGCGCTCGCGCAAAACCGGTATCCTCCGGTCGGGGACATGCGCTAATGTCGGCCTATGTGGGGACGTAAACGCCCGGCCGTGCAGGTAAGCCAGCCGGAGGAATCGCGGCCGCAGCGCCTGAAGGACGCTTTGCGCAAGGCGCGGGTGGATTCGGCCGAGCGCTCTGGCATTGTGGTCGACCTCCATGATGCGGAGGTTGCACGCCTGGAGCTCCTGCAGGAGGCGCTCACGCCGCTATTCGGTGAAATTCCCGCCGAAGTCGACCTGTTCGATCTCGGTATCAGCCGCGGCGAGGCCCCCAAGCTCTGGATCGACGCCATCGCCCATATCGCCATGGGACGCGACAAGCGTTTGTACCGTTTCGTGCAGGACACGCGCTACGGTCGCAAAGTGCTGGCCGAAAGCCTGCATGTCGAAGAGATCGTGCAGGCGGTGACCCGCTATCTGGCGCAGCGCCTCTTGGAGCGCGACCGTGCGCTTGCCGATACCGCCACGCCAAGCCCCGCCGACTTGCGCCGCGGCCGCCGGCCCACGATCGGAATTTTCGTGCTCGGCTTGGTGGTCGGCGCGGCGCTGCTGCTCGCCGCCGGTCTCTTGTTTGCGCCCTGAACCGGGAAGCAATCGGCAGTTGCTACAGCTTGCAGGTCAAGCTTGCCGATCGGGGAGCCGATCAGGGCCGCGCTTCATGAGGAGCCGATGAGTATGCCGGCGACGAACACCAGGAGGCCACCGACCACCACCTGGAACGTCGCGGACAGGAGCGGCGTGTCCATGAAGCGGTGGCGAATATAGGAGATGGCGCCGAGCTCCGCCGCGACCACACATACAGCCACGATCAAGGCGCTGACAAAGTCCGGAATGAGAAACGGCAGGGTGTGCCCGAGCCCGCCGATCGCGGTCATTCCGCCACAGACCGCACCCCGCAGCACCGGCGCACCACGGCCGGTGAGCGAGCCATCGTCCGACAGCGCTTCCGCAAAGGCCATGGAGATCCCGGCCCCGACCGAAGCGGCGAGCCCGACCAGGAAAGTCTGCCAGGTATTATGGGTGGCAAAAGCAGCGGCAAAGATCGGTGCCAGCGTTGATACCGACCCGTCCATCAGTCCGGCGAGGCCTGGCTGCACGTATTGCAGCACGAACATGCGGCGCGCGGTTTCGTCCTCGTGGGCGCGCGCAGTTTTGTCGAGGATGGTCTGCCCGAGCTTCTGCGCCAGGTCCTCGTGCACATCCTCGGCTTCGGCCAGATGATCCAAGAGCTCGCGGATGGAGGCATCGCGGGCCGATTGGGCGGCCTTGCGGTAGAAGCGCGCCGTCTCGTATTCCATCGTCTCGGCGTATTTGCGCACCTCATCGATGCGCAGCTGCGGCGCCAGCCACAGCGGCTTGGTGTGCTGCACGAAACCTTTCACGTCCTGCCGGCGGATCAGCGGCAGATAGTCGCCGAATTTGGAACGATAGAGGTCGAACAGCATGGTGCGATGCTTGATCTCTTCGTCCGCCATCTCGTCGAACACCTTGGCGGACGAGGGATATTGGTTGCGCAGCCCTTCGGCGAAACCGCGATAGATGCGGCTATCCTCCTCCTCGTTGGAGATCGCGAGGGCGAGAATGTCCTGCTCGGTGAGATCGGCAAATCGCTTCACTGCATCCTCATCCGTAAAATCCTGCGGGGTGCGCACCGCGCCGCTTCATTAGAAATATTCTAAATAGGAAATGTGTTCCTTTGACAACCCGCTCGGTTCCGCAAAGAACATCGCTCGGCATCGGACGGGGACGGAGCGGTAGCCAAGATGCAAAGTCATTTGCGACGCCTGCGGCTTGCGGCGGAGCGTGGCCTGATGCGCGCGGCCGATATCGTCGGACGCTTCACACGCGGCATGACGCTCGGAGTACGGGCTCTGGTGATCGCACCTGACGGCCGCGTCTTTTTGGTCAAGCACAGCTATGTAAGCGGCTGGCATCTGCCCGGAGGCGGTGTGGAACCCGGAGAGACGCTGATCGATGCGCTCATCCGCGAGCTGCGCGAGGAAGGCAATCTGGAGCCGACCGCCCCGCCGGTGCTCCACGGTATGTTCTTCAACGACACGCTCTCGCCCCGCAACCACGTTGCTGTTTATGTGGTGCGGGAATTTCGCGCGCTCGGGCCGCCGATGCCGGACTATGAGATCATCGCGCACGGATTCTTCGCCGTCGACGAGTTGCCGAACGGCACGACGGCGGGGACGCGGGCGCGCCTCATCGAGGTTTTGGGCGGCGCACCGATGACCGAACGATGGTAGGTCGCAGGTTGTGGACCCGGCCGCAGGCGGATGCTAATCGGCCGAGTGCTCCGTTTCCGAAATTCCCGAATAAGCTTGCGGCCCACGCAGCATGAACTTCAATCGGGGCACCGGCCGGGGGAGGGGATGAGCGAGCTTTCCGTCACGATACTGCCGGAGACCGCAGAGGATGCGGCCGCCATCGACCGCCTGCATGAGCGCACTTTCGGCCCCGGCCGGCTTGCCAAGACTGCGTACCGGATTCGCGAGGGCGCCGAGCATCGGCTCGAGCTCTCCTTCACTGCACGTATCGGCACGCTCATGATCGGATCGGTGCGGCTGACGCCGGTGCGCATCGGAGCCACCAAGGCCCTGCTGCTGGGGCCGCTGACGGTCGAGCCGCCGTTCCGCGCGCATGGCATCGGTCGCGCATTGATCGAGCGGGCGCTCGCGGAGGCCAGGGCCAAGGGACACCAGCTCGTCGTTTTGGTGGGCGATGAACCCTACTATGCAAAGAGCGGGTTCAGGCAAATCCCCCAGGGGCGAGCCACCATGCCGGGCCCGGTCGATCCGGCGCGCCTGCTGGTCTGCGAGCTCGAGGCGGGGGCCTTTGCTAATGTGGCTGGACCCATTCGCCCGGACCGCGACGCGAGCTGAGGCAGCGGAGGCGACCGGTAAGTGGGCGAATTTGCCTCGCACTGAGATTGAAGTTGCGAGGAGCCGCGCAAGCTTGCCATGAACCAGGCTCTTCGCTAGCGCCCCTCCCGTGCCCAGGTGGCCGCGAGACTGCCGACCAGGAGCAACAATCCGATCACCCCGGCGAACACCGGCAGCACGCCGATGCCTCGCACGATGCTGGCCTCCCGCATCTTCAGGCCGATCCAGTCGTCGCCGTGGAAGCTGTCATTGGCGTGGACGCCGACGACGCGCGGCAGGTGAATGCCGCCGTGCCCGTCTTCGATCCGCACCGCATCGCCGCCGGTCGCGCTGGTGATCGGTGAAAGCCAATCGCTCGTCGAGGTGACCTCGTCGAATTCGCGTGGATTGGCTGGGCCGACATTGGCGAGCGCGGAAAGCTTGCCGTCGGTGGCGCGCCAGAGCCCCAGCTCTTTCGCCTCGATGGTGGCTCGCCAAATGCCGGGCTCGGCCTGATCAAGCGTCACGGTCTGCGTCTTGCCGGACGGCAGGGTGAGGGTCACCGGATCGACGGTGTCGGCCATGGTCTGTCGCTGCACCGTAAGATCGTGCCCGCGCACCGACAGGCGCAGCGCCTCTTCCTCGAGATCCGGCTCCTTCATCAGCCAGTGCGAAAGGCGCCGCAGCAGATCGAGATGCGGGCCGCCGCCCTCGAAACCGCGTGCCCACAACCAGATATGATCCGACAACAAGAGCGCCACGCGCCCCTCGCCTTCACGCGAGAGCTGCAACAGCGGCTTTCCGTCGGGACCCTGCATGACGGTGGTGCCCTTCTCGGGGCGCGCATCGACCAGACGGAACCACTCGCTCCAGTGCGGCGGGTTATCGGCCGAGCCCTCGAGCCCGCGCGTTACCGGATGACGCTTGCCGAGATCGGTGAGTTGCGGCCGGTATGGCTCTTCGGTCAACTGGCCGCTCGGCTCCGCCGGCAGCACCGAGACGAGCGGCGTGCGCCATAGGCTGGTCGGGCTCGCATAGTCGCGTCCGGCCGCGACCAGCACCGCGCCGCCCTGGCGCACATAGCGCACGATGTTCTCGAAATAGATCGACTGCAGCACGCCTTGCCGCGCATAGCGATCGAAGATGATCAACTGGAAATCATTGATCTTCTGCTGGAACAGCTCGCGGGTGGGGAACGCGATCAGCGACAGCTCGTTGATCGGCGTGCCGTCCTGCTTCTCCGGCGGACGCAGGATGGTGAAGTGCACGAGATCGACGCTGGCGTCCGACTTGAGGAGATTGCGCCATGTGCGCTCGCCGGCGTGCGGCTCGCCGGAGACCAAGAGCACGCGCAGCTTGTCGCGCACGCCATCGATCACCACGACGGCGCGATTGTGCACGGTGGTAAGCTCCCCCTCCACCGGGGCGGCCTCGATCTCAACGATGTTCTGTCCGGCGTGCGAGATTGGCACCGAGACGTCGACCGACTGGCCGACGCGGACGTTGCGGGTCTCCAGCGTCTCGCCGTCTCGCCGAATGGTGACCGGCGCGTTGCCGGGCGGGATGCCCTGATCGACGACCTTGAACGTGATCGTCTGCGACTGCCCGACGAGGCCGAAGCGCGGGGCGGTGATCAGCGCGACACGGCGATCGCGCTCGTCCTTGTGGCCGGTGATCAGAGCGTGCACCGGCGCGTTGAAGCCAAGCGCGGCGACATCGGCCGGGACGTCGTGGACGCGCCCGTCGGTGATCATGATCGCACCTGCGATCCGGTCGCGTGGGACGTCCGATAAGGCCGAGGCGAGCGCGCTGAATAGGTGCGTGCCGTCGGTCTCACCGTCCGATTGACCGGCGTCGACGAAGCGTACCTCGAGTCCGGGAATGTGACCGAGCCGTTCGGCGAGCTGCGCGCGCGCCGCCTCGGTCTGCTGCATGCGATCGCCGAGCTCCTGGCTCGGACTTTTGTCGACGATGACGGCGGCGACCGAGCTCAGCGGCTCACGATCCTCGCGCGTCAGCGACGGATTGGCGAGCGCCAGCGCGAACAGGATCATGGCGAGAATTCGCACCGCCGCGCCGCGGCTGCGCGCCAGGAGCAGCATCGCGGCGAGCACGACGGTCAGCGCGATCACGCCCCACAAGACGTAGGTCGGCACGAGCGGCGAGAAGGCGATGCCGAAATTCATTGAGTCCTCATTCAGTTGCCGTCCGGTTCCGTCACCTATTGTCCCAGCCGTTCCAGCAGCGCCGGAACATGAACCTGGTCGGCCTTATAATTGCCGGTCAGCGTGTACATCACGATATTGACGCCCGCCCGGAAGGCGAACTCGCGCTGCCGCGGCTCGTTGGCGACGAGCGGCAGCATCGCCTGGCCGTCCGGCCGCATCGCCCAGGCACCGGCCAGATCATTCGAGGTGATGATGATCGAGGACACGCCGTCGCCGGCGCGCGCCGGGCGGTTCGATTCAGCCTCGTCGGCCTCCGCCGGCAACGCCTCGACCCAGAGCTGGCCGGTCGAGAAGCGACCCGGGAAGTCCTTGAGGAGATAGAAAGTCTTGGTCAGCACGTGATCGGAGCTGACCGGCTCAAGCTCGGGAATGTCCAGCGAGGAGAGAATGCCGCGCAACGCCAGCATCCCGGGTCCGCGCGCAGCTCCGCCGGGACCGGGCGGAGCCTCGATCGCATCGCGCGTGTCGAACAGGACGGTGCCGCCCTGCTTCATATAAGCGTCGATGCGCTGCAGAGCCTCGGCCGATGGCTTGGGGGCGCTCGGCACGATCGGCCAATAAATCAGCGGATAAAAGGCGAGCTCATCACGCGCTGGATCAAGCCCGGTGGGCTCGGCGGCCTCGAGCGCGGTCCGCTGCGCCAGGAACAGCGTCAGCCCCTGGAGCCCGGCCTTGCTGATCCGGTCGACCTCCTCGTTGCCGGTGATGATGTAGGCGAGACGCGTCTCCAAGGCCGCCTTCCAACCGATGTCGGCGCCGGTCTGCGCGCGCGCCGGCGGGGCAGCAAAGAGCGCCGAGCCGGCGATCGCGAAGGCCGCGATCGCGGCCGCGACCCGCGACCGCCGACGCATCATTTGCCGGATGCCGCCGGCGAGCAGGAAAACGACCACGGCGTCGAGTGCGAGCAGGCCCAAGGCCGCGAGCAGGACCGGCCCACGCAGGTCCTGCGGCTCGCCCACCCGGTAATCCTCCACGCGCCCGTGCAGGGCCGAGAAGTCGAGGGGGAGAAGCTGGTCGGCGGGTGCAAGCGTGTTCACGGCCAACAATCCTTCGGGTGGACCATAGAAGCCTGGTGGATGTTCGGGGGTGGCGCGGCCGGAGAACCCCGACGGCACCGGGCGGGCACTCGGCGGCGGCGGCACGAACACGCCGAAGCCGTCGAGAATGTGGCTCGGCGGTATCACCTCTTGGGATTCCCGGGAGCCGGTTGCGCTGGCGTCGGCGCTGGCGGTGGTGCCGGCCTGCGCGACGATGCGCTTGAGCATTTCGACGAAGCTGCCCGACAGCGGCAAATCCGACCAGCGTGTGTCGGCGGTGACATGGAAGAGGACGATCAGACCCTTGCCACGACGCTCGGCGGTGACAAGCGGGGTCCCGTCAGCGAGCGTCGCCCAGGTGTGGTCGCTCAGCGTCGCATCGGGCTCCGCCAGAACCTGGCGGTTAACGGTGACGTCGGTCGGCACCATCATGTCGAAGAACGGGCCGTCGCCAGGAAAGGCGCCGAGCGCCTGCGGCTGCTCCCAGGACAGGCTGCCGCCGAGGATACGGCCGCCGCGCCGCAGCCGCACCGGTACCAGGTCGTCGTCGCTCGCCGCGAGCCGCGGCCCCGCGAACCGTACCAGAACGCCGCCGTCCTCGACCCAGCGGGCCAGCTGATCGTGCACCTCGGTGAGATTGCCAACATCGGCCAAGATCATCATCGGCAGGCGCTGCTCGAGGAATTGGTCCACCGCCTGGGCAACCGAGCCCTTGTCGCTGATACGCACGTCGGCAAACGGCGCCAAGGCACGCGAGAGGTAATAAGTGGCGGAGAGCAGAGGCTGGGCGGTGTCGGCGGTTGAGCCGGTGAGGACGCCGACGCTGCGCCGCCGCCAGCGCTTGTCGAGGAGCTGCACGGCACCGGCGGAATGCTCGGTGCTGATCTCGAGCCGCGCGATGTCATTGCGGATCTCGACCGGCAGATTGAGGTCGGCCTCGGTCTCGGTGTCTCCGGCGCCGAAAGTGAACGGGGCGTCGCCGAGCGGCAGGCCTTTCAGATCAAGGCCGCGCACGGTCCCGCTCTCCGCGCTGCCGGTCGCCGACCGCAGCACCTTCACGGTCAGGGCCCCCGCAGTGTTGTCCGCCGAGCTGAGCGCATGGGCGGGCGGAAGCCCGCCGGCAACAACGGTAACCTGTCGGTTGCCGGCGAGCCGTCCCAACGCGGCGACGAAATCCTTGCCGCCACCCAGATCCACGCCATCGGACAACCAGATTATCTCAGCACTCGGCGCCGCGTCGAGGAAGCGTCCGAGCGAGGGGAGCGCATCCGCGCGCTCGATGGCGTAGGGCTGCGGCCGCATCTGGCTCAGGCGCACGCGCGCAGCTGCCGCGGTTTCAAGCGAAATGTCGCGGGTGGGTTCCGACAGGCGGATCAGCGCGACCCCGCGATCGTCGGTCTCTGCGCGTCCTAACAGATCGTCGGCGGTGCGCATGCGCGCATCCCAGGTTCCGGCCGCCGGATAGCCGTCATCGATAATCAGCGCTAGTGGCGCCTTGGAGCTCGCGGCCTCGAGCGGCGGACGCCAGAGCGGTCCGGCGGCAGCGATGATCACCAGCGCTGCGAGCGTGAGGCGGAGCAGGGTGAGCCACCACGGGGTGCGCCGCGGTGTCTCTTCCCTGGGGGTGAGGTCGAACAGAAGCCGTGTCGGAGGGAAATTGATCCGGCGCGGCTGCGGCGGAATGAGCCGCAGGATCCACCAGAGAATCGGCAGGCTGAGCAGGCCGAGCAGAACCAGTGGTTCTGCGAAGGCAAGCGGCAGTCCGATCATGCATGTCTCCCGGAATAGGTCGGGGTGCTGAGACGGCCGCTCACCGCCGCCCCAGGGGGCGGCGCCCCCATGCGGGCGTGCAAGGCGAGCAGGATCTCGGTGGCGGTGTGATCGGTGCGATGGATGGCGAAGCTCCAACCCAGCCGGTCGGTCTCGGCGCGGATCTCAGCGCGATGGCGCGCGATGCGCGCCTCGTAGTCGGTCTTCCAGGCCTCGGCGCGTCCGACCGTCACCTCGCCGGCGCCTTCCGGCTCGACGAACTCGATCCGGCCGGAATACGGAAAGGTTTCCTCGGCCGGATCGACAACCTGGAGCACGTGGCCATGTGCGCCGGTCGCGGAGAGCTGTGAGAGCGTGCGCTTGACCTCGACCATCGGGCTCCAGAAGTCGGACAGGACAACGATCTCGGCCAATCCGGAAGGAGCGAAGGAGGGCGGCAGGCTCGTCCGCTCGGTCACATCGTGCACAATCGCATTGGCCATCTTGTCGAGAACGTTGCGGCTGCCGGTCGGCCGCATCAGGCCCGGGATGCCCACCCGCTCGCCGGCCTGCACCAGCACCTCGGCCAGCGCGAAGGCGATCACGAGCGTTCGGTCGAGCTTCGATTCCTGCGCCAGCTGCGAGGTGAACACCATGGAGGGCGACCGGTCCGCCCAGATCCACACAGTGTGGGCCGCTTCCCATTCCTGCTCGCGCACATAGAGATGGTCGTCGCGGGCGGAGCGACGCCAGTCGACGCGGCGGGCCGGCTCGCCGGAAAGGAAGCGTCGATATTGCCAGAAATTCTCGCCTGGCCCCGCCCGTCGGCGGCCGTGCAGTCCGTGAATGACGGTCGCCGCAATGCGCCGCGCCTCGAGAATGAGCCGCGGCATCGATTCAGCCAGGGTGCGGGCCTCTCCACCGGCCCGCTGCGTCGCCTTGATCTCGTGCCCCGCCGCGCGTCGAGGTGCCATCAGCCTAACCGACGCGCGACTTGAGCTTGGCGATCACGCCTTCGACGCCCTCGCCGTCGGCGCGCGCCGCAAACGTCACCGCCATGCGGTGCTTGAGGATCGGCTCGGCCATCTCCATCACGTCGTCGATCGAGGGCGACAGCCGGCCGTCGATGAGCGCCTTGGCGCGCACCACCAGCATCAAGGCCTGGCTCGCACGCGGGCTCGGCCCCCAGGCGATCAGCTTGCCGAGCTCGCCCGTGTCCGCGCCCGGACGCGCCGAACGCACCAGATTGAGGATTGCCTCGACCACCGATTCGCCGACCGGGAGGCGGCGCACGAGGCGCTGCGCGGCGATGAGCTCTTCCGCGGTCATGGTCTGACGCGGCTTGCTCTCCTCGGTGCCGGTCGTGTCGAAGATGATCTTGCGTTCGGCGGCGTGGTCCGGATAGCCGACATCGATCTGCATCAGGAACCGATCGAGCTGCGCCTCCGGCAGCGGGTAGGTGCCTTCCTGCTCGATCGGGTTCTGCGTCGCCAGCACATGAAACGGATGCGGCACGTCGTGACGGTTGCCGGCGACCGTCACGTGCTGCTCTTGCATCGCCTGCAGCAGCGCCGACTGGGTGCGCGGGCTCGCACGATTGATCTCGTCGGCCATCAGGAGCTGGGCGAAGATCGGTCCTGGAATGAAGCGGAAGCTGCGCTGCTTGCCGCCGACCGCCTCGTCCAGCACCTCGCTGCCGACGATGTCGGACGGCATGAGGTCAGGCGTGAACTGGATGCGCCGCGCCTCGAGCCCGAGCACCGTGCCCATGGTCTCGATAAGCTTGGTCTTGGCGAGACCGGGCAATCCGATCAGCAATGCGTGGCCGCCGCACAGGACGGTGATCAGGGCCTGCTCGACCACGCGCTCCTGCCCGAAGATCACCTTGCCGATGGCATCCTTGGCGGCGGCCACCTGCGCGCCGGTTGCTTCCGCCTGGCGCACGATCATGTCGTCGAGCTTCTCGAGCACTTCTCCGCCGGCTACCGCCATCTGAGTCCTTCTCCTGCCGTTTCACCGTTTCAATTCTGGGAGCATCTAAGCGTTCAATCTCAACGTTCACATTAACTGCTTGAGCTGCTTGGCTTAGGTCATTCTCGGCCTTGTCAACGCAATGAGCAATCCTGATCCGCATCAAGGCGGCGTTATCAATATGACACTTTGACTCCAAATGACATGAAGACATCCAGCAATAAGCGCGTTACGCAAGGATATCTTTCCGTAAGAATTCGTAGCTCGATCGGCCACTCTCGGTCGGCTCCCGGTGTGCAGAATACGCGATTCTGCGGCGGCGACGATGCCGCTGGCTCGCAATCCCGCCATGCATCTGGCTGCCGATCTGAAGTCCCTGCGTTCGGAAACGGGGCACTTGGTCCGTCTGGCACACGCCACCACGGGGCCGCAATCTCAAGCGCTGAGCAGAAACTTGCGCACAAATCCTGGAGGTTAGCTTAGCGTTGAAACTTGGTATTCAATCCTCATTTGGGGTTCAATTCTCGTCAGGTGGGGTTCACCTTTCCGATTGAGGGCCAGCTTTGCGACACACGAGTCCCCCTGGCGGAGCCGCCTGCCGAATGGCAAGGACGATTACGGGAAACCATGGCGAAGGAAGGGCAGGGCAGCCGCGCTCTCGATGCGGTTGCGGGCGCAATGAGCAAAGGCGCGGCCAAGGGCGCGCCGCCGGTCCATCTGTGGAATCCGCCATTCTGCGGCGACCTCGACCTTAAGATTGCCGCTGACGGTACGTGGTACTACCTCAAGAGTCCCATCGGCCGGCCGGCGCTGGTCAAGCTGTTCGCCTCTGTCCTCAGGCGGGAGGGCGACAAGTATTATCTGGTGACGCCGGCCGAAAAGTGCGGGATCGTGGTCGAAGATGCGCCGTTTCTGGCCGTGGAGCTGCGAATAGAGGACCGCGCCGAAGGGCCGATCCTCCATTTCCGCACCAATGTCGACGAATGGGTCGCCTGCGGGACGGACCACGCGCTGCGATTCGAGCCCGAGGTGGAGACCGGCGGCCTCAAGCCGTATCTGCATGTGCGGCGAGGCCTGTGGGCCAAGGTCACGCGGGCGCTCACCTACGATCTGGTGGAGCGCGGCGAGGAGCGCGAGATCGGCGGATCGCGCGTGTTCGGCATTGCTTCCGGCGATGCCTTCTTTCCAATGCAGCCGGCTGCAGGCCCGCAGGAGCGCGACTGATGGAGGAGCTCGCCGCGAGCTCGGCCCGGAGTGCCGACTTTTTCGCGCGCGTGCGCGCGCGGCTGACGCTCGAGGTGCCGGCAGCGCTGAACGATGCGGCGGTTCCGGCCGTACGCGGTGATCTCGACCTCGATCCGGGCTTGTGGGAGCGTGCCGGCGTTGCCGCTACGCGACCGGCTTCGGTGCTGGTCGGCATTGTCGATCGTGCCGAGCCGACGGTTCTGTTGACCCAGCGCAACGCTAAACTCGACAATCATGCCGGGCAGATCGCGTTCCCGGGCGGCAAGATCGAGCCGGACGATGCCTCGCCCGCCGCTGCGGCGCTGCGCGAAGCAGAAGAGGAGATCGGGCTCGACCGGGCGCTGGTCGCCCCGATCGGATATCTCGATCTGTTCCTGACGTTCAGCGGTTTTCGCATCCTGCCCACGGTGGCCCGCGTCGATCCGGCGCATCAGCTTGTCCTCAACCCGTCGGAGGTCGACGAATCCTTCGAGGTGCCGCTCGCCTTCCTGATGGATTCGCAAAACCACGCGCTGCACAGCCGCGACTGGAAGGGCGTCATTCGCCGCTACTACGCGATGCCTTTCGGCGAGCGCTATATTTGGGGCGTCACGGCCGGTATCCTGCGCAATCTCTACGAACGAATCTATCTCAGCCCAGGGTCCAAGCCGGAAAGGGAACTGCCCGCATGATCCGTCCGGTCCTGACCGAATTGGTGCTGTTCTTGATTCCGTTTGCGGCCTATGCGGGATTCTTGTGGGCGACCCGGACCGGAATATTCGACCCGCCCGCTTGGTCGGTCGCCCGCATGGCTTGGCTATTGGCTGCTGCCGTGAGCTTGATGATCGCCGGGTTTGTGACGATTGCCCAGCTTGGCGGCTCGCCGGCTGGCTCGACCTATTTGCCGGCGCGTTTGGAGAACGGCAAAATCAGCCCGGGACAGGCGCAATGAGCGCGGCGCCACGGCTCGAGGCCGATTGGCTCAAGGAAGGAGCGCTCGCCCACCTGCTCGCGTTGCTCGACCGGGAGGGCGAAGAGGCGCGGGTGGTCGGCGGCGCCGTGCGCAACATGCTTCTCGGCGAGCCGGTCGGGGATATCGACATTGCCACCACGGCGCTGCCCGCCGAGGTGATCCGTCGCGCCGAGGCGGCGGGTCTTAAGGCGGTGCCGACCGGCATCGAGCATGGCACCATCACGGTGGTGGCGGAGGGCTCCCCGCACGAAGTGACCACGCTGCGCGAGGACGTCGAGACCGACGGGCGGCGCGCCAAGGTCGCCTTCGGGCGCGATTGGCGGCGCGACGCCGAGCGGCGCGACTTCACGATGAACGCGCTCTCCGTCACCCGTGATGGAACAATCCATGACTACGTGGGAGGCCTCGAAGATCTCGCCGCGCGGCGCGTACGCTTCATCGGCGATCCGGCAACGCGCATCGCCGAGGACTATCTTCGTATTCTGCGCTTCTTCCGCTTCCATGCCGCTTTTGGCCATGGTGCGCCCGACGCGGCAGGCCTAGCGGCCGCGATCGCGGCCCGAGACGGGCTGGAGCGTCTGTCACGCGAGCGGGTGAAGACGGAAATCTTCAAGCTCCTCGCCGCCGCCGATCCGGTCCCGGCTTTGACGGTCATGAGCGAGAGCGGACTACTCATCGCGGTCCTGGGCGGCGTGCCGCTCCTGGCAAGCCTGAGCAACATGATTACGAGTGAGCACGCGCTTGATCTCGTTCCCGATCCGGTGCGTCGGCTGGGCGCGCTGGCGCTGTTCATCCCCGAGGACGCGGAGCGGCTGCGCGAGCGCTTGCGGCTCGCCAATGCGGAGTACGAGCGGCTGCACTCCATGGCGGATGGATGGTGGCGCATTTGTTCCGAAACCGCTGAGCAGGATGGCCGGGCGGCGCTGTACCGCCTCGGCCGCACCCGCTTCCTCGACCGCGTGCTGCTCGCGTGCAGCCGGTCGCCGGGCGGTATTGCGGATTGCGACTGGCATGATCTCGCGCGACTGCCGGAACGCTGGACGCCTCCGGATTTTCCGCTCAAGGCCGCCGACCTCGTGAAGCGTGGTGTCGGCAAGGGGCCGGCGCTCGGAGCGGCGTTGCGCGCCGCTGAGGACGTGTGGATCGCGGCGGACTTTCCGACCGGAGCCGGCGATGTGGCCGCGATCGCAGATGCGGCGGTCAGACGAGCCCTTGCCGGGGAGATTTGAAGCGGCATCGTTGCGCCATGCGGCTCGTGCGACTCGCTTACCCACAACCGCGATGTTACATTGTCGGTGTGAGGTAAAGCGTATGAGCCGTGTTGTTCGTCGTCCCGCCGATATCGCCCGCCGTTCGGCCGCGCTGATTGCAGGCCGTGCGCGGGGCGATGCCTTCCGGCGCGAGACCTTCGCGCTGCCGCGCGAGGAGGCGCGGGCAAAGGCGCGTGAACTGTTCCGCCGCTTCCCCAAGGCGGCCTATCAGACCGAGATCGAGGCTTGGCGGGTGCTGCCGGGCGACCGCATCGAATTCACCGTGCGGCGGTTGCCCAGCGCGGATTAGGATTGCAACTGGCGGCTCACGGCCATTTCACCACCGGCGGCAGCGAGGATAGGATCGACTCGACGTTGCCGCCGGTCTTGAGCCCGAAAATGGTGCCGCGGTCGTACAGCAGATTGAACTCGACATAACGGCCGCGCCGGACGAGCTGCTCCTCGCGGTCGGCCTCGCTCCAGGGCGTCGTAAAATTGCGCTGCACGAGCTGCGGATAAATGCCGCAGAACGCGCGCCCCACACCTTGGGTGAAGGCGAAATTTGCTTCCCAGTCGCCGCTGTCGAGGTAGTCGTAGAAGATGCCGCCGATGCCGCGCATCTCGCCCCGATGCTTGAGGTAGAAGTAATCGTCGCACCATTGCTTGTATTTTGCGTAAGGCGCCGCATGGGCATCGCACGCGGCCTGCATGGCGGCGTGAAACGCGCGCGTGTCGGGATCTTGTTGCGTACGCCGCCGATCGAGCACCGGTGTCAAATCGGCCCCGCCGCCGAACCATGCCTTGGTGGTGACCACGAAGCGTGTGTTCATGTGCACCGCCGGAACATTCGGATTGTGCAGGTGGGCGATAAGCGAAATGCCCGATGCCCAGAAGCGCGGGTCGGCCTCGGCACCCGGAATATCCTTGCGGAACTCCGGCGCGAACTCGCCGAAGACGGTCGAGACATGCACCCCGACCTTCTCGAACACGCGGCCTTTGAGCATGGCCATGACGCCGCCGCCGCCCGGCGCGCCGGTGTGGTCGGTGCGCTGCCAAGGCGTGCGCGAAAAATGCCCGACCGTGTCGCAGGTCCGCGGCGCCGTTTGCGGCAACGCCTCCTCGAGCCCTTCGAAGGCTGCACAAATGTCGTCGCGCAGCTGTTCAAACCAGGCGCGGGCGCGAGCCTTGCGGGCTTCCAGCTGTCCGGCATCCATAGTGGAACCTCTCATCGCAATCGCAATTACGAACCGATCGTCGATCCCTGATAGCTGCAGCTTTCCCCGCAGCTGTCACGGAACACTGTCACGCGCGTGACGAGCCCCGCATCCTGAACGTGATCCCAAATGAAGCGCGCCAGATGCTCGATCGTCGGGGCGCCGAGCGCTTCGATCTTGTTCAGGTGCTTATGGTCGAGCGCCTCACGGATGTCGGCAAGCCTCTCCTCCAGGACTCCCAGATCGATGATCATTCCGGTCTCGCGATCGGGGATGCCGCGGATTGTGACGTCTGCGCGATAGGAGTGTCCGTGAATCTCCTCGCTCGCGGCACCGAGCGTGGTGTGGGCAAGCGCGTGCGCGGCCTCGAAGCGGAAGGATTTGGTGAGCTCCCACATCAACGAATTCCGATTGTCTTATGGGTCTGTAGGCTGAGCCGCCATTGCGGATGGGTGAGGCAGTATTCGACGGCGCGCGCAGTGTTGCGGGCAAGCTCCGGGCCATCCATGGGCTGTAGCGAGAAATGCTCGAAGGCAAGCCCCGCAAAGGCTTCCGGCGGCGCGTCCGCTTGCGGAAATACGAGCTTCATCTCTTGACCCGCGCGGATGCGCAGCTCGCTCCCGGCCTTCGGGCTGACGCAGATCCAGTCGAGCCCGGGCGGTGGATCGATGGTTCCGTTGGTCTCGACCGCGACCTTGAAGCCGCGAGCATGCAACGCGTCCAGCAGCGCCCTGTCGATCTGCAGAAGCGGCTCGCCTCCGGTCGCGACCAGGTAGCGGTGATCCGGCCCGTTTGCCCATTCGGCTTCGATTGCGTCCGCGAGTAACTGTGCGGTCGCATAGAAGCCTCCGCGGGTGCCATCGGTGCCCACAAAATCGGTATCGCAGAAGCGGCAGAGCGCGGCTTCCCTGTCGGCCTCGCGGCCCGACCACAGGTTACAACCCGCGAACCGGCAGAACACCGCGGCGCGCCCGGCTTGGGCGCCTTCTCCCTGCAGGGTTAAGAATATTTCCTTGACCGCATAGACCACGAGGCGTCTCCGGATTTACCCAAGCAATATCTGGGCGATATATCCGCGCTCCTCAAGCACGACCTTGAATCGGAAATCCGCCCGTTTGGCGCAACGCCTCGGAGACCGCCATTGCGGCCGCCATGGCGATATTGAGCGAGCGCAAGCCGGTGCGCATCGGAATGACAAGCCGGGCATCGGCGGCGGCATGGACCACTTCCGGAACACCGGCCGATTCACGGCCGAACAGCAGCACGTCATCGGGACGGAACGTGTGATCCAGGTAAGGTGTCGCACCACGTGTTGTAAACAGAATGAGGCGCAGGCCCTGCGCATGCCGCCAGGCTTCAAATGCCGTCCAGCTGTCGTGGCGGCGGAGGCTTACCTCTCCAAGATAGTCCATCCCGGCGCGGCGGAAGGCGCGATCCGAGACCGGGAACCCGGCCGGCTCGATGATGTCGGCGGCGAGGCCGAGGCAAGCCGCCAAGCGCAGAATCGTGCCGGTGTTCTGCGGGATGTCCGGTTCATAGAGCGCGATCCGCATGCGTCTTCAACCGGCGCGACAAGTGCGGCGGGACGGGACGTCGCCTGCCGTCGATTTCCCGGTGCGACTTCTGAGCGTGGGGCGATGGCGCACTTGCGCTCCCCCGTCAAGGGTGCCAATAGAACCCCCGCTGGGTGGCGCCGCTTGACCTCCTGTCGGGACGGAGAGCGGCTGGTTTGCCCCGCCACTGCCGGGTGTCGCCCTTTCAGGGCGGGGAGGGAGCCGCGGCGGGTGCGTGCGGGTGGATCGAGGATAAGAAAGGGATTGCAAACGTGACAACGATGTCTTCGGCCGAGCCGACGCGTCGCGACTTTCTATATGTCGCAACCGGGGCCGTAGCGGCCTTCGGAGCGGCGGCGACGCTGGTGCCGCTCGTGGCGCAGATGAATCCGGATGCCTCGACGATCGCGGCTGGAGTGCCGGTCGATGTCGACCTTTCGCCGATTGCCGCCGGGCAGGTCATAACCGTGTTCTGGCGCAGTCAGCCGATCTTCATCAGCCACCGCACCCAGAAGGAGATCGACGAAGCGCGCGCGGTTGATACGAACTCCCTCCCTGATCCAGCGACCGACCAGAGCCGGGTCAAGGCCGGCCACGATCAGTGGCTCGTCCTCATCGGCATCTGCACCCATCTCGGCTGCATCCCGATCGCCCACCTTGGCGATTACGATGGTTGGCGCTGCCCCTGCCATGGCTCGCAATATGATTCGTCGGGACGTGTCCGCCGGGGTCCGGCGCCGCTGAACTTGCCGATCCCCCCTTACAAGTTCCTGTCCGACAGCAAGATTCGCATCGGCGAAACCGACACAGCGCAGACCTAAGGTTCATCCAAGGTTCCAATCATGAGCGGAAATTCGACCTATCAGCCGCAAGGCCCCGTTATGCAATGGCTTGAGAAGCGGCTGCCGATCGGGGCGCTGATCCATTCTTCGTTCATCGTCTATCCGACGCCCCGCAACCTGAACTACTGGTGGACCTTCGGCGGCATTCTCTCGTTCATGCTGGGGGTGCAGATCATCACCGGCATCGTGCTGGCAATGCACTACACGCCGCATGTCGACCTCGCCTTCAATTCGGTCGAAGCCATCATGCGCGACGTGAACTACGGCTGGCTGTTGCGCTATGTGCATGCCAACGGCGCGTCGATGTTCTTTCTCGCCGCCTATATCCACATGTTCCGCGGCATGTATTACGGCTCCTACAAGGAGCCGCGCGAGGTCCTATGGATTCTTGGCGTGATCCTGCTCCTGCTGATGATCATGACCGGTTTCATGGGTTACGTGCTGGTCTGGGGTCAGATGAGCTTCTGGGCCGCCAAGGTGATCACCAACCTGTTCTCGGCCATCCCGGTAGTGGGCGATTCGATCGTCACCTGGCTGTGGGGCGGCTACGCGGTCGGCAATCCGACGCTGAACCGCTTCTACTCGCTGCACTACTTGCTGCCCTTCGTCATCGCCGGCGTGGTGGTGCTGCACATCTGGGCGCTGCACGTGGTCGGGCAGAACAACCCGACCGGCGTCGAGCCGAAGTCGGAAAAGGACACGGTGGCGTTCACGCCTTACGCGACCATCAAGGACGGGTTCATGATGGTCGTGTTCTGCATCCTGTTCGCGTGGTTCGTCTTCTATATCCCGGCCTATCTCGGGCATCCCGACAATTACATCATGGCCAATCCGGCGCAGACGCCGCCCGAAATCGTGCCCGAATGGTACTACCTGCCGTTCTACGCCATTCTGCGGGCGATCCCGAACAAGCTGTTGGGCGTGATGGCGCTTGGCGCCTCGATTCTCATCCTGGCTTTTCTGCCCTGGCTCGACACCTCGCCGGTGCGCTCGGGGCGGTACCGGCCGCTGTTCAGATTCTTCTTCTGGCTGTTCGTCGTCGTCTGCATCGGGCTTGGCTATCTGGGTTCGCAGCAGCCGGCCGGCTGGTACGTGGTCTTCGCCCGCTTGTTCACCGTCTACTACTTCGCGTTCTTCCTGATCATCCTGCCGTTGCTCGGATTGGTTGAGAAGACGGAGCCGCTGCCGAAATCGATCTCGGAATCGATCCTGCAGGGCAAGACCGCCGGCGCCAAGGCTTGAAGCGGGAGGAGAATGTCATGACCATGAAGACCAAGCTCCTCGCGCTGATGTTTTTGGCGGCGTTTGCCGGACCGGCCGCTGCACAGGAGGCTTCGGACACGCCGCCCAAGCTCTCGTGGTCGTTCGCGGGTCCGTTCGGCACCTTCGATCCCGGGCAGCTGCAGCGCGGGCTCAAGATTTATCACGATGTCTGCTCCAACTGTCACAGCATGAACTTGGTGACGTTCCGTAATCTCGCGGAGCCGGGCGGCCCCGGCTACTCGCCGGCGCAGGCCGCCGCGCTCGCCGCCACCTACAAATTGGCCGTGGGCGATCATTTCCCGGCGCCGCAAGAGGCGGTGATCAGTGCGTTCCCGATCAAGCCGCCGGACATGTCGGTGCTCGCCAAGGCGCGAGGCTATAAGCGCGGCTTCCCGGGCTTCGTGTTCGACTTCTTCACGCAATACCAGGAACAGGGCGTCGACTACATCGCGGCGGTGCTCAAGGGATACGAAAATCCGCCCGCCGGCGAGACCCCGCCGCCCGGTACTTTCTACAACAGGTATTTTCCCGGCCATAACATCGCCATGCCGCAGCCGCTGTTCCCCGGTGCGGTGACCTTTGATGACGGCTCGCCGCAGACACTGGAGCAGTACAGCCAGGACATCGCCGCGTTCCTGATGTGGGCGGCCGAGCCGCATCTCGTTCAGCGCAAGCGCATCGGCTTCCAGGTGATGATCTACCTGATCGTGTTCGCCGGCCTGCTCTATTTCACCAAAAGGAAGGTTTGGAGCGCGGTGCATGCTTGAACCGCGGCCGGCACCATTCCCAATTGCTTCCGGTCCTGCGGCTTGATCGCATGATCGCGACCCGCGGACCGCGAGCTCAAAGATCGCGAGTCCGCAAATCGCGAAATCACCGTCGCGAACGATGACCAAGACCGTCCTCGGCATCATCGGCGGTTCCGGCATTTACGATCTGCCGGGGCTCGAGGATGTGCGCGAGGAGCGCATCGCAAGCCCGTGGGGCGAGCCTTCCGCGGGCTTGCGCATCGGCACGATCGCCGGATTGCCGGTGGTCTTCCTCTCCCGCCACGACAAGGGCCATCGGCTCTCGCCCTCCGACATCAACTATCGCGCCAATATCGACGTGCTCAAGCGCGCCGGCGTCACCGACCTTGTCTCCCTCTCCGCCTGCGGCTCATTCAAGGAGGAGCTGCCGCCCGGAACGTTCGTGCTGGTCGACCAGTTCGTCGATCGCACGCACAAGCGCGAAAGCTCGTTCTTCGGCAAGGGCTGCGTGGCGCATGTCTCGATGGCGCATCCGGTGTCGCCGCGGCTGCGGCTGCATCTCGCGGCGGCCGCGGAGGTGGAAGGCATCAGCATCGCCCGCAACGGCACCTATGTGTGCATGGAGGGGCCGCAATTCTCTACCTTGGCCGAAAGCCTCACCTACAAGGGGCTTGGCTATTCGGTCATCGGCATGACCAACATGCCGGAGGCAAAGCTCGCCCGCGAGGCCGAGATCTGCTACGCGACGGTTGCGATGGTGACCGATTTCGACTGCTGGCATCCCGATCATGATGCCGTGACCGTGCAGGATATCGTCCGCGTGCTCATGGCCAATGCCGACAAGGCCAAGCACCTGGTCGCGCGCCTCGCCCGGGACTTTCCCCGCGAGCACGAGCCTTGCCCGATCGGTTCCGACCGCGCGCTCGATACCGCGCTCATCACCGCCCCGGAAGCGCGCGACCCGGCCCTGCTCAAGAAGCTCGATGCGGTCGCCGGCCGCGTCTTGGGCAGGCAATAGTAGCAATAGTAGCCCGCATGGAGCGTAGCGTAATGCGGGTCTCACTTCCCGGATTGCGGCGCCATGGCCGTCAAAGACGGGCGTAAGCGCCCTGAAGGCGCCTCTCTGAAGGCGCCTCCATCCGGGCTACAGGGCAGTCCTGTTGCGATTGCTTTCGTGTTTCGCCAGAGTGCGCCTTGCTGGTTTTTTTCGCGAGCAATCCATGATCAGCCCTCAGCTCGAATATGACCTCAAGACTTCGATCCGTACCATCCCGGATTATCCCAAGCCCGGCATCATGTTTCGCGACATCACTACGCTGCTCGGGGATGCGCGTGCATTCCGCCGGGCGGTCGACGAATTGGTGCAGCCCTGGGCCGGCATGAAGATCGATAAGGTCGCCGGCATCGAGGCGCGCGGCTTCATCCTCGGCGGCGCGGTGGCGCACCAGGTCTCGGCCGGCTTTGTCCCCATTCGCAAGAAGGGGAAGCTGCCGCACAAGCGGGTCAGTATCGCCTATTCGCTCGAGTACGGCCTGGACGAGATGGAGATCCACGAGGACGCGGTCGGCAGCGGAGAGCGCGTGATCGTGATCGACGATCTGATCGCGACCGGCGGCACCGCGGAAGGCGCCGTCAAGCTCCTGCGCCAGATGGGCGCGGTCGTGCTCGCGGCCTGCTTCATCATCGATCTGCCGGAGCTCGGCGGCGCCGACAAGCTGCGCAAGCTCGACGTGCCGGTGCGCACGCTGATCAGCTTCGAAGGTCACTGAGCCCCTCTCGCCTGCTCTGCGGCGGCCGCCTGAGCGATCAACGCGGATTGTGCGGGCCTCAAGGACCTGGCTCCGAGTCCGACCCTGCGGGAGCGCCATTGCCAGGGGGCGCCTGATCGGTCGGACTACCCCATGGACCAGGATCGCCGGCCGGCTCGGAGTCGCTCCATGGACCCGGCGCGGCCTCCGTCTCTTCGGAAGGCGCGGTCTCATCAGTCAATGCCAGCGGGCCGGGATCGTGTCCGCCGGCGAATTTGATGATCGCCTGGATGCGCTGCTCGATCGACGGGTGGGTGGCGAACAGGTCGGAAAATTCCTCACGCGGATTGTCGACGCACATTTCCATGAGTGCGGAGGTCGCGCCGTTGAGCTCGCCGCGACCTTCGATCTTGCGCAACGCGGAAATCATGGCGTCCGGGTTCTTGGTCAGCTCGACCGAGCCTGCGTCCGCCAAGAACTCGCGCGAGCGCGAGAGCGCAAAGCGGATAAGCAGCGACGTCAGCCATGCGACCGCGATCAACGCAAAGGCGATGATGATCGCGACACCGGCACCGCCACCGCGGTCGCGACTGCGCTCGCCGCGGAGGCCGATGCCGCCCTGGAAGGTCAAGCGGAAGATCAACTCGGCGAAGAACGAGATCGCGCCGGCGATGATCACCGCGATCACCATCATCCGCACATCGCCATTGCGGATGTGGGTCAGCTCGTGGCCCAGCACCGATTCGAGCTCGGCATCGTCGAGACGGTTGAGGAGACCGGAGGTCACCGTGATGGAATATTGCTTCTCATTTAAGCCGGTCGCGAAGGCGTTGAGGGCGGGTTCGTCCGCGATCTTCAGCTTCGGCATGGTGATGCCGCGCGAGATGCAGAGATTTTCCAGAAGATTGTAGAGCCGCGGCTCTTCGCGGCGGGTGACCTCGCGTCCGCCAGTCAGCGCGTCGATCATCGACTGGTGAAACCAGTAGGCGATGAAGATCCAGGCGATCGCGCCGGCCGTGGCCCAGGGCAGCGCCGCCCCCGTATCGGACCAGGCGCGCTCCAGGATCACCGGCGTCGGCGCGTAGAAGGTCAGCGCCTCGCCCACCACGGCGCCCGCATAGACCATGAGATAGACGAGCACGAACAAGCTGAGAAGCAGCGCGATCGAGCGCCGCTTGTTGGATTGAATATGCGTATAGAGACCGAAGGCCGCCATGCTCGATGCCTTGAGGCCTGCCGGCCGCGATCGGCAGCGCTTGGCCTGGCTAGAATTTCACCTGCGGCGCCTCGCTGACCGCTTGCCGCTCGGTGCCGAGATCGAAGAATTGCTTCTCGGTGAAACCGAGCGCAGGGGCGAACAGCGCCGCCGGGAAGCGCTGGATGCCGGTGTTGTACTCCTGCACCGCGTTGTTGAAGAAGCGGCGAGAGGCCGCAATCTTGTTCTCGAGATCCGTGAGCTCCGCCTGCAGCTGCTGGAAATTCTCGTTGGCCTTAAGGTTGGGATAGGCCTCCGACAGCGCGAAGATCTGGCGCAGGGCGCCGGTCAGGGCATTTTCGGCCGCCGCCTGCTGCGCCGGGCCCTGCGCGGTCATCGCCTGGTTGCGCGCCTGGATCACCGCTTCCAGCGTGCCGCGCTCATGCGCCGCATAGCCCTTCACGGTCTCGACCAGATTGGGAACGAGATCGTGGCGCTGTTTGAGCTGCACGTCGATGTCGGAAAAGGATTGATTGACGCGCTGGCGCAACGTCACCAGGCTGTTGTAGGTGGTGATAGCGAACAGCACCAGCACAACGACGATGACGGCGATAACGATACCGGTGGTCGACATGGGCAAGCTCCCTCAGGGCGTGCGGCCGTTGCAGATATAAAGCCGAGGACGCCCGCGGGCCAGTGGGTCGGCCGCCTTTACACCGCCTCGCGCAGTTTCACGGCGCCTTCGAGATCGACCGAGACCAGCTGCGAAACCCCGCGCTCCGCCATGGTGACGCCGTAGAGGCGGTTCATCCGCGCCATGGTGATCGGGTTGTGGGTGATGATGATGAAGCGCGTGGAGGACAGCCGCGTCATCTCGTCGAGCAGATCGCAAAAGCGCTCGATGTTGTGGTCGTCGAGCGGTGCATCGACCTCATCCAGCACGCAGATCGGTGCCGGGTTGGTGAGGAACACCGCGAAGATCAGCGCGAGCGCCGTCAGCGCCTGCTCGCCACCCGACAGCAGCGACAGGGTCGCCGGCTTCTTGCCGGGCGGCTTGGCGATGATCTCGAGGCCCGCTTCCAGGGGATCGTCATGCTCTATCAGCTGCAGCTCGGCGGTGCCGCCGCCGAACAGCTCGGTGAACAGGCGCTTGAAGTGATTGTGAACGACTTCGAAGGAACTGAGCAGCCGCTCGCGGGCTTCGCGGTTGAGGCTCTGGATGCCCTGGCGCAGGCGCTTGATCGCCTCGACCAAGTCGTCGCGCTCCCGCGTCAGGTTTCCGTGCTGGGCCTCGACCTCGTTCAGCTCTTCCTCGGCGCGCAAATTGACTGCGCCCAGGCGCTCGCGCTCGCGCCGTAGCCGCTCCAGCCGCGCTTCCACGTCGGAGGTTTCGGGAAGCTCGGCGTCCGGCTTGAGCTCGGCGAGCTCGGCGACCGCTTCGGGAGCAACCTCGAGCATCTCGCGAATTTCACGGGCAATGTCGGTGAGCCGCCGCTTGGCCCCTTCGAACCGCTCCTCCGCGCGCGCCGCCTCTTCGCGTGCCGCGCTGGTTGCTTCGAGCGCGGCGCGGGCCGCGCGATCGGCCACGGCAAGCGCGTTCTCGGCTTCGGCCAGGCGATCGGCGGCGGCGCGACGCGCGGCTTCCGCAGCTTCGATCTCGCCGATCAGCGCGACGCGCTTCTCCGCAAAGGCTTCCGGCGCGTGCTCCAGGCTGGTGCGCTCAGCCTGCGCCTCTTCGACACGCCCTGCGAGCGTCGAGATCTGTGCGAGGGCGCCATCGCGCCGCTCGGCCCAGCCCGCGCGCTCGGCGGCGATGGCCTGCAACCGGCGCTGCGCAAGCTCGGCCTCGCGCGCGAGCGCTTGCGCTTGCGCCCGCTGCTCGGCGAGGCGCGCGCGATGCTCTTCGACTTCGCCGCGCACCCGCGCGAGCTTCTCCTCGACGTCGGCGGAGGCGGGCAGGCTCGCCAGCGACCGCTCGGTTTCGCCCGCCGCCACGATCGTCTCGTCACGGCTGGCAGCAAGACGCGCCTTGGCCTCGGTGAGCGCGGAAAGCCGCGCGGCGGTGCGGGAGACCTCGCGCTCGCCTGCGGCGTGCTGCTCACGCGCCGCCAGCGCAGCGTGCTGCAGCTCGCGCCAGCGGGCGCGAGCTGAGGCATCGGCTTCGGCGGCCGCGGCGACCTCAGCCTCGGCGGCCGTTACGGCCACACGCTTGGCCTCGACCTCGGCACGCAAGGTTCCGAGCTCTGCTTCGATGTCGATGAGACGGTTCTTGCCGGCGAGGCGCCGCGCGGCGCCGGTCGGCGCGTTGGCCGCAACCGCAAATCCATCCCAGCGCCACAGGTCGCCTTCGGGCGAAACCAGTCGCTGGCCCGGCTTTAACAGCGCGACGAGCCGCGGCGCATCCTCGCGCCTGATCACGCCGATCTGCGCCAGTCGGCGTGCCAGCTCGGCCGGAGCGCGGACATGCTGCGCGAGCGGCGTGACGCCTTCCGGCAACGGCGGATCGGTCGGCTCGATAGCCGCGCCGCCCCAGCGCATGGGCGCCGATTGATCGATCGGGGCTTCCAAATCGTCGCCCAGCGCAGCCCCGAGCGCGGCCTCGAAGCCCTTGTCGACGCTCAGGCTGTCGATCACTCCCGGCCAGAGGTTCTTGGTGTCGACGTGGAGCAGTCGCGCCAGCGTCTTGGCTTCGGTATCGAGACGCTGGGCGCGGCGTTCGGCGTCGGCGAGCGGTGGACGGGTCGCGTCGAGGGCCTGACGGGCGGCGGATTGCGCCGCCTCTGATCGCATTGCGGCCGCCTCGGCCTCGGCGACGGCGGCTTGCGCGGCTTCGACAGCTGTCGCCAGCGCCGAGAGGTCGGGGCCCGCCTGCGGATTGAGGCTCGCGAGCTCGGCTTCCACCGCCGCAGCCTCGCTCTCGAGCCGAGCCTGGCGCTCGGCATGCTCGCGCGCTGCCTTGGTGAGTTGATTGCGCCGTGCGCTGAGATCGGCCAGCGTGCCGGTCAGCTCCGCAAATGTCTTTTCAGCGGCGCCGAGCAGCTCGTCGTTCGCGGCAACACGCTGATCGGCATCGGCGCGCTGCTGGGCGTGGGTCGCCGTCTCCTGCTGCAGCACCCCCTCCTCGGCGGCCAGCCGGGTAAGCGCCGCCTCAGCGTCGCCGGCGAGCCCGCGCTCGCGCGCGATGTCCGCATTGAGCTGGGTGAGGCGCTGTCCGAGCTCGGCGATGCGCTCACGGGCGCGGGCCTCCTCGCGCTCGAGAGTTTCGCGCGCGATCACCAGGCGCTGCAACGCCGCCGCGGCGCCCGCCTCCGCCTCGCGCAGCGCCGGGAGTGCGGCGGCCGCGTCCGCCTGGCGGCGCGAGGCCTCAGCCTCTTCACCGGTGCGCGTCGCCACCACGCGGACCGCGACATCCTTGGCGTGCTCGGCTTCGCCATTCTCAGCCTTGGCCGCCATCCAGCGCAGGTGAAACAGGGTCGCCTCGGCCTTGCGCACCTGCTCGGACACCACGCGATAGCGCACCGCCTGCTTGGCCTGGCGCTTCAAGCCTTCGATTTGCCCGACCAGCTGGTTGATGACGTCCTCGAGCCGCGTCAGATTCTGCTCCGCGGCGCGCAGCCTGAGCTCCGCCTCATGCCGGCGCGCATGCAGCCCGGCGATACCCGCAGCCTCTTCCAGGACGCGCCGCCTCTGCTCGGGCTTGGCTTGGATAATCTCGCCGATGCGACCCTGGTGCACCAGCGCCGGCGAGCGCGCACCGGTCGATGCATCGGCCAGGAGTATCTGCACGTCGCGCGCACGCACCTCGCGACCGTTGATCCGATAGGTCGAGCCATGCTCGCGCTCGATACGGCGCGACACGTCGAGCGAATCGTGCTCGTTGAACTGGGCCGGCGCTTTGCGATCGGTGTTGTCGATCGCGATTGCGACCTCGGCATTGTTTCGGGCCGGCCGGTTGTTGGTGCCGGCGAAGATCACGTCTTCCATGTCGGCTGCGCGCATCGCCTTGTGGGACGATTCGCCCATCACCCAACGCAGCGCCTCGACCAGATTCGATTTGCCGCAACCATTGGGACCGACCACCCCCGTCAGGCCGGGCTCGATCAGGAAATCGGTCGGTTCGACGAAGGACTTGAAGCCGAGAAGCCGCAGTCGGGTCAGTTGCATGGGGAGCTTGTTCCAGGCTCGGCGGTTCCTGCCCGCAGGCGCATCGCCCCCGACAGGCGGGCGGATGAATCAACAAAATCTCGCGCCCTTAAGCGAGCCGCGAGGGGCGAGTGCCGCCCGGACATTGCAGAGGCCGGCCTGATTCGGCAACAGAAACGCGACGTTGCACCGCTTCTGCCCGGTTGCCCTGTGGGCAACCGGGTTTGCGGGGGATACGCTGCCCGCACGCGTAGACTGAGCTCTCAGCTCTTAAGGTAGGGAGCGAATTGCGCTTCCATCTCCTCGATCGAGAGGTCGCCCGCCATGCGCTTGCCGTTGATGAAAAAGGTCGGCGTCGAATTGACCCCAAGCTTCTCGGCCGCCTGATTGCGCACCTTCTCGATGCCGTCGATCATTTCTTTGTTGTCGAGGCAGGCCTCGAAGGCTTCCTGGGTCAGGCCCGCCTGCTTGGCAATGGCCGTCAGTGGCCCAAGCGGCCTTTGCACGACCCAGTCCCGCTGCGATGCGAACAGGGTCTCGATCAAAGGGAAGTATTTGTCGGGTCCGGCGCACCGGGCCAAGATGAAACCGGCGGCTGCGAGTGTGTCGAGCGGGAATTCCCGCATCATGTAGCGCACCTTGCCGGTATCGATGTAGCGCTTCTTCAATTCCGGAAAAGTGGTCATCGAGAAATGGGCGCAGTGGGGGCACGTCATCGAAGCATATTCGATCACCGTGATGGGCGCCTTAGCGTCTCCCATGGCCATTTCGCCCAGCGGATTGGGCTTCATCAGCTCGTCAAGAGGTACCGGCGGATCGTCGGCGCGCGCCGGCTGCACGAAAGCGAGGGAAGGGAAACGGCTCAGGGCCGCCGCGACGCCGCCAAGCGCCAGTGCTGCCGTGGCCATGGCCAAAGTGCCTCGGGTAAATTCGCGACGGGTGATCTTCACTTCAGGACTCCCTGGTTGGATTCCTAGCTGGCCGGCATGGCGATCTGCAGGTCGGGCCTCACACGTGCGGCCATTCCTAAACCATAAACCCGGCAATGGCGAGAAGACCTGCCCATTGCTTCCGCAGCTCGCGTCGAAGGGTGCCGCGATATATCACGAACTTGGCAACCGGGGCACCGGGTCCCGGGTCACGTGTCATTGATCGTACGGGAGGGCAGCCGCATGGCCGCACCAAGCTTGGCGAGAGCGTTGCGCAGCTCGTCATCCTTGATTCCGGCCAGGTCCTTGGCGATCGCTGCGATCGTTTCCGCCTCCGGTTCCGGTGGGGACGGTCGCGGCGCACGACGCGAGAGCGGCGCCTGCCGCAGGCGCAGCGCAGCGACAGCGCGCCAGCCGAAGAACTGGTTGACCCGCTGCAGGATGATATCCGACTGGTGCTGAACTTCCAGCGCGGCCGGACCTTCGACCCGCAGCACCAGGGTCCCGGGCTCGGGCGCGCTGTTTCCCTGCGGTCGGCGCGGCCATTGAATCTTTTCCGGCTGCGCATGCGCCGCGATCTCCGCTCCGACGATCTCTGCCCAGCGGGTCACGAGCTCGACCGAGGCGAAGCCCAGCTTGGCGAAAGCCTCGCCGAGCGTCTTGCGCGAGACGTCCGCCAGTGGACGCAGGGATGAGGCAGGCTTGCTCATGCCGGATTGTCGGCTATTGATCGAACTCTCATGACGCTAGCAGGCGATCAAGCGTTGCGGAAGGCGCGGGGAACGGCCGGGGAAAAGTCACCCGCGGCTGCGCGTAGCCTGCCGGCCGCCGCCGAGCTCCTGGACTGGTACGACCGCAACCGTCGCGATCTGCCGTGGCGCGCACGCGCAGGCGCCGCGGCCGATCCCTACCGAGTCTGGCTGTCGGAAATCATGCTGCAGCAGACCACTGTGACGGCGGTGGCGCCCTATTTCGCACGCTTCCTGACGCGCTGGCCGAGCCTTGCCGCGCTCGCCGCCGCGCCGCTCGAGGATGTGCTGAAGTCCTGGGCCGGTCTCGGCTACTATGCACGCGCCCGCAATCTGCATGCCTGTGCCCGTCTGGTGATGAAAAAATACGATGGCGCTTTTCCGTGCACGGAAGCGGGTTTGCGCGAATTACCGGGTATCGGCCCCTATACGGCCGGCGCCATCGCGGCGATCGCGTTCGGGGCCCAGGCGGCGGCGGTCGACGGCAATGCAGAGCGTGTGATCGCGCGCTTGTTCGCGGTCGAGCAGGCATTGCCGGCCGCGAAGTCGCAAATCCGCGACTTGGCTGCCAGCCTGGTGCCGCCCCACCGGTCCGGAGATTTCGCCCAGGCGATGATGGATCTGGGTGCCACTATCTGCACACCGGCGCGACCCGCCTGCACGATCTGTCCTTGGATGCCGGTCTGCCGGGCGCGTGAGCGCGGCGACCCGGGAAGCTTTCCACGGCGCATGCGCAAGTCTGAAGGGCGCCTGCGGCGCGGTGCGGCCTTCGTGCTCATCAAGGCTGGCGGAAAGCTTTTGGTCCGCACGCGTCCGCCAAAGGGGCTGTTGGGCGGCATGACCGAAGTCCCGACAACGGAGTGGGTGCATGATTTCGACGACGCACAGGCGCTTCGCCAAGCCCCGCGGCTTAAGGGCACGCGGCCGAAATGGCAGCGCCTGCCTGGCAGCGTGCGGCATGTGTTCACGCATTTTCCACTAGAGCTCGTGGTCTATTCCGCGGAGGTTGCAGCCGACGCGATCGCGCCTGCCGGCACACGCTGGATCGCGCTCGAAGGCCTCTCCGGCGAGGCGCTGCCCAGCTTGATGCGAAAGGTCGTCGCGCACGCCGTCAAGCCGAGGTGACTTTCAGGCCGTGCTCATCTCGGCGCGCACTTCAGCGCGCAAGCTGTCGATCGAGATGAGGCCTTGCGGTGTCTCCACATGCCAGAAGGCCCAGCCGTTGCAGGCCTCCAACCCTTGCGCCAGGGCGCCGATCCGATGGATCGAGCCGACGCTGTCGCCGAGCGTGATGGTGCCATCGGCGCGGACCAGCGCCCGATGCCTTCGCTTGGCATCGACCAGGCGGGCGCCGGCGGATACGAGCCCGCGCTCGATCAGCGATGCGAACGGCACGCGCGGCGCCTCACGCGCGGTCATGAACGGCGCGAGCGTAGCTTCCGGCAGCGGCTTGGCGGCCGCGATGCGCGCGCGCGCGGCCGCCGCATAGTCGCCGTCGCGCTCGATCCCGATGAAGCGGCGGCCGAGCTGTTTGGCGACGGCGCCGGTCGTGCCGGTGCCGCAGAACGGATCAAGCACCAGGTCTGCGGGCCGCGAAGAGGAAAGGATCACGCGCGCGAGCAGCGTCTGCGGCTTCTGCGTCGGGTGCAGCTTCTTGCCATCCGCGCTTTTCAGACGTTCCTCGCCGGTGCACAGCGGCAGTGTCCAGTCGGAGCGCACCTGCACGTCATCGTTGCCGGCCTTCAACGCTTCGTAATTGAATGTGTAGGACTTCGCATTCTGGTCGCGCGCGGCCCAGATCATGGTCTCATGTGCGTTGGTGAAGCGCCGGCCGCGAAAGTTCGGCATCGGGTTGGATTTGCGCCAGATCACATCGTTGAGGATCCAGAAGCCGGTGTCCTGCAGGATCGTTCCGACACGGAAAATGTTGTGATAGGAGCCGATCACCCACAGCGTGGCGGCAGGCTTCATTAAGCGCCGGCAGGCCAACAGCCAGGCGCGGGTGAAATCGTCATAGGCGGAAAAGCTCGCGAATTTATCCCAGGCGTCATCGACCGCGTCCACACGCGAATCGTCGGGCCGCTTGAGATCTCCGCGCAGCTGCAGATTATAGGGCGGGTCAGCGAAAACCAGATCGACGCTCTCCGCCGCGAGCTTCGACATTTCCGCGACGCAGTCGCCGACCAGAATGCGATCGGATGGGTGAGACTCGTAAACAACGCGGGGCGCCCGAACGGACGCCCCGCGACGCGGTACAACCATGACCCAGAACTCTGACTCAGGTGACTCCGTCGGCGACGCGGGACCTACAACCGACAAAAGCCATCATGCCGGCCTAAGGTAAAAATCGGCTTAACCGCCATTGCATTTCGCTAGGCAAGCGCGCCCGAGCGCCTATATCCCCTAACGAGAATCACTGCGTATGCACCGGAGCAGCGCCAGGTTGAAATCGTTCAAGGAGATTGATCATGCGTTTGGATGACCTTCCGGAGAGCGGCAATATCGAGGATCGACGCGGCGAAGGCGGCGGATTCGGCGGCTTCCCGGGCGGTCGAGGCGGTTTGGGCATCGGCACCGTGTTGGTGCTTGGCCTGGTCGGTTGGGCGCTCGGCATCGATCCACGGCTTTTGATCGGCGGCGCGGAGCTCATCTCCGGCGGCGGCGAGCCGCAGATGCAGGCGCCGGTGCGCGAACGTCAAACCGGCGTGCCGCAGGACGCGATCGGTATCGAGGTCTCGAAAGTCCTGGGCAGCACCGAGGTCGTATGGAAGGATATTTTCGCCAAGAATGGACAAACATATCGGGCGCCGACGCTGGTGATGTATTCGGGGGCGACGAGGGCGGGCTGCGGCGCCGCGCAGGCCGCGATGGGTCCTTTCTATTGCCCGGTGGACCAGAAAGTGTATCTCGATACCTCGTTCTTCCGCGAGATCCAGACCCGCTTTCACGGTTGCGAGGCGGGCAGCAGGGCCTGCCTGTTCACGCAAGCTTATGTGATAGCGCATGAGGTTGGTCATCATGTGCAGAATCTGCTCGGCATCCTGCCGAAGGTGGAGCAACAACAGCGAGCGATGAGCAAGACGGATGGCAACCGCCTGCAGGTCCGGGTCGAGTTGCAGGCCGATTGCCTTGCCGGCGTATGGGCCAATCATTCGGAGCAGCAGTGGAATCTGCTTGAAGCGGGCGACGTGGAGGCTGCGCTGCGTACCGCAGCGGCGATCGGTGACGATAGGTTGCAGAAGCAGGCGCAGGGTTATGTGGTGCCGGATTCGTTTACCCATGGCACGTCCGAGCAGCGCCAGCGCTGGTTCAGCGCGGGCCTCAAGGGCGGCTCGGTGGCGAGTTGCAACACTTTCGGAGCAAGCCAGCTCTGACGGCGGACGCGAAAGTTTTTGGATCATGCGCTGGGGAATGCGCCATGCCTGGGATCGACGAGAAACGCGAATTCCTGTCATTGCGCATCGCGGTCTTGACCATCTCGGATACCCGCGCGCTCGCTGACGACAAGTCCGGCGCTACGCTCGCGGAGCGTATCCAGGCGGCCGGCCATGTGCTTTTCGAACGGGCCATCGTGCCGGACGATGTCGCCGCCATTCGGGAGCGTGTTAAGGGCTGGATCGCCAGGCCCGAGATCGATGTGATCATCACCACCGGCGGCACCGGATTTACGGGCCGCGACGTGACCCCAGAGGCGATCGAGCCGCTGTTCGAGAAGCGCATGGACGCCTTCTCAGCGCTCTTCCTGATGGTGAGCTTCGGCAAGATCGGGACTTCGGCGATCCAGACACGGGCGACCGCGGGCGTTGCCGGTGCGACCTATATCTTCTGTCTTCCAGGCTCGCCCGGTGCCTGTCGCGACGCCTGGGACGAGATACTCGTGCACCAGCTCGACTACCGCTTTCGCCCCTGCAATTTCGTCGAGATCATGCCGCGGCTGGACGAGCATCTGCGACGCTCGAAAGCGCAAGGCGCCACAATCTGATGTTCATTCACCGCGCCGCCGCCATCAAGGCGCGGCTGCGCAGCATGACGATGCGGCGACGCCCGAGGCGGCGCAGCAGCTTACCTTCCGGGTCGGCGTCGCCGTCAAGATGCCCGCCGGCGCGCTCGTAAAGCATCTTGGAGATCAGCAGGCCTTGCTGCGGCCGCGGGGCCGCCCCGAGCGCGGCGGCGATCAGCCCCAATCCCTGGATTATCGCGGCGCCGAGTGTCTCGACGTCCTGGGTGCGCCGAAATGCGGCCGCCCGCCTATCGGAATGCCCGCCCATTTCGGCCTGCTCGATGAAGCGCCGGGTCTCGTCGACCCAAGTCCGGTCCGGCACAGCGCCTGCGCGCAGGAACAAAAGCCAATCGGATCGCGCGCCGGCTGCGGCTTGGCGCAAGCGCTGGCCAAGGGGCGCCGCCAACACGTCGATGCGGCAGCCGGCTGCGTCGGCGATCATGGCGGTAGCGTCGCTCGACCCGGCATCCGCCACGATCACCTCGCGCACGACGCCGGCCATCGCACCCGGAACCAGCGCCGCCAGTGTCGGCACCAAAGCGCGCTCGGCGTTTTCCGTGGGAATGACCACGCTCAGCATCTGCAAAGCCCCCAAAGGACAGCCCAATGACCGCGGCGGCAAAATAGCATGTCGGCTCCGACTGGAATGCGCGACCCCCCTTGCCAAAGGGCGCGGCGGAGCATGCGGCAAGGACCCCCTCCTTGTTTGTTCTTGATATGTTCTAATGGCCTCGCTACATTGGCGTCATGTCGCGCAACGCCGCAGCCATGAGGCTTTCGCACTCCGCCGACGGAGCCGGCCGGCCGGCGAGTGCCGAAGACGATCCGGCGGGAGGGACCGCGGTTTCGGCTGACCGCCGGCGCGGCCGGGCTGCCCAGTCGAATGCATCCGGGCGCTACGAGGCGCTCGCCCGCGTCGCCTTCGACGACGGCTGGCAAGGTCTCGAGGAACTCCCCGCCTTCAAGACCCAGGTGACGGTGGACGCGACCCGCACCATCATCACTCGCAACGATTCGCCGGATATTTCCTTCGACCGATCCATCAACCCCTATCGCGGGTGCGAGCATGGCTGTGTCTATTGTTTCGCACGGCCGACGCATGCCTATCTTGGGCTATCGCCGGGCCTGGATTTTGAATCAAAGCTTTTCGTCAAGCCCGACGCTCCTCGACTGCTGGAGAAGGAATTATCGGCGCCCGGCTATGAGCCGCGCACGATAGCGATCGGCACCAACACCGATCCCTATCAGCCCATCGAACGCGAGTACCGGGTGATGCGCGGCATCCTGGAGGTGCTCGAGCGCTACGGCCATCCGGTCGGCATTGTCACCAAATCGGCGTTGATCCTGCGCGACCTCGACATCCTGTCGCGTCTGGCGGCGCGCAATCTGGTCAAGGTCGCGATCTCGGTGACGACGCTCGATCCGAAGCTTGCCCGTGCGATGGAGCCGCGCGCAACCACACCACCGCGTCGGCTCGAGGCCCTGCGGCAGTTGGCGGCAGCGGGGGTGCCGACCTCGGTGATGGTGGCGCCGGTCATTCCGGCCGTCAACGACAGCGAGATCGAGCGCATACTCGACACCGCCTCGGCGCTCGGTGTGAAGGGGGCAGGCTATGTGCTGCTGCGGCTGCCGCTGGAGGTTCGCGACCTCTTCCGCGAGTGGCTCGCCGCCAACTTTCCCGACCGCGAGCGGCACGTTTTCAGGCTCATCCGCGACATGCGGGGCGGCAGGGACTACGATTCGAGCTTCGGCCAGCGCATGACCGGATCAGGCCCGGTCGCCTGGATGATCGGGCGGCGGTTCGAGGCCGCCTGCGCCAAGCTCGGCCTCAACACCTGCAAGACGACGCTCACGACTGCGCACTTCTCTCCACCCAATCGCCGCGCCGAGCAGCTCAGCCTGTTCTGAGGCTCCGGCAAGCCTCGCAACTTTCCCCAACCGGCAATATCGCGGTTGACTGGCGGCCGCCTGCGCGCACCATCGCGGCATGAGTTCCCGTGCCGCGAGTCGCCAACAACCGTCGAAGCCGCGCGCCGCCCGGCTTCCGCTCGGGGAAGAGGAGTTGCGCCCGACGTTCCGGCGCGAGCGCGCGGCGCTGAAACGCGGCGTTTGGCCTGTGGCCGGCTGCGATGAGGCGGGTCGCGGTCCGCTCGCCGGTCCGGTGGTTGCCGCGGCGGTCATTCTCGATCCCGGCCGGGTTCCGCGCGGGCTCGATGATTCCAAGAAGCTCAGCGCCGCAGAGCGTGAGAAGCTCTATGCGAAGATCTGCGCCACCGCACATGTTTCGGTTGCCTTTGCACCGCCGGCGCGTATCGATCGTGACAATATCCTGCGCGCCTCGCTATGGGCGCTGGCGCGGGCGGTCGCCGCACTGCCTTTGCGTCCGCGCTTGGTTCTGGTCGACGGGCGCGATCGGATCGTCGCCGATTGCGATTGCGAGGCGGTGGTGCGGGGCGATGCCATCATCGCCTCCATTGCGGCCGCCTCCATCATCGCCAAGGTCACGCGCGACCGCTTGATGGCGCGACTGGGCGCGATACATCCGGGCTACGGCTTCGAGCGGCATATGGGTTACAGCGTGCCCGAGCATTGCACAGCGCTCATACGGCTCGGGCCGACCATCCACCATCGCCGCAGCTTTGCTCCGGTCGCGGCCCGGTACGACAGCCTCACTGATGCAGCGGCCGTTTCGGCGGACGAGATCATACCGGGCTTGCTGCTTCCGGATCAGGCTTAGCTCCGTGCCCCCAGCACCCCTGCATCAATAGGTTGCCTCCGGCTGATGCTCTACGTCTCAATCATCGTCGAGCTTCTGCGCGCGCGCCCGGCGCTGACCGTCTGGATCGCGGCCGGCCTGCAGGCCGCGGTGTGGACGCTCGTGCCGGCCGGCTTTTATGCCGGGCCACCCGGCAATCTTCCGTTTGTGCTCGCCATCGGGCACGAATTCCATTTCGGCACCTATCTTGGTCCGCCGCTCGCGTTTTGGCTCGCGGAGATTGTCTTTCGCCTGAGCGGGCGCAGCTTCTTTGCGATCTACGCGCTGTCCCAGGTCTGCGTGCTTGTGACTTATTGGGCAATGTTCCGCCTGGGACGGGCGATAGTCGGTGCGCAGCAGGCGGCGATCGCGGTGCTCCTGCTGGTCGGCATTTCGAGCTGCACGGTGGCGACGCCAGAATTTGGCCCGGCAGTTCTCGCCATGCCGCTCTGGTCCCTCACATTGCTGCACTATTGGCTCACAATCGTGAAGGGAGAGCGCAAACATCAAATTGCGCTCGCGATCGATGTTGCCCTGATCCTCACCACCACCTATGCGGCGATCGTGCTGATCCCCCTCCTGGCTCTGTTCACATGCGCCAATCCGCGCACCCGGCCTTTGCTGCGCGGCCGAACCCTTTGGCCGGCCGGCGCCGCCGCTATCGCCCTTTTGCCGCTACTCCTTTATTGGGCGGTCGCCAGCAATGATGATCTTGGCCCCATGCTGACTCGGTTGCGAGACGCCAGCGCGGTTGCCGGAAATTTCACCGCTTGGCTACGTCAGCTGGGGGTCCTCATCGGCACGCAGGCCGGGCTGATCGTGCTGGTCAGTATCGTCGCGCACTATCCCTGGTCGAAGTCGAGGCCCGCCCCGGTGATCACGCGCGCCCCCCTCGACCCGTTCGCCCAGCAATTCGTTTTTTTCTTCGCCACTATGCCGGCATTATTGGCCACCATCGGCGCGGTTCTCGTTGGATCGCCGACCCCGGTGGGCGGCACTGCGCCGCTCCTGCTCCTCTCCGGGATTGCCGTCGTGATCGCGGCCGGCGATGCGATCGCGCTCAGCCATCAGCGAAGTGTCATTGCGACCTGGTTCGGTCTCCTGGTCGCGCCGCCGGTTCTGGCGGTGCTGGCGCTTGCCATATTGCCCTGGTTCGGCATCGACCTCGCCATCAACCAACCGGCCGCGGCGATTGCACCCTTCTTTGCCGACAGCTTCCAACGCCGCTTTGGCAAGGACTTGCCAATCGTCACCGGCGACGCGCGTACGGCGGCGCTGGTCAGCCTCGCGACGGCCCGCCCGAGCCTGTTCCTGCAAGCGACGCCGCGGCGCTCGCCCTGGATCTCGATGCGCGACATCGCGGCGAAAGGCGCGGTCGTGATCTGGCCGACCAACGACACCGCGGGCCAGCCGCCCGCCGCCATCTTGCAGGATTTTCCCGACATGGTGCCGGAGGTCCCGCACACATTCGAGCGCACGGTGCGGGGCAATCTGCCGCCGTTGCGGTTCGGCTGGGCGGTCATCCGTCCGCAGCCGCCGGAGACATCCGGCCCCGCGTCGCCCGCGAAGCCCTGATTGTTGGCCGGGTAGTGGCGCGGGGGCAGGGCGGCAGGATATTGTTGGTGCGGGTATTTTGGGCGGGGGCAAATGATGGCCGATATCAGCAAGGCGGCCGGCGTGGGCGCCGGCGTCCGGTCATGGGTCGAGCGGACCTTCGGGCTCGCGCAGCACGACACGAGTCTGCGCACCGAATTTGTCGCCGGGCTCACCACCTTTCTCACGATGGTCTACATCGTGTTCGTCAATCCGGTGATTCTTGGCAATGCCGGAATGGACAAGGGCGCGGTGTTCGTCGCCACCTGCATAGCCGCAGCGGCCTCCACCTTGGTGATGGCGTTCTACGCCAATTATCCGATTGCGCTTGCCCCCGGCATGGGACTCAACGCCTTCTTCGCCTTCACGGTCGTGCTCACTTACAAATACACTTGGCAGCAGGCGCTCGCCGGCGTGTTCTGCTCCGGCGTGATCTTTTTGTTGATCTCGATCTTCCGCATCCGCGAATACGTCATCAACGCGATCCCGAGGAACCTCAAGCTTGCGATCTCGGCCGGCGTCGGCCTGTTCCTCGGAATCATCGCACTGGAGGATGCCAAGATCGTGGTCGCGAGCCCAGCCACGCTGGTGACCCTCGGCGATCTTACCAAATGGCCGGCGGTCCTGTGTCTTCTCGGCTTCGTGCTGATCGCTGCGCTCAACTCCCGCAAGATCGTCGGCGGCACGTTGATCGGCATCCTCATTGTGAGCCTCATCGGTATCCCGCTCGGCCTCACGCACTTCACCGGCATCCTCTCGGCGCCGCCATCGCTGGCACCGACCCTGCTCCAGCTCGACTTTTCGCGCCTGGCCGAGCCGACCTTCCTGATCGTGATCTTCAGCTTTCTCATTGTCGACGTGTTCGACAATGCGGGCACGCTCATCGGCGTGACGTATCGCGCCGGCCTCACCGACGCGGAAGGAAATCTGCCGCGCATGCGCCAAGCGCTGACCGCCGACAGTTTCGCGGCTATTTTCGGCTCGTTGATCGGCACCTCGACCACGACCAGCTATATCGAGAGCGCCGCCGGGGTTTCGGCGGGCGGGCGCACCGGCCTCACGGCGCTGTTTGTCGCGATCTTCTTCCTGCTCACGTTGTTCTTCTCTCCGCTCGCGACCATGATCGGCGATTACGCGTCGGCGGCGGCACTGCTCTATGTGGCTTGCATGATGGTGCGCGGACTGGCCGAGATCGATTGGGATGACGCAACCGAAGCCGCCCCGGCGGTGATCGCGGCGGTCGCCATGCCGCTTACCTATTCGATCGCGACCGGCATCGGGCTCGGTTTCACCACCTATGTGCTGTGCAAGATCGCCGCTGGCCGGTTCCACGAAGCCAAGCCGGCCGTCGTCGGGCTCGCGCTCATTTTCGCGATCAAGTTCGCGCTGCCCTCTTAGCCGATGCAGCTCTATGAAGGCGAGCTCAATGCCTTCTTGATCGCCAGAAAATCACGCCAGGCGAGCCGCTTCTGCAATGGCTGCCGCAGCAGGTAGGCCGGATGGAGGGTGGCAGTCGCGCGAATCTCCCGGCGTCCGGTCGCAAACGCGAACCAGCGGCCACGCGTTCGCAATATGCCGTCGCGCGTGCCGAGCAGCGTCTGCGCCGAAGGTCCGCCAAGGCAGACCAGCACGTCGGGATCCACGAGTTCGATCTGGCGCAGCGTGAACGGCAAACAGATCGCCGACTCCTGCGGCGTCGGGGTGCGGTTTCCGGGCGGCCGCCACGGTACGATGTTGGCGATATAGGCGTCGGCGCGCGTCAGGCCGATCGCTGCCATCATGCGGTCCAGCAGCTTGCCGGAGCGGCCGACGAACGGCAATCCTTCGATATCCTCGTCGCGGCCGGGCGCCTCGCCGACGAACATCACGCGTGCTTGCGGATTGCCGTCGGCGAACACGAGCTGGGTTGCGGTGGCCCGCAGCGTGCAGCCGGCAAAGCCGTTCAGTATCGCTCTGAGCTGCTCGAGGCTCTGCGCATTCTTCGCCTCCTCACGCGCCGCCATCACGGCGGTGTCGGGCGGCAGCGGCATCGGCGCGGCGGCCGCCCGCGGCCGATCGTTGATGTCCGTGCGGATGAAGGGCGGCGCGGCCGCCGCCAACATCGCGGTGGTTGCCCGCGTGGTGAGCGCAGGCGGTGCGACCGGATCGGCAAAGCGGTCGATTGGGGCCTCGTCGAGCGCGACATCGACGCCGGCTTCGACATAGAAGGCCAGGAGCTCGCGCACCGCCTGATTGTGATCTCCGCTCATGTTCCGGCTATGAAACCACACACCCTTTGCGGGCGTAAATGGAACAGGTGATCGTGGTGCAACAAGGCCGCTTGAATTGGCATACGGTTTGCTGAAAAAGGCACTGCCCCGCCGCGCTGAGGACTAGAATAGCAGCCATTCGAACCCGGGATGCGCACCTAGATGACCGATCAGAGTTTGTCCAGCGAAGAGCTCCCTGCGCGCGAGTCGATGGAGTTCGACGTGGTCGTGGTCGGGGCGGGGCCGGCCGGGCTTGCCGCGGCGATCCGCCTCAAGCAAGTCGCCCCGCAGGCCACCGTCGTCGTGGTGGAGAAAGGCTCGGAAGTCGGCGCCCATGTCCTCTCCGGGGCAGTGATCGATCCCATCGGCATCGACCGGCTGTTGCCGGATTGGCGCCGCGAGGACAGCCCGCTTGAAACGCAAGTGACCGACGACCGCTTTTACTGGCTTTCCGCCGCCCGCGCCGTGCGCGTACCCAATTTCCTGATGCCGCCGCTCATGAGCAATCACGGCAATTACGTGGTTTCGCTCGGCGAGGTGTGCCGTTGGCTCGCCGCCAAGGCCGAGGGCCTGGGCGTGGAAATCTATCCCGGCTTTGCGGCGAGCGAAGTGCTGTTTGACGAGCACGGCGCGGTTCTCGGCATTGCGACCGGCGACATGGGAGTGGCGCGGGACGGACACCGCAAGCCTTCCTTCACGCGCGGCATGGAGCTGCGCGCCAAATACACGTTGTTTGCTGAAGGTGCGCGCGGCAGCCTGACCAAGACGCTGATCGAGCGCTTCGCGCTTGACGAAGGGCGCGAGCCGCAAAAATTCGGCCTCGGCCTCAAGGAGCTCTGGGAAGTGGCGCCGGAGCGGCACCTACCTGGCCTTGTGCAGCACAGTTTCGGTTGGCCGCTCGATAACCGGACCGGTGGGGGCTCGTTTATCTATCATTTCGGCGAGCGCCTGGTCGCCGTCGGGTTCGTGGTGCACTTGAACTACAGCAATCCGTATCTTTCTCCCTTTGAGGAGTTCCAGCGCTTCAAGACGCATCCGCTGGTGCGGGACACTTTCGCGGGCGGCAAGCGGCTCGCCTATGGGGCGCGCGCCATCACCGAAGGCGGCTACCAATCAGTGCCGAAGCTCGCTTTTCCGGGCGGAGCGCTCATCGGCTGCGCGGCCGGCTTCGTCAACGTGCCGCGCATCAAGGGCAGCCACAATGCGATCCTCTCGGGGATGCTCGCCGCCGAGCATGCGGCGCACGCGCTCATGGCCGGTCGCCAAAATGACGAGCTCGCAAGTTACGACGAGGCTTGGCGCGCCTCCAATGTCGGCCGCGACCTCTTTGCCGTCCGCAACGTCAAGCCGCTTTGGTCGCGCTTCGGCACGCTGGCCGGCATTGCGCTGGGCGGGTTCGACATGTGGTCGAACACGCTGGGCTTCTCGCTCTTCGGCACGCTCCGTCACGGCAAGGCGGACTGGGAGACGCTGGCGCCGGCGGCGCAATCCGTGAAGATCTTATACCCCAAGCCCGACGGCAAGCTCACCTTTGACCGGCTGTCGTCTGTGTTCCTCTCCAACACGAATCACGAAGAGGACCAGCCAGTGCACCTGCGCGTCGCCGACCCCGCGCTTCAGGCCGCCTCAGAGCACGATATTTATGGCGGGCCGTCGGCGCGGTACTGCCCGGCCGCCGTGTATGAATGGGTAGAGGAGGCCGGTCGCCAGCGCTTTGTGATCAACGCGCAGAACTGCGTCCACTGCAAGACCTGCGACATCAAAGACCCGAATCAGAACATCACCTGGGTGCCCCCGGAGGGCGGAGGAGGCCCGAATTATCCGAATATGTGATCCTTCCCGTCACGATGCTGCCATATCGGACCTTCCAATGAGCCCGGACTTGCTCTAAATGGGCCGTTCATGTGCCCTCTGAGCCGTGGCTCTTCGGCTGTGGCCTCCGGCCATAGCGTTTGCGCCGATGGGCCATGCCGGCCCGGTTGTGGTTGCATCGGCATTCGGGTCTTATGATTGGTGGCCCGGAATCGACACGCTCGAGAGAAAGCCGGCCGAACTTGTGCTGAACGTGGTCCTGCAATGCGGTCCTCTTGAAAACGGGTTCCGCCAGATGGAGTCGACCCAACCGTGATCCGCTCGCTCACCCTCCGCGCCCTGCCCGCCCTTGCGGCGCTGGTGCTCGCTGCTTTTGACCCGCACGCCGCGCAAGCGCAGGGCAACCAAGCCAGTCAGGCGAATGCGCATCTTACCGCCTCCGGCAGCTTCCTGGCCGCCCTGCATGCAAGTCGCGAGCGCGATGCCGGCGCCGCCGCGACCTACTATCGCCAAGCGATGCGCAGCGATCCGCACAACAACGATTTGCTCGACCGCACCTTCCTGTCGGTGCTGCTCAACGGCGACGTCGAGGAGGCGGTACGCCTCGCCGACCATGTTCTGCAGGTCGACAAAGACGATCGCATCGCGCGGCTGGTGCTGGGCGTGCGCGCCCTCAAGCAGAAGCAATATCAGGTCGCCCGGCAGCAATTCGCACAGTCGGTGCGCGGGCCGATCACCGATCTCGCCGCCACGCTGTTGTCGGCCTGGACCGAGGCGACGCCGGGCGAGAACAAGCAGGCGATCGACGCCATCGACAAGCTGTCGGGGCCGGACTGGTACAGCATCTTCAAGGAGCTGCATGCCGGCCTGATCCTCGATCTGGCCGGTCAGAAGCGGGAGGCCGGCAAGCGCCTGGAGCACGCCCACCAGCTTGACGCCAGTGCCTTGCGGGTGGTGCAGGCTTACGGGAGCTACCTGTCACGCAATGGCAGCAAGGACGACGCGCTCAAGGTCTTCAGGGCCTTCGATGAAGTGCTGCCGCATCATCCGCTGATCACCGAGGCGATGGCGGATATCAACGCCGGCAAGAAGCTGCCGATCCTGGTCGACTCGCCGCAGGCAGGCGCGGCCGAAGTGCTCTATGGCCTGGGCTCCGCGCTCGGCCGGCGCGGCGGCGAGGACCTCGCCCTCATCTATCTGCAGCTCTCGCTCTATCTGATGCCGTCGCATCAGCTCTCGGTGCTGGCGCTTGCCGATCTCTATGAGAGCCTGAAGAAGCCCGAGCTCGCGATCAAGACCTACGAGCGCGTGCCGGCCAATTCGGCGCTCGAGCGCAGCGCCTTGATCCAGCGCGCCATCGACCTCGACGCCATCGACCGCAGCGACGAGGCCAAGGCGGACCTGCAGAAGCTGATCGCAGCCGCCCCCTCCGATCTCGACGCGATCATGGCGCTGGGCAATATCGAGCGTGGGCGCAAGGATTTCGCCGACTGCGCCGACACCTACGGCAAGGGCATTGCCACGATGCCGAAGCCCGACAAGCAGGACTGGACCTGGTTTTATTTCCGCGGCATCTGCTACGAGCGTTCCAAGCAGTGGCCCAAGGCCGAGGCTGATCTCAAGAAGGCGCTCGAGCTGTTTCCCGATCAGCCGCACGTGCTCAACTATCTCGGCTATTCGTGGATCGACAAGGGCATAAACCTCGACGAAGGCATGAACATGATCAAGCGTGCCGTCGAGCAACGGGCGGACGACGGCTATATCGTCGATTCGCTCGGGTGGGCCTATTACCGCATCGGCAAGTACGACGAAGCTGTGAAGAACCTCGACCGTGCGGTCGAGCTCAAGCCCGAGGATCCGACCATCAACGATCACTTGGGCGATGCCTATTGGAAGATCGGCCGCACCGTGGAGGCGCGGTTCCAGTGGGCGCATGCACGCGATCTGGGGCCCGATGCCGAAGATCTCCCGGCCATCGAGGCGAAGCTCAAGTCCGGCCTGCCGGACGATGCTTCCGTCCAGGCCAAGCAGAAGAAGTCCGATGGCGGCGGCTGAGCCGGTCCAGAGCTGATAAGAAAGTGCCGACTGCGCGCGTCGAGCGGGCGCCCGCCAAGGTCAACCTAACGCTGCGGGTGCTTGGTCGGCGCCCTGATGGCTACCATGAGATCGAAAGTCTGGTGGTGTTCGCCGGCGTGGGCGATACCCTCACTTTCACGCCAGGAAAGAATCTTATGCTCAAGGTGCTGGGGCCCACCGCGGCGCTGGCCGGCGATCTTGCCGACAACCTGGTGCTCAAGGCCGTGCGCGCCCTGGGCGAGCGCTACGAAGGCCTACGGCTTGGGCAATTCGTGCTTTCCAAGCATCTGCCGGTGGCGGCTGGTGTTGGTGGCGGCTCGGCGGACGCGGCGGCCGCCCTGCGGCATCTGGCACGCCAAAATCACATCAGGATGGACGACGCGCGGCTGCTCGACGCGGCGCGCTCAACCGGCGCCGACATTCCGGTTTGTCTTGATCCACAGCCGCGCATGATGCGCGGCATCGGCGAAATTCTGTCAGCGCCTTGGCGCATTCCGCCGCTCCCGGCGCTGCTCATCAATCCCCGCGTCGCAGTGCCGACCAAAGAGGTGTTCAAAGCGCTCGGCGCGCCCTCGCTCGCGCCCGGCCATGCATCCGTGCCTATACAAGACGAGTGGGCGAACGGCACCGACCAATCGCGCTCATGCGAACCTTCCTGCGATGACGTCATCGCCTACGTGACTGACCGCAACAACGATCTCGAGGCGCCGGCGATCGCGCTCAATCCGACCATTGGCCAAGCGCTGGATGCGCTGCGCCTTCTGCCCGGCTGCCGGCTCGCCCGCATGTCGGGCTCGGGCGCGACCTGCTTTGCTTTGTTTCCCACCCGGCGCGCCGCCCAAGCGGCTGCCCGCATCCTGCGCGCGGCGCGGCCCACTTGGTGGATCAGGCCGACCGTGTTGGGGGGAGGCTAAACGTCCCAGACGGATCGCGGCTCCTCGCAGTGCGAGAGGTGGGCGCGCTCATTCATTCGGCTTCCTGCCAATTTCCCTTACCGCCTCCTCGACGCTGCGGAAGATGTGATCCGCGCCCAAGAGCTGCGTAAGCCCGAATGCGTCGAAGGATTCTTGCGCGCGGAGCGATTCTAATCGTGCCACGGCAAAATCGGCGCCTTCATCCCGGCATTGGCGGATCACGTCGCACAGCACCGCGGCGGCCGTGTAGTCGATCGCCGCGATGCTGCTTGCTTCCAGCACCACCAAGCGCAAGACGCCCTTCTTCTTTTGCGCCACCGCGTCGGTCAAGCCATGGCGGAAGTCGTAGGCATTGAGAAATGAAAGCGGCGCCTGGAACGCCATGACCAGCACCCCGTCGACCTTCTCGCCCTTGAGGCTCGGATGCGGCGGCCACCAGATCGTGGTGCCGGGAACGCGCTCGAACTCGATGGGCACGGTCCGCGTGGTGATGAACACGCCATGCAACAGCGAGAGAAAGATGCCGATCACTACGCCGGTCTGAATCGGCAGCACCACGATCGCCGCCATGGTGGCGACAATGAGGGCAAATTCGCCGGGCGCGCGCCGGAACACATCGACGAAAGTCGACCAGCGGAATATACGTTGCGCCACGAACAGCAACATGCCCCCGAGCGCTGCTTCCGGAACATGGGCCAGGAGCGCGGTGCCGACGCTTGCAAGCGCGAGCACGATCGCAACCGCGATGAGGCCGGCTGCCTGCGAGCGCGCGCCGACGTCCGCGGTGATGGCGGTACGCGGTGGGCTGGTGTTGACCGGGAAGGTGCCGACAAAACCTGCGAGCAGAGAACCGGCGCCTGCGCCGATGAAGTCTCGATCAACGTCAGGGAGCTCGTCGGCAGGGGGAAAGGACCGCGTGGTTACCGCCGTCTGCATCATGACGACCAGGCTGATCACGATCGCGAGCGGCACGATCCGATAGACCTGCGTGAAATCGATCGCGGGGAGCGCCGGGCGCGGCAACCCTGAGGGAACTTCGCCAAGCACGGCGACGCCGTGTTTCTCCAAGCCAAAGACCATTACGGCCGCGGTTGCCACCGCGAGCCCGATCAGCGCGCCCGGAATGCGTGCGCTTATTCGCTCGCAGATGAGCGTAACGAGAAGCACGCCCAAGCCGAGCGCCAGCGCGAGCGGATTGGTTTGCCCAAGATGAGCGAGGATCCCCATCGCCCGCTCGGAAAAGCTGCCGCTACCTCCCGGGAAACCCAGCACGGCAGGCGCCTGCGAGACCACGATATGCACGGAAATGCCGGCCAGGAATCCAGTGATCACCGGCTCTGACAACAGATCAGCGATCCAGCCGAAGCGAATGAGGCCCGCGAGGATGAGGATCACGCCGACCATGAGGGCGAGTGCGCCGGCAAGCGCAATGTATTGGGGAGAGCCGGAGGTCGCGATGAGCGCGAGGCTGCCGGCGAATATGGGGGTGATCGTCGAGTCGGCTCCGACCGAAAGCACGCGGCTCGAGCCGAGAGCCGCAAAGCCGAGCGTGCCGGCCACGAAAGCGAAGAAACCGACCTGCGGCGCGAAGCCGCCGAGCCGCGCCGTTGCCATCTGCTCCGGAATCGCGATGGCGGCGAGCGTCAGCCCGGCGATCAGGTCACGGTCCAAGTCCGTCGGTGAAAAACCGCGCAGGGTTCGAAACACGGGCCAACGATCAGTCATTTACGGACTGTCAGTCGTTGGCGATCACGGGTCAATCCTGGCTCCGGCCAATTTCACGATTCCTGCCCATTTGGCCATCTCGCTGGCAATGAATCGGCCAAACTCCTGCGGCGAGCTCGTTTGCGCGATGGCATTGAAGCGCGCCAGGCCCTCTTTGGCTTCTGCGGTGCCAAGGCCCGCGTTGATGGCACGGTTGAGCGTCGCCACCACCGCATCGGGCGTGCCGGCTGGCGCTACCACGCCGGTCCAGGCGTCAACCGTGAAATCGGGAAAGCCGCTCTCGACCAAGGTCGGTACGTCTGGCAGGTCGGGCCAGCGCTGCGCGCGCGCGATCGCAAGCGCGCGCACCTTGCGGTCCTTGATCAGCGGATAAAGGCCGGTCAGGCCGTCGATGGTGAATTGCGTCTCGCCGGCGAGCAGATCGGTCACCGACGCGGCCGAGCCCTTGTACGGGACATAGACCACATCGATGCCGGCTCGCGTCTTGAACAGCGTCGAGAGCAGATGCGGCGGCGTGCCGAGCGAGGCACCGTAGTTGAGCTTGCCGGGGTTGGCCTTTGCATAGCTGATGAACTCGGCCACCGTCCGGGCCGGGACCGAATTGGCGACGACCAGCACGTGCGGCAAGAGTGCCACCTCGCCGACCGGCACGAAGGCCTTGAGGATATCGACATCGTAATTCGCGTAGAGCGCGGGCGCCACCGCGAGCGAGCCCGATGAGGCGAACAGCAATGTGTAGCCGTCCGGCTCGGCCGTGGCTGCGGCCTTGGTGCCCAGGATCGAGCCGGCGCCGGGGCGATTCTCGACCACCAGCTGTTGACCGAAGGCGTTCGACAGTTGCTGGCCCAAGAGGCGCGCCATAATGTCGATCGGCCCGGCCGGCGGGTAGGGCACGATCATCTTGATCGGCCGGTTCGGATAGGCCTGCGCCAAAGCAGCCTCGCCCGTGCCGGCCGAGAGGGCACACGCGCAAGCCGCTGTGAGCAGGGTTCGTCTGGTCAGCATAATCTCGGCGTCCAGTCACGTGCGAGGGAGTCATGCCCGCGCATAGCCCGTCGAATACGGGCGCAAACGCCCTTGTCGCCGGCATCCACGTCTGCGCTATCAGTCTCGAACAAGACCTGGATGGCCGGGACAAGCCAGGACAAGCCTGGCCATGACGCATAGAAACTAATTCGAGCGGGCGATGCAGAACTCGACCGCCTCGACCAGCGCCTCCTTCATGGGCGAGGCCGGGAACAAAGCGAGCGCATCCTTGGCGATCGCCCCATAGTGGCGCGCGCGCTGGATCGTATCCTCGAGCGCCCGGTGCTTGGCCATCAGGCCGATCGCATGCTCGAGGTCCGCCTCGCTTGCGTCGCCGTCCTCGAGCACGCGGCACCAAAACGCGCGCTCGTCCGCCGAGCCGCGGCGGAAAGAGAGCACAACCGGCAGCGTGATCTTGCCCTCGCGAAAATCATCTCCGACGTTCTTGCCGAGCTTCGCCGCCTTGCCTCCGTAGTCGAGCGCATCATCGACGAGCTGGAAGGCGATGCCCAAATTCATCCCGAAGGAGCGGCAGGCCGACTGCTCGGCCTTCGGTCGCGCGCACAATGCCGGACCGACCTCACAAGCGGCGGCAAACAGTTCCGCCGTCTTGCCGCGGATCACCGAAAGGTATTCGTCCTCGGTGGTAGCCGTGTTCTTGGCGGCGGCAAGCTGCATCACCTCGCCTTCGGCAATGATGGCGGCCGCGGTGGAGAGGATTTCGAGCGCCCTGAGCGACCCGACCTCCACCATCATCTTGAAGGCCTGGCCGAGCAGAAAGTCGCCGACCAGAACGCTCGCCGCGTTACCCCAGAGCATGCGGGCAGCAAGCCTGCCGCGGCGCATCTCGCTCTCGTCGACCACATCGTCATGCAGCAGCGTAGCCGTGTGCATGAACTCGACCGCGGCTGCGAGCTTGACATGGCCATCGCCGCCGTAGCCTGCGAGCTGCGCCATTGCCAGCGTGAGCATCGGCCGCAGCCGCTTGCCGCCCGACTCGATCAAATGCGTGGCGATTTCCGGAATCATTGTCACCTCCGATCCGGTCCGCGACAGGATCGTGGCGTTGACCCGCTCCATGTCGGCGGAGACAAGCTCGATCAGCGGGGCAATCGAAGGAGAGGAGGGGCTTTCGAACGGGACGATGACGGCCAAAGCGGCGCTCCAAGTGGAGGGACGCGGGAGCATAGAAACGCTATGGTGGGGGGGCAAGTGCTCAAATTGACCTATGGCTGCCGAACTTGACCAGCAATCCTTAAAGTCGAGAGGGGAAATGCCTAAAGTCGAGGCAATGCCGACGGTCGTGGCGGGGCTTGATCTTACCGTTCCGCGGATCGCCGTCCTTGTTCCCTGCTTCAACGAGGAGACGGCCATCTCCAAAGTCGTGGCGGACTTCCGTGCGGCCCTGCCGGAAGCGACGATCCATGTTTATGACAACAATTCCACCGATCGCACGGTCGAGCTTGCCCGCCGTGCGGGCGCGGTGGTCGGCCGAGAGACGCATCAGGGCAAAGGCAATGTGGTTCGACGCATGTTCGCCGACGTGGATGCGGACGTCTTTGTCCTGGTGGACGGCGATGCGACCTACGATGCGGGTAGCGCCCGTCCCATGGTGGCGCGGCTCCTGGAAGAGCAGCTCGACATGGTGGTGGCCGCGCGCGTTCACCGCGAGGAGACTACCTATCGGGCCGGTCACCGCTTCGGCAACCGCCTGTTCTGCGCCGCCGTGGACTGGACATTCAATGCAAGCTTCACCGACATTTTGTCCGGCTATCGGGTGTTCTCGCGAAGGTTCGTGAAATCCTTCCCAGTGCTCTCGCGCGGCTTCGAGATCGAGATCGAGCTCACCGTGCATGCGTTGGAGCTCGAGCTGCCGACCGCCGAGCTGCCGACACCCTATTTTTCGCGTCCGGTCGGCTCGACGTCGAAGCTCAATACCTGGCGCGACGGCTTACGCCTCCTCGCCACCATCATCGATCTCTGCCGCAGCGAGCGGCCGCTTGCCTTCTTCGGCGCGGTGGGTCTGGGGCTCGCCTTCATCTCGCTCGCGTTGGCGGTGCCGATCTTCGCGACCTTCCTTGAGCAGGGAATCGTGCCGCGGCTGCCGACCGCCGTGCTTTCGACTGGCCTCATGCTGCTGGCCTTCCTTTTCGCCATGGCCGGCCTCATTCTTGACACGGTCACGCGCGGACGCCGGGAGATGAAGCTTCTTGCCTATCTGGCGCAGCGGGCGCCGGGAGCGACGGGTGGAGTTAGCGACCGCCGGCGGCCGTGAAAGGGGGGATCGGATTTGCGCGAACTGGTTCGAACCAACGATGCGGTGTTGGTGTCCGCGATCGCGGCGCTGCTGGACGGGGCCGCTATTCCGCACCTCATTCTCGACCACAACATGAGCGTGCTCGAGGGCTCGATTGGAATTCTGCCGCGCCGGGTGATGGTTGCCGAGGAAGACATGGCGACGGCGCGGCGCCTGCTGCAAGGGGCCGGGCTCGGTCATGAACTGCGCGCTGATGCATGATGAGACTTCAAACGGGCGGAGGCGAGCTGACCGAGGATGCGGTCCTGGGCGGCGCCCTGCGCTTGCGGCAGCCGCGCCGGGGACATCGGGTCGGCCATGATGCGATTCTTTTGGCGGCCTCGTGCCCGGCAGAGCGCGGCGATCACGTGGTCGAGCTCGGGGCCGGAGTCGGCGCCGCCGGCCTTGCCTTGGCTCTGCGCGCCGCCGACATCACGGTGACGCTCGTCGAGATCGATCTCGATCTCGCTGCGCTCGCCGCGGAAAATGCCCGCCTCAATCAACTCGATGCGCGCGTGAAACCGATTGTCCTGGATGCCGCCGCGCCTGCCCGTGCCTTCGCGGCCGTCGGGCTTCGGCCGGATTCAGTTTCCCGCGTGCTGATGAACCCGCCATTCAACGAACCGCTACGGCAGCGGCCATCGCCCGACCGTCGGCGCCGCCTTGCGCATGCGGCGCCGCGTGAGATGCTCTCCGCCTGGATCAAGGCCGCCGCCAGGCTGCTCGGCCCGCGTGGCACCCTGACGTTGATCTTTCGCGCGGACGGCTTGGCCGACCTGCTCAAGTGCCTCGACGGGGCTTTTGGCGCCATTGCGATCCTGCCGGTCTATGCGAAACCCGGCCAGCCGGCGATCCGTGTTCTGGTGCGAGCCACAAAGGCAAGCCGCGCCCCGCTTGCGTTATGCCCCGGCCTTATCCTGAATAATATGGCTGGGGAGCCGACGCCGGAAGCCGAGGCTATCCTGCGCAACGGCGCGTTGTTGCCACTGGCGCAGGTCTAAATGCTCCCTGAAGGAAGAAAAAGCCGAGGCGTGCCTGCGGCTTGTGCATGGTGCTCGTGCCCGGAGCACATTGCTTGGGGCGTGCTGGCCGGCGGCGCACCTGCTCGGTCTGGTCAGGCCGCCGGTTTCGGCTCCTCACGCGGACCCCGGCGATAGGAGGCAGCTGCAATTGCGCTGAAAAGCGCCACGATGAGGAAGAGCTTCATTTGCTTGCTTCACCGTTTCGGTTGTGACTCAGACGTGCCCCAGACGTGCCCGACCCCTTTTATGTGTGGGATCAAAGCAAGTAATGTTCCAGTCGCGCAGCAAAGCTACGGCGGCTTGGCGGACGGACGCGACTTGAGTGCCCCACGCGCGAGACCTATCTGGTGATGATGGCTGAAATCCGCATGCCCGAGCCCCTCGGACGGTTTTTTGGCGGTGCCCTCGGCAAGCTGAGGCCGCTCATTCCGCGGCGCTTCCGCGGCGATATTCCGGTCGTGCCGGTGGTCCGGCTCTCCGGTGTGATTGGATTATCGAGCCCGCTGCGGCCCGGGTTGACGCTCGCTGGCGTCGCGCGCCCGCTCGAACGGGCCTTTGGGATCAGCAATGCCGCTGCTGTAGCACTTCTTATCAATTCGCCGGGGGGCTCGCCGGTGCAATCGCATTTGATCTACCGGCGCATCCGTCAGCATGCCGAGGAGAAAAAACGGCGGGTGATCGCCTTTGTGGAGGATGTCGGCGCCTCCGGGGGCTATATGGTGGCCTGCGCGGCCGACGAAATCATCTGCGATTTGTCCTCGATCCTCGGATCGATCGGCGTGGTCGGCGGCTCGTTCGGCTTCCCCAAGCTGATGGAGCGGCTTGGCATCGAGCGCCGGCTTTATACGGCGGGCGAGCACAAGGCGACGCTCGATCCGTTTCTGCCGGAAAACCCTGATGATGTGGAACGGCTCAAGACACTACAGAAGGAAATCCACGCGAGCTTCATAGATCTGGTGAAGCAGAGCCGTGGCACGCGACTGAAAGGCCCCGAAAAAGACCTGTTCTCAGGCGAATACTGGGCCGGAAACAGGGCTATTGAGCTCGGCCTTGCGGATGCGATCGGCGACCTGCGATCGACATTGCGGGCGCGCTTTGGTGACGAGGTGATGACGCCGCTCATCGGTCCTGAGCGCAGTCTGCTCGGCCGGGCCCGACCGGCGGTCGGGTTTGGCCTACATGTCGGCGGACTTGATCCGGCAGCCTACGCGGCCGAGCTTGTCGGCGGCGCCATCTCGGCGCTCGAGGAGCGCGCGTTTTGGGCCCGCTATGGATTGTGAAGTGGAATGATTGTGAAGTGGAATCGTGAAGCCTAACGAAGGAGACCGCCGATGCCCCCGCTCGTTGTTCCGTCGCTGATCAAGTTCGTCCTCGGGGCTGCGGGGGCGGCCGCGGTCGTGCACTGGGCAATCAGAGAGGTGCGCCGCTTGGGCGAGGAGCTCGAGCGGGTGAAGGTCAAGGCAACCGATCCGTTCGCCCGCGAGGCCCTGCCGACGCTTCGGCGCGACCCCGCTACCGGCGAATGGCGGGTGATGTAGTTCGACGAAACCTTAAGAGCTTCTTGCTTCGACCAGCTTGCCGGCCTCCGTCTTGGCCGAAAAACGCGCCGGCAGCATCCTGACCAGGACCGGGTCGCGGCTGACGAAGTGATGCCAGAGCGCTGCGATGGCGTGGCCGCCGACCAGCGCCAGCAATCCATAGGTCAGGTAGAGATGGATGTCCTCGGCCTCATGGTAGACCGGGCTGTTCACCTTCACTCCGAAATCAATCGAGTAGAACCCGAAATCGAGCACGCGGCCGTGCCACACAAAGGCGACGATGCCGACCAGCGGCGTCAGCAGCATTAGCACGTAGATGAGCATATGCGCGGGGTGTGACACGCGGCGGGAGATTTCGCTCACCTGCGGGGGCAGCTCCGGCGGGGTGTGGGTGCGGCGCCACCAGACGCGCACCACAAACAAATAAAGAACGATCAGGCCGATCTGCGCGTGAATGTTGATCATGAAGATCTTGGAGGCCTTTGGCCAGCCATCGAGCAGCAGACCGAGGCCGGCCGAGAACAGGATCAGGACGGCCATGGTCCAGTGCAGCCACTGAGCGACGCCTGTATAGCGGACGGTCTCAGTCGGCGTATTGGCTGTTGCCGAGCTTCCAGAATTCATCTGTATCGTTCCCTTTGCGTTGAAGCGCTGCCGGTAGCCGGATCTCTGGCTGGTTGACTGCTCTCTACTTCTTTTATGAGGCACGCGGCGCTTGCCGCAGGTGTCCCCGACAATGCTTTGTCCAATCGAGCGAATTTCGTCGCGCCCGACCGGAAAGCAAATTAAACTTAGGTAAGGTTTCGCTGGCTCCGCCTGTGCTTTATTCCCTGCGGGGTCAGTCCTCGGGCTTGATGGCGATGCCCTTCTCGCGGATCACCTTGTCCCATTTGGCGATCTCGCCCTTGAGCAGCGTTCCAAGCTCCTCCGGCGAGGTCGGCGACGCTGAGATCGCGTTCTCGGCGAACTTCTTGCGCATGTCCGGATCGTTCACGGTTTGGGTGAACGCGGTGTTGAGCTTGGCAATAATCTCAGGAGGAGTCTTGGCGGGAGCAAACAGGGCGGTCCAGTTCTCCGCGACGGCGCCCGGGTAACCTTCTTCCACCAGGGTCGGAATGTCCGGCACGAGTTCCGAGCGTTTCGCCGATGTGGTGGCAAGCGCTATCACCTTGTGCGCCTTGATATGTTCGAGCATGACCGACACGTCGATCATGATGCCGTTGACATGACCGCCCAACAAATCGGCGAGCGCGGGACCCGAGCCGCGGAACGGGACTTTGACGAACTTGGCGTCGGCGGTCGATTCGAACAGCTCCAGCGCCAGGTGCGAGATCGCGCCTACGCCGGTCATGCCGAGGCTGATTGTATTGGGCTTCTGCTTGGCGCGCGCCACCAGCTCCTGGGTCGTCTTGATGCCGAGCGAGGGATCGACCGCGAGCACGGGCGCGGCGCGGCCGATCAGTCCGACTGGCGCGAAATCCTTGACCGGATCATAGGGAAGATCCTTGCGGAACGCCGGGTTGATCGCGACCGCGCCCACCGTGGTGAAGAACAGCGTGTAGCCGTCGGGCGGCGCCTTGGCGACAGTATCGGCCGCAATGGCGCCGTTGGCCCCGCCGCGATTGTCGACGATCACCCGCGCCCCGAGCGGGCCCTGCACTTTCTCGGCGACGATGCGGGCGATGAGATCCGTGTTGCCGCCGGGCGCAAATCCCACCACCAGGCGAATCGGATGGTTAGGATAGGCTTGCGCCCATGTCGGGCTCGCGCTCGGCAGTGCGCAGGCAAGTGTTGCCGCGAACCATGCCGCACGAGACGCATTCGATCGGCGAGGGCGTTCCACGTCACTCCTCCGCGCTTTCCGTTAGCTCTCTAACATTGTGGGAGCTTTGCTGCGAGCAAGATTAGCGTGCCGGCCGGCTTTGGGCCATGGCGACGCCTGTGCCGGTTTGAAGCGGGTCAAGGGTTTCTTGACCCCTCGGAAGCACCCCGATAGGGTCCGCGCCCATTCCTTGATTTTCCTGAAACGCGCATGGCCGCCGCCGATCTGCTGCAAGAAACGTCTTCGAGCCACATGGATCCGCGCCGGTCGTTCCAGGGGCTGATCCTGGCGCTCGAGCGCTATTGGGCGGACTATGGGTGCGTCATCCTGCAGCCCTACGACATGGAAGTCGGGGCAGGCACTTTCCATCCCGCCACCACGCTGCGCTCGCTCGGGCCGCGCCCGTGGAACGCCGCCTATGTGCAGCCTTCGCGCCGGCCCAAAGACGGCCGCTATGGCGAGAACCCCAACCGGTTGCAGCATTACTACCAGTTCCAGGTGATCTTGAAGCCATCCCCGCCCGACCTGCAGGACCTCTACCTGAAGTCGCTCGCCGCCATCGGGGTCGATGCCTCTCTGCACGATATCCGCTTCGTCGAGGACGACTGGGAGAGCCCGACGCTAGGCGCCTGGGGGCTCGGCTGGGAGTGCTGGTGCGACGGCATGGAAGTCTCCCAATTCACCTACTTTCAGCAGGTCGCGGGCTTCGAATGCGCGCCGGTCTCGGGCGAGCTCACCTACGGGCTCGAACGGCTAGCGATGTACGTGCAGGGGGTCGACCGCGTCTACGACCTCAATTTCAACGGCCGCGATGATGAGAAGCGGGTGACCTACGGCGATGTCTTCCTACAGGCCGAGCGGGAATATTCGCGACACAATTTCGAGGTCGCCGACACCGATATGCTGTTCGAGCAGTTCAAGATGGCGGAGGCGGCCTGCCGGAAATATCTGGCGGCGGGTTGGGACACCCGCGGCAATGTCCGCGCGCATAATCTGGCGCTGCCCGCCTACGACCAATGCATAAAGGCGAGCCACGTGTTCAACCTGCTCGACGCGCGCGGGGTGATTTCGGTGACCGAGCGGCAGAGCTACATTCTGCGGGTGCGCGAGCTCGCGAAGGCCTGCGGCGAGGCATGGCTTGCGACCGAGGCGGGTGGAGAAGGAGCATGAGCAACGAACCGAGGATCGGCGGCCGTGAGCCCGTGCTGGTCGAGCTTGTCGCCGGCGAGACTTACTGGTGGTGCCGCTGCGGGCGCTCACAGAGCCAGCCGTTCTGCGACGGCTCGCACGAAGGTACCGGCATCGAGCCATTGGAATACACGGCCGAACGCAACCGCCGCGCATTGCTGTGCACCTGCAAGCGCACCAAGACGGGGCCGATCTGCGACAACAGCCATTTGAAGCTGTGAGGTCAGCGAGAGCCTCCTGTTCCCCTCCCCCTTGTGGAAGGGGTTAGGGGGTGGGGCCTTCTAGGCTCAAACAACCTCGATGACGCGCTCGCCTGCATTGAGCGATTGAATGATCTCGTCCAGCATCGGCTCCAGCGCGCTCCACAAAGCGATGTTGCTGATGTTACCGATCCGTATCCACGCGACCTTCGGACCCATTGGCTCCCGCTCCGCCAGCGCAACGAAATCCTGATCCTTGGTGATCAAGACTGCGCCGGTGCGCTCCGCATGGTCCCAAATGGCGCTGTCGGCGATGTCGCCTAACCCGACCCGGTTTACGTGCTCAGCGATGTGCCCGCCCGCTGCGAGACGGCGCGCAAGCCCGGGAGGGAGCTGCGCGTCGATCAAGAACCGAATCATCACGCCGTTCGTACGATGCGATGCTCAGTCGCGCGGGCGGCATAAAGCAAGGCCGCCGCAATATCTTCTTCGGTGAGATAGTCGAAGTCAGCGAGCAGTTCCTGTCGGCTCGCTCCACATGCGATGGCTTCAACAATATCCGCGACGCGCATGCGCGTGCCTTTGATGCACGGCCGCCCGCCGCAAATTGCCGGGTCGGAGCTGATGCGGTCGAAAAGGCTCCCCATGCTCACGGATCGAGTCGGAGCTGCGACATCCGACTTGAGCACGCTGATGCGGGCGCGAGCACCCGGCGCTTTGGAAAAGCGGGCCAGAAACTTGCGCAATGCGTCCATCAGCTCGCGCTCGAGTTTTGATCCGGGCTCGGTGACCACGAACCATTCGGACAGGACACGTTCGGTGACGCGACCATCGAAGTCACCGTTCTTGCCGGATTCCGCCAAGTAACGATCAGCCTTGGCGTCTCGATAGCCGATGAACTTGCTCGGGGCGAACTTCCAAGCGTGGGACTTTTCGTCCCGAAAGGCATACCAGGATTGCACCATCGCCACCCGCGCACGAATCTCGGGCCTTTGCTCGACCGCCCTTTGGTACCGTTGGATGTTCTCGAGGACTTCCTCGGCTGAGGTCACGGTAACCGGCTTCACGGGGCAACCCTTACTGCTGTCAATACATTCATTGCATGTAATACATGAAGACAATGGAGTCAATCTCGGCGATGACACGGGTATTCAGATTGACTACAGGAGGATTCATTGGCGCCTCGAGGCGCGCGCCCGAAACTCCACGAAAGCGATATGCCCGATCTTCTGCTTGAGCTGTTCTCCGAGGAAATTCCCGCGCGCATGCAGGCGCGTGCGGCCGAGGACTTGAAGAAGCTCGTCACCGATCGGCTGGTGGCGGCGGGGCTTCTCTACGAGGGCGCCAAAGCCTTCGCGACGCCGCGCCGCCTCGCGCTTACCGTGCAGGGCGTGCCGGCGCGTCAGGCCGACCAACGCGAGGAGAAGAAAGGTCCGCGTGTCGGCTCGCCGGAGGGCGCGATCAAAGGCTTCCTCAAAGCCGCGGGTCTTGCCTCGATCGATCAGGCCAGGATCGAGAAGGACGCCAAGAAAGGCGACTTCTACGTCGCGGTGATCGAGAAGGCGGGCCGGGACGCAATCGAGGTCATTGCCGAGATTGTGCCGGAGGTGATCAAGAGCTTTCCGTGGCCCAAATCCATGCGCTGGGGCGACGGCCGTCTCACCTGGGTCCGCCCGCTGCATTCGATTGTCGCGACCTTTGGACCGGAGACCGAGGAGCCCGACATCGTGAAGTTTGCGGTCGACGGATTGGCGGCCGGCGATGAAACCCGCGGTCACCGGTTCCTGGCGCCGGCGCCGTTCCGGGTGAAGCGCTTCGACGACTATGTGGCCAAGCTCGAAAAAGCCAAGGTGGTGCTCGATCCGGCGAGGCGCGCCGACATTATCCTTCATGACTCCCGGAACCTCGGCTTCGCGCAAGGCTACGAGCTGGTCGAGGATGCGACGCTGCTTGCGGAAGTCGCCGGCCTGACCGAATGGCCGGTCGTTCTGATGGGCTCGTTCGATGCGGAATTCCTCTCGATCCCGCCGGAAGTGATCCGCACCACCATTCGGGTCAACCAGAAATGCTTCGTGCTGCGCGACGCGCAGACCTCCAAGCTCGTCAACAAATTCATCCTGGTGGCCAATACCGAGGCCGAGGACGGCGGCAAGGCCATCGTGGCCGGCAATGAGCGCGTGATCCGGGCGCGCCTCTCCGACGCGAAGTTCTTCTACGAGACCGATCTGAAGACGCCTTTGGAAGAGCGGCTGCCGAAGTTCGAGCACATCGTGTTCCACGAGAAGCTCGGCACACAGGCTGCGCGCATCGCGCGGATCGAGGCTTTGGCGGGTGAGCTCGCGGCCATCGTGGGCGCCGATCGCCGCAAGGCCGAGCGCGCGGCGCGCCTCGCCAAGGCCGATCTCTTGACCGAGGTAGTCGGCGAATTCCCCGAGCTGCAAGGCCTGATGGGAAAATACTACGCCGAGGCGCAGGGCGAGGACGAAGCCGTCGCCCATGCGTGCGAGGATCACTACAAGCCGAAGGGGCCGGATGATCTGGTGCCGGCCGATCCGGTTTCGGTCGCGGTCGCGCTTGCCGACAAGCTCGACACGCTGGTGGGGTTCTGGGCGATCGACGAGAAGCCGACCGGATCGAAGGATCCTTATGCGCTGCGAAGGGCGGCGTTGGGGGTGATCAGATTAATACTGGCAAACAATATACGCTTGGGAATTGTGAGAGTTTTGGAGCAATTGTTCAGGTCTTTGCTTTCTCGTAGCGGCCGATATCCACTGCATTATTTGGAGACACAATCGGGTGACGAAATAAATTGGAAAGGCATTGAACACTTACGCGAGCGTTGCCCCGTTCAAATTCGCTTTCTCGACAGTGATGGGATGTTTTCCAATCACGCTGGTCTCCTGTTTGAGGTCGTTGCTAATGAGAAAAGAGGCATAACATCAATCTTGGATAACAACTTCGATCTCTATGATCTCACACGAAACGAATCATTCGCCAAAGAAATTCGGGAGGTGTTTGAAGATGAAGGCATGTCGCCCCCTGCCGCGGAACGCGCGACACACGACGCTCTTCTGGTTGGAGGCAGGATTCTCAGCTTGGCAAAATTCTCCCAAGATGAGTTTGAGCGCAGCTTCAATAGGAAGTTCCCAGGACGCGCTGATCCTCTCGCGTCTGAGCAACTAGATGTTGTCCGCTTTATTCGTTCCGATTCGTTAGACCTTCTCGCCTTCTTTGCCGACCGCCTCAAGGTGCAGCTGCGCGAGCAGGGCGCGCGGCACGATCTGGTCGATGCCGTGTTTGCGCTCGAAGGCCAGGACGATCTGGTGCTGATCGTTCGCCGCGTCGACGCGCTGGGCAAATTCCTCGAAACCGATGACGGCAAGAATTTGCTCGCCGGCTACAAGCGCGCCGCCAGCATCATCCGCATCGAGGAGAAGAAGGACGCGCGCGATTACGTCGGCAAGCCGGATCCGCAATTCTATCGCCAGCAAGAGGAATGGGATCTCGCCAAGGCGATCGATGCGGCCGGGCAAGAGGCCGGCAGCGCGGTTGCGCGGGAGGATTTCGCCGCCGCCATGTCGGCCATGGCGAAGCTGCGACCCCATGTCGATGCCTTCTTCGACAAGGTCACCGTCAACGTCGACGACAAGCCCTTGCGCGAGAATCGTTTGCGGCTCCTTAACGAAATTCGCGTCGCCACCCGCGCTGTCGCCGACTTCTCCAAGATCGAGGGCGCGTAGCGCTTCATTTTGAGAGGCCGTGCGCCATTCGACGCACGGCGTCTCGAAAGACGGACCCACCCGATGGCCTGTGGCCATGGTTCGAGACGCGCGGGCGAAGTGGCCCGCGCTCCTCACCATGAGCCCCCAGCTCCGAAACCGGCGCTGCACACGGACCATGAACACGGTATCGTGGCTGCGGGGTTCCGCCGGGAGCAGTATGGCCGCCTAATCCTCTGGTGCACTTGGTTGCCCGGCCATGAGG